>Ga0208014_1000043_pt1 | contig 93955 bp, 86 predicted proteins | sample 25_taG_FD_184099 | JGI IMG/M metagenome (GOLD analysis project Ga0208014, IMG submission 184099) | Marine viral communities from Cariaco Basin, Caribbean Sea - 25_WHOI_OMZ (SPAdes) (version 2) | ecosystem: Environmental > Aquatic > Marine > Oceanic | place: Caribbean Sea: Cariaco Basin...
TTTTTAGCACATACAGGAGAGAAAGTAATGCCATACTTGAAAAGAAAACCGGATTTTGTGTGCTCTAGTGTAGCCAGACTTACCGAACAAAAGTTTTATTTCTTTAAACGTTCACCAGAAGCTTTTTTAGAAATTCTGGATTTATTGGCAGAGGTGAATGGGATTTTTATTCTGCTAGGTACAGGAGCACCAGAGTACGAAGAGCTTTTAAGAAAAATAAGCCACGAAAAGAAGAACTTTTTATTCATAAATGGACAGAGCGAGGATGTAATCGATAGTATTTATTTGGAAACGAACCTTTATTTTATGCCCAGTTTGTTTGAGCCTTGCGGTATTAGCCAAATGCTTGCTATGCGTAATGGTCATCCCTGTTTAGTGCACCATACAGGAGGTTTAATAGATACCGTAAGACACTTGGAAACCGGTTTTGTCTTTGATGGTAATAGTTACGATAAAAAAGTAAGGAATATGGTAGATTCATTTAAGCATGTTTTAAATATGTTTTTTGAAGATAAAACCAAATGGCGGCTAATCGAAAAAAATGCAAAAAAGGAACGCTTTACGTGGGAGAAATCAGTTGATGATTATTACAAATCATTATACAAATTACCAGCATAAAAGATTCTTATATATAAATAGCCAAAATCTCTTGAAACCCCTGTTAATAATAGTATAATTGCTTGGTTTTAATTGAATAGAAGCTTAGATTTTATTAAATTCGCAAACGATTAATTTAAATTTTGTAATTCAACACAATGTCAGATAAAGCTATATTAGAATATCAGGGAAAAAAATATGAGTTTCCAGTAACAGAGGGAACCGAAGGTGAACTGGGTATTAATATTAAAACCCTTCGATCTGAAGCTGGAATGATAACTTTAGACCGTGGTTACAAAAACACAGGTAGTTGTGAAAGTGCCATCACTTTTTTAGACGGTGAAAAAGGAATACTAAGATATAGAGGTTACGCAATCGAAGAACTTGCTGAAAAAGCAGATTTTCTTGAAGTAGCTTATCTTTTAATTTTCGGTGAATTACCTAATAAAGCACAGTTAGATAAATTCTATGGGGATATTAAGGATCAGTCTGAGGTAGATGAAGAAATGAAGAAGATTTTGGACGGTTTTCCAAAATCAGCTCATCCAATGGGCGTACTTTCCTCTTTAACCAGCGCCTTAATTGCTTTTAATCCCTCTTCAGTAAACGTAGATTCTGAAGAAGATATGTATAAAGCTATAGTGAAGATTCTTGGTAAATTTCCAGTGCTTGTGTCCTGGACATTACGAAAGAAAAATAGTCTTCCACTTAACTATGGAGATGATTCATTAGGTTATGTAGAAAACTTACATAAAATGATGTTTGAAAAACCTGGTAAAAAATATAGCGTAGACAAGTCTGTTATAGAGGCTTTAGATAAACTACTAATTCTTCATGCAGATCATGAACAAAACTGTTCAGCGTCTACAGTAAGAATGGTAGGTTCTTCTCATGCAGGTTTGTTTGCTTCAATTTCAGCAGGGATTTCTGCACTATGGGGGCCTCTTCATGGTGGCGCTAATCAGGCGGTGATTGAAATGCTTGAAGGAATTAAAGAAGATGGTGGCGATACGCATAAATTTATGCAAAAAGCAAAGGATAAAGAGGATCCTTTCCGCTTAATGGGCTTTGGTCACCGTGTATACAAAAACTTCGATCCACGTGCTAAGATTATTAAAAAGTCTGCTGATGAAGTTCTTGGTGGATTAGGAATTGAAGATCCGGTTTTAGATATCGCTAAAGGTCTTGAGAAAGAAGCTTTAGAGGATGATTATTTTGTGAAAAGAAAGTTATACCCTAACGTAGACTTCTATTCAGGAATTATTTATAGAGCTTTAGGTGTACCAGTAGAAATGTTTACGGTAATGTTTGCTTTAGGTCGTCTTCCCGGATGGATTGCACAGTGGAGAGAAATGAGACTTAAAAAGGAACCTATTGGAAGACCACGCCAGATTTATGTGGGTGAAAACCTTAGGGAGTTTAAACCAGTAAGTGAAAGATAAACTTTTCTTAATTATAAATCATTTAAAAAGCTCCATTATTAAATGGGGCTTTTTTTATATTTGAAAAAATTTTTAGTGATGCACTTAAAGATTAATAACGAAACTTCCAGGCTAAGAGCAGTTGTTTTAGGTACCGCTAAAAGTAATGGTGGGCCGCCAAAACTGAATGAAGCTTACGATCCAAAATCTATAGAACATATTAAAGCAGGTACATACCCGCAAGAAGAAGATATGGTGAGAGAAATGGAAGCCGTAGCTGCTGTTCTGAAGAAGTATGAAGTAGAAGTTTTTAGACCTCAGGTTATAGAAAATTATAACCAGATTTTTACTAGGGATATTGCATTTGTTATCGAGGATAAATTTGTTAAAGCCAATATATTGCCAGATCGTGAAAAAGAAATAAAGGCCATACAGCATGTTGTTGATCAGATTGATCCTGATAAAATCATAAAACTTCCTGAAGCCGCTCATATAGAAGGAGGGGATGTTATGCCATTTGGAGATTATATTCTGGTGGGAACGTATACGGGTGAAGATTATTCAAATTATATTACAGCAAGAACGAATGTTCATGCAGTAAATGCGCTTCAAGAATTATTTCCTAATAAAAAAGTAGTGCCTTTCAACCTTAAGAAAAGTAATCAAGATCCTAAAGAAAATGCACTGCACCTGGATTGTTGTTTTCAACCGGTAGGAAAAGACAAGGCAATTATATACAAAGGTGGATTTTTAGATTCCAAGGAATATCAGTGGTTAGTACATCTTTTTGGAGAAAAAAATGTTTTTGAAATCACCAAAGACGAAATGTACGATATGAACTCAAACATATTTTCTATTTCTGAAGATATAGTGATTTCCGAAGAAAAATTTACTCGTTTAAATAATTGGCTGCGCTCTCACGGGATTACCGTCGAGGAAGTTCCGTATTCACAAATAGCAAAACAAGAAGGTTTATTGCGTTGTTCAACCTTACCATTAATTAGAGATTAATATGAATCAGATAACAGATACCGTTTTAATGGTACGCCCGGTAGCATTTAGAATGAATGAAGAAACGGCGGTAAACAATTATTTTCAGAAAAATCTAAAAGGCAAAGACGTAAATAAAGAAGCTCAGGCAGAATTTGATACATTTGTAAAAAAACTTAAAAGCGTAGGTGTAAAGGTGGTGGTTGTAGATGATGAGGCTGATGATAATACACCAGATTCAATTTTCCCTAATAATTGGGTGTCCTTTCATGAAAATGGAGAAATTGCATTGTATCCAATGTTTGCTGAAAACCGAAGAAAAGAGCGTCGTTTAGATTATTTTGCGAATCTTGAGGAAGAAGGCTTTAAAATCACCAATATTGTAGATTATACCTCTGCAGAAGATGATGATATTTTTCTGGAAGGAACCGGAAGCTTAATCTTAGATCGTGAAAACGAAAAAGCATATTGCGCCTTATCTCCAAGAGCCGATGAAGATCTTTTAATAGAATTTTGTGAGGACTTTGAGTTTACTCCGGTTATTTTTAATGCTTACCAAACTGTAGAAGGGAAACGAAAGCAAATTTACCATACCAATGTCATGATGTGTGTGGCTGAGGAGTTTGCGGTAATCTGTTTGGATAGTATCGATGATGCTAAAGAACGCAAGAATGTGCTAAAGCATTTAAAGCAGGATAAAAAAGAGCTAATTGTGATTTCTGAAGAGCAAATGCACGAGTTTGCAGGTAATATGTTACAAGTTCGAGGTGCTTTTGATAAGAAATATTTGGTGATGAGCGAGCGAGCGCACCAAAGTTTAACACCAGATCAGGTAGCGAAGATCGAGAAGCATTCAGAAATTTTGAGCAGTGATCTTAATGTGATCGAGACCTGTGGTGGCGGTAGCGCCCGATGTATGCTTGCAGAGGTTTTTTTGCCTAAAGCTTAATGTTTCTTTCTAATTTCGATAACAAATAGGAGCATCATTAGTGCTGTAAAAATAGCGAAGGGAAGAGAACCGATGATTAGGAATTTTTGCATGGCGTCTAGCACATCGCTTTCTGGTTTTACGTTTCCTAAAAGAATAATCGCTTCAGAAAAAATAAGAATTAATGCCGCCCAAACAAGGCGGTATTTCTTTTTAGGGTTTTCATTGCCCTTATCGCTAAACATGCTTAACACATAAATCGCAGAATCTACTGAAGTGACCAAAAAGCTGATCAGTAATAAAACGGTCACAATATTTGTAAATTTAGAAAGCGGAAAGGATTCGAAGAATTTAAAAACCGAAGTGAATACATCGCTAAATTCCCCATTGTAAGCTGCCATGTTTTCTATAATCTCAAATGACGATGTGCCAAAAACACTAAACCATAGAAAGCTCCCTAAAGAAGGCAGGATCAAAACACCCAATATCATCTCACGTATACTTCGGCCTTGAGAAATTCTGGCAATAAAAATACCAGTAAATGGTGCCCAGGCCAACCAAAATGCCCAATAATAATAGGTCCAGTCGGTTAAAAATTGTTTTCCCGGGTTAAAGTCTCCCATCGCTAAACTCAGTTGGAAAAAGTCTTTTATATAAAACCAGGTAGCAGTAGAAAAAGACTTTAGAACTTCAATAATATCGGCTTGTATAAAAACAAAGATCAGTAAAGCGATGGTGATATAAATATTCCAGTTAGAGATTCGTTTAATTCCTTTTTCAACTCCGGCATAGGCCGAAATAAATGCTAGTAAGCAAATGATAAAAACAAGGCCAATGACCATCCAGAGTGTTCCTGATTCTTTTGCCAAAAGATGACTAATCCCCCCTTCGATTTGAGTAGTGCCCAAACCAATGGCGGCTACTAACCCAAAAACCGTAGTAAGAATGGTTAAAAGATCGATACTTTGTGGGATTCCTTTTATTTTTTTTAGTTGAGGTAAACTGGTACCAAGCAGCATATTATTTTTTCTGATAAATAAAGAATAGCCAATAAAAAGTGCGAATATTCCGTAGAACGCCCATGCGGTAAATCCCCATTGATAAAAGGTGAACTCTAAAGCGATAATATCGTTTGGATAAGCTGTTTTTAATGGCGGATTTTGATACATAAAAACCGGTTCCTGCACGGCCCTAAGTAAAATACCTGCTCCCATCCCGGCGCTGTAAAGCATCGCGATCCAGGAAAGCCTGTCAAATTGTGGCGGGGAATTTCCTAAACGTATCCTTCCGTATTTAGAAAAAGCAATAAAGAGCAGAAAAACCACACAGGCCAATCCAAGCCATAAATAAAATTCACCAAAAATTTCTCTTACCCATATAGATGCCGTGTCGATGAAAGCATAAAATTCAGTAGTAAAAGAAAATATAATAATAGAAAAAATAAATAAAACCAGTGCCGCGCTATAGAAAAGCGCATTGTTTTTAATATCGGTATTGAACTTTTTTAAGTTAATTAGTGCGCTGTTTTTTAGGTTTGGAATTGGCAATTTTTGTAATCATACCCTCAAATATAAAATAATGAAATGGATACATAGAATACCAGTACATTCTCCCTAGTAAGCCTTTAGGTCTAAAAGTTGCGGTTTGATGTACGATGTTATCTTTATCGATACAAAACTCTAGCCAGGCTTCACCCGGTACTTTCATTTCAGCAAAAAGGAGTAAACGCTTTTCTTCCTTATCGGCTAAAAGAACACGCCAAAAATCCAGGGAATCACCAGGAGCAAGTTCTGTGGGATGGGTGCGTCCTCGGCGTAAACCAACACCACCGGCAATTTTATCCAGAAAGCCTCTTATTTTCCAGAGCCAGTTTCCATAATACCAGCCGTTAAGTCCGCCAATAGACCAGATTCGTTTTAAGGCTTCTTCAGGGTTACTGGTTTTCTTTTGTTGTTTGTCCATCAGGCAACCATAGGTAGGGACTTTGATATACTTATTGAGTTCTTTTTTAAATCGTCCACTACTTAATGAATCTTTCCAACTCGATATGACCTGGTTTTGTTCAATTTTATAAAACGCCATTTCTATCGCTTCCTTATAAGAAATGGTCTCGATATTTAAAATTCTAGCTAATTTATCATCTCTGGCGATGACTTCAACCTCCATGCTATCCACAAGATTTTGTGCTAGCTTGTAAGAAGTTGAAGTGACAAAATATAACCAGTAGGAAGAAAGCTTAGGAGACATCACCGGAACATTAAAGATCCAGATCTTTAGGCCGCGAATTTCAGCGTATTTCTCCATCATTTCTTTATAACTCAGAATATCCGGACCTCCAATATCAAAAGATTGGTCATAGCATTCTTCGTGACCAATAACACCGGTCAAAAACTTGATTACATCTCTAATTGCAGTAGGTTGGCATTTAGTGCGAACCCATTGCGGTGTGATCATAACGGGTAATTTTTCACACAGGTCTCTTATAATTTCAAAAGAAGAACTACCAGAACCTACAATAATTGCAGCGCGTAAAACGGTTAAGTGGAAATCACCTTTATATAAAGTGTCCTCAACTGCTTTACGTGATTTTAAATGTTTAGAAAGTTTATCCTGATTCACCATTCCGCTTAGGTAAATAACCTGTTTTACGCTGGTATGACTCATCAATTTATTAAAGTTATTAGCCGCTTCAGCTTCCTGGCTATCAAAATCTTTGGTGTTTCCACTCATCGAATGAATCAGGTAATAGGCAATATCAATATTCTTGATTTTTTCGGGAGTTTCGGACAGCTCTAAAAAATCAATTTCAACAATCTCTACCTGATCGATTAATTCTTTACTCGAAAACCGGTTTTTATTGCGAACGGCGCAAACTACTTCGTGACCCTGCTCTAAAAGTTCTGGGAGTAATCGCATGCCTATATAGCCATTGGCGCCGGTAAGTAAGATTCGCATAAAGCAGTTTTCTTTTAAAATTTATATTCTCAAATTAGTATATTAATTGCTACCTTACCTTATGATTAATAAAATTTTATAAAATGAATAACGTGCTGAAAATCTCACTTTTAGTAATAGGCATAGCACTAGTAGGATATGGTTTGTATACCTTAATTTCCCCAGAAGTTTCTTTAGAAGCCGGTCCCATTACTGTTGAAGCACAAGGCGATAATACCCAATCCTATGCCATGATGGGTTTTGGATTGTTGGCGCTTATTGCCGGTCTGGCTTTTGGTAAACGTTAAACAATATTATTGGTGACTGAAGGTAATCCCTAAAACCGTCATTACAGAGGAGCTGATATATTCTATCCCGATCGCGATCACAATAAATCCAATAATTCTTGAAATGGCGTTTATCCCTGAAGCGCCTAAGAATTTAGCGATATAATGAGCGCTTTTAAGCATTAAAAAAGTAGACAGGCATACAGCAAAAATGGCTAATATCGTGATCAATTTTTCTGAAGTTAAGCTATAATCTTCGTACAGGCCTATTAAAAGTGAAATCGATCCCGGTCCGGCTAACATTGGGATCGCAAGCGGAGTTAAAGATATTCCTTCTCGTTGTTGCGCATCATCCTTTACTCGTTCGTTCATTCCTTTATGTTTTGAGAAAGAACCGGTAAGCAAAGCAAAACCGGAAGTTACAATAATTAATCCCCCGGCAATGCGTAATGATTCGATACTGATCCCAAAGAATTGTAGAATATACCGACCACTAAAAAAGCAGATGGTAAGAATGACAAAAATATTAATAGCGGTTAAAAGCGAAGTTTTAGAGCGTTCTTTTGCAGTATCCTCTTTTGTTAAACCAACAAAAATTGGGATTGTGCCAAGCGGATTGATCACCGAAAATAAAGCTGCAAAAACATAGATAAACAAATCCATAATTTTTTCGGCAAATATGCGCTAAGTGCAGTCACTGGAAATTAAATAAAAATTAGGCTTAGATTACCAAAAAGCAATGTCAAGCTATACAATGTTAAGCCAGTTTCAATAATCAATAAGTAATAATTTAATTAACGATTAGTTTAAAATCGCAAAATGAGAACCATCTAGTTTTCAAAGATCATCAATACGGGTGGGGGCATTATCTTCTTTATAAGCGATAAGCTTTTTAAAAAATTTGTGCACATTGTCGTCTTTAGCTTCTACTTTAATAAAATAATGGTCCCGGTAAATCGAGTATTCTTCAGCTTTACCTTTATAGATTTTTAATTTCCAAAATGGAATTACCAATGCAAAAGTTTCTAAAATAGATCGAAACCTGACGATGATTCCGCCAGGTCGAATTTCGATGTTGCAGGTATTTCGGTTATTATCTAGAATAAGCAGGTTATGAATATCGATGCTTACAGAGGTGATAATGAGCCTTGGCGAGCCACTGCCTTTAAGTTTAAAACGATCTGCCAGCGCAAGTGTTTTGCCAACTTCACGATCTATTTTTTCTTTGATATCGGGATTGTTATAAGAAACATTCAGGAGCATTTTTTTCTTTTAAGATAAGAAACTTCTTTGAGTTAATGAATAAACATTGGGCTTTGATTGAAATATAAGGATTTACTATGCAAGCTTTAGCTTAAAGTTCAATTTCTGTTATCTTTGCAGCGTTTTTAATAAACTACTTTGGTTGTCCTGTGAATGCTTACTGATTATTGATAAATTTCAATTTTATCGATGTAAACAAGTATTAAACTTTTCAGGATTTAAAAATTTTAATCTCACGAAGTGAGTGAAAAACTAGAAATGATGAATATTCAGGAAATGCTGACTGGCTACGTAAAAGAAGCAGTGCAAAATATTTACGATGTAACTTTAGAAACGGTAGAATTTCAGCCAACAAGAAAAGACTTTGAAGGTGATGTTACCATAGTTTGCTTCCCTATGTTAAGGCAGGTAAAAACAAATCCCGTGAAACTAGGGGAAGATATTGGAAAATATCTTCAGGAAAATGTAACCATCGTTAGCCGTTTTAATGTTGTAAAGGGATTTTTGAATATCCTGCTAAACGATGCCTATTACCTGGATTTCTTCAACGAGATTAAAAACGATCCCGATTATGGTTTTGTAAAAGAGCTTGAAGATCCCAGAAAAATCATGGTAGAATATTCTTCGCCAAACACCAATAAACCACTCCATCTTGGTCATATTCGAAATAATTTATTAGGCTTTTCTGTAGCCGAAATTTTAGAAGCTGCCGGTAATGAAGTCTACAAAACCCAGATTATAAATGATCGTGGCATCCATATCTGTAAATCGATGCTCGCATGGCAACGCTTCGGAAATGGAGAAACACCAGAATCTACGGGTTTAAAAGGGGATAAGCTGGTTGGTAATTATTATGTGAAGTTCGATCAGGAGTATAAAGCTGAAATCGAAAAGTTAATAGCCGAAGGTAAATCTGAAAAAGAAGCAAAAGCTGAAGCTCCAATTTTAGTAGAAGCTAAAGAAATGCTTCGTAAATGGGAAGCTGGTGATGCAGAAGTAGTAAAACTTTGGAAAACCATGAATCAGTGGGTTTACGATGGTTTTGAAGAAACTTATAGCGCCCTTGGCGTAGATTTCGATAAAAATTATTACGAAAGTGATACCTATCTTTTAGGTAAAGATGTGGTGAACCAAGGTTTGGAAGACGGTGTTTTTTACCGAAAAGAAGACGGTAGCGTTTGGATCGATCTTACCGATGAAGGTTTGGATGAAAAGATCGTATTACGTAGTGATGGTACCGCAGTTTATATGACCCAGGATATAGGTACCGCTATACAACGAGTAGAAGATTTTGCCATAAACGGAATGGTGTACACCGTTGGGAATGAGCAGGACTACCACTTTAAAGTGTTATTCTTAATTCTTAAAAAACTAGGTTTTGCCTGGGCAGATTATTTATATCATTTAAGCTACGGGATGGTAGATCTACCTAGCGGAAAAATGAAAAGTAGGGAAGGAACCGTGGTGGATGCTGATGATCTTATTCAGGAAATGACGGAAACCGCCAGAACAATCTCAGAAGAATTAGGGAAATTAGATGGTTTAAGCGAAGAAGAAAAAGAAGAGCTCTATAAAATGATTGGTTTAGGAGCGCTTAAATACTATATTTTAAAAGTAGATCCTAAAAAACGAATCTTATTTAACCCAGAGGAATCGGTAGATTTTCAGGGGAATACTGGTCCGTTTATTCAGTATACCCACGCCAGGATTCAGTCGATATTAAGAAAAGCTGATTTTGAATACGAATCTCAACTGGTAAGCGAGTACGAACTTCAGGATAAAGAAAAAGAACTTATAAAACAAATTCAGCTGTATCCGGAAACAATCCAGTTAGCAGCCGAAAATCATAGTCCGGCGCTAATTGCCAATTATACCTACGATTTAGTAAAAGAATTTAATTCCTTTTACCAAAATGTATCTATTCTTGGAGCCAAAAAGGATATGGAAAGACAATTAAGAACACAGCTTTCTAAAATGGTAGCCAATATCATTAAAAGTTCGTTTGGATTACTAGGCATCCAGGTACCCGATAGAATGTAGGCTGAAATTTTAAAATAGAACTAAAAAACAAGGGCTGAAATTGTACAATTTCAGCCCTTGTTTTTTATAGTTATTTGAAACTTCGGCATAAAATTAATTGAAAAGCAATTAGTCAGGATAAAAAACTTTTCACTTCACTACCAAATCATTAAATTTGCAAACCCGTTATCACAATGACGGAAATCTTAAACTACAGGAAAGCATATGTTTGATAATTTAAGTGATAAGTTAGATAGTGCCTTACATGTCTTAAAAGGGCATGGACAAATAACCGAAGTTAACGTTGCAGAAACCCTTAAAGAGGTGCGTCGCGCCCTTGTTGATGCCGATGTTAACTATAAAATCGCCAAGGAATTTACCAATACTGTAAAGGAAAAAGCTTTAGGACAGGACGTTTTAACAGCTTTAAAGCCAGGACAGTTAATGGTGAAACTGGTAAAAGATGAACTTACCGATCTTATGGGGGGTGAGGCAGCCGGTGTGAATCTTAGCGGTGATCCTTCGGTAATTTTAATGTCGGGTTTACAGGGTAGTGGTAAAACAACTTTTTCTGGTAAACTAGCTAACTATCTTAAAAATAAAAAAACGAAAAAACCGCTTTTAGTAGCCTGTGATGTGTACCGTCCTGCAGCGATCAATCAGTTGCATGTGGTAGGAGAGCAGATTGGCGTAGAAGTTTTTAGTGATGAAGGTAATCAGGATCCTGTGGCGATCTCTAAAGCTGCAATAGCGCATGCTAAAGAAAACGGACACAATGTGGTGATTATCGATACCGCGGGTCGTCTTGCTGTAGATGAAGCGATGATGACCGAAATTTCAAACATTCACACTGCTATCGAACCTCACGAAACTTTATTCGTGGTCGATTCGATGACTGGTCAGGATGCGGTAAATACGGCAAAAGCTTTCAACGATCGTTTGGATTTTGATGGGGTAATACTTACCAAATTAGACGGTGATACTCGTGGTGGTGCTGCCATTTCAATTAAATCTGTAGTAAATAAGCCTATAAAATTTATTGGTACCGGTGAGAAGATGGACGCAATCGATGTGTTCTATCCTTCTCGTATGGCCGATAGAATTTTAGGGATGGGAGATGTGGTGTCTCTTGTGGAGCGTGCGCAAGAACAATATGATGAAGAAGAAGCGAGAAAACTTCAAAAGAAAATCGCTAAAAATGCTTTTGGTTTTGATGATTTCTTAAAACAACTTCAGCAGATCAAGAAAATGGGATCTATGAAAGATCTTCTTGGAATGATTCCTGGCGCAGGTAAGATGCTTAAGGATGTTGATATCGATGATGATGCCTTTAAGGGAATTGAAGCGATTATTCACTCCATGACGCCAGATGAAAGAAGTACGCCAAAAATCATCAACTCCAGTAGAAAGAAAAGAATTGCAAAAGGTTCAGGGACTTCAGTTCAGGAAGTGAATCAGTTATTGAAGCAATTCAACCAGATGGGTAAAATGATGAAGATGATGCAGGGTGGCGGTGGTCGCCAGATGATGAACATGATGAAAGGAATGCGTTAGTTCAGTTAGCAATAATCCAGTCTCAGTAGGCAGTAAAAAGTTTTAATTTTTGAAATTATGGATTTTAGATCTTTAATTGTTTATCAAAAAGCTTTTGCACTGGCTATGAGAATTTTTGAAGAATCTAAATCATTTCCTGCTGAAGAAAGATATTCACTAACAGATCAAATAAGAAGAAGTTCCAGATCGGTTTGTGCTAATATTGCCGAAGCTTATAGAAAACGTACATATCCAAAACATTTTGTAAGTAAGCTGTCAGACTGTGATGCAGAGAATGCAGAAACACAAACCTGGTTAGATTTTGCATGTTCTTGTAAATATATTACTGAAGAAACTAAGAATGATTTTTTTGACGATAGTCAGGAAATAGGACGTTTATTAAATTTCATGATAAATAATCCCGGAAAGTTTGGCGCGGGAGATTAATCTGCCAACTGCTATTGCAAACTGATAACTGTAATAATGACAATTTTAGACGGTAAAAAAGTAAGTAACGATATCAAAAATGAGATTGCTACTGAAGTCGAAAAAATGAAGCAACGTGGTGAAAAAGTGCCACATCTTGCGGCTATCATCGTTGGTAATGATGGAGCAAGTAAAACGTACGTAAATAGTAAAGTGAAAGCCTGTGAAAGAGTAGGTTTTGAATCTTCTCTTTTTAGAATGTCTTCGACGATTAGTGAAATCGAACTTTTAGATAAGATTGAGGAGCTTAACCAAAATGATGATATTGATGGCTTTATCGTTCAATTGCCATTACCCCCTCAAATCGATACGCAAAAAGTTTTAAATGCAGTAGATCCAGATAAAGATGTGGATGGGTTTCATCCAACCAACTTTGGTAAAATGGCGTTGGATATGACGACTTTTATTCCGGCAACACCTTTTGGGATCTTAGAACTATTGGAACGTTACGATATTCCAACTAAAGGAAAACATACCGTGGTGATTGGTAGAAGTTATATCGTAGGCCGCCCAATGAGTATCTTGATGGGAAGAAGTGGTTTCCCTGGGAATTCGACAGTAACCCTAACCCATGAGTTTACCAAGAATATTACTCAAATTACTTCTCAGGCTGATATTATTATCATCGCTGTAGGTATTCCGGATTTCTTAAAAGGAGAAATGATTAAAGACGATGCTGTGATTATCGATGTAGGGATTACACGGGTTCCAGATGATAGTACTGAAAAAGGATACATTATTAAGGGGGATGTAGATTTTGAAAATGTAAGTAAACGAGCGTCCTATATTACTCCGGTTCCTGGCGGAGTAGGGCCAATGACAGTTTCTATGTTGCTAAAAAATACCTTACTGGCAAGGGAACGCCACCGTTTAAGAAAAAAAGAGAAATAAGATTACTTCTAAATTATATAAAAAAAGCCTCGCAAATTGCGGGCTTTTTTTATGTACTAATTTTTTTTTACTATTTAGTTTCTTCCAGTTTATAATCTAAATATTTATGAATATCGGATTCTATAAACCGAATAGCAAAGGTTATGATAGCAAAATCATCAATGTATCCTAATCCCGGGATAAAATCCGGAACAACATCTAAAGGATTTAGAATATATAAAAAAGAAAAGGCTATCGCCGCAATGGTAAACCATGGGATGTCTTTATAAATTCCTTTTCTATAATCGTTAAGCATCGCATACATTAATTTACCAATTTCGGTATATTTTTTAAGCATACCAGAATTGATGATCTTATCAGCTACTTCTTCCTGCGATTCAGCAGCAAGTTCTACATCGCCTTCGTCAACACTTACCACTCCTTCTTTAAAGTACTCTTCGTTAACTTCTTTTTTCTTTTTGCTGAACATATTTTTAGTTGTTATAGGTTAGTTTTAATTTTTTATAAAAGGTTTAATTTCCAGGTCTTTTTTTTAAATTTCGTGTTGTTAGAAACAGCTCTATTTGGTGGTCCTTGATTTATAATCGATCATTTTCGTTACCATACTCTTTTTTATAGATCTTCAGAATTAGTAAAAATAACGACACCAGTAAAGGACCAAATATTAATCCTATAAAGCCAAATATTTGCACTCCTACAATCACTCCCACCAACGTTATTAAGGTGTGTACTTTGGCCAATCGATCTAAAACCATTATTCTAATTAAATTATCTGTAGATCCTACTACTACAATACCATAGATAAGAAGGGCCACACCTTGCCAGTTTTGTCCATCGGCAAATAAAAGTATGGTGGTTGGGGCAATACCTATGGCCGTGCCAATAAAAGGAATCATAGAGCCAATTGCGGTGATACCAAACCAAAAAAACGGATCTGGAACCCCTAAAACAAGATATCCAATAAGTGCAATTAAACCTTGTACAAAGGCTACTAAAGGAATCCCAAGAGCATTAGATTTTACCAGTAAATTACTCTCTTTAGCGATAGTACTTAAATTTGCTTTTCCAAGAGGAATATAGTCTATAAGTGCCGTCTTCATTTTCTCCCGGTTTATCAGCATAAAATAGAGCATAAAATACATTAAACCTACTGCCACAAACACATTAAAAGTTCCTCCTGCCAAATTCTGGAGTTTTTCTGATACCCAGCCAGATATTGCAGAGGTATCTATCGCGCCAGTGATGTCGTAACCTACATATTCTTCCAGATGCTGTAACTGTTTTTTTATTGCCGAAACCACCATTTCAGAATTATTCACTGCTTTTCCAATTTTTGAAGTAAGCATGATAATAATTCCGCTTACAGGAATAAGTATACCTATAAACGAACCAAACATGAGTACGCCGGCAGCAACAGATGGCTTCCAACCTTTTTTAAGTAGTTTTTCCATCCAACTGGCCATTAACACGTATAGCGTTATAGCTCCTAATATCCCGGTTAAATAGGGAACCAGTTCACGGAAGATTAAAATTCCTAAAAAAAGAATAAGCAATAAGACAAAAATCTGCCGTACCAGAGCTGGTCTTAATTTATTCATATATAGATTTGATTAGTAGTTGTTGTTTTTCTAGGTTAGCTTGCGAAAAGCTGATCCATGTTTTTAAAAGATTTAAATTCAAGTGCATTCCCGCAGGGATCTTTAAAAAACATAGTGGCTTGCTCACCAACCTGACCTTCAAACCTAATATAAGGTTCGATTATAAAATCGATATTTTTAGAGGCTAATAATTTCGAAAATTCCTGAAATACCTTCCATTCTAATACCACCCCAAAATGTGGTACAGGTACCTCTTTGCCATCTACTGGATTACTATGTTCTCCGGCAATTTCTTCTTTTGGTTTATAATGTATAACGAGCTGATGTCCAAAAAAATTAAAATCTACCCAGTGATCACTGCTACGGCCTTCACCACAGCCTAAAGTTTCCCCATAAAATTTTCTACAGGATTTTAAATCATAAACAGGTATGGCCAGATGAAATGGTTGTACTTTCATATTAGTTATTTCTTAATGCTTTTATCAGTTCGTTTTTCGTCATTTTAGAGCGTCCTTCTATACCTACTTTTTTAGCCTGTTGGTATAGATCTTCTTTAGTACGGTCTTCATATTTCTCAGCTGCGCCACCTTTTTCTCCAGAATTTTCAGTATTAGCAATTCTGGCCGACTTTTCTTTACTGTACCCCTGATCCCTTAAGGCTTCGTACTGTTCCTGATTTTTTACACGTTTCGCCATATTTTTCTATTAAAAATAGGAAGATAAACGCGATTCAAATCAGGTTTTTCGCTAATTCTCTGTTAAGATTTTTTGCGAGGTCTTTTGTGCTTATTTGGAGTTTTAGGTTTAATTCCTTTTGGTTTCGCTATTTTATTGTACTTATTGTTTTCGGAAAGCTGCGAAGCTTCCTCGGTTTTAGAAGAAGTATTTACTAAACGGTCGATTTCCTTAAGTTCTGCCTTGGTGAGATGGCGCCATTTTCCAACAGGAATATCTAAAGGAACATTCATAATCCTAATACGCTTAAGTTTGGTTACTGCATAGCCTAAATATTCGCACATGCGCCTAATTTGGCGGTTAAGCCCTTGCGTTAAGATTATTCTGAACTCGTTTTCACCGGTTTGCTCTACAAAACATTCTCTGGTCACCGTGTCCAAAATGGGTATACCCTTACTCATTTTTTTTACGAAGTCGGGCTGAAGAGGTTTATTCACCTTTACAATATATTCCTTTTCGTGGTTGTTACGGGCACGTAAAATTTTATTGACGATATCGCCGTCACTAGTTAAAAAAATCAAGCCTTCACTGGGCTTATCTAAACGACCAATAGGGAAAATACGTTCAGGATAATTAATATAATCGATAATATTGTTTTTCTCCCGTTTTGTATCGGTTGTACAAACAATTCCTATAGGTTTATTAAAAGCGATATACACATTTGGCTTCTCTTTTTCTTCTGTGGCAATTAATTTACCATCCACTTTAACTTCGTCTCCGGGAGCGATCTTTGTACCCATTTCTGGAACAAGCCCATTTATGGTTACGCGACCCTGGTCGATAAGTTTGTCAGCAGCTCTTCTGGAGCAATATCCAGCTTCACTTAAAAATTTATTTATTCGGGTTAAATTCTCTTCAGCCATTATAAAACAAGTGTTTCGCAAAGATACAAGATTAAGAATTGATGCCCATATTTAAAAACTTTCAAAAAAAATTAAAACCCAGGCAACCTTTTGTAACTTTTCTGCGTCTATGTAAATAGAAGGTCTTTTGATAAGATAGCGATTAACAAAAAACACCAATTATTAAAATCATCAGGTGAAAGTAATTCAACTTTTTAAAAACGAATCTCAGCTTATAAAACGTGCTGCGCAAAACAATCGCGAAGCGCAACAAAAGCTGTATGAGATTCATTCGGGGAAAATGCTTAGCGTTTGCCGGCAGTATATTAGAGATTTACACGATGCCGAAGATGTGATGTTAAGCGCCTTTTTTAAAGTCTTTACCCATTTAAAGGATTTTAAGTTTGAGGGAAGTTTTGAAGGTTGGGTTCGCAGGATTATGATTAGGGAAGCGATAAGTTTTCTTCGGAAGAAAAAGAATCTCGAATTTCAGGAAGATGAATTTAGTAATTATACAGAAAGTTCTAATAACATCGACGAGCAATTAAGCGTAGCGCACATACAGCAGCTCATCGACGAGTTGCCTGAAGGTTATAAAATGGTGTTTGTGTTGTATGCGGTAGAAGGTTATAAGCACCAGGAAATTTCTAAAATGCTAAATATTCGTGAAGGAACTTCTAAATCTCAGCTTTTTAAAGCGAGAAAATTATTACAGGAAAAATTAACGAATAAAGAAACAGGTTATGGCGCCAATTAAATTTGAAGAGCATATAAAGGAGCAGTTGGAAGAGCGTCGTATTTCTGCGTCCGCAGCAAGTTGGGAGAAGCTTAGTGCGAGATTAGACGAAAACGAAAATCGGCAAAAATCGAATAAAAAATGGTGGTTAGGGATTGCAGCTTTGCTTGTAATTGCCATTGCGGTAGGTGGTTTTATGCTGAAGTCTGAAAATGGAACCATAGAAGAACAAATTGTAAATACACCTAATGAAAAAACTTCAGAAGAAATCCTTAAACCAGTAGAGAATTCAGGAATTCCTTCCGAAGAAAAAGAAAATAGTTCGGCTATTGCTGCGGAAGAAATTAAAAGAGAAACTGAAAAAAATAAGCCTGAAATTATCCAAAATCAGCTTAAAACAGATTCAGAAAAAATAATTCCGATTCATAATGAAATAGGAGTGGCAAGTATCGATATGCAAGAAGTAAAGACAGAAACTTCAGAAAAAGTAGTGCCGAAAATCGATAAAATCAACCCTAATTTTATAAATCCTACTAAAACCGAAGAAGCGTTTATTGCGCAAAACGAGAATTTGATTCAGAATAAATTAGAAGAAGTAATAAAATCTTTGGAAGCAAATAGTGCAGATTCGGTTAGCGATGCTGAGGTTAATGCCTTGCTATTGGCAGCAGCAAGTGATCTGGATCAGGATTATCAAAAAGAATTCACCAATCCATACAGTGCTGAAGCTTTACTGGCAGAAGCTGAACAGGAAATCGAAAAATCCTTTAGAGATAAGATCTTTCAATTGCTAAAAGAAGGCTATTCTAAAGCTAAAAATGCAGTAGCGCTCGACTAAATAACACAGTAAATATCATCGCCCAAAACGGGTCATTCATCAATCGGTTTTGGCGCAGGTGCGCCAAGACACTAAAAACTAATACTTATTATGAAAACAATTATCATCTATTTTGCCTTTTTAATTTCATCTTTTGCTATTGGCAGTTTGCAAGCTCAGGAAACTACAACAGAGAACAACAGGAACGCTACAGATTCTATTGCTCGAGTTCAGGAAATTAAAGAAAGAAAGATAAAAATTGCCACAGAACAGGAGAAAGAAAAGCTTAAAAAGGAAATAGAATTAATAAATAAAAACCTTGAAGCTGGCTGGTATGATAAAGAAGAAGCTGAAAAAAGGAAAAAAGAAGCGGCAAAGTTAGCCGCTGAAAATATTAAAAACCGCATTGTAATCATTGATAATCAAGTAGATATTAATGAGCGAAATAGACATGATGGCAAATATATAGAGCTTAAAATAACCGATGGGAAGTTAGGTTTAGGTATTGAAGATTCTGATGATGCAAAAAGGGAACGAAAAAGAACAAAAAATGATTTAGTACTGGCTTTTGGTTTTAATAATGCACTGGAAAGCGGACAATCAATAAATAACTCTGATTTTAAACTGGCGGGTAGTCGTTTCTTTGAAATTGGTTGGGCCTGGACGACAAGGGTTTTCGATAACTCTGGTTGGTTACGAGTGAAGTACGGATTGTCTTTTCAGCTAAACGGAATAAAACCTACCGATAATCGCTATTTTGTGCAGGACGGTGATATCACAAGATTGGAAGAATTTGAATATGATTTGGATAAATCAAAATTTAGAATGGATAACCTGGTAGTACCTATTCACTTTGAGATAGGACCTTCTTCAAGAGGTGAAGCAAATGGTTATAGAACTTTTTCTACTGATGATCAAATAAAAATTGGTTTTGGTGGTTATGCCGGTTTTAATATAGGCGAGCGCCAGAAGCTAAAATTTAATGATGGTAGCAAACAGAAAATTAAAGATAAAAGCAGCTTTAATACTAATGATTTTGTATATGGATTAAGTGGTTATTTAAGTTTTGGAGGTACTGCACTTTATGCTAAATACGACCTTAACCCAATATTTTCCAGCCCGAATACCGAGATTAATAATTTCTCTTTAGGCTTAAGATTTGATATAGACTAGTCACTATATAATTTGTATTTTTGCAGACCTTATCGCTTAAGCGATAAGGTCTTTTTTGTTTTCTGATAATTAGAAAATCTCCAAAAATCATCCAAATTTGATTTCTAAAAGTACCATAGACAGTGTTTTCGAAACCGCCCGGGTAGAGGAGGTGATTCAGGATTTTGTTCAGCTTAAAAAGTCGGGCACAAATTTTAAAGGATTGAGTCCGTTTACCGATGAGCGTACACCTAGTTTTATGGTATCGCCGGTAAAGCAGATTTGGAAAGATTTTTCTAGTGGAAAAGGAGGGAATGTTGTGGCTTTTTTAATGGAGCATGAACATTATACCTATCCAGAAGCTATTAAATACCTGGCAAAAAAATACGGGATCGAAATTGAGGAAACGCAGCAAACCGACGAGCAAAAAGAGCAGGCCAATGAGCGTGAAAGTATGTATCTGGTTTCTGAATTTGCCAATAAATATTTTCAGAAGATCCTTCATAAAACCGATGCCGGCCAGGCGATCGGACTTAGTTATTTTAAAGAACGTGGTTTTACCAATGAAACCATTAAAAAATTTGAGCTTGGCTATTGTTTAGACGATTGGGATGCCTTTACCAAAGAAGCTTTGGCTGAAGGTTATAAGCTCGATTATCTGGAGAAAACTGGCTTGTCTATCGTAAAAGGAGAAAGGCAATTCGATCGTTTTAAAGGCAGAGTGATGTTTCCCATTCATTCGATGTCTGGCAGGGTTTTGGGCTTTGGAGGCCGAATTTTAACTTCAGATAAAAAAGCAGCAAAATACCTAAACTCACCAGAAAGTGAGATTTATCATAAAAGTAAGGTTCTCTACGGAATTTCGTATGCCAAACAGGCCATTGCAAAAGAAGATAATTGCTACCTGGTAGAAGGATATACTGATGTGATCCAGTTTCATCAAAGCGGGGTAGAGAATGTGGTGTCTTCTTCAGGAACTGCGTTGACCACCGAGCAAATTCGGTTAATAAGTCGTTTGACCAAAAATATCACCGTACTTTTTGATGGTGATGCCGCAGGAATAAGAGCTTCATTGCGCGGTATCGATTTGATCCTGGAGCAGGGGATGAATGTGAAAGTTTGCACCTTTCCCGAAGGTGAGGATCCCGATAGTTTTGCCCGACAAAATTCAGAAGACCAGCTTAAGGAATTTTTGGCAGAAAATGCAACCGATTTTATAAGTTTTAAGGCATCTTTATTAATGAAAGATGCGAAGAACGATCCGGTGAAAAAGGCAGCTCTTATTCGTGATATGGTAAGTAGTATTGCTAAAATTCCTGATACTATCCAGCAGGAAGTGTATCTCCAGGAATGTTCAAGGATTATGGACATTTCAGAAGATGTATTGTTTTCGACCTTGGCACAGCTCACTAAAAAAGGAGAACAAGATCAAAAGAGAGCGGCGAAAAAAGACCAAAAGAGCTTTAAGGTTGTAAGGGATAATCAACCAAACCAAGAGCAACAAACCATAAGGCGGGTAGATGAATTACATGTATTGGAAAGAGGTATTGTAAGCGCGTTATTACTCTATGGGAATGAAAAACGGGAGTTCGAAGAAATGTTTCTGGAAGCCGATGAATCTGGAGAGCCGGTTTTAAAAAGCGCCCATGTAGAACGAAAGGTATCGCGAAAGATCTATTTAGACTTACAGGAAGATGAGGTGGCTTTAGCTAATCCTGATTTTAGAGCGATTTATGAGCATTTGATCGAATATTATAACCGCGAGGAGAAGCTGATTATCGAGAAGTTTGTTAGTGAAATCCCACCAGAAAAATCGGCTATTGTTACCGATATTTTAATGGCCGAGGAGCAATATCAGCTAAGTGACTGGATGCGTCAGGATATTCCTGTAAAATCTAAAAATGAGCAAATCGATCGTTTGGTTTCGGAAACCATACTGAATTTTAGGCGTCATTTATTAATGAGTAAAATAAAAGAACTGCAAAGTTCGATTACCGAGCTGAATGCTGAGGTTGATAATTCAGAAAAGCTGGAAGAAATTATGGATTATATTCAGCTTCGTAAAACTATCGAAGAAAAACTAAACAGGGTAACCAGTTAAACAACCGGGTTTATTTGTAATAGTCGGGATTGAGTAATAAGCTCTGCAACGCTATCAGCATCTAATTTTTTTAGCAATCTTGCTTTATAAGTGCTTACCGTTTTTTCATTAATACTAAGTGCTTCAGCGATATCTTTGTTTCGTTTGCCACTACTAAGAAGATTTAAAACTTCGGTCTCCCGGGAAGAAAGCTTCTTAAATCTGGAAATCTGATTTTGTCCGTTAGAGATGCCGCTATTTAACTTTTGGGTGATTTCTTCGTTTAAGTAAATTCCGCCACGGGTCACCTGCTTTATTGCTTTATACACAATATCTGCCGGGTTTGTTTTCGAAATATATCCTGCAGCGCCCGCTTTAATGGCACTTAGTGCGTACATTTCTTCAGGGTGACAACTAAATACCAGGATTTTAATATGAGGATATTGTTGCTTTATTTGCCGTAGCGCATGGATCCCATTCAATTGCGGCAGATCAATCTCGATCATTAATACATCGGGCGCCCTGTTTTCAAGATATTTAAATAATTCTTTGCCGGTAAGAACCTGGCCAATAACGTTTATAAAATCGTTGGTTTCCAGGATATATTTAATACTTTCAGCAATTACAGGATGTTGATCGGCGATTAAAACAGTACTCATTTAGGGATGGTTATGCTTTGTTTAAAGTAATACTTTAACCTAAAATTAAGAGATAATGCCAATAAACCGCCTGTATTCATCGCAATTTCGATAAAGCGCTTAGTTTTTAAGATGAACAGGTATTTCGCATACCGGGATTGGATTCATTTTATGGGAATTTGCTGTATTTAAGCGGATATAGGTAGCGTAAACTTCTTGCGCTCTCCCTTCAAAATCTTCTTTGGTTTTTCCAGAATCCTGCATTTTCATTGCCCATTCTAACTCATCATAACTGGCACCCAGTTGCATTTCGTCACTACGGCTATCACCAAATAGACCGTCGCTAGGCGCAGCAAGCATAATATCTTCGATAACATGTAACTCTTTTCCCAGAGCGTATACTTCACTTTTCATGAGATCGGCAATTGGACTAAGATCTACACCACCATCACCGTATTTAGTGTAAAAGCCAACCCCAAAATCTTCTACCTTATTGCCTGTACCACCAACTAGGTATTTGTGTAACCCGGCAAAATAGTACAAGGTGGTCATTCTTAAGCGGGCTCTTGAATTTGCTAGACTCAGATCTACATTGGCCGATTCTTCAACGTTGGGCAAAGCGTTTCTAAAATTATCGAAAACCGGTGTAAGGTCTACACGCTCACTGCTTACGTTAGAAAATCGCTCTTTTAGAGAGGCGATATGTTTTTGGGCGCGGCTAACATGCGAAGGATCCTGATGGATAGGCATTTCCAGTACTAAAACGTTCATTCCCGTTTTTGCACAAAGTGTCGAAGTCACAGCCGAATCTATTCCGCCACTAACACCAACAACAAATCCGTTCATTTTGGCGTTTTTAGCATAGTCTTTTAACCAGTTTACAATGTGATCGATTACTTTTGTGGTTTGCATAATTTTGGGTGAATTAGTTTGTAAATAATACCTTTGCACACAAATCTAATACTTAAACATTACTAATGAAAGGGCAAAAGCTAAAACCCGTGATTTTTGATAAAAGCTTATGATGAAGAGAATTTTATTTGCCTTTTTTTTATTTCTTGGCCTGATTTCGTGCAATTCTACATCAAAACGAGAGGAGGAAATAGGGAAAGTAAACGTAGATTTTAAAACTATAAGATTCGATAAGCTTTTTGCTGAAGCTTCGCCAAAGCAACTGCCGCGGTTAAAAGAAGAATTTCCCTACCTGTTTCCAGAACAGTTTCCTGATAGCGTATGGATTCATAAAATGAAAGATACCATTCAACTTGAGATTAACAGGGAAGTCGAAAAAAAATATCCCGATTTTAGTGAATCTGAAGATGAGTTTTATGCTCTTTTTCAGCATATAAAATTTTACTTTCCAGATTTTGAAGTGCCTGATGTGATTACGGTAACTTCAGAGGTTGATTATAAAAATAAAACAATTTATACCGGAGATTATCTTTTTGTTTCGTTGGATACCTATCTGGGTGAAGATCACAAATTTTATATTGGGATTGTAGAATATTTTAAACGGAACTTTACCAAAGACCAAATTGTGCCAGATGCAGCCAATAGTATAGCTGAAAAATATGTGCCGCGTGCAAAATCAAGGACTTTTTTAGCGAATATGATCTACTATGGAAAATTACTTTATCTTAAAGATATATGGCTTCCTAAGTTATCAAATTGGCGAAAAATTGGATATACAAAAGAACAGTGGCAATTTGCCGAAGCAAATGAAGAAATGATCTGGCGATATTTTGTGGATAATGAGCTTATTTTTGATACCGATTCTAATTTAGCTCCCCGGTTTTTATATCCCGCACCATTTTCTAAATTTTATTTGTCATTAGATGCCGAAACTCCCGACAGACTGGGACAGTATATTGGCTGGCAGATGGTGAAATCGTATATGGGTAGAAATGAGGTTTCTATCGAACAAATGCTACAGGCCGATGCCGAAACAATTTTTAATAACGCAAACTATAAACCAAAGAAATAATGGCAGCTTTTAAAAAATCTGATATAAATATTGAAGTGGTAACCGATGAAAATAAGGTTCCTGAAGAAATTTATTGGAGTGCCGAAGATGGAAATATTTATAAAGAAGAAGCAAAAGCTTTAATGCTTTCTGTTTGGGATAGCAAGTCTCAGGAAACTTTAAGAATCGACCTTTGGACAAAAGAAATGCCGGTAGATGAAATGAAAAAATTCTTTCATCAAACTTTAGTTTCTATGAAGGAAACCTACTATCGAGCAACTCAGGATGATAAAATGGCTGATACTATGGGCGATTTTTGTGACTATTTCGCTGAGAAATTAGATATCGCCAAAAAATAAATTTTGAATAAGAAACTCATCTTTGTTTACAATGAAAATTCAGGTATATGGAATTCGGTTTTAGATACTGCTCGTAAAGTGCTAAATCCAGATACTTATTCCTGTAAGCTTTGTGCGGTAACTCATGGCCTGGCCGGTGAAAGTAAGGTCTGGAAAAACTATCGAATATCATCGAATATCGATATGGAGTTTTATCACAAGGATGAGTTTCTTAAAACTTTTGCTTCAAAATATTTACTAAGATTTGAATTCCCGGTAATACTTTTTGCGGAAAATGAGGAACTAGAGGTTTTAATTTCTGCGAAAGAATTTGCTAAAATTTCTTCCGTAGAAAAATTGATTGAAATTATCGAAAATCGAGTTTGATTATTTGAAGTGTTTATTCCAAATCTCTGGTTCTAAAAATCTGGCTGTAATATCTAATCTAGATTCACCATTATATATCAAAATAAGACCGTTTGGTTTAATAATAGCATAGCTGCCACAAAGGTTGGGCTGTCTAAAGAGGTTTTTGAAAATTCGATTGTTTGTATCGGAATATAAATAATCGAGTTTTTTTATACTTTCAAAATTTATACCTTCCTGAGTAATAACTAAGGTCTCGACATTTTTATACTTTTTTTCTAGAGCTCTTTTTTGAGGAGCTAAGTGTTTTTTTAATTCTCTTACTCTATATTTTCCCCAATTGTTATTATTGCTATTGCTTTCTAGAGTACAATGGTCGTCTTTATAGTAGTAGGAAATTAAAAAAGTGGTATTTCTAGGATATCTTGTATGGCTTAATTCTTCAAGGATAACCGAGAGTAACTGGTAATCACCTTTAAGGGTTTCTATTTTAGGTTTTAAAGATAATTGTGTTTTAATAGTATTTCCATTTTGTGTATCCCATCTTCCCTTATTGTCATTATAGCGCCACTCATTGTAAAATTTCTCTTTTGAAATAGTTTTCCCATTTTCATCCAGATAACTTCTGGTGATCTTGGGAGTTGCACAAGATTGCAGTATTATAACAATAAAAGCGAATACATAGAAAGAGTTATTCATTATAGAATAATTAAACCCCTAGATATTTAAACATCAAGGATAGTTATTAGTAAAATTTCTGTGTAGGGATTTTGTGATATTCTTTTTCAGTAATCGCTGAAAAGAATTATAAGCTTACTCGGTAACCTGATTATTCAGGTTTTCAATAAATTCCAGAATGTCATCGCTACCTGTTTTAGCGGTAGACGAGGTTACAAAAAAGTGTGGCATTTGTTCCCAAACCTGAAGCATTTCTTCCTGATAATTTAGGATGTTTTTTTCAAGTTCTTTAGGCTTTAGCTTATCGGCTTTGGTGAAAATCATACAAAACGGGATCGCGTGTTCGCCTAGCCATTGCATGAATTCCATATCTATTGGTTGTGGTTTATGGCGACTGTCAATCAATACAAAAGCGCAAACCAGTTGTTTGCGTTCTTCGAAATAATTAGTGATAAATTTCTGAAAAACCTTTTTCGCAGATTTAGAAACTTTTGCATACCCATACCCCGGTAGATCAACGAGGTGCCAGTTTTTATTGATCAAAAAATGATTGATAAGCTGAGTTTTCCCAGGTTTTGCTGAGGTTTTTGCCAGATTCTTCCGGCCGGTAAGCATATTGATTAATGAAGATTTCCCCACATTACTACGGCCAATAAAAGCATATTCCGGTAATGGGCTGTTGGGGCACTTAGCAACTTTCGAGTTGCTAACTACAAATTCAGCAGTGTTAATCTTCATGGTTTAATTTTTAGAAATTTCTTTTCGTTAACCAGTCACATAATAACTCGTTAAAAAGATCTGGGTGTTCCATCATAGCGGCATGTCCACATTTATCTACCCAATACAGATCAGAGTCTGGTAATAGTCTATGAAAATCTTCCGCAACTTCCGGTGGGGTAACATTATCGTTTTTTCCCCAGATAATGCAGGTAGGTGTTGTCATTTTTGGTAAATCTTTTGCCATATTATGCCTAATTGCACTTTTAGCAATGGCCAGTGTTTTTACCAGTTTATTGCGATCGCTCACAGTTTCGTAAACATCATCTACAATTTCTTTGGTTGCCACAGCAGGATCGTAAAATACATTTTGAGCCTTCTTCTTAATGAAATCGTAATCACCACGACGTGGATAACTTTCGCCCATGGCATTTTCGTAAAGACCAGAGCTTCCAGTAATTACAAGACCTTTTACAATTTCAGGATAAAGTTTAGTGGTTAAAAGAGCGATATGCCCACCCAGGGAATTTCCTAACAGAATAACTTTGTTTAAATCCTTAAAATCTACAAACTCCTTTAAATATTTTGCGAAAGTTCCAACACTTGTTTTAAGAAGGGACATAGAATAAAGCGGAAGTTCTGGGATTAAAACTTTGTATCCTTTAGAAGGGAAATAATCTACCACTCCGTCAAAATTACTAAGGCCGCCCATAAGTCCGTGTAAAATAACTATCGGAGTTCCTTCGCCTATCTCTAAATATGTGAATTTTCCCTCTTTCCTTAAATTATTTTTCATTGATACCCTTTGCGGTTAGCAATCGCAAATATAGCGATTTCATTACAAGTATAATCATTTTTACGTAATAGCAAAGTGATTCCCGCTTTTAGATAATATTTATTAAAGCAATTAAGAAGTGGGAATTTTAACACAAATTTAAGCGGATAAAATAAACTCTTGGAACCGAAGAGAATAGCGCTATTTAATAGTGTTTCAGTGAAATACGCTGTGAAAACTTATCAACAAAGTGGTAAGATGTGGTAAAAAGTGGTAATATTTTCAATATATTTGACTTTGTAAAGCAAATTTGTGGTAAATCTTATTGGAACATATGAGTGTAAAGTGGACACTAAGGGTAGGCTAATGGTGCCTTCAGCCCTTAAGAAACAACTTATGCCTATGCTTCAAGAAGGTTTTGTGATTAAAAGAGCTGTCTTTCAGCATTGTTTAGAGTTGTATCCCATGGAAGAGTGGAATAAACTGATGCAACGAATGAACAAACTTAATCGCTTTAAAAAGAAAAACAACGACTTTATCCGACGGTTCACAGCTGGCGTAAAAACCGTAGAGGTAGATGGGAATGGCAGGTTGCTTATCCCAAAAGACCTTATTGGTTTTGCTGGTATTACTAAAGAAATCGTATTGTCATCGGCAATTAATATTGTAGAAATTTGGGATAAAGATAAGTACGAAGAAGCAATCGAGGCTGCAAGCGATGATTTTGCAGATTTGGCAGAAGAGGTAATGGGAAATGACGATTTCGATGTTGATGGAGTATCATAATCCGGTATTATTAAAAGAGTCTGTAGACGGTTTGAATATCAAACCCGATGGCGTGTATGTAGATGTCACTTTTGGTGGCGGTGGTCACTCCAGGGAAATTTTAAAAAGGCTTGGCGAGCATGGGAAGCTTTTTGCTTTCGATCAGGATACCGATGCTTTGCAAAACAAAATAGAGGATCCCCGTTTTACACTCATCAATGAGAATTTTAGGTTTCTAAAGCGATTTTTGAGGTTTTACGGTGTAAAAAAAGTAGACGGGATTTTAGGTGATTTTGGAGTTTCCTCTCATCAATTTAATGAAGCTGAACGTGGTTTTTCGACGCGCTTTAATGCAAAGTTGGATATGCGTATGGACCAAAGCAATTCGCTTAGCGCTTATCAGGTTATTAATGAATACGACGAAGAGCAATTAAAAAGCTTGTTTTATCAATATGCTGATTTAAAAAATGCTCCAAAACTAGCAAGGATTATTGTTAGTGAACGTAAAAACAAACCCATTGAAAATAGCGAGGATTTAAATGAACTTTTAAAGCCTCATTTATTTAAAGGAAAAGAAAATAAAATTTTAGCACAGATCTATCAGGCGATTCGTATAGAGGTAAATCAGGAGATAGAAGTGCTAAAAGAATTTTTACTTCAAACGGAAGACATATTGGAGAAAAATGGGAGAATTAGTTTGATCTCATACCACTCTTTAGAAGATCGTTTGGTAAAAAGATATATAAGAAGCGGACTTTTTGAAGGAGAGCCAGAAAAAGATTTCTACGGAAACATTTCAGTGCCTTTTAAAAAAGTAGGAGGGTTAATTGTGCCTTCAAAACAAGAAATTAGTGAAAATAACAGAGCACGAAGTGCGAAATTAAGAATAGCGAAGAAGCTATAAAAACCGGTAATGATTTATGAAAAAGGGTTTTTACAATATTCTTAAAGCCAATTTTTTAATTAATGAAGACGCCTTTAAAAACTGGCGTTTTATCGTATTCTGTACTGTTTTGGCCATTATCATGATCGCCAGTTCACATAGCGCCGAGCGTAAAGTTCATCAAATTGCACGATTGCATGAAGAGGTTTTAGAGTTACGAAGTGAATTTTTAGAAGGACGTTCTAATTTGATGAAAATCAAAATGGAATCTACCGTCACCAGTGAAATGAAGAAAATTGGTATTGGCCCTTCAGATAATCCACCTTATAAATTAAGAGTAAAAGTTAGCGAGTAGTTAAGCAGTATGGCAACCACTGAAAAAGGCATATTAAACAGATTATATTTCGTTGCAGGATGTATGTTCATCTTTGCAATAGCTGTTGGTGTGAAGCTAATGGATATCCAGTTTGTAGAAGGGGAGCATTATAAGCAGCTTTCTGAAGAACGTGTATATCGTAACTTTACCATTCCTGCAAACCGTGGTAATCTTTATGATTCTAATGGAAGCCTTTTAGCAGCTTCAGTACCTAAATATGATATTAGGTTTGATGCGGTAACAGTTTCAGATAAAGTTTTTGAAGAGAATGTGCTACCGCTTTCTAAAGAGTTAGCTAAGATGCTGGGAAATACCTCTTCTTATTACGTACATAAATTAAGAACTGCCAGAGCACACAATCAACGATACGTATTAATCACCCGCGGTCTTGGATATTCTGAATATATGAAGATCAAGACCTTTCCGATTTTTAATTTGGGAGCCTATAAGGGCGGACTCATTGTGGAGCAACGGACGGTAAGGGAACATCCTTTGGGTAAAATGGCCGAGCGTACCGTGGGTTACGAGCGTCAGGATGAGGAAGGGTATTTTACAAGAGTAGGTCTCGAGGGGGCTTTTGGACCTTATTTAAGAGGGACGGATGGTCATCGTTTAAAGCAAAAAATAGCTAAAGGACAATGGAAACCTATTAGTGATAATAATGAAGTGGAACCTAGAGATGGCTATGACGTAATTTCTACCATCGATGTGAATATTCAGGATATTGCCCATCATGCTTTGTTAAAGCAGCTTGAAGATTTTGAAGCTGAGCATGGTACCGTGATCGTTATGGAAACCGCAACCGGCGAGATCAAAGCGATGTCCAATCTTGGTCGTACAGACGAAGGTACATATTACGAAAAAAGAAACTATGCGGTGTACGAAGCACACGAGCCCGGTTCTACATTTAAGTTAATGGCGATGGTGGCCGCGCTTGAAGATGGGGTGATCGATACCAGCCAGATTGTGGATACAGAAAATGGTGTTGTTCGTTTTTACGGGAGAGCAGTGCGAGATTCGCATCATGGAGGTTACGGTAAAATTTCTGCGGCAAGAGCTTTCGAGGTTTCTTCAAATACGGCTTTCACAAAAATGATTTCTGAAGGATATAAAAATAATCCCGGCAAATTTGTAGACCGGCTTGACGATATGGGGGTGACCCGAAAAATTGGTTTAGAAATAAAAGGGGAAGGAACTCCTCGAATTCCACATCCCGATGATAAGGGATGGAATGGTTTAAGTCTTCCCTGGATGGCGTTTGGTTATGGTGTAGCGGTTACTCCGTTACAAACCTTAACTTTTTATAATGCGATAGCCAATGATGGCGAAATGGTAAAGCCCCGTTTTATAAAAGAAGTAAAAGAGTGGGATAAAACCATTGTGAAAATGGAGCGTGAGGTGATGAATCCCGCTATCTGTTCTCCAGAGACGGCAAAGAAAGTGCGGGAAATGATGAAAAATACCGTAAAACGCGGTACAGCCGCTAATATCTACACACCAAATTTTTCGATGGCGGGAAAAACCGGTACCTGCCAAACCGAATACTGGATAGAGCCAGGAAGATATATTGCTTCTTTCGCCGGTTATTTTCCTGCTGATAATCCAAAATACTCCTGTATTGTCGTGATACATAAACCAAATCGAAGCAAGGGCTATTACGGGAACACCGTAGCAGCACCGGTTTTTAAAAGAATAGCGCAAAAAATTTATACCGATACGCCAATTATGGATGAGCTTCCTTCTTTAGAAGTAGAAAGCGAAGCGGTAGAAAAGGATTTTGAAAAATATTATACCAAGGTTCAGAACGAAAAAGTACTTATGCCCAATGTAAAAGGGATGCCGGCAATGGATGCTATTCCGCTTTTAGAGAATCTAGGTTTAAAAGTGCAGGTTAATGGTGATGGGATTGTTAAAAGTCAGTCGATCACCGCTGGACAAAAAATAAAAAGTAACCAAAAAGTAAATCTGAAATTAAGTTGATAATACTTAAGGATATATTATATAAAGTAAGTATGGAATCTGTGGTAGGAAATACCGCAGTTGCGATCAAGAATATTCATTTTGATTCGAGAAAAGTTGAAATGAATGATGTTTTTGTAGCAATTACGGGTAGCGTTTCCAACGGACATGATTTTATAGAAAAAGCCATTAACCAGGGAGCTTTGGTAATTATTTGCGAAAAGCTTCCAAATGATATTGTAAATGGCGTTACTTATGTACAGGTAGCAAATTCTAAGGAAGCGCTGGCCTATATGGCAGCCAATTTTTATGAAAATCCTTCAGATAAACTAAAATTGGTTGGCGTTACCGGTACCAATGGGAAAACGACTATCGCCACTTTATTGTATGATTTATTTACCAAAGCAGGTTTTAAAGTAGGCTTACTTTCTACAGTAAAAGTTATGGTGGGCGATACACTTTATGATGCCGAGAGAACAACACCAGATTCGTTAACCATCAATCATTATTTAGCTGAGATGAACGAAGAAGGTGTGGAATATTGCTTCATGGAAGTAAGTTCTCATGGGATTGACCAGCATCGTACCACGGGATTAGTCTTTGCCGGCGGGATTTTTACCAATCTTAGTCATGATCATTTAGACTATCATTCCAGTTTTGCGGAATATCGCGATGTGAAAAAGCGGTTCTTTGACGAGTTACCGGCTTCAGCATTTGCGTTAACAAATGTAGATGATAAGAATGGAGAGGTTATGCTTCAAAATACCAAAGCTAAGCAGTATACCTACGGGTTAAAGAATTACGCGGACTATAAAGCACAAATCCTCGAAAATCAATTTACCGGATTATTACTTAAAATCAACGATCAGGAAGTTTGGTCAAGACTAATAGGAAGTTTTAATGCTTATAATATTTTGGCGATTTACGCCGCTGCGGAATTATTAGGATTAGAAACTTTAGAAAACCTGAAATTCATCAGTGAGCTCCATTCTGTGAATGGTCGTTTCCAGTACTTTATCTCTCCGGAAGAAAAAATTACGGCAATAGTGGACTATGCGCATACACCAGATGCATTAAAAAATGTACTGGACACCATTAATGCAATTAGAACCAAAAATGAAGAACTGATTACGGTTGTAGGCTGTGGAGGTGACAGGGATCGTACTAAAAGACCAAAAATGGGGCATATTGCTTCGGCATTAAGTTCCAAAGTGATTTTTACCAGTGATAATCCAAGAACTGAAGATGCAGATGCTATTATTGAAGAGATAGAAAAAGGGGTGGAGCCTCAGAATTTTAATAAAACAGTTTCAATAACCAATAGAAAACAGGCGATAAAAACCGCTTGCCAAATGGCACAAGCCAATGATATCATATTAATCGCAGGGAAAGGTCATGAAACCTATCAGGAAGTGAACGGTCAAAAACATGAGTTTGACGATTATAAGATAGTGAGCGAATTTTTAAAACAGCTAAAAAAGTAATGCCAAAAGGCAGAATATTAGAATATGCTTTATTATTTATTTCAATTTTTAGAAGATAAATATCAGTTCCCAGGAGCTCAGCTGTTTGAATATCTTTCATTCCGCTCGGCAATGGCTATACTTTTGTCACTGTTAATTTCTACTATCTATGGTAAAAGAATTATCAACTATTTGCAAACCAAACAAATTGGAGAAAGTGTAAGAGAACTGGGTTTACAGGGGCAAAGTGAAAAAGCTGGTACACCAACCATGGGTGGTATTATCATTATTATTTCAACTCTTATCCCCGTGTTGCTTCTCGCTAAATTAGAGAACATTTACGTGATTTTATTAATCATTACCACGCTTTGGATGGGAGCCATTGGTTTTCTGGATGATTATATAAAGACGTTTAAAAAGGATAAAGAAGGCTTGCCAGGTAAATTTAAAATTATCGGGCAGATAGGTTTGGGATTGATCGTGGGGTGCATTATGTATTTCAATGACGGTATTACCGTTAAAGAAAAGGCAAACCCTAAAGAAGTAATCTCTCAGGAAATGATGTTAGGGTCTGAAAAATTACCTGAAATGGGGCCAGAGGAAAAAACACTAACCACGACTATTCCTTTTGTAAAAAATAATGAGTTCGACTACTCTAAGATCATTTCCTGGATAAATCCGGATTTGGCGAAATACGCCTGGATTATTTTTATTCCGATTGTGATTTTTATTGTAACCGCAGTGTCTAACGGCGCAAATTTAACCGATGGAATTGACGGTTTAGCTGCAGGGTCTTCCGCAATCATTGTACTGGCATTGGGCATTTTTGCATGGGTTTCTGGTAATATCATTTTTTCAGATTACCTGAATATCATGTATATCCCAAATTCTGGGGAAATGACCATATATATTACGGCATTCGCCGGAGCCTTGGTTGGTTTCTTATGGTATAATACTTATCCGGCTCAGGTTTTTATGGGAGACACTGGAAGTTTAACGATTGGTGGAATTATCGCTGTACTGGCTATTGCTACCAGAAAAGAATTATTGATCCCTATTTTATGCGGAATTTTTCTGGTAGAAAATCTATCGGTAATGCTTCAGGTGGCCTGGTTTAAATACACCAAAAAAAGATTTGGCGAAGGACGAAGGATTTTCCTGATGTCTCCTTTGCATCACCATTACCAAAAGAAAGGACATCACGAGAGTAAAATTGTTGTTCGCTTTTGGGTAGTAGGTATTTTCCTGGCTATTCTAACCATTGTGACACTTAAACTTCGATAACATTGAAGAAGAAGATTGTCATACTTGGTGGTGGAGAAAGCGGTGTTGGTACTGCTATTTTGGCTAAAAAAGAAGGCTATAAGATCTGGCTTTCAGATAAAGGAAAAATAAAAGAGAAATATAAAAATGTTATTGAACATCTTGAAATAGACTGGGAGGAAGAAAAGCATACCGAATCGCAGATTTTTGATGCCGATGTGGTAATGAAAAGTCCGGGTATTCCAGATACGGTGCCCATGATTAAAGCGCTTAGAGCAAAAGGAATTCCGGTAATTTCTGAAATAGAATTTGCTGCCGAATATACCAGTGCTGTGATTGTGGGGATCACCGGGAGTAATGGGAAAACAACGACCACAAAATTAACCCATCATATATTAAAGGATGGTGGTTTGCAGGTGGGAATGGCCGGTAATGTAGGAGATAGCTTTGCAAAACAGGTGGCCGAAACTAATGCAGGTTACTATGTGTTAGAGCTGAGTAGCTTTCAGTTAGACGGAATTGAAAAATTTAGGCCACATATAGCAGTATTAACCAATATTACTCCAGATCATTTAGATCGATATGAGTATAAGTTTGAAAATTATATTGAAGCTAAATTCAGGATTACGAAGAACCAAACTAAGGACGATTATTTTATTTATGACGCAGATGATGAGGTTATCACAAACTGGCTAAAAAACAATAAAGTTGAAGCGCAGTTATTGCCATTTTCGCTGGAGAGAAAGCTGGAGAATGGCGCTTATTTAGAAAACGATACAATTATTATAAAGACAGAAAATACAGAGCTTACTATGGCTACTTCAGATTTAACATTACAAGGGAAACACAATACAAAAAATGCAATGGCAGCTGCTACTGTGGCAAAGCTTTTAAAAATAAGGAAGAATACAATCCGTGAAAGCATGGAGAGTTTTCAGGGAGTGGAGCACCGCTTGGAGAAAGTACTTAAAATTAATAATGTTCAGTATATCAACGATTCTAAAGCAACTAACGTAAATGCTACCTACTATGCTTTAGAAAGTATGGAAGGTCAAACCGTTTGGATTTTAGGCGGGGTTGATAAAGGGAATGTGTATGATGAACTTTTACCCCTGGTGAACGAAAAAGTAAAAGCAATTATCTGCCTTGGGGTAGATAATACCAAGATCATGAATTCTTTTGGGAATTGTGTAGAAACCTTGATGGAAACCCAAAGTATGAGTGAAGCGGTTAAAATGGCATATAGACTATCTGAAAAAGGAGATACGGTATTGCTTTCTCCTGCCTGTGCAAGTTTCGATCTTTTTGAGAATTATGAAGATCGCGGAAGGCAGTTTAAAGAAGCGGTTAGAAATTTATAGAATGGTAGGATCAGTTAGTTAAACTGAAAAAGCGGAATGGGAAACATTTTTGCAAATATTAAAGGAGATAAGGTAATCTGGGCTACTGCCGGGCTACTGGCGATATTTTCATTTTTGCCGGTTTACAGCGCCAGTAGTAACATCGCGTACCTGTATGGAGATGGAAGTACTTTTAAATATTTGATCGTTCATTTTTTTCATTTACTACTGGGCTTTTGTGTGTTGTTCGCAGCACATAAAGTGCCATACCATTATTATAGGGGCTTATCGATTTTAATGTTGCCGGTGGTCATTGTATTATTGATTTACACCATGGCGCAGGGAACGGTTATCGACGGGGCAAATGCCAGTAGATGGATAAGGATTCCCGTCTTAGGGGTTACCTTTCAGTCTTCTACGTTTGCAGCGGTGGTTTTAATGATTTATGTCGCTAGGTATATGTCTAAAATTACCGAGAAGAAAATCACTTTTAAAGAAACAATTTTACCGCTTTGGGTGCCTGTAGGTTCAGTATTAATGTTAATTTTGCCGGCCAATTTTTCCACTACTGCGATCATTTTTGCTATGGTTTTGGTACTCATGTTTTTAGGTGGTTATCCGGTAAAATACCTGTTAGCAATTGTGTTTGCCGGAGTGATTTTATTCGGGATTTTTGTTTTAGCGGCTAAGGCGTTTCCCGGTGTTTTACCAAACAGGGTAGATACCTGGATAAGTAGGATAGAAAATTTTACGAACGACGAAGATACCGAAGCCGATTATCAAATTGAAAGAGCAAAGATAGCCATTGCCAGAGGTGGTATTGCGGGTACTGGGATTGGAAAAAGCGTACAGCGAAACTTTTTGCCACAATCTTCTTCGGATTTTATCTATGCGATAATTGTCGAAGAAATGGGGCTTATTGGTGCTCTTGGAGTCATGCTGGCGTATTTGATGATTTTGTTCAGGATTATTATCGTGGCCACTAAGGCTAATACCGTATTTGGAAAACTATTAGTAATGGGGGTAGGTATTCCCATTATTTTCCAGGCATTGGTGAATATGGCAGTTGCGGTAGAATTATTTCCGGTTACGGGGCAAACACTTCCGCTAGTGAGTAGTGGGGGGACCTCAATCTGGATGACCTGCCTTTCATTGGGAATTATTCTTAGTGTAAGTGCAAAAAGAGAAGAAGAAAAAGAAACTGAGGAAGCTGAAAGAAATGCGGAGGACGAAAATCCTTTGGATATTTTAAGTGAAGCAATATGAGTAAAGATTTACGCATCATATTATCCGGTGGAGGAACGGGTGGTCATATTTACCCGGCTATCGCTATTGCCGATGAGGTAAAGCGCCGCTATCCCGATGCGCAGATCAAATTTGTTGGAGCACAGGATAAAATGGAGATGGAGAAAGTGCCACAAGCCGGTTACGAGATCGAAGGTCTTTGGATAAGTGGTTTGCAGCGAAAGCTTACGCTTAAAAATCTGATGTTTCCATTTAAATTAATAAGCAGTATTAGGAAGTCCCAAAGGATTATTAAGGACTTTAAACCAAATGTTGCGGTGGGTACAGGTGGATTTGCCAGTGGTCCTTTACTGCATGTAGCTAATAAACAGCAAATACCAACTTTGCTTCAGGAGCAAAATTCATTTCCAGGAATTACCAATAAGATCCTGGCAAAAAAAGCTAATATTATTTGTGCGGCCTATGATGAAGTAAAGCGATTTTTTCCGCAGGAAAAGGTGAAAAAAACCGGAAACCCGGTACGACAGGACTTACTCAATATTGATACTAAAAGAGAAGAAGCCCAGCAGTTCTTTAAGTTGGATGCAGACAAAAAAACAGTATTAGTACTTGGAGGAAGTTTGGGGGCAAGAAGGGTGAATCAGTTAATCGCTGAGTATGCTGATAAATTAAAAAAAGAAGATATTCAGTTAATCTGGCAATGTGGGAAATTATATTATGAGGACTATAAATCTTATACTGAAGGTACTGTTCAGGTGCATCAGTTTTTAAATAGAATGGATCTGGCCTATGCTGCGGCAGATGTGATTATTTCCAGAGCAGGAGCGGGTAGTGTTTCAGAATTGTGCATCGTGGGAAAACCGGTAATTTTTATTCCGTCCCCTAATGTAGCTGAAGATCATCAGACTAAAAACGCGATGGCGGTTACAAAGAATAAAGCGGCTATCACCATAGCAGAAACTCAGCTGGAAGAAAAATTTGAAAGTGCTTTTTTCGATTTGCTTGAGAATCAAAGTAAGCAAAAAGAATTAAGTAGAAATATTAAGAAAATGGCTTTGCCAAACGCAACGTCCAGTATTGTAGATGAAATTGAAAAGCTAATTATCAGAAAAGCCTAATTTGAATAATTTAAGTCACATACAAAACTATTATTTTATCGGTATTGGCGGTATTGGGATGAGTGCGTTAGCGCGTTTTTTTAAATCCCAGGGTAAATATGTTGCCGGTTACGATAAAACAGCATCAGTGCTTACCAAGGAACTGGAGGCTGAAGGTATTTTAGTGACTTTTAAGGATGATATTAGTGAAATTCCTAAGCAATTCAAAGATTCAGAAAAGACACTGGTGGTATATACTCCTGCAGTTCCTAAAGAGAATTTGCAACTTCAATATTTTATTGAAGAGCAGTTTATTTTGAAAAAGCGTGCTGAGGTACTGGGCTTGATTAGCAGTGATCGCTTTACACTTGCTGTTGCGGGTACACACGGTAAAACCACAACAACCGCAATCTTAGGTCATTTACTAAAAGAAACCAATGCTCCGGTAACGGCATTTCTTGGTGGAGTGAGTGAAGATATACAGAGTAATTTAATTTTGAAAGGCGATGAGGTTATAGTGGCTGAAGCTGATGAGTTTGATCGCTCCTTTCTTCATCTTTCGCCAAATATCGCTGCCATAAATTCTATGGATGCTGATCATTTGGATATCTATGGTGTGAACGAACATTTGCAGGCTTCATTTAAAGCTTTTGCAGCCTTGCTTCCTAAAGATGGAATACTTTTCGTTAAAAACGGACTTCCACTTGAAGGAAAAACAATTGGAATTGAAGATGAGGCTGATTTTTCAGCAATCAACATAAAAATACTAGGTGGAAATTATCATTTTGATCTTAAGACGCCTACAGAAATTATTGAAGGATTTACGCTACACCTCCCCGGTAGGCATAATGTTCTTAATGCTGTAACCGCACTGGCTATGGCGCTGGAGTATGGTAGCCCAGCAGAACAGTTGAGGGATGCGTTACAAAGCTTTAAAGGAATAAGAAGACGTTTTTCTTATAAAATTAAGACAGATCAAAAAGTTTTAATTGATGATTATGCGCACCATCCGGCCGAGATTAAAGCCGTTTTTGAAGCGGTAAGGGAAATGTATCCTAAAATGAAGAATTTGGTGGTTTTTCAGCCACATTTATTTAGCAGAACCAGAGATTTTGTAGATGACTTTGCTGAAAAATTATCACAATTTGATGAGGTAATGCTTATGGATATCTATCCGGCCAGAGAAAAGCCAATAGAAGGAGTAGATTCCCAATGGTTATTAGAGAAAATAAATAATCCTAATAAGCAATTGGTAAAGCGAGAAGAATTATCGGCTAAAATCATTACATCTAAAGCTAAGATTGTTTTAATGCTTGGCGCCGGAGATATAGGGAATGAAGTTGAAACCGTAAAAAGAGCCCTGGAAGATGAAATCTAAATTAGGTTACATAAAATTTGTGCTTTTGCTGGCTTTAATGGCTTTTTTATATGGCTTTGCTGAAAAAAGGCACAGTCAACGAAAATTAACAGGTTCTGAAGTTCATTTTACAGATAACGAAAACCTGTATGTTACTGTAGATGCGGTTAATAAGTTGTTGATACAAAATGAAGAGGCCAACGAAAACTTGGGGCAGGAAACTTTAGATTTGAATAAGGTAGAAACACTGCTCAATAGTCATGATATGATAGAGAATGCCGAGGTTTTCTTAAAGTTAGATGGGAAACTTTCAGCAACTGTTACGCAGCGTAAGCCTATTGGAAGAGCTGTAGGAAATACTTCATTTTACCTGGATAAAAATGGGGAGGTAATGCCGTTATCAGAAAATTTTTCAGCAAGAGTGCCTCTTATGTTAGGTTTTGATGAATCGAATATTTTAACGGCTTATCCGTTGGTAAGCTATATAAAAAATGATAGTTTCTTAAGTAAGCATATTACTACTATCCAACGTTTGGAAAACGGACGATATGAGCTGAAACTGCGAAAAGCAGATTTTGTAGTTTATTTTGGAGAGATTAAAAACATAGCTTTAAAATTCAATAATTTCAAAGCATTTTATAAAAAGGCATTAAAAGATAAAAAGTTAGATACCTATAAAAGAGTGAATCTACAGTTTGGTAATCAGGTTGTATGCACTAAAAAGTAAGATATGGAGCAAAAGGATATTGCAGTAGGATTAGATATAGGGACGACAAAGATTGTTGCCATGATTGGCAAGAAGAATGAGTATGGTAAAGTAGAGATCGTTGGGATTGGGAAGTCCAGAAGCCTTGGTGTGCACCGTGGTGTGGTAAATAATATTACACAAACTATTCAATCTATACAGCAGGCGATTCAGGAAGCTGAAGCAGACTCTGGTCAAAAGATTAAAGATGTAGTGGTAGGAATTGCGGGGCAGCATATTAGAAGTTTACAGCATAGTGATTATATCACCAGGCCAAACCCTGAAGAGGTCATCGATGCTGAAGATATTCATAGCTTATGCAATCAGGTACATAAACTGGTAATGTTACCCGGGGAAGAGATTATTCACGTACTTCCGCAGGAATATAAAGTAGATGGGCAGGCTGAAATTAAAGAGCCTATCGGGATGTATGGTGGTCGCCTTGAAGCCAATTTTCACGTTGTAGTTGGCCAGGTTTCTTCTATACGAAATATTGGTCGCTGTGTAAAAAGTGCTGGTTTAGATCTTTCAGCCGTTACCCTGGAGCCCTTGGCATCAGCAAATGCAGTCCTTAGTCAGGAAGAAAAAGAAGCAGGGGTGGCACTTATAGATATAGGTGGCGGAACTACTGATCTTGCAATTTTTAAAGATGGTATTATAAGGCATACTGCGGTAATTCCTTTTGGAGGGAACGTAATTACTGAAGATATCAAGGAAGGTTGCTCGATTATTGAAAAGCAGGCAGAATTGCTAAAAATAAAATTTGGATCAGCCTGGCCCGGAGAGAATAAGGATAACGAGATCGTTTCTATTCCGGGATTAAGAGGAAGGGAACCTAAAGAAATTACGCTTAAAAACCTTTCGAAAATCATTCACGCGCGTGTGGTAGAGATTATCGAACAGGTGTATTTAGAAATAAAAAATTACGGACACGAAGATCAGAAGAAAAAACTGATTGGTGGTCTTGTGTTAACCGGCGGAGGTGCACAGTTAAAGCATCTTAAGCAACTAGTGGAGTATATCACCGGAATGGATACCAGAATAGGTTTTCCTAATGAGCACCTGGCAGGAAATAATGATAGTGAAACTACCAGTCCGATGTATGCAACGGCAGTAGGATTGGTAATGAATAGTTTAGAAACCAGCAAAAGTAGTTTTCAGGAAGAAGCCGTTCTTAAGGAGAAAGAGCCGGAGCCGGTAACAGTAGCTGAAGAAGCAGAAACAGAGCGAGAAGAACCGCAAGTACAGGTAGAACAGCCTAAGCCCCGAAAAAGTATTTTCGATAAATGGGCAGAAAAGTTCAAAGATTTTTTAGATAACGCAGAGTAATACATAGCACAATAGAGAACCAGTAAAATTGAATTTATGAGCAATACAGAATTCGGAGACATTTCATTCGATTTACCTAAGAATCAATCGAACGTCATCAAAGTTATTGGTGTAGGTGGTGGCGGTAGTAATGCTATTAACCACATGTTCCAATTAGGGATTAAAGGAGTAGATTTTGTAATCTGTAATACCGATGCGCAGGCATTGGAAAACAGTACTGTTCCTAATAAGATCCAGTTGGGAGTTAGCCTAACCGAAGGACTTGGAGCGGGAGCAAATCCTGAAATTGGAGAACAGGCCGCAGTAGAGAGTTTTGATGAGATTAAAAACATGCTTGATGTAAATACCAAAATGGTATTTATTACCGCAGGTATGGGAGGAGGTACCGGTACTGGTGCCGCTCCGGTAATCGCAAAACAGGCTAAAGAAATGGATATTCTTACGGTAGGTATCGTAACTATTCCTTTTCAGTTTGAAGGTAGAATGAGAAATGAGCAGGCTCAAAGAGGTGTCGAAAAACTTCGTTCTCATGTAGATTCTTTAATTGTGATTAATAATAATAAGCTTCGTGAAGTTTATGGAAACTTAGGTTTTAAAGCCGGTTTCTCTAAAGCCGATGAAGTTTTAGCAACTGCTTCCCGTGGTATTGCTGAAGTTATAACCCATCACTATACTCAAAACATTGACCTTAGGGATGCTAAAACTGTATTGAGTAATAGTGGTACGGCGATTATGGGATCTGCGTCGGCGTCAGGGGCAAATAGAGCTCAGGATGCTATTGCCAAAGCTTTAGATTCGCCATTATTAAATGATAATAAAATTACCGGTGCTCAAAATGTATTGCTATTAATTGTTTCCGGTTCCGAAGAAATTACTATTGATGAGATTGGTGAAATTAACGATCATATTCAGGCAGAAGCTGGTCACAGTGCCAATATCATTATGGGGGTTGGTGAAGATGAAGCCTTAGAAGGAGCGATTTCTGTTACGATCATTGCGACTGGTTTCAATGTAGAGCAGCAGGATGAAATCACCAATACTGAAACTAAAAAAATTATCCATACGCTGGAAGACGAGCAGAAAGCGGAGCATGAATTCCCTTCTAATCGTTCTCATGCAGGTTCGTTTACCGAACTTCCTTTACCAGAGGAAAAGAAAGAACCGGAGCAGCCAAAAAAGATCGTTCATACCTTAGATGAAAATTTGGATGAAGTTGAAGCTCCCACACCTAAAAGTCCCCAGCAGGTAGTCCAAAAACAAGTTCAGCAAGAGGCTAAAACTACTGAGGTAAAACAGGTGCAGCCAACACCTGCTAAAGATCCAGATCTTTATACTCCGCCTTCAGCATATAACATGGATGTGTTTTATGATGAGGTAAACCCTGAAGATTTTGTGATCAATGATACCAATGCAGAAGTTGATGAAGTGGAAGTAAAGGATGATGAGAACGATGAAGAACAATTTATGTTCACTTTCGATTTTCCGATAAATCAGGAAGAAGAAAAGCGGGAGCAACCAAAAGCTGAGATTCCTAAGCCAGGGGTAGAACAAACACCTAAGCAGGAAACGGTAAAAAGACATGTGCTGAATACTGAAGATGCTGAAGAGCCCAGTTACGAGGTAAAGAATATCGAAGTAAACGAGCCGGTAGAAGTTATTCCAGCCACTGAGAATGCTCCTAACGGAACGGTAAAAAGATATAGCCTGGATGATTATATGGAATTCGAGCAGCAATTAGAAAACTCTAAGCCTGTAAAGAAACAAGAGAGCGAAGCACCTAAAGATGAAACTATTGCTTTTGAGAAGCGTACGGTACAGCCAACACCAAAAAAGCAAGAGGAGCAGGATGAAAATCCTTTTAATAATCCAATTCCAGAGCATGTGGTAGAACGTGCTGCAGAGCGTCGCGCTAAAATGAAGGAATTTAATTATAAGTTTAGAGGTAATGCTTCGCAGATAGAGGAAATTGAAAAACAACCTGCTTATAAAAGAGCCGGGATTAATCTGGATAGCACAAATTACGGTGAGAATAAAATGTCCAGAACCAGTTTAGGGCAAGACGAAAATAACGATCTTCAGTTTAGAAGAAACAATTCGTTTTTACATGATAATGTGGACTAAATAACCGATCATTTATTATATACAAAGAAAGGAGGCAATTTGCCTCCTTTCTTTTTGTATTAAATCACTGCTGCGGATTATAAATCTTTTTTATTCTCTGCCTGAATCACATCTGTGTCTTTTCTATATTTAAGAAGGCTAATACCCGCTAAAAAAAAGATAAACCCAATAATGCTCAAAGCCCACGGGCTTAATGCTAACGCAAGGCTACCAAAGATACCTAATATTCCCATCACTAGCGCAATAGCGCCTCCTACGGTTAATATAAGTGCAAAAATCTTAATCATAATTGTCGATTTTATTTAATTGTTGCACTAATTTATATAATTAACTGATATTCAGTTTTTAATTAACAAATTGTAAGGCTTTTTAGAAAATTCTATGTAGATGGAATAAACCATTTTTTAATCTGGTTTATAGCTTCATTTTCATCTTCCCATCCTTTTATTTTCAGATTATTATCTTTATCATAGCTTAAAAACCAAAGCTCAATAATTTCTTTAGCTTCGGGATAATTGTTTAGGAAAACTTTATAAGACTCAGCTTTAAAAATTTGATCTTTTTTTAGCGCAGGTACGGCGATAATCTTATCATCCTGCTCTCCTTCATCCAGTAATTTTAAAACTGCTATTGGTTTTATGGGGATAATCTCTCCTGTTTTTACAGATTGTCCTAAAATAAGCACATCCAAGGCATCCCCATCACCACCTTTTTCAGGATCTGAATAGGTTGAAGGAATAAAACCGTAATTGCCGGGATAAGGGAGAAATTCTATAATCCTGTCGATTCCGTTTCGTTGATCGGGAATAAACTTCTTTGATGAATGATTAAACTCCAGTTTTAGGTTAGTGCCAGAAGGTATTTCGACTACGGCCTGGTAATTTCCGTTTTTGTCTTTTAAAGAGAGATTCTCATAATCTGGAGGAGTGTTACAACTAAAAGCGATGAATATATTACAGAATATGAGAATCTTTAATTTTTGCATGATTGATATCTTAGTCCCAGTAGATCATAAAATATTTAAATTTAGCATCATCTGGAATTTGTGAAGATCTGATCTTTGTATCGGTATCATAACGTAAACTGGATGGTAATTCTTTCTTATCAATGGTGATGTAGGCGTTTATTTCGTCTAGAAATACCACGGCTGAACTAATCGTGTTCTCAATTCTTGAGATTTGATAATTTTCTACAATATCTTTAAAAGTACTTGCGGTATTTAAACCCGCCTTGGTTTTAAATCGTGGGTCCAAAACTCGTATATAACCAATAGTGCTTGTGCTATCGAATTCCTGTGCAGGTTCAAGGATGAGCAAAGGATCGCCTCCTTTTTCGAAAACCTTAACCTCATTCGTTGCTCTTAATTGCATTGGACCACTGGTTTCTTTTACCAGGGAATCTTCGTGATATAACGAATCTAACTGATTGATTTTGATGTCTTTTTTTAATTTTCCAACCTGTGTGGCGGTAATTAAAAAGGGATTGTTTTCATCTTTTTGGCAAGAACTTAGGAATATGGCAGTTAAAGTGAAAATTGCCAGTAAGTGTTTCTTCATAGTTAATTTAATTACTTTTCTATTTATTGAATTTGGCGTATCTGGATTAACGGAAAAACTTAAATTTTGGTATTTCCTGAATATAAAATACCTGCTAAATTTTTCGGATTTCAATCGGTTTAGATTTCTTAAATTTTTATAAAAGTAAACAATACCTTGTAATGGCGGGCAAAGATTTTTTTAGTATGCAATTAGATTACGGCGGCTTCCAATAATTGAATTGTTCCCGCGCTAGCATCTATTTTAGCTTCAATTCCATTAGGGATCGTGCTGTTATCATCGATATGTCCGATCATGGCTCCGCTAAAAGCCGGAATGTCCAAAGGTTTAATATAATGGTCCAGTACCTCTTCCAGAGTCAAGCTTCCATAGCCACTTCCTCCAGGGTCACATTCTGTACATTTCCCAAAAATAAAACCTGTAATTTGCTTAAAAACACCGCCAAGTTGTAGTTGCGTCATCATGCGATCTACAGCATATACTTTTTCGCCAACATCTTCGATGTATAAAATTTTGTTATTCCAGTCGTCAGGGAAATATTTGCTGCCCATAATCCCTGTTAACACAGAAAGGTTGCCTCCTAATAGCCTACCTTTTCCGGTTCCCGGTGTTATAGTACGTGTTCGATTGGCGATCTGCGTGAGATTATCGCCAAGTGATTTTGGATTCTCCAATAGCGGACTTTCTTTATTGAATAAAATAGCTTTTAGATGGGAAACGCTAAAAGTGTTCCAGGTAGAAACTGCCACCGGAGCGTGAAAAGTTACTAAACCTGTTTTCTCGAAAATAGCCAAATGTAAAGCGGTAATATCACTATAGCCAATAAAGATTTTTGGATTCTCTTTAATGGCCTGGTAGTCCAAAAGTTCCAGAATTCGGGCAGAACCAGAGCCACCGCGTAAAGCAATAATCGCATCTATAGATTTATCTTTAAACATGGCATTTAATTCACCCGCCCGTTCTTTGTCGGTACCTGCCAGGTGACCATATCTATTTTTGACAAATTCGCCAAACTTTACTTTTAGTCCCATCGCTTCAAAAGATTCTTTAGCGATTTGATAAGGTTCGGTTTCAAAAATAGCACTTGCCGGACTCACAATTCCTATAGTATCTCCTACTTTTAAAGCCTTAGGTTTAATGATATCTTTAGATTCATAATTTCTATAGAAACTTGTGGTCGCATAGGAACTTAAAGGAATAGCAAGACTGCTTAGTCCAATATTTTGTAGAAATTTACGTCTTTGCATGATGAGTATTTCAAGTATTAATATTGATCACGAACAGTGGTTAAAACTTCTTCCATTGCTTGTTTAAGCTTCGAATTAGGAACGATGTAGTTGCTGTTCATAAAACTAAAATATAAGGTTTTTCCGCTTTTGGTGATTAAAAGTCCGCTTAGTGAGTGATTGTTTCTAAGTGTCCCCGTTTTAGCGTAAATATAAGGTTTACTTGCTTTATAGGAATTTTTAAGCGTGCCGGATTCACCACTTGCCGGTAATAAGGCTTTAAATTTTTCTTCCCCAATTTCATCAGTGATTTTTGAAATTAACTTCACAATACTGCGTGGAGTAAAAAGATTGTAGCGAGTTAGGCCAGAGCCGTCATGCCAGTTTATTTTGTCAGGAAGATCGCTTAATAAATTTTTCTGAGCATAATCTATTGCAATAGCTGTTTTTAAAGTGTCTGAAATTTCTCCTGCTGCAACCAGTAAAAGCTGTTCTGCAATAAAATTATCACTATCCTGAAGCATTTTTTTATATAAACTGTCTGAAGAGGTATTGTATATAATTCGATCTAACGCTAAGTTTTTCGGTTTTTGCTGCAAAAGCATAACTTCTTTTTGCAGTGTATCGCTTAATAATTTAGCAGAAGTAAATTCAGATGTAATAAAAGGGACAACACGGGTAGCATCTTCCTTTCTTTTTATGTTTTTTAACCTGAAGACGTTACTGTCGATATCCCTGTAAACACCCATTCCTAAGTCTTTAATTGTTTCGGTAGAAATTGAATCTTTAAAGATCACCGGATAGCTATTGGGTAAATTTTGACCATTTTTAAACCGAAATTCAACTACATTTCCATATAGTGGGAAGGCATTTCTTTCTGCCGAATAATAATCATTATAATCATCCCATGCCCAACCGGGACCAAATCTTTTTTCAGTAAAGCCAGGGGAAAGTAAGAACAGCTTTTTATCGGAATTTCGTAAAAAATCAAGTGTATTTTTAGCATCAAATTCGGCATAAAGAAAACCAGGGTCGCCTGTTCCTTTAAAAATTAGACTGTCTCCGTGAGTTGCATATTTTAAGCCTGGCACAGAATCACCTATAATTTTAAGTGCTGTGTAAAAGGTGAATAATTTTGTGTTTGAGGCCGGGGTGAAGTATTTATTGCCGTTTTTATCGAATAAAATCTTGTTACTTCCTGGATCATAAATTACGAGTCCTGTAAAACCTTGTTTAAAAGCAGGCGAATGGTCAAAAATCGGATTAATATTTTTCGTGTTTTTTAAAGAGGCGCAGCTAAGACAGGAAATGGAGAGTAAGAGAAAGAAGAGTTTTATTTTAATTTGCATTTTTTAGAATCTTAACGGTTTAAAATGTCAATGTTATTTTTTTTTAGCTTTAAAAAAAAATTTTGTTAAAAATGTTTTTATTGTTGATAATAAATGTGAATAAAATCATAAAGTACGTATATTTCTTTTTGTAATTTTAAAATTTAACACAAAAGGAATGGAGAAAAAATTAATTCTTTTCGCTCTTATGAGCATTATGATAACGACTCCCTTTTTTGCACAAAATCGGATTATTTCTGGAACTGTAAAAGTCTCAGAGGATAATATGCCTTTACCTGGAGTAAATGTTATTATAAAAGGTACCAATAATGGGACCGTTACAGACATGCAAGGTAAATATAGTTTAGAGGTTACGCCAAATGCTATATTGGTATTTTCTGCAATTGGTTTCGTAAGTCAGGAGATTGAAATTAGTGGACAGGAGGAATTAAATGTAAGCTTGGTTCAGGATACCGAAAGTCTTGATGAAGTTGTGGTGACGGCATTAGGAATTTCAAGAGATAAAAAGTCTTTGGGTTATGCCACGCAAGAAGTAGAAGGGGAAGATCTGAATATTACAAATCAGCAAAATGTATTGGGGACATTATCGGGAAGGGTAGCTGGTGTTCAGGTAACCGGTTCCTCGGGGGCAAGTATGGGAGGAACCCAAAAAATTAAGATCAGAGGTGTAAATTCTATTAATGGTGGAGATGAACCATTAATTGTTATCGACGGTACACCAATTTCAAACAGTAATTTCTCTGGGAGTTCAGGAGCAGATTATGGGAACCTTGCTCAGGATATAAACCCTAGTGATATAGCATCTGTAAATGTTTTAAAAGGTCCTGCAGCTTCGGCGTTGTATGGTATTAGGGGGCAATACGGTGTGATTATGATTACTACCAAAAAAGGTAAAAAAGGACCAAAAGAAGTTAGGGTGCAGGTAAACTCTTCTTTGATGTTGGAATTTGCAGGTAATTTTCTTCCCAAGCAAAATATGTATGGAGGAGGATCTAGTCAGTCATTTAGAACTTTATCTAATGGCGATCCTTATGTAGACCTTAGCGTAGATGAAAGTTGGGGACCTAGAATGGATGGTACGCCGGTACGCCAGGTATTTAGTTTTTATCCACAAGATCCTACTTATGGGCAGTTAACGCCATTTGTACCGCACCCAGATAATGTTGAAAATTATTATGAAACGGGATTGAACTTAAATAATGGAGTAACCGTATCTGGAGGAAATGAAAATTCGACATATCGTTTAAGTCTTAATGATACCCGAATTGAAGGGGTAGAACCCAATACAGAGCTTAATAGGAATAACCTCGGGGTAAATGCAAGTTTGGATTTGGCGGAAAATCTAACAGTTTCTACTACTATTAATTATGCCAGAAATGAAGCGCAGAGACCAGGGCAGGGTTCAGAATACGGAGTAGCATATCTTAACCAGTGGTTTCAAAGAAATCTTGATATGGATAGGTTAAAAGATTATAGGTATGATGATGGTACGATATTGCACTGGAATTTAAGAAGACCGGATTCAGAGACCGGTGAAATCGCGAATTTTAATCCTTTATACTGGAATAACCCTTATTTTAATGCCTACGAGAACTTGTCGAACGATAGTAGAGATCGGTTTTTTGGGGATGTAACTTTAAGTTATAATATTTTGCCGGAACTGGAGATAAGAGGAGCGATTCGGTCTGATATGTATACTCAGAATATCGAAAATCGTACTGCATTTGGCGGTACTGGAGTGCCTTCCTACTCTGTTGGAAAATACCAAAATAAAGAATGGAATTATGAGTTACTGGCACAATACAATAAGAAGTTTGGCACTATTTCTATAGATGGAACCCTGGGAGGGAATATATTTAATAGAAATTATTCGTATCTATCGCAGGCAACTGTTGGTGGGCTTTCTGCCCCTGGATTTTATAATATTGATGCTTCTATAGATCGTCCATCTACGACATCGTACAAGTTGGAGAAACAAATACGTAGCCTTTTTGCTATGGTTTCTTTAGGTTATTTGGATACTTATTTTCTGGATGCCTCTATTCGAAATGATAATTCTTCGGCTCTGCCAGAAGATAATAATTCGTACTGGTATCCTTCAATTTCTGGTAGTTTGGTATTTAGTGAGCTAATAAATTTGGATATCCTGTCATTTGGTAAGTTTCGAGCAAGTTATGCCCAGGCTGGATCAGATCTAAGTCCCTATAGAACTACAGTGGCTTATGGAGTAGGAACTGTTTATGATGGAATAAATACACTATATGTTCCAGATAATTTAAATAATCCAGATATAGAACCTTCATTCTCTCATTCTTATGAAACAGGGTTGGATCTGCGCTTTTTTGGAAATAGACTGGGATTGAACTTTACATATTATAAGCAGCGTAATAAAAATCAGATAATAAGCCTAGATGTCTCTGGAGCTAGCGGTTATGAATCGAGTACTATCAATGCAGGGTTGATAGAAAATGATGGTGTAGAGATTAGCTTATCAGGAAAACCAATTCAGACCAATGATTTTAGCTGGGATGCGATTTTTAATATAAGCCGAAATAAAAGTGAAGTAGTCGAGCTTGCTCCAGGTATCGATGTTTATACTTATGGTGCTACAACCTATTCTAGTGTGACCAGTTATCTGAACTCTTATGAGGGCAAACCTTTTGGGAGTCTTATAGGACAGGCTTACCAAAGAGATGAAGCGACTGGCGATATCTTGATCGATGATAATGGGATGCCTTTGTACACTGATGCTACTCATGATTTTGGAACGGTTTTGCCCGATTTTACCGGTGGTTTTCAGAATACTTTTAGATGGAAAAACTTAAGCCTAAATGCAATGATCGATTTTCAGGGAGGCGGACAGTTTTTTAGTCGATCTAAAATGTTAGGGGTAAGGACGGGACAGGATCCTTTAACAGTAGCAATCAATGAAAACGGAATGAATGTTAGAGATGCATTAGAAGATGGAGGAGGAGTGCGAGTAGCTGGTATTTCAGCAGAAACTGGAGAACAAGTAGAAAATTTTGTAGATGCACGTTCTTACTATAGGAATGTGTTAGGTCGAAGGATTTATGAAGAGTGGTTATATGATGCTTCATACATTAAATTAAGCGAATTAAGATTAGGCTATACTTTTGGAGCAAAAATAATGGAGGTGCTTCCTTTTGAGGCTGTAAATGTGGCTTTTATAGCGCGTAACCCTGCAATGATTTGGCAAAATGCGCCAGACGGTATTGATCCCTCGGCAATTTCTACCGGATCACAATCGATTAGTTGGTATGAGTCGGGACAGTTGGCTACCGTTAGATCTTATGGAATCAATCTTAATATTACGTTTTAAGCAAAATAAAAATGATGAAAAAAATATATAGTATTTTATTACTGGCTTTGGTTTTTCAGAGTTGTGATAATTTCGACGAGGATATTAAGATAAATCCTAATCTTCCCAGCCAGGCTTCAGGTACCCAGTTAATAGCTAATGCAGAGCTTTATTTGCCTGGCCTATCCTCATCGCCCAGAGGTGAGTTTTTCGCTCAATATCTCGCAGAAACACAGTATGTAGGAACTTCTTTGTATCCACAAGAAAGTACAAGTTTTTATTCTTATTATCAGGGGCCTTTGGAAAATTTACAAACCGTTTTAAATAATCAGGAGAATTTAAGTTCTACGGAAGGGCCAGTGGATAATCAGGTGGCAGTAGCCAAAATTCTTAGAGCTTATTTTTACTGGAATATTACAGATCGTTGGGGTGATGTACCCTATAAAGAAGCTTTGATGGGATCAGAAAATTTTACACCAGTTTATGATACTCAGCAATCAATTTATTTAGATCTCTTTCAAGAACTAAAAGAAGCTACTTCTATGATGATGGCTGGAAAAATCAATAACGATATTGTATACGATGGAAATATGGATAACTGGCGTAAGCTGGCAAATACCATTAGGTTATTTATGGCTTTAAGATTATCTGAAGTGGATCCCGATCTTGCGCAAACCGAATTCAAAGAAGCTTTGAGCGATGGAGTAATTTTAGATAATGCTGATAATCTGGTATACAATCATTTGGCAGAAGCAAATAATCAGAATTACTGGTATGGACAGGTGGTGAACCAAAATAGAGAATGGTGGGCGTTAACAGAGAAACTGGTTTCTCATATGTTGCCTGTTGGTGATCCAAGATTAGAAGTGTATGGAAATCCTGCAAGAACAAATAATAATTTTGTAGGGCTTAGATATGGGGAAGAAGAGGCGATAGGGACAGAAGAATATTCTCTTTTAGGTTCAGCTATTTATGCTCAGGACGCTCCTGTTTATCTTGTCACTGCTGCTCAGGTTTATTTTGCAATTGCTGAAGCCGCTTCACGTGGTTGGGTTGGAGAAAGTGCTGAAGAGAATTATAATATGGCTATAGAGCAGTCATTTTTACAGTGGACGGGAAGTAGTGAAGATGTAGATTCATTCTTAAGCCAGTCAGAAGTTGCCTTTGACGCGAACAACGCTATAGAAAGTATAGCCAACCAAAGATGGGTCCATTTATACATGCATGGTTACGAATCCTGGTCTGAATGGCGGAGAACAGGATTTCCAACTGGTTTTACGACTCCTAATGGAGCTGAAATCCCATTACGTTTAAGTTACCCTGATAATGAATCTTTCAATAATTCTGATAACTATGAGGAGGCGGTAAATAGGCAGTTTAACGGAGAAGACTTAATTTATGGGCGAGTTTGGTGGGATCAATAGATCAATTATAATTTTTCTGCTGTTTAATATTGGTGTGAAATCAATACTTTTTTCACAAGAAATTATTGATAAACCAATTCAATTTACAGAAGAGAGAAAGCAATTAAGTTTAGAATATTTAGAGCAACATTATGGTATAGCGCAAAAAGAGCCAATTATTACACCTAGAATGATTGTTTTGCACTGGACGGCCATTCCTTCCTTTAAAAAATCCTTTCATGCGTTTGACGATGTACATCTACCGAACGCGAGAACTGAGATTAAAGATGCAAGTACGTTAAATGTTTCTATTCAATTTTTGATTGATAGAGATGGTCAAATTTATAGATTGATGCCAGAGACCTGGATGGCAAGACATGTTATTGGATTGAATCATGTTGCTATAGGAGTAGAAAATGTAGGAGGTGCAAAAAAGCCTTTAACTAAAGCGCAATTAAAATCGAATATCTGGCTGGTTGAATATTTGAAAGCAAAATATGAAACGATAGAATATCTTATTGGGCATTATGAGTATAAAACTTTTGAAAATTCAAGCCTATGGTTAGAAAAGGATGATAATTATAGGACAAATAAGATAGACCCGGGGGTAAATTTTATGAAGAAAGTTAGGAAGGCAACACAGTATCTTGATCTAAAAGGAGCGATATAGCAGTGATTTAGATTTATCGAAAAGGCATGCATCATAAAGTGAAAGATTACATATCTTTGCAGGCTATGATTACAGAAGAGACACAGGAGCTGGTGGATAGAGGTATTATGCTTCCTTTAATGGAAGAGTTTTATACTATACAAGGAGAAGGATATCATAAAGGTACTGCTGCTTATTTTATAAGAATAGGGGGTTGTGATGTGGGTTGCCATTGGTGCGATGTTAAGGAAAGCTGGAATGCCGGTTTGCATCCACCAACACATGTGGGTGAGATTGTGGAAAATGCACTGAAATACAGTAAGACTATTGTAATAACCGGTGGTGAGCCTTTAACATGGGATATGACTACGCTTACTGCTAGTCTTAAAAAGCAAGGCTGCCAAATTCATATAGAAACTTCTGGTGCTTACCCTCTTACGGGGATTTGGGACTGGATTTGTTTATCGCCTAAAAAGATAAAATTACCGGAACCAGAGATTTATCCAGTAGCTAACGAATTAAAAGTAATTATTTTCAATAAGCATGATTTCAAGTTTGCTGAAGAGCAGGCGGCTCAGGTGGGGGAACACTGTATTTTATATTTACAACCAGAATGGAGTAACCGTGAAAAAATGATTCCGCTTATCGTAGATTATGTAATGCGAAACCCAAAGTGGAAAGTGTCTTTACAAACACATAAATATCTTAATATACCTTAAATAAAAGGCGCTCTGCTTAAACAGAGCGCCTTTTTTAATTTATTAGTACTTTTAAAAGAGATGATACTGCCGACAGAGGCTTGTACCATGTTTTTTGATTAGGTACTATTGCTACTATTTTGCAACTTCAATAGGAACTTTTACATAATATTTATCCCATCCAATAAGTAGATTTGCAGTTTTATTACCTTCTTTTTCAAAGGCCATAGAAAGTGCATCGATAGGATTTTGCATTTGTCTAACAGGAACATTGATTCTTACTAAATCCAGTTCGTCACTATATTCGTAAGCTCCCCAGGTAAGTGTTTTCTTGTTAAGGATTATTGTCCATTCTTTTTCATTAGGAATTGAATATAACGTGTAAGTTCCTGCTTTTACTTTTGCACTAGCAATCATTACATCTTTATAGAAGGTGATTTCAGTAGCTTCGTTTGCTCCTGTTCTCCAAACTTCACCGTAAGGAACCAGTTTTCCAAAAACTTCCCGGTCTCTTCTTTGTGGTCGGCTATAGATTACCCTTGCGACAGGTTCATTATTATCATTGCGATAAAGGGCAATGTCCATAGGACTAACGTCCATCTTGGCAAAGTTAGGTCCTTGTGTTTGGGCTATAAGGCTAGAAGGCAAGCTAAGGCCAAAACCTAAAATAGTCAGTATCAGTAATTTTTTCATAAGACTTTTATCATTTATGTTTTGAGTAAATATAATAGCTGCTGGGAATTAGGCTGTTTATAACCTGTTAAAATTTACAGAAGTTACATTGGTAAACTCAATTTGGGAATTACCAGAAAATATGTTTACGTGATTTTCTAATTGCGTAGATTAAATTTTTAAATGTAATTAAAATGTTCTTTATGGTTTAATAATTGTAAGTAATTGTAGATATTCGTTCCCGAATTTTAAGTTTGTGCTTATAAATTTTGTTTGAATCTTAGTTTACTCGATTCGGGATTAAATGCTCCGAGGCGTACTCTAAGTTAGTTTAGTTCAATTCACTGTGAAGTTTTAAAAATATTCAAGTAAACGTGTGGTTTGTTATGCCCGTGACGCCTGGGATTTCCCAATAGTGTCATGGGCTTTTTTTGCACAAATTGTTGATAACTTAAAGGCTTTGTTGTCAGGTAGAGGTATAAAGAAATTAACGTTTTGTTATATTTGTTCGTTATTCATAAAAGAGAAGAACTTAATTGATATAGTATGAGCGAAGAAGCCAAAGAGAAAAAGTATTCGGCGGATAGTATACAGGCGTTAGAAGGGATGGAGCATGTTCGCATGCGACCTTCGATGTATATTGGAGATACTGGTGTAAGAGGTTTGCACCATTTGGTGTATGAAGTTGTTGATAACTCAATCGATGAGGCATTGGCAGGGCACTGTGATGCTATAAAAGTTGATATAAACGAAGACAATTCGATAACTGTAGAGGATAATGGTCGAGGTATCCCTATCGATCTACATAAAAAGGAAGGAGTTTCTGCATTAGAAGTTGTAATGACTAAAATTGGTGCAGGAGGAAAATTTGATAAAGATTCTTACAAAGTTTCAGGTGGTCTTCACGGAGTAGGCGTTAGTTGTGTGAATGCATTATCTACACACTTAAAAGCTACAGTTTATAGAGATGGCCAGATTTGGGAGCAGGAATATGAAATAGGGAAACCTATGTACCCGGTAAAACCTGTTGGGGAAACAGAGCTTAGCGGTACTATAGTTACCTTTAAGCCTGATCCCTCAATTTTTCAGCAAACTTTAGAATATAGTTACGAGACTCTGGCGAAACGTATGCGAGAGTTGGCTTTTCTTAATAAAGGGATAAGAATTGTTCTTACCGATAAAAGAGAAAAAGACGAAAAAGGAGAATTTCTTTCAGAAGAATTTCATTCTGAGGAAGGTCTAAAGGAATTTATTCGTTTTCTGGACGGAACAAGAGAACCGATTATTGCTGATGTGATTAGCATGGAAGGTGAAAAGAACGGAATTCCTGTTGAAGTAGCACTGGTTTATAACGACACCTTTAACGAGAACCTTCATTCGTATGTAAACAATATTAATACCCATGAGGGAGGAACACACCTTTCTGGATTTAGAAGGGGATTAACTACAACTTTAAAAAAATATGCTGATGCTTCAGGTTTACTTGAAAAGGTGAAATTTGAAGTTACAGGAGATGATTTTAGAGAGGGTTTAACTGCTATTATTTCAGTAAAAGTTGCAGAACCTCAGTTTGAAGGACAAACCAAAACTAAATTAGGTAACCGTGAGGTAACTTCTGCGGTATCTCAGGCAGTTTCAGAAATGCTTGAGAATTATCTCGAAGAGAATCCTAATGATGCCAAAACCATTGTTCAAAAAGTAATTCTTGCTGCTCAGGCACGTAACGCTGCGAAAAAAGCCCGTGAAATGGTGCAACGTAAAACAGCCATGAGTATCGGGGGGTTACCTGGAAAATTATCCGACTGTTCAGAGCAGGATCCTAAAAAGTGTGAAGTGTTTCTTGTAGAGGGGGATTCGGCAGGTGGAACGGCGAAACAGGGCCGTGACCGTAATTTTCAGGCAATTTTACCGCTTAGGGGTAAAATACTGAATGTGGAAAAAGCCATGTCACACCGGGTTTTTGATAATGAGGAGATTAAGAATATCTATACTGCTTTAGGAGTTACAATTGGAACAGAGGAAGATAGCAAGGCGCTTAACCTGTCCAAATTGCGTTATCATAAAATCGTAATTATGTGTGATGCGGATGTCGATGGTAGCCATATCGAAACCTTGATTCTAACCTTCTTCTTTAGATATATGAAAGAGTTGATTGAGCAGGGACATATCTATATCGCAACACCACCACTTTATTTAGTGAAAAAAGGAAGCAAAAAGCGTTACGCATGGAATGAAAAGGAGCGTGATGAAATTGCTGACGAATACAGTGGCGGGATCCAGATTCAACGCTATAAAGGTCTGGGAGAAATGAATGCCGAACAACTTTGGGATACCACTATGGATCCTGAGCGTAGAAAATTACGACAGGTAACAATTGATAATAGTGGAGAAGCAGATCGTATTTTCTCTATGCTAATGGGAGACGAAGTTCCACCACGTAGAGAGTTTATCGAGAAAAATGCCAAATATGCTAATATCGATGCTTAATTGAAATAATATTTTATCACATTGAACAAAGCCCCGGAAAATTTCGGGGCTTTGTTATTTTAAATAAATCCTTTTTTTGGGGCATGAACTCAGAAAAAATAATTTTAGCCTATAGTCTCCAAGTATTTAACTGGTCTTTATTAGTAAAGCATTTTCATAATTCGTATTTTTGGGATAGTATTAATCGATAAATTCATAAAATGAAAGTTACAGTAGTAGGAGCTGGTGCAGTAGGTGCTAGCTGCGCTGAATACGTTGCCATTAAAAACTTCGCTTCAGAAGTTGTTTTATTAGATATTAAAGAAGGATATGCGGAAGGTAAAGCTATGGATCTTATGCAAACTGCTTCTTTAAATAGTTTTGATACTAAAATTACAGGTAGTACAAATGACTACTCTAAAACAGCAGGTAGTGATGTAGCTGTAATTACCAGTGGTATCCCAAGAAAACCAGGTATGACTCGTGAAGAGCTTATCGGGATTAATGCAGGTATTGTAAAAGAAGTTGCAAGTAACCTTATCAAGCATTCGCCAGATGTTACATTAATCGTTGTGAGTAACCCAATGGATACGATGACGTATTTGGTACATAAAACTACCGGGCTTCCAAAAAATAAAATCATCGGAATGGGAGGAGCATTAGATAGTGCTCGTTTTAAATATAGATTGGCAGAGGCCTTAGAAGCCCCAATTTCTGATGTAGATGGGATGGTAATTGGTGGACACAGTGATACTGGTATGGTGCCTCTTACAAGGCTAGCCACTCGTAATAGTGTTCCTGTTTCAGCTTTCCTTTCAGAAGAGCGTTTAAATCAGGTGTCAGAAGACACTAAAGTTGGTGGAGCGACTTTAACCAAACTATTAGGTACAAGCGCTTGGTATGCGCCGGGTGCAGCAGTTTCTGCATTAGTTCAGGCTATTGCTTGCGATCAAAAGAAAATTTTTCCATGTTCAGCCTTCTTAGAAGGAGAGTATGGTTTAAATGATATATCTATAGGAGTGCCTGCTATTATCGGTAAAGATGGATTAGAAAAAATTGTGGAGATTCAGCTGGATGATGCGGAAAAAGCTAAAATTAAAGAGAGTGCAGAAGGTGTTAAAAGGACTAACGGCTTATTAGAGCTGTAATCATATAATGCTTGATGATAAATCAAAAAGCCACAAATTATGTGGCTTTTTTTTATGTTTAAAAGTTAAAATTTTCAAAAAGAATTTATTGGGATTTCATTATTGAAACGCTATATTTGTCCGTTTTTAAAAAAGACCTATATAATTATAATTTGAGGAATAATGCAGAATAAAGGACTTATTAAAGTTTTTGCAATTTTATTTGGTTTAGTGTGTATTTACCAGTTATCGTTTACATACATTACCAATAATGTTGAAAGTGAAGCAGAAGAATTTGCCGCTCAGAAAATTGACGCGAGTGTAGAGAATTATTCGGATTTAAGAGATCAGGCCGAGCAGAAATATCTTGATTCCATTGGGAATAAGGATATTATAGCCGGGATTACTTATAATACTGCAAAGGATAAGGAATTAAATAAAGGTCTTGACCTTAAAGGTGGGATTAACGTTATCCTGCAAATTTCTGTAGAAGATATTATTAGAGGCCTGGCGAATGATTCTAAAGATCCTGCTTTCAATAAAGCACTTACTGAAGCTAGAGAAGAATCAGTAACCAGTCAGGATGATTATATCGATATTTTCTTCGAGAAATTTGATGCTATTCCTGATGCTAAATTAGCGTCTCCAGATATCTTCGCCAATAAAACTTTAAGCGATGATATCACTTATGATATGTCTAATGACCAGGTTAAGCCTATTATTAGAAGAAAGGTAGACGAGTCTATTACTTCTGCGTTCGAAGTTTTACGTAAGCGTATCGATAAATTCGGTGTTACTCAACCAAATATTCAGCGTTTAGGGAATTCAGGAAGAATTCTGGTAGAGCTTCCTGGAGCAAAGGATGTGAATCGTATTCAGAATTTATTACAAAGTACAGCACAATTAGAATTTTGGCATGTATTTAAAAATACTGAGTTCGGTGGTTTCTTAGCGCAGGCAAATCAGGTGTTAAAGAATGTGGTTTCTGAAGAGGAGAAAGCGACCGAGGTTATAGATACAACTAAACAAACCGATAGTGATATTGATGATTTACTTGCGGATGCTGAAGATAGTACTGCCGTACAAACCAATAATCCTTTATTTGATTTAGTAATCGGCCCTGGTGCGCAAGGAGGTCCTGTTTTAGCCTACTTTAATGTTCAGGATACGGCAAAGGTAAATAGTTATTTATCAATGCCTCAGGTTAGAAATCTTCTTCCTGCTGAACAACGTTATGCCAGATTTGTATGGGGAGTTCCAGATGACGAAACTAATGCTACGGGATTATATGCATTAAAATCAAATAGAGAAAATCAACCACCATTAAGTGGTAGTGTGATTACCGATGCACAGCAAACTTACGATCAGGTAGGTCGTGTTGCCGTTTCTATGCAAATGGACGGTACCGGAGCTAAGATTTGGGAAGAAATGACGGGCTATGCGTCGAATAATCAAACTCAAATCGCTATTGTTTTAGATAACGTGGTGTATTCTGCTCCTGGTGTTTCTACTGGAGCGATTTCTGGAGGGAGAAGTGAAATTACCGGAGATTTCAGTATTGAAGAAGGAAAAGATTTAGCCAATGTATTAAGGGCGGGTAAACTTCCAGCTTCAGCGGAGATTATTTCAAGTGAAATCGTTGGCCCTTCATTAGGACAGGAAGCTATCGATAGCGGTATGCTGTCATTTGGTATTGCGCTAGTGCTAGTACTTCTCTGGATGATTTTCTATTACGGTAAAGCTGGTCTTTTTGCAGATGTTGCCTTAATTGTAAATATCTTGTTTATCTTCGGAATCCTGGCAGGTCTTGGTGCCGTACTTACATTACCTGGTATTGCTGGTATTGTATTAACTATAGGGATGTCTGTAGATGCAAACGTATTAATCTTTGAAAGGATTAAGGAAGAGCTTGCTAAAGGGAAATCTCAGGCAGAATCTATTAAAGATGGATTTAGTAATGCGCTTTCTTCTATTTTAGATGCAAATATTACTACCGGCCTTACAGGTTTTATCCTTTTGATTTTAGGAACTGGACCAATTAAAGGTTTTGCGACTACTTTATTAATAGGTATTGCTACCTCTTTATTTACAGCGATCTTTATTACTCGATTATTTATCGATGGTTACGGTAAGAATGGAAAATCATTAGAATTTGCTACAGGAATTACCAAGAACCTTTTCAAAGGAATGAATACTGATTTTCTTGGAAAAAGAAAAGTTGCCTATATTATTTCTGGAATATTAATCGTAATAAGTTTAGGATCTTTATTGACCCAGCAATTAAACCTTGGTGTTGATTTTGTTGGGGGGCGTACATACACAGTGAGATTCGATCAGGATGTTAGCCCGACTGAAGTACAAAACATATTGGAAGAACGATTCGGAAATGCTGAAGCGAAAACTTTTGGTCCAAATAATCAGTTAAAGATTACTACAAATTATAAAATAGAGGAAGAAGGTACTGCTATAGATGAAGAAATTCAGGAAGGTCTTTTTGAAAGTCTTCAGCCCTATCTTCCAGGAGATCTTAGTGAAGATGAGTTTATTAATGGTTCTTCAGACAAAACTGTAGGGATTATGGAATCTATGAAAGTAGGGCCTACCATTGCAGAGGATATTAAAGCAGCATCGTTCTGGGCAGTTTTAGGTTCTTTAATTGTAGTTTTCCTTTATATTTTATTAAGATTTAGAAAATGGCAGTTTAGTTTAGGGGCGGTTGTAGCGGTATTCCATGATGTGTTGATCGTTCTTGGAGTATTCTCATTGCTTTATAAGTTTATGCCTTTTAGTTTAGAAATTAACCAGGCGTTTATTGCTGCGATCTTAACTGTAATTGGTTACTCGCTGAATGATACCGTGGTTGTTTTTGACAGGATTAGGGAATATGTTAATGAGCATACCACTTGGAAGTTAGGTAAAACGGTAAATGCTGCTTTAAATAGTACATTAAGCCGTACATTAAATACCTCTTTAACTACTTTAGTGGTGTTACTTGCTATCTTTATATTTGGAGGAGAAAGCATTAGAGGATTTATGTTTGCGCTTATCGTTGGTGTGGTAGTTGGTACTTACTCTTCTATCTTTATTGCAACACCTGTAATGTTTGATAGTGTGAAAAAGAAATCATCTATTCAGGATAAAGAAGAAAAGGTTGAAGAAGAAGCTACGGCTTAATTAATCGAAACTTTTAAATAAAAAAGCCTCGCAGAGTTAATCTGCGAGGCTTTTTTATTGCACTATTTTTTATCTTGTAAGAGCTGTCTAAGTAGCCTTCTTTATTCATCGTAAATATTTTTAGCATACTTTTGGAAGTAATTAAACTCTTAAGGAGAACTGATGAGAAAGAACTTGAAGCTATAAGGGATATTACCAGCCCTTGCAAACCGCTGTGGCATTTGAAGAAAGTTCGCTGGTAGCTATATTTACTATATAGAAATAGAGCCTGCTATAACTATCATAAATTTTGTATTTTGCTTTTGGCAACTAAAGAGATTAAAGCAATGAAAATAGCGTTTTTTTAGCGTGGTTTCAGGTTGCTAGTATAGACATTTTTTGAGCAACATCATCCAGTCGAAAATTTTGTAACGGGATGGATTACGTAAGACGTATTAAGTGTATTTGTGGTTTTATAAAAGCACTTCAGTTAATTTTTAATCATTTTGGGAGAATCACCTCTAAGTCTTAGTGATGTTTTAAAAGTAAATATAGTTGAGGCAAAAAAAACTAAAAATATGGAAATGAGTGCAACTATTATTACCGGTAAATTAAATTAGGCAAAACCAAAGCTTCCCATCTTGATGTTTTTAGTGTTGAAATGATTTTATCTTTTAGTGCATAATACCCAATCGTATCTGCTTAAATTAATTTCCTAAAGACCAATAATTAGAGTCAACCAGCTATTTACGTCTTAATTTAAAGGAAGTGATTAACGACTCAGGTAGATGCTGTCTGTAAATAATTGAAGAAAAGCCTGTTAGGATTGAATTTGAATTCTTGAGAAAGATAGTGTAAATCGTCATGCTACAATTGTAGGACCTAACGAATAGATATCGATATTATAAAGCTCTTGAAAAGTTATGAATTCAGAAACAAAAAGGGTTAAAACACCCGGTTTTAGGACGTTTTAACCCTTATTTTCAGCGTTAAAGCTATGATTTAATACTTTGTAAAAACTTATTGCTGAACGCTAAAGCGATCTCCTGTTTTTAAACCCCAGCGTTCAGATAGACCAGCATTTATTTCTAATATAAACTGGGCGGGTACCTGTGATGGCAAAAGACTTTCATCTAAAGGTTTTGCATCTTTTTGGAAGCTAACTATAGTGCTATCGGAATCAAAAAAGATAAGATCTAATGGTATATAGGTGTTTTTCATATAGAAATTATGTATCGATTCCCTTTGGTAAACAAAAAGCATTCCCTGGGTTTCTTCCATCGATTCACGATACATTAGTCCTGTTGCCCTGGAATAGTCATCATCTGCTATTTCGATATCAAGGGTTTTAATGGTGTCATCTTCCTTATTTATTAGGTATAAATCTGCATCATCCCGAAATTCGATATTTTGAACTTCAATTTCTTTTCCTTCATCATTTTTACAGGAACTACAAAAAAGTATAATCCCCGTTAATCCAAAATATAAAAGTTTATTTATCACTATTGCGCTGTGTTTTGTTGTTTTGCCTGCGGGCGATACATAAAATAAAATCCTGCAATAATAAATGGGATGCTAAGCCATTGTCCTGTGTTTAAAAGCCACGTGGCGCGTTCTTCTACCTGAGCTTCTTTTACAAATTCCACAAAGAATCTTACCGTCCAAAGCAGCACTAAAAATAAGCCAAAAATATATCCAACCTTGAATCTTTTATTGGTTTTCCAATAAAGAAAATAGAGTAGAAGAAAGATTAGCAAGTAGCAAAAGCTTTCGTAAAGCTGCGCGGGGTGCCTGGGGAAAGATTCGCCTAGATTTTCAAAAATCACTCCGTAATCGCTATTAGTGGGTTTACCGATGATTTCAGAATTCATAAAATTTCCTATTCTCACGAATATACCACCGCAGGCAACGGGAATAACAATACGATCTAAAATCCATAAAACCGGCTTGTCCAGAACACGCTTACGGTAAAGATACATAGCGGTGATTATCCCTATTGCTGCACCATGACTGGCAAGCCCTCTAAAACCGGTAAATTGAAATTCTGGTTCAAACTTTACTGGTAAGAATATTTCTAATAAATGGTGTTGGAAATAATCCCAATCATAAAATATAACATGACCAAGACGTGCTCCTATGAGCGTAGCAAGTACAGTATAGATAAAAAGAGAGTCTAATTTTTCTAGAGGAATACGTTCCCGGGTATAGATGGCCTTCATGATATACCAGCCTAGACCAAAGGCAATTAGAAACATTAGGCTATAATAGTGTATTGTTAGGATCCCTAAATCTATCCCTTCGGAAGGGCTCCATCTCATGGCGTCAATAAGCATTATTTTGAATTTCGGTTGAGCTGTAAAGATACATATTTGCAAAAACTTCGCCTATAAAATGAAGCTTAATCACTTCTATTGGCTGATATCTTATTTACACTTATACTGAAAAAATGCTAAGGCACAGGATCATAACCGCTACCACCCCAGGGATGACAACTAAATATTCGTTTTAAAGCTAACCATCCACCTTTAAAAAGTCCGTGTTTTTGTAATGCCGCAATCGTGTAATTAGAACAGGTGGGGGTATACCTGCAGGTAGCGGGTGTAAGAGGAGAAATAAAATTCTGGTAGCATTTTACCAAAATAATAAATGGATAAATAAGCATTTTTTTAAGCATAGTTATCCATTTATTGATTGTTTGTTTTTAATTGATGGAAAAAGTGGTTCCGTCTTTACCATCTTTTAGCTGGATCCCCATTTCCTGTAATTGATCTCGAATTTTGTCACTTGTAGCGAAATCACGGTTATTTCTTGCTTCCGCTCTAAGTTTTATAAGAAGCTCTACTGCTCCCGAAAGTTTATCTGAATTATTATCTAAACTTTTCTCGCCGTCGCGTAAGCCTAAAATATCAAATAAGAAATCGTGAAGCACCTGCTTCAACTCTAATTTATCTTCTGCAGATATCTTTAAGCTTTCTTCTTTTATAGCGTTTATCCATTTTACAGCGTCAAATAATTTTGCAATTAATATAGGACTGTTAAAATCATCGTTCATGGCGTCGTAGCAAGATTGCTTCCACTCAGCAAGATTAATGGTGCTAGCAGAAGATTCAGGTAGATCATCTATAGATGCGTAGGCTTCTATTAGCCTGTTGAAGCCTTTTTCACTTGCGCTTAGTGCTTCTTTAGAGAAATCTAAAATACTGCGATAATGTGCCTGTAGCATAAAAAAACGTGCTACGTTAGGAGAAAAAGCTTTACCAATTACTTCATTTTTTCCGCTAAAAAGCTCTTCAGGGAGAATATTGTTGCCGGTGCTTTTAGCCATTTTCTTCCCGTTAAGGGTAAGCATGTTGGCGTGCATCCAGTAGTGAACTGGATCTTTACCGGTAGCAGCTTCGCCCTGGGCAATTTCACATTCGTGATGTGGGAATTTTAAGTCCATTCCCCCGCCATGAATATCAAATTCTTCTCCAAGGTATTTGGTGCTCATTACGGTACATTCTAAATGCCATCCCGGGAAACCATCACTCCATGGTGAGGGCCAGCGCATAATATGTTGTGGTTCTGCTTTTTTCCAAAGTGCAAAATCCTGCGGATTTCTTTTATCACTTTGTGCGGCAAGCTCTCTTGTATTTGCAATCATATCTTCGATTGCCCTACCGCTTAATTTACCATAGTGCTTTTCTTCGTTATATTTTAAAACATCAAAATAAACAGAACCATTAGCTTCGTAAGCAAATCCTCTATCGATAATCGTTTTAATGATTTCTATTTGCTCTACAATATGTCCTGTCGCTGTAGGTTCTATACTAGGGGGGAGATTGTTGAATTTCTCCAGGATATTGTGAAAATCTACGGTGTATTTTTGCACCACTTCCATAGGCTCAATCTGTTCAAGTCTTGCTTTTTTAGCAATTCTGTCTTCTCCGGTTTCGGCATCATTTTCCAAATGACCGGCGTCGGTAATATTTCGAACATATCTCACTTTATATCCCAGATGCTTTAGGTATCTAAACACCAGGTCGAAAGAAATAAAAGTGCGACAATTTCCTAAATGAACGTTGCTATATACGGTTGGACCGCAAACATACATTCCAACGTAGCTATCGTTTATAGGTTTGAATACTTCTTTCTCTCCAGAAATTGAATTGTAAATTTTTAGCTGTTGTTCTTCGAAAAGCGCCATAAAGAGCGTAGTTTTAAGAAAGCAAGTTAATTAAAATGTAGTATCTAGCTTAATATAGTCCAAAAATTCTCTACGAACTTCTTTTTGTTTAAATGCACCGCCAAATTCACTGGTTACGGTACTGCTTTCTATATCTCTTATTCCACGGCTATTTACGCAAAGGTGTTTGGCATCAACAACGCATGCTACATCTTCAGTTCCCAACACTTGCTGAAGTTCCTGTACAATTTGCATGGTCATTCGTTCCTGTACCTGTGGTCTTTTGGCGTAATAATCTACTATTCGGTTCATTTTGGATAAACCTACAACGGTACCATTAGAAATATACGCTACATGTGCTTTTCCAACAATTGGTAGAAGGTGATGTTCGCAGGTAGAATAAACTGTAATATTCTTCTCTACAAGCATCTCACCATATTTGTATTTATTGTCAAAAACCGATGCTTTTGGTTTTCTTTTTGGATCCAGCCCAGAGAAAATCTCGTTTACAAACATTTTTGCTACACGTTGAGGCGTGCCCTTTAGACTATCGTCGGTAAGATCTAATCCAAGTGTTTGCATAATATGTTCAACATCTTCTCTAATTAGTGCAATCTTATCAGTATCACTAACTTCAAAAGCATCTTTTCTTATAGGTGTTTCTGCACTACTTCCGGCGTGTGCATCACCCATTTCGTCAATTTCATTCAAAACTTTGTCTATTTTCATGCCGTTTTACGCTATAAGTCGTAAAGTATTCATTTAGCTTGCAAAGATACACATTTAATACTTTTAATACTGATTTTCCTGCCTCTTGTCTATTAATGGATTTTTGCATTATATAATTTTATAATTTGCGCGCAATGCGCGCAAACACGTTGAAAACAGGTCTTTTTGTATCCCTTTTTTTGGTGGTTACCACTCTTTTTGCACAAGGTTCCCGTTGTGCAGATATTCGTCCTTTTTGTGCGGGTAATGAAGAGCTTGTTTTTGAAAATTCAAATAGGCTGAATAGCGAGGTGGTGGCCGGGGAAAGCGGTCCGGATTATGGGTGCGTAGAGTTTCCCAGGTATCCTTCCTGGTTTTATTTGCAAATAGAAGATTCGGGAGATTTAGAGTTTTTGATTTCTCAAAGCGAAAATGAAGATGGGAGCGGAGAAGCTTTAGATGTTGATTTCGTGATTTGGGGCCCATTTAACGCTTCAGAGGATTATTGTAACAACGAGTTACTGTCTGAAAAAAATCATGTGGATTGTTCATATTCCGAAGATGCTGTAGAAGTGGCTGCGATCAATAATGCTAAAAAAGGTGAGGTCTATGTTTTTTTGATAACCAACTACAGTGAACTTCCTGGTTTTATCAATTTGAAGCAAACCAATAATGGTAGCAATGCAGGTTCTACAAATTGTGCTATTCTAAACGGAGTTTTGGGAGCAGACAAAGTAGTTTGTGGGGAAAACGAAACTATACTTAATGCAGAGGTACAAGGAGCCATAGGCTATCAGTGGTTTGTTTTTGATGAAAATAAAGATGATTTTGTTCAATTAGAGGCTGAAAATAAAGCACAGTTAAAGGTTACCGTAAGTGGTACCTACCGAGTTTTAATCCAGAATGCTGATGGGGATAACACTATAGGAGATAATGTGGAGGTGACTTTTTATGATCGTCCTGTAATTAAGGAGCCTGTGGAAGCCATATTTGTTTGTGAACAGGATAGCCTTATTGATCTAACCATAAAACAAACTGAACTATTATCACTTAATGCCTCTCCAGAATTTTACAAAGTAGAATATTTTGAGACAGAAGAAGGTGCTCTTAATAACAATAAAATTCCGGATCCTGAAAATTATAGCGTAAGTAGAGAGACAATTTTGGCCCGTATAGTAAATCTTGAATCTGGTTGCATATCAGATATTGTTGCAATTCATTTAGATATTCGGAGGCTTCCCGAAACACCTTTGGAGGAAAACTATAGAATTTGCGTGGATGCTTACGGATTATTTAATGATGAGCTTGTACTGGGAAAAGATTTTGGCAAAAGTTATGAGTATTCCTGGTACAATGGAGAGGAGTTAATATCTTCGGAATACGATTTATATTTATATGAAGAGTCAGCTAATCCCAATTACACGTTGGTGTTGACTGAAAAATTTACAGGTTGTGAAGTTCGTTTTTCCACTACTGTTAGTTACGTGTCTGAACCGAATTCGGTAAAAGTAGACATTTTAAAGGGTGATTTTGAAAATAGCTGGACTGTAGAAATTAATGCGTCACGCAATATTGGGCATTCCTCGGAATTTGAGTACAGCCTGGATAATGGGGCCTATACATCCGATCCTGTTTTTCGTAATATCCAGCGAGGAGTTCATGAATTACAAATTCGGGAAGCAGGCGGTTGTGGAGAAGTTGTTGTGAAAGAGTTTACAGTTGTAGGCTATGATTTTTTCTTTACTCCTAATGGAGATGGTTATAACGATCGTTGGTCAGTAACGCAGGATGCGGATTATAAGGTGCTTAAGATTAGGGTTTTTGATCGTAATGGTGTTTTTTTAAAGAATATAGACCCGGATGGAGAAGGTTGGGATGGACTTGTGAATGGTAAACTTTTGCCTGAAGATGATTATTGGTTCAATTTGGAATATGTGAACTTTAAAACAAGTAGCAGGCATAATTTTAGTGCTCATTTTAGTTTAATAAAATAAAAAAGCCTAATGAATTGAAATTTTTCAGTTATTAGGCTTTTCTGTAAATCGCGAGATTTACTCGATAAATCGAGATTTTTAATTCCTTGTTAAGGCCATGATTTTCTTAGATTTTTACCAATCATAGAAAAATATTATTGTCCTGTTTAATGTTATGATTAAAAACTATCTGGCTGCTATTATAATCCAAAGCTTAGCGAAAACACGAGGCTAGAAAATTCCCTGTCGATAGCCGCAGTATTTGTTAAACCAACCTGATAAAGGGACCTGCTCTCAGAATACTGGGTGTTAGTATAAGCTGCGTCGATTTTAAAGGCACCAAAACTATAACCAATTCCTGCAGAGTATCCATCTAAATCGCTCATAGTAACCCCGTCTTTGTATGGACTTTCCTCGTAACGGTATCCTCCCCTTAAGCTCCAGTTATCAATTCTGTACTCTCCTCCAACCTTAATGCTGGATGCTCCTTTTAAGTTTTCAGCGATAATATTGTTTTGTATGATGAAATCTGCATCATCAGTAGGTTGAAATTCAGTGTTTCCGTAATCTTTATAGCTGTAATCCAGGCTAATTAAGCCTTGTCCACCAAGCACAAGTGCAGCACTTCCGGTTATTTTCCCAGGGGTTCTAAGTTTGTATTCAGGATAAACATTAATAACATCTGGATTTACAATAACGCTTTCATCGTATACATCACTATACGTTCTTAAAGATTGAGAAGCCTCTTCTCTAATATTGTACCAGGTTGGGGTGTCGTAAGTAGCTCCTATTCTAAACTTATCGGTGATCTTATAAATTCCACCAATCTGAGCAGAAAAGCCATCCCCATCAGTACTTAGTGAATTTACAAATGAAATTTCATTTGTTTCACTACCTGTATTTGCGTTGCTTTCAAAATATCTGGTAGTACGGTCATAATTAATGAAATGGCTATTTAAGTTAATCCCCAGGTATAATTTTTTTTGAAATTCAGCAGCGAAGTTAAAAGAGATTTTACCGTTAAGCCCTGTAGAAATATAATTATAACTATTTTGAAATTGTCCGGGAGATAGTGACGAGTAGTATTTAGTATTTTCAATATCATCACTTTCTGGATTAATGATAAATCCCTGATATCCTAAGAGTGCTTGTTGAGCGCCATATCCTTCGTTTTCTCCAAGATAGGCATAAAGGTCGTCGATGCTTTCATCATCATATGGGATTAGAAGATCTAGAGGAACCCCTTGGGCATAACTTAGAAAATATTGATCAATTGAATTATTACTTAATCCTGCAGCTTTAAAGGAATCATCAAAATTATTTTCTTCAGCATAATTAACACCAAAACTAAATTTAGTAAACTCGCTATCACCATTAGAGTTAAATATTAATGCTATACCGGCCTGATTTAAATTAAAATCACTGTGCTCTGCATTATTAATACCAGAGAAGTAAGTAGTAGTATTTTCTTTGGATATATCACTAAAGGTTAATGTTGCTGCACTATTTATAAATACTGCTGAGCTGGCAGGATTAATACTAATGGCTGAAATATCGCCGCCTAGGGCACCAAAGGCACCACTCATAGCCTGAAACCTGGCCGTACCCTTTAGATCGGTATGAGAATACCTGAAGGCATCGGTTATATCCTGAGCTTTCAAATCACAGAATGTAATGATTGCCAGTAAAGTGAAAGTTAAAATCTTTTTCATAATTAGGTGTTATATTCAATTTTAGGCAATAAAATACCTTACAGTGTTTCGCTGTAAGGTATTTATATGTAAGTTTATTCTAGCCTCTTCCTCCTCGGCCACCGCGGGAACTGCCTCCTCCAGATGATCTACTGCCTCCGGATGATCTGCTACTTCCAGAAGAACTTCTTCCTACAGAGCCAGAACTTCTTGAAGGAGAAGATGTTCTAACAGAAGATCGCGTTGGTGTTGTCGATCTCGATCTGCTGGGCTGATAAGTAGAATTATCTGAAGATCTGCCTATGGATGATCTGGAACCGGAGTTGTTACTTCTGCTATAAGAAGTTGAACTTCTCCTGTTAGATCGTGAGTAAACATTAGTATTTTCTCTATCGGTAACACGATTTCGTGTAGATGTAGATCTGCTGCTTCTCGAATTACTATCTATATTTCTTATATCTCTAATTCTTCTGGAATATGAAGAGTTACTTCTTGCTCTTGTAGTAGCGTCATTTCTACGGCTGGATACATTAGAATAAGAACTTCTGGAATTACGTCGAGAATTGGTGTATGAATATGTTGGCTGATAATAATTATGGTAATTATTAGCATAATAACCACCGTAATAACCACGGTTCCATCTTCCGTAATACCATGGGGAAAATCCACCCCAGCCATAGCCATAAGCCCATCCAGCACCGTAGAGGGGAGCGCCCCAGCCTATACCCCAGCTACCCCAGTATGGGTTTGCAAAATAAGGATCATAGAAACCGTTCCAGCCGCCCCAGCCAAAGCCGCCCCATCCGTATCCCATTGCAAAGTATGGGTTGTAAAATCCTCTACCCCATGCGCCTCCGTAGTTGTAGATGTTTATGGTAGTATCGTCTGGATCACCCTGACCCCAAGGAGCGTAGGAGCCGTTGTAGGCCATTGTTCCTTCTTCGTTATACATTTCTTCATCTTCAGGATATCCCGAATTAGAGGAGTAAGAATCAATATCTGTAAATACTACATCTTGCTGCATCGCGTTTTCTAACATTGCAGACTGCTGTGCGAACGCATTTTTGTAGTAAGAGTTAGCTTCTTTAAGTTTTTCCTCTCGCTGCTCATTAGCATTTTGAGGTCTCTCATAACCGGTACGTGGACGATCTACAGTTCTGGAAGATTCACCATAGATACCATCGTTGTACCCTGAATATTGGTAAGAACCACATGATGCTAATAATAGCAATAACACAGGTGTTATTAAAAATGAAGTTCTGTGAAGTAAATTATCATTGCGTATCATTAGCTTGTTTTTTAATTGTTGAACATTACAAATTTAGTTAGTTTTGCGCTAACAAAATAAGTCTATATTGTGTTTCTTTAAAATACAATATTTATGCCAAAAAACAATAATGGGTAAGAATTTAACTAGCAGAGAACAAGACTATTCTAAATGGTACAACGAGCTTGTCGTAAAAGCCGATCTTGCTGAGAATTCAGCAGTTAGAGGGTGTATGGTTATCAAGCCTTATGGCTACGCCATATGGGAAAAGATGCAGGCCGAATTAGATAGAATGTTTAAAGAAACCGGGCATCAAAATGCCTATTTCCCGCTGTTTGTGCCTAAAAGCCTTTTTGAAGCCGAAGAGAAAAATGCAGAAGGTTTTGCAAAAGAATGTGCGGTAGTAACCCATTACCGACTAAAAACCGATGAGGAAAATAAGGGAAAACTTATTGTGGACCCTGCAGCAAAATTAGAGGAAGAGCTGGTGGTAAGACCCACCTCTGAAGCAGTTATTTGGAATACTTATAAAAACTGGATACAATCGTACAGGGATTTGCCAATTCTTATTAATCAATGGGCAAACGTAGTGCGTTGGGAAATGAGAACAAGATTGTTTCTTAGAACCTCTGAGTTTTTATGGCAAGAAGGCCATACTGCCCATGCAACCAGACAGGAAGCCTTGGCTGAAACCATGCAGATGAATGATATTTATGCCGAATTTGTAGAGAATTTTATGGCTACACCGGTTATAAAAGGGGCGAAAACGGAGAATGAACGTTTTGCGGGGGCAGAAGAAACCTATTGTATTGAGGCTTTAATGCAAGATGGTAAAGCTTTACAAGCGGGAACTTCTCATTTTTTAGGTCAGAATTTTGCAAAAGCTTTTGATGTAAAGTTTGCAACCAAAGAAGGAGGCTTAGAGCATGTTTGGGCAACGTCATGGGGTGTTTCCACTCGTTTAATGGGAGCGCTTGTAATGACGCATAGCGATGATAAAGGTTTGGTGTTGCCTCCAAAATTAGCGCCAATTCAAGTAGTGATCGTTCCTATATATAAGAGCGAAGAGCAATTAGACCAAATTTCTGATGTAGCTAACGGCTTGGTAAAAGATTTAAGGGCTAAGGGTATTTCAGTAAAATTTGATAATAGGGATACGCACAAACCTGGATGGAAGTTTGCCCAGTATGAGCTGCAAGGTGTGCCGGTTCGATTAGCTATTGGTCCAAAAGATATCGAAAAGGGAACGGTAGAACTTGCCAGAAGGGATACGCTTACCAAAGAGTTTGTTGAAATGGATGGCGTAGTAGAAAAAGTAGTGGCTTTAATGGAGGAAATCCAGGAAACTTTATATCATAAAGCCAAGAACTTTAGAGATGAGCATATTACTAAAGTAGATAGTTTTGATGAGTTTAAAGCCATTTTAAAGAAAAAGGGAGGTTTTATATCGGCGCATTGGGACGGTACGCCAGAAACCGAAAATAGAATTAAAGAATTAACTAAAGCTACTATTAGATGTGTTCCATTTGATCGTAAAGAAGAGGAGGGAACCTGTGTTTTAACAGGTAAACCATCTAGCGGTAGAGTGCTATTTGCGAAGGCGTATTAATTTTTTTCAATTTTTTTTCGCGAACTCTTGTGGCATTCAAAAATAGTTGTATTTTTGCATCCGCAATTGAAACAAAAAATTGTTGGTCCGTTCGTCTAGGGGTTAGGACGCCAGGTTTTCATCCTGGTAACAGGGGTTCGATTCCCCTACGGACTACTAAAAACACAAGTAGTTTGTGTTGTCGAGAAGCCTTAATTGGCATGAAATTTTAATAATATTTGGTCCGTTCGTCTAGGGGTTAGGACGCCAGGTTTTCATCCTGGTAACAGGGGTTCGATTCCCCTACGGACTACTTTTAAAGAATTAATTAAATTATCTGTAATGGCAAATCATAAGTCAGCGTTAAAGAGAATCCGTAGCAACGAGGCTAAAAGGCTTAGAAATCGCTATCAACATAAAACAACAAGAAACGCTATTAAAAAATTGCGTGACACTGAAGATAAGAAAGAGGCAGAGACTCTTTATCCTTCTGTAGTTTCTATGATTGATAAGTTGGCTAAAAAGAACATTATACACACCAATAAGGCTTCTAACTTAAAGTCTAAGCTCGCTAAGCACGTAGCTGCACTTTAATTTAGAGTTTATAAGTGTTCAATTTATAGAGGAATGCTCTCTACTTTAGGGAGCATTTTTTTATTGTTCGGCTTTTAGTAAAAAATAAAGCTCCTTCATGTAGATTGAAGGAGCTTTTCATATTTCCAGTGATTTCTGTTTTAAAATACAGATAAGCCTGTTAGGGTCGTAAGTCTTTCCAGCGCTTTCATTCCTAATTCAGAATTTCCTTTCTTATTTAAAACAGGACTCCAGACTGCTACTGAATATTGTTGAGGATGAATAGCAGCAATACCACCACCAACACCACTTTTCCCGGGTAGGCCAACTTCAAAACTAAACTCGCCGGATTCATCATAAAATCCGCAGGTTTGCATTAGCGCATTTAAACGCTTTACCGTGCTTGGGTTTAATATTTGTTCGCCAGAATGTAGAATTTCGCCTTTATTGGCATAGAGCATAAATGCTTTAGCCAAAGATTTGCAGGACATGGCTATAGAACAGGAATAGAAATAAAAATCAATAATTTCCTCTACATCACATTTAATATTGCCTAAAGCTTTCATATAATTCACTAAAGCTATATTTCTGTATCCTGATGAAAGCTCTGATTGCGCAACACTTTCATCATAATCAATATCCTCTTCTCCGGTGATTTTCCTAACAAATTCCAGCAATTCTTTTTTAGGATTATCTAAAACATCAACAAGAATATCTGAAATCACCAAAGCACCAGAATTTATAAATGGATTTCTGGGAATACCACGATCTTGCTCCAATTGCATTAACGAATTAAAAGGATTGCCTGATGGTTCTACATGAACGCGTTCCCAAACCTTGGTCCCTAAGTTTTTTATAGCTAAGGAAAGTGTAAAGACCTTACTGATAGATTGTATCGAAAACTTCTCTTCGTGATCACCAAATCCATAAAATTCGTTTTCATTCCGATATAAATGCATTCCGAATTTTTTAGGATCCACTCGGGCAAGTTCAGGAATGTATGATGCAACTTTTCCCTTTACGTCGCGATAACTCATTTCTTCCTGAATGGTGTTTAGTATTTCGTGATAATCTATCATCAGTTAAGATTGGTTAAATTGGTTCCTGTTGCCGCTTCGTAGGCATCTTTATTGCATTTAAATATTCTGGCAGAAGGAGTTCCTCTTAAAATTACTTCATTTTTATTTAGTTCCAGCCAGCTGCCCTCTCGTAAACCTACAACAGGCTGGCTGTTAAAATGATGAAACTCTTTAATACGTGTTTCTCTTGTTTCTCCCTTATGCGTAGAATTTACATCGGGATCTAAATAATGCGGATTGATATTAAAAGGAATTAAGCCTAAAGTTTTAAAAGATTTAGGAAGAACTATAGGCATGTCGTTTGTAGTGCCCATGGTGAGTCCACCAATATTTGTGCCGGCACTGGTTCCTAAATAAGGAGTGCCGTTTAGTATTACATTCTTTAGAATATCGACCAATCCATTTCTGTACAATTCACTTACCAGCAAGAAAGTATTGCCGCCACCGGTAAAGATTCCTTCAGCATTTTGTATTGCTTTAACCGCATCTTCAAATTCATGGATTCCCCTTAGGCTAAGGTTAGCTTTTTTGAAAGCTTCTTTCGCTTTTAGTGTGTACTCATCATGAGAAATACCACCCGGTCTTGCGTAAGGTATAAATAAAACCTCCTTGTCATTTCCATAAAGATCAGTGAGATGTGGTATTAAGTATTCCAGATAGCCCTCGCCGTGCAGCGTAGAAGTACTTGCTAATATCGCTTTCATCATTTTCATTATTTTTTGGTAAAAGTAGCTAGAAAACTGACTTTTAACAAAAGTTTACGCTGTGTATATAGCTAATTTTAGGTTAAGAATCCTTATTTTAATGCTATAAATTATTGCTATGTACCGTACACTCTTTTTCCTTTTTTTATTTGTTTCAGCAACTGGTTTTGCTCAAAATGCTAACGTGCAACTCGATGGTCAAATAACAGTGCCCGAGGGAGATGATCCGGATGGCATTACAATCTTTAATGAGGCCAATAGTAAAGGGACAATTTCTAATGAAAAAGGAGAATTTAAGATTAATGCCCGTTTAAATGACCGAATTGTTTTTTCTTCACTTCAATTTGAGCAGTTTTCCGTAAGAATTACTAAAGATATTTTAGCTTCTAAAATGCTGAATGTTTCTATTAATATAGCACTAAACAAACTTCCTGAAGTACGGGTTTCTGCCGGAACATTATCGGGCTCAATAAACGTAGATGTAAACCGAATAAAAGTTACTCCTGCACAAATCCCAAATATGAATGTTTCAATGCTAGAAACTCCTAAGGTAAAATCACCGGAGTCTTATCCTGTTCGGAATCAGGCACAGTTGTCCAGTCAAACATACATGGTAAACGGTCTAAACCTGATCAATGTTTTTAAGCTGGTAACAGGAAAATACGGTAAAGAAAAAGAAGATTACAGAGCAATACCTTTTGCACAGCTAGATGATGAAATCAAGCAAATGTATAGTAATGATTTCTTTAAAGAAACATTAGATCTGGAAGCTAATCAGGTAAATGATTTTATATTTTTTGCTGCCGATAATGGATTAAACGGGCAAATGCTTTCTGAAGAAAACGAACTTGATATCATTCAGTTTTTAATCGAGCAACGCAAAGCTTACCAAGCGCATTTGGATGCGAGCGTAGAAACTTTAGATTGATATTTGTTGATTTCGGTATAATTTTTTTAGACATTTAAAGTTATAGTATTTGGAGATTTACTGGATGTTGTTTTGGAGAATGCTAGGCTGGGGTAAGTTTTCGTAGTTAGTTTTCATCAATCAATGATCCTTTGCGAATTAAAATTTTCTTTTCGTTTATTTTAGTTATGCCAGCTATCAGTTTTTCACAATCTAAGGTGATTGAAGGAAAAATTGTAGCTGATTCTTTAGATGGGAGCTTAATTAATATCATAAATATATCCTCAGGTAGAGGAACCACCAGTGATAAATCTGGAAGTTTTATGATTTCGGCTTCCGTGATGGATACCATCTTATTTTCTTCAGTCCAGTATAAAAAGAAAGAAGTGGTAGTAACTTCTTCGACTTACGAACAAGCTTTTTTTACAGTTCATCTTCAGGCGGCCATCAATCAATTAGATGAAGTTAAATTGCCCAATCTCTCAGGGAATTTAGCTGCAGATATCAAATCGATGCCTATTAACGATAAATATGCGCTAAATGCACCTATGTCTTTAAAAATGCCGCTTCGGCAAGAAGAAAAATTATTGTATACCGCGACTACAGGCCCTGGTGGTATGCGTTTAAAATGGTATAGTGCTTTATTTGGTATAGTTCCGTTAGATCCTATTATCAATGGATTAAGTGGAAGAACAAAAATGCTTAAAAGCTTAAATGAGCGTGTGTTAGATCAGAATATATTGGAAACTGAGTTAGATTTAAGAAGAAGCTTTCTACTCGATAAATGCCATTTAACCGAAGAACAATTATACCTTTTTATAAATTATTGCTTTGTTCAATCTGAATTTAAAGAATTGCGCAACGATCCCGATAAGCTTCAGCTGTTGGAGTTTTATAAGCGAGAATCGGTTAAGTTCCTTAAATTATTAACGCAGCAACGCACAGAGATCCAAATCGATTCTGTTCATTAAAACAAAATTTAGTGCAAAAACCTTTTTTCGTAGTTATTTTTTTGTTTTTAAGCATGATCTTAAAAGCCCAGCAACCGGTAGAACTGGAAGGTAAAATCCTGGCCGATAGTTTAGAATATACTTTTATAAACATCATCAATATAAGTTCTCATGTTGGTACGACCAACGATCCAGACGGCCATTTTGTTGTTAAGGTAAAAGAAAGTGATACGTTGCAATTTTCATCAGTTCAGTATCAAAAGAAAGAGGTTGTGATCACTAAGGCTATTTTGAATGCGAAGTTTTTAGAAGTCTTTTTATTGCCTGGCGTTAATCAGTTAGACGAAGTCTATCTCTTCGATTCAAAACTAATTGGAAATCTGGAAATGGATTTTACCAAGATCGATTTTTATGATAAATACCAATTAAATGCCCCACAATTAAAACAGGATATTCCTTCTTTAATCGACAGAAAATTAGCGGCCACGGGTGGTGATCCGTCTAACCTTCTTTTAAATACCATTACAGGAGAACGGCAAAAAGTAAAAAAGATAAAGGCGAATATGGTTTATGATGATCGTGTAGAAAAGGCTTTGGAATTAATTGCGCCAGATAATATTCTTAAAATGGGAATTCAGGAGGACGAATTAATGTTGTTTATCTATTTCTGTGCAGAGGATGAACTATTCAATTTGTACGTAGATCGGGAAAGCAAAGGACCTCTTTTTGAGTTTTTTCAGCATAAAGTAAAATCGTGGAAGAAAAGAAAAAGTTAGTAATGCGATATTGGATATTTTTGGTGATAATTTTTTTCAATATTTCCTTAGGATTTTCTCAGGAGCGTGAAGAGCTTTTAGGGAAAATCACTAACGATTCCATAGGAGAAACCTTTATAAATATTGTAAATATTACGGCAGAAACAGGGACCGTAAACGAGTCCGATGGCCGATTTGGTATTTTGGTGAGAGAGAACGACAGTATTTTATTTTCTTCAGTGCAATTTCAAAAAGAATACATTCTTATTACAAGAGAAATTTTAAATGAAGGCTTCCTGGAAGTCACTTTAACCGAAGAAATCAATCAACTAGAGAATGTTTATCTAAGTGATGTAAAACTTATTGGTGATCTGGAAAGTGATATTAAACACATGAAGGTAAAACCGCTAATGTTTATACCGCCGCCGCGAAAAAAACTAAGCATGGCGCAACGAAAAATGGGCTCTTACGGGGGAGGTTTAGGAATGCTTATCGGGATGATAAATGGCGATTTAAAATATCTAAAAAAAGCCCAGGGAAATTACGAATTACAGGCAGAGGCGCAGCAATTATTAGAGACAATACCAAAATCGATATTTACTGAAGATTTTGGCCTGGAAGAGTGGGAAATTATCAATTTCATGTTTTACTGCGCGCGTAAAAGCGATTCACAACTTCAGCAATTAGTCGCTAAAGATGAAACTTTAAAACTTATCGATTATTTTAAAGCCGAAGCTGAAGCTTTTAAAACCATAAGTCGTAAAGGGGATGTGCCAGAACTAGAAAATCAGAATCGATAATTATCACCTCGTCTCCTAAAAAGTCCTTTAAATTGCTGAACTTCGTATTTTGGACTAGTATTTGTTATTTCTGAAATAAATTTTTAAAATGAAAAAAGCCGTTCTTCTAATATTGGTTGTTTTTGCAAGTCTTTCTTTTAAAACTATTGCACATAAATTTTATTTAAGTGTTACAGAGATTGAGTATAAAAAGGAGAAAAAAGATCTTCAAATTGTTTCAAAAGTGTTTATAGACGACTTTAAAAATGTTTTAGAAAAACGATACGGAGAAACCATCACCTTATCTAAAGAAGCTGAAGTCGGCCCGGTAAATCCATTAATTCAGAAATATTTATCCGCCAAATTTAAAATATCGGTAGACGGCAAGCCGGTATCCCTAAATTATCTTGGTAAAAAGTATGATAAAGACCAGCTTATCTTATTTATTGAAGCTGAAAATCTTGAACCCTTTAAAGAAATAAGCATCACAAATGCGGTACTTACCGATATGTTCGATGATCAAAAAAATGTGGTTAATGTTAAAATAGGAAAAGAGGTAAAAAGCCTTATGCTTCGCAGAGATACTGAAACCAATGTGTTAAATTTCGGTGATTGGTTCTAAAACCGGTAATAAATTATTTATTTTTAACAATATTTAATAAATCGATCCTACATGAAGACAGTCAAACTATTATGTACTGCGTTTTTAATGTTTGTTATAGGGGGAGTGAACGCCCAGGAGCAACAAGAATCCCAAAAACCGCAAGGACATACTAATCAAAACAAATTTAGACAATTATACCAGGAATTTAGAGATCCAAGTATGTACCGTACAGCCTCTGGAGCACCTGGAGAGGCGTATTATCAAAATGAAGCCGATTATAAGATGGATATCGTCTTAGATGATGAAAACACCAGGCTTAGCGGTGAAGAGACGATAACTTACCACAATAATTCAAAAAATAAATTGGAGTATTTATGGATGCAGTTAGATCAAAACATTCGTAAGAAAGATGCTCCGGCCTTAGAGAAAGGATCAAGTGGAATGTCTCCTGCTTCTACGGCATCTCGTTTTGCCGATCAATATTTAAAAGAACCATTTGATGGAGGTTTTAATATAGAAGAAGTAAAAGCGGGTGGTGATAAACTTTCTTATACCATTAATAATACCATGATGCGTATTGATCTTCCTGAACCTTTAGAGGCAGGAGAGAGTTTTACATTTAGTGTAAAATGGTGGTATAATATCAATAATCATATTGTAGATAGAGCAAGATCCGGCTACGAGCAGTTTGAAGACGGGCATAGGGCTTATGAGATCGCTCAGTTTTTTCCAAGAATGGCTGTTTACAACGATGTTGAAGGATGGCAGAATATGCAATTTTGGGGAAGCGGTGAGTTTGCTCTTCCTTTTGGAGACTATGAGGTGAGTATTACGGTTCCTGCAGATCACGTTATGGAAGCTACCGGAGTGCTTCAAAACCGTGATGATGTGTATACAAAAGATATGATGAAGCGCTATAAAAAAGCGCAAAAATCTTATGATGAACCGGTAGTTATCAGAACTCAGGAAGAGGCAGTAGAAGCTTCTAAAGACTTTGAGAGAAAAACAAAAACCTGGGAATACAAAGCCGAAATGGTTAGGGATTTTGCTTTTGCAACGTCAAGAAGATTTATCCTGGATATGATGGCGGTTAAAATGAACGATGACAGTGATGTTATGGCGGTATCTATTTATCCAAAGGAAGGAAATCCACTTTGGGAAAAATGGTCAACGAGGGTAGTAGCTTCTACCTTGCAAAGTTACTCAGATCATACCTTTATTTATCCTTATCATAAAGCCGTTTCTGTACATGCTAAAAATCAGGGGATGGAATATCCCATGATTTGCTGGAACTATGGTCGTCCAGATGAAAATGGAGAATATAGTGATCGTGTGAAATTTGGAATGATGGGAGTAATCATACATGAGGTTGGTCACAACTTTTTTCCTATGATCGTTAATAGTGACGAACGCCAATGGGGATGGATGGACGAAGGGATTAATACTTTTGTACAATATCTTGCCGAGCAGGAATTTGGAGAACGCTATCCAGAAGCTATAGAAGGTTACGATACTTATCCTTCACGCCGTGGTATCCCAGCAAATATAGTTCCTTACATGAGGGGAAATCAGGATTTTATAGCTCCGATTATGGCAAATCCAGAGGAAGTTTATCAATTAGGGAATAATGCCTACGGTAAGCCGGCAACAGCTCTTAATATCCTAAGGGAAACGGTAATGGGGCGTGAGCTTTTTGATCATGCATTCCATACCTATGCACAACGATGGATGTTTAAACACCCAACTCCAGAGGACTTCTTTAGAACAATGGAAGATGCTTCTGCAGTAGATTTAGATTGGTTTTGGAGAGGTTGGTTTTACACTACAGATTATACAGATATAGGTGTAGAAGATGTGAAAAAATATTACGTAACCGATAAACAAACTGAAAAAGGCCGTGAACTTTTAGAACGTTATGGCGCAAATCCAGATGAAGTAGACGCTATTTATGTTGTAGAAGAAGGTGATAAAGAATTTGAAAAAAGTATGAAAGGAAAATCTATACTTGAAAATTCTAAAAAACTCAACGAGTATGTAATGGATAATTTTTCTTCTGAAGAAAGAAATAACTTAAAAGTGCCTAAATACTTTTATCAGGTAACATTTAATAAACCAGGTGGATTAGTAATGCCTTTGATTGTAGAATTTACTTATGATGATGGTTCTACTGAAATGAAAAAATATCCTGTACAGGTTTGGATGAAGAACGATAATACCGTAACTAAAACTATTGCTTCTAATAAAGAAATCACGAAGGTAGTGGTAGATCCCGATTTAGAAACAGCAGATGTTGATTTAAGTAATAACAGCTGGCCAAAAGAAGAAACTCCTAATGAGTTTGAACAATTTAAAAACAATACGGACGGATAGTCTAAAAAAGTTGATAAATTTTTAAGCCGACTTTAACGGGTCGGCTTTTTTTATGCTGATATTTGTATCTATATTTGTTATTATTATGGTGACTACACTTCCGTTTTTTATTAGTGGCGCAGAGATTGGTTTTATCATCTTTATCTTAGTGATGGTTTTTGGAGCAGATAAGATTCCGGAAATCGCACGTGGGATGGGTAAAGGCATGAGAATGCTTAGAAATGCCTCAGATGACATTAAAAATGAGATCACTAAAAGCGCAGATAAACAAGGTATCGATACCAAAAGCATCACTAAAGATGTAAAAGGTGAAATTGATAAGGTAAAAGAAGATATCGATGAAATTACCGGTTCTGTAAAACGTAAATTTTAAATTTTAATTTCTGAATGTTCGAACAACTGAAGCAGTGGGATAGGGAACTTTTTGTGTATCTCAATGGTTTAGGTATCGAAGATTACGATAATTTTTGGATTTGGTTTACTCAGATTCGGCATTGGATACCGCTCTATATTCTCTTCTTTGTTTTATTTTTTCTCGCTTTTCGCAAAAAGAAAGCGATTTATGCGTCTATATTTTTATTAGTTTCCTGGGCAGTAACTTTTGGCCTTACATTTTGGACAAAAAATATAGTAGATAGGTTAAGACCTAATAATAATCCGGAAATCAACGAAATCATAAGAATTCTTCAGGAACCCACAAACTTTAGTTTTTTCTCAGGACACACCTCCTCAGCATTTGTTTTGGTCACCTTTGTAGTGTTGGTTCTTCGTAAAACCTATAAATGGATCTGGGGGCTTTATATTTGGGCTTTTATGCTGTCCCTAAGCCGTATATTCGTAGGTGTTCATTACCCAAGTGATCTCTTTGTGGGAGGATTGGTAGGTGTATTAATGGCCTGGATTTTCTATAAAATCTATCTTAAATACGAAAGTCGGTTTTACTGATTTTTGACCCTGCTTAATGTTAATCCGTCACGAAGTGGTAAAATCACCGTTTCAATTCGCTCATCTTCAGCAAGCATTTTGTTGTATTTTACAAGCGCATTAGTAGAAATATCTTCTTTTTTTACTTCTTCCAGAACTTTGCCACTCCATAAAACATTGTCGGATAATATTAATCCGCCGGGATTCATTTTTTCGATAATGATCTCAAAATAGGTAGGATAATTTGGCTTATCGGCATCGATAAAGACGAGGTCAAATTTCATATCCAATTGCGGGATTATTTGAGTGGCATCCCCCAAATGCTGAATGATCTGATCTTTAAATGCAGATTCCTTAAAATACTTTTGCTGAAAATCGAAAAGCTCCTCGTTAATATCAATGGTATGAAGTTGTCCTTTAGGTTGAAGCCCTTCTGCAAGACAAAGTGCAGAATATCCAGTGTAGGTGCCAATCTCAAGAATATACTTCGGATTTACCAGTTTTGAGATTAAACTTAATAATCTACCCTGGTAATGCCCGCTTAACATCCGTGGTTGTAAAATTTTTTGATGTGTTTCCCTATTTAGTTTTGCTAAATATTCAGGTTCTTTTTCAGAATGATTTTCACAATACTCAATAATATCCTGAGGTAAAAAGTCCATAAAAAATTTTTCAGCAAAAATACTAAAATAAACGGCTTGGTATTTTATCAAATTTTGATTTCAGATCTTTAGAAAAGCTTCACTTATCTCATACTGGCATTCTAAAGCCTAAGTTGTATTTTAGCAAAAATTACAATCCACATGCAATTTGAAAATTCCCTTTTATTTGCTCAGCAATTAGATGCTAAAGATCCTTTAGCAAAATATCGCAATGAATTTATTTTTCCGCAGATCAATAATAAAAATGCGATCTATTTTACCGGCAATTCTTTAGGGTTACAGCCAAAATTGGCACAAAGCTATGTAAATGAAATAATGGACGATTGGGGTACTCTGGCTGTAGAAGGACATTTTCAGGCCGATAAGCCCTGGTGGGATTATCACGAGCGTTTTGCTAAAAAGCTATCTAAAGTAGTGGGAGCAAAACCAAAAGAAATTACAGTGATGAATACGCTTACGGTAAACTTGCACTTAATGATGGTGTCTTTTTATCGTCCAACAACAAAGCGTTATAAAATCATTTGTGAAGAAAAGGCCTTCCCTAGCGATCAATATATGATTGCGAGTCAGGTTCGTTTCCATGGTTTAAATCCCGAGGATGCTATTGTTGAACTAAAAAAGCGGGATGGTGAACATAATTTTAGAACAGAAGATATTCTTGCGAAAATTGAAGAAGTAGGAGAGGAGTGTGCTTTGATTTTAATTGGTGGTGTAAATTATTATACCGGGCAGGTTTTTGATATGAAAACCATTACTGAAGCCGGACAAAAAATTGGGGCTTTTGTAGGATGGGATTTGGCCCATGCCGCCGGAAATATAAAATTAGAATTGCATGATTGGAATGTAGATTTTGCTGCCTGGTGTAGTTATAAATACATGAATAGCGGCCCGGGAAATGTTTCGGGTTGTTTTATCAACGAAAAATATCATAACAAAAAAGACATTCCACGATTTGAAGGCTGGTGGGGCCATAATAAAGACCGCCGGTTTTTAATGGAACCCGAATTTCAGCCAGAAGATGGAGCAAATGCATGGCAAATTAGTAATGCGCCGGTTTTAGCGTTAGCACCCTATTTGGCTTCATTACAAATGTTTGATGAGGTTGGCATGGATGCTCTTATTGAAAAGCGAAATAAAATTGTGGCTTATCTCGAATTTATATTGCACGAAATTGATAAAGAAGTGGAAAGCAGTTTTGAAATCATCACTCCGTCGAATCAGGAAGAACGCGGGACACAATTATCTGTTTTCTTGCATGGTGAGGGCAAAGAACTTTTTAATTACTTAATGGAAAACGGTGTAATCCCAGATTGGCGTGAACCTAATGTAATTAGGTTAGCGCCGGCACCATTTTACTGTTCTTATGGAGATATGTACGAATTTGGCCAAATCTTGAAAAGAGGTATTTTAGAGAAGTAAGCAAGAGGAAAATATGGATGGATTACAGAAAATTAAGGATAATAACTTAAAAAAAGTTGTCGCACAAACTCAAACAGAAGATTTAGGTACTATAACCGAATTGGATGCCAGGGATAAGCAAATTGAAAATTTAGAAGGAATACAATATTTTTCTAATCTTCGAAAAATTAATTTAGGAAGAAATAAAATTAAAGATATAGCTCCGATAGCCGAATTGTCTAATCTAACCGGAGTATTTCTGGAAAGAAATTCAATACAAGATATATCTGCTCTAAAAAAGCTTAAAACCCTACCTGCATTGAATTTAAGTAATAATAACCTTTCTAATATCGATTGTTTTACCGATCAGCATAAAATAACTTGGTTAAACTTGAGCAATAATGCAATAAGAAAGGTAGATAATTTAGCGTACTGTAAATTTCTTACCACACTTGATTTAAGCGGAAATCTTATAGAAGAAATAAATGAGTTTAAAGCTCATAGAAAACTGCGTCATTTTATCGTTGCAGATAATAATATAAAAGGAACAATTAAGATCCAATCGATGCAGCGATTGAGAAGTTTGGATAGTTCGAAAAATAGAATATCAGAACTTCAATTTGAAGAGTTACATAGCAATTTAGAAAGCTTGGATGTTTCTACTAACCTTATAAGTGAATTACAATTCTTAGATCGAACTCCTAATCTCACAAGTTTTATTGCTTCAGATAATCCTTTGAATACTATAAGCAAAGTAGCTCAGTTAAACCAACTTCGAATATTGTATTTGTGGCATACGGGAATCAAGAATGTAGAGGGAATCGAAAACCTTAAGAATCTTGAGGAACTCGGGATTGCAGATAATGATATTGAAAGTATTAGTAAACTTAAAGATTTAAAAAATTTAAAATTACTACTAACCGGTGGAAATCATAAGATAAGCAACAAGGAGATTGAAGTTATAAAGACTGTAGTAGAAGAGGATTTTAGATCACCCAACTGGAAAGAATTATAGAAATAGCAACCTATAGTACTAATAAAAAAAGCCAAAGATCCATTAGTTTTTACATAAATCTCTGGCCTTAATATTTTATAAAATCCAACCTATTTTATAGAAACATCAGTAAAATAGAGTTGAAAACTTCCATCGCCAGATTTATGCATGGTTGCAATGGGAATACCTTTAAATTCTTTATAATCTTCCCAGGTTGTCGCCATTTGTCGATCACCGCCCGCAGCTTTGTAGACCCATTCCTCGATCATGTAATCGTCTCCGTAGTAAATATCATAGGTGTCGCCTGGAGTATAACCACCATCAGTGCTATAGGCCACCTCTAATTTGTTAAGGGTGTCACCACTAATCGGAGCAGCTACTTCTTTTTCTTCAGTAAGTTTTGGGTCGCTCCATACCAATTGATAAGGAAATAGCAGCCAGTAAGAATCATTAATGAATTTTTGATCGATACTTACTTTATTCTTAGGAATCGAATCGTTTTTGGTATAAGTTTTAGTGCTATCCCCTTCGGTTAAACTAATCTCACTGGTTTTTTTATTCCATTTCCAGTGGCGCGAAGAGCGCACAGTGTCATTTACTTTTACATTAAAAGTAAATTCAACTTCTGTAGCATCCTTAAATTTATCGAATCCATTAGCTATCGCTATGGTATTGCCGATGCCGTCTTTTTCTTCTGCGGCAGCTACTGTAGTATTTTCAGAAGTCATTTCAGAATCACTTTTATCGCTTTCGGTATTTTTACAGGAAATAATACTTAGCATCACTAAAAGGGGAAAAAATATTTTTTTCATAATTAATGGTTTAGCTGTAAGTTCTAAAGGTACAAAACAATTAAATAGCATTAATACTCATTCCACCATCAGCAATAATATTTTGGCCTGTAATATAACTAGATTGATCCATAGCGAGAAAAGCGACAATGTTTGCCATTTCTGAAGCTTCTGCCACTCTTTTTAGCGGAGTTCTTCTTATGATAGGCTGCATTCGCTCTTCCTCTTTTAATAGTCCTTTGGTAAGTGGGGTCGAGGTAAACCAAGGAGAAACTGCATTTACCCGAATGCCATCGCCTGCCCATTCTACGGCTAAGCTTCTTGTTTGCTGAAGCATGGCGGCTTTAGACATGGCGTAGGGTACGCCAGTGCCAACATCCTGCGTAGCTGCAACAGATGCGATATTGATAATTTTTGAATTTCCTGAAATTTTTAAAAGAGGATGAAGTTTTAGACTGGTCTCCAGGACTGAAAATTGATTGATTTCGATTACTTTGCGATATTCTTCTTCGGTATATTCCAAAGCTTTCTTCCTAATATTGATTCCCGCATTGTTTACCAAAATGTCCAGTTTACCCCATTTTTCTTGTATGGCAGTGATAATTTTATCCTGATCTTCTTTTACAACAGCATCGGCAACAAGGCCTGTTGCATCATAATTTTTTGCACGTAATTCGTTTTCAAGCCTTACAATATCTTCTTTTTTTCTTGCGGTAAAAATGATGCTGGCACCCAGCCGGGCAAATTCTTCTACGCATGCTTTACCAATACCTTTGGATCCCCCGGTAATCAAGGCGATTTTATTGTTTAAATTCCACATGTAGCTCAGTTTTTTTAGGGTGAAGATTTATAGTTATAGTGACTAATCTTAGTTCATGTCAAGCTATCTCATGGAAAGTCCATGAAATAATTTATTAGAAAATACTTATTTAGTGGCATCCCAATAGCTATTGGGATGCGGAATTAATTTCAATTATCTAGTAAATATATAAAAAAGAAAACCTCCAAATATTTGGAGGTTTTCGATAGATTCGATTTCATAATAAATTATAATCTGCGTCCTGTAAGCAATCTATAAAGTAGTAAAATTACCGCTAGTACAATTAGGATATGTATAATACTTCCCAAATCTGGGAAGGCAAAATAACCTACAAGCCATCCAATAATTAATAGTACGATGATTAGCCAAATTATATCTCTCATTTTAGTTGGTTTTTAGTGACTTAGGGCCACATTAGTTAATTTCGAATTTTAATTTTTTGGTTAGTTAATCAAGCGCTATGAGCTTTTATCCACCAGTTAGTTAAGTCTAATTTATAGAATAGCAGGCCGGGCTAAAAGCTATTTAACTCGTAATTAACTCGTTTGTTAAAAATCTGTAGGGTTTTTAATAATTAGGGCTGCACGTTCTTTAATTTTAGAGATTTCTTTAGCATCTTTTTTCTCTAGTAAACTCATCATCATGTTCATGCGCTGGTTGTTTTTAAAGAATTCTTTTTTATCATCCAGGAAATTCCAGTACAAACTATTAAAGGGACAGGCGTCGTTTTCCGTTTTCTTACTCACTTTATAATGGCAGTTTTTGCAGTAGTTACTCATTTTATTAATGTAACTTCCGCTAGATACGTAAGGCTTTGTAGCTACGATTCCCCCATCGGCAAATTGGCTCATTCCACGGGTATTGGTAATTTCAACCCATTCGATCGCATCGATATAAATTCCTAAATACCAGGCATCAACTTCATCGGGGTGGCACTGGGTAAGTAAGGCGTAATTGCCGGTAATCATTAAACGCTGAATATGATGCGCGTACGCATTATCTAAACTTTGCGTGATGGCATGATGCAAACAATTCATTTTTGTTTTACCATCCCAGTAAAATGGTGGTAATTCATTCTGATTGTCCAGTTTGTTTCTTCTTCGGTATCCTGGCATTTTTAGCCAGTAAATACCCCGCATATATTCCCGCCAACCTAAAATTTGCCGTACAAAACCTTCTACCTGAGAAATATCAATTTTGTCCTTATGCTCATAATAATAACTAATAGCCGAATCGATCACTTCTTTTGGGCTTAGCATTTTTGTATTCATGCAGAAGGACAATCTGGAGTGGAAGAGATAGGCATGATCTGTATGCAACGCATCCTGGAAATCACCAAAGTGTACTAAAAGATTTTTACAGAAATAATTTAAAACTGAAAGACTGTCTTCTCGTGAGCTTGGCCAGTTAAAACTTTTCTCATTGATGTTTCCCATGGTTTTGATACCAGCCTGTTCGATCTCTTTTACCAGATGGGAAACATCTTTTCTGAAACCGCGTTCATGCGGAATTTCAGGTATGCCTGTCCATTTTTTTCGGTTCGATTTATCAAAATTCCACTTGCCTCCTTCAGGATCATTTTTTGTAGCCATCATAATATCATATTTCTTCCGCATATCACGGTAAAAATACTCCATGGTCATTTGTTTCTTCCCGTCGTAGAATTTTTCGAGATCGTTCCGCGTAGTCAAGAAATGCTCGGTATCGTAAGCTTCAGAATCGATTGAAAGTGACTTGCAGATTTCTTTTAATTGTTGGTCAAGACGATACTCATCAGGCAATTGATATTCGAATTTTTCAATATCATTTTTTTTAATGAGTTGCTTTAGATTTTCAGCTAAAGTCTGGTTGTTTTCTTTATCATTAATATGATAATAGATAACTTCATATTGTCTATTGGTAAGGTATTCAGCAAAATTTCGCATCGCTAAAAAGAAGCCTACTACTTTTTGAATGTGATGAACCGTATAATCGGTTTCCTGACGCATTTCCATTAAGACGTAGATCGTATCGTCCTGTTCTTCTTGGAACCAGCTATGCTGATGGTTTAACTGATCTCCTAAAATTAAGCGTAATTTCTTTACTTTTTTAGCCATGTATCTACGTATTCGTTATCAGGATCATAAAGGTCTGCCTGTTTTTTGATATTGAACTTTCGATCTCGAGGATCGTTACCCACACCACTATTGTACATCCAGTTGCCCCAGTTGCTATGTACGTCATAATCGACCAAAACACTTTCAAAATAAGCAGCACCGGCCCGCCAATCCTGTTTTAATTCTTTTGCCCAAAAACTATTGACGTTTTGCCGGCCACGATTACTCATAAAACCGGTAGCCGCGATTTCGTTCATGTTCGCGTTTACAAAGTCCTCTTTGGTTTCGCCGTTAATCCATTGTTGCAGGCTTTCTATGCTGAATTTCCAATCGAGCTTCTTGTCTAAAATCCCAGATAGCTTAAAGATTGAATTGCCATGTTTTAGGGAGATGTATTTAAAAAAATCTCTCCAAATAAGCTCAAATATCAGCCAGTAGGTATCCTGATTTTTGGTAATTTCGTGCTCAAATTTTTTGACTTGGTGAAAAATACTTACTGCGGAAATACTACCATTGGCTAGCCAAGCTGAAAGTTTAGAGCTGTAGTCTTTTCCCAGTAATCCATTTCGGGTTTGTTTATATTCTGAAAGTTTTGTTGTTTTCCAGAAGTAGTAATCGATCCTTTTCCATGCTTCGTCCTCACCACCTTTAAACGAAAAAGCCGTTCTGGAATCTTGCTGATAATCTTCCAATCCCAGTTCTTTAAGATTAGGTGTTTTAGAAGTATTTTTGATACGATTACTTTCCGGCTTTTGCTTTGGAATTTCAATTTCTTTACGAACATCAACATACTGCTCGCATTTTTTTCTGAACTCAGTGTAAACCTTTGGGATCTCATTAAAATCATCGTAAGCAATGTCTTCTGGATGAAATAAAAACTGCGTGTAAAACGATTGAAAATCGATAGTAGGAAGTTTCTTTTTTAGCGCCGCTATAATTTGTTTTTCTTCTGTAGTCCATTCTTCCTGAAAGTAAATCGCTTCAATCTTATGATTTGTTGCAATTTCAGGAATAATTTCTTCCGGTTTTTGTAGAAAAATGAGTAGACTAATGTTTAATTGGTTTAAATTTTCCTGAAGATTTTTAATACTTTCAATTAAAAATTTAGCTCTGAATTTCCCTGTTTTTGGAAATCCATATTTTGTTTTTTTAAACTTCCTGGGGTCAAAACAGTATACAGCAATAACCTGTTCATGCTTTTCACAGGCTTCAAATAATGTCTTATTGTCTTTTACCCTCAGATTATTTTCAAACCAGATTAATCCTGTACTCATTAATTTGTTTTCACTTTATTTCTTCGACACTTTTCACTGCAATAAATTACATTATTCCAGTTTTTTGCCCATTTTTTACGCCAGCTAAATGGCCTTTTGCAAACCGGACAGCTTTTTTGTGGTAAGTTTTCTTTCTTTACATACTTCAATCTTTGGGGGCATTTTTATCGAAAAAACTTTTGATTTCCTGTCCCGGTCTTGCATAATGAAATCGATCTAACAGCGCCGGTAGCGCATAGCCGTCTAAGCCATTAATTGCAACAGTGCCGGCATCTTCTAATCGTAGCCAGCCATCTGGAGTTTGGATGCTTTCATCAAAATAAACATGCTTGATAGCTCCGATAACTAAAGCAGTTCCGTTTTCTTTGATCTGATATTCATTTACATATTCGCAACCAATTTTAACGGCACATTGTTTTACGTAGGGAGCAAAGAATTCATCCAAATATTCCTCTTCCAGTCCGGTTTTAGAAAATTCAGAGACAGCTTCTTCATATTTTGCCGCGGTTTGATGTGCTTTTGCAATCATATCCTGGTGGATATGATTTACTGTAAAATAATTAGTGTCTTTAATATTTTTATAGGTATTTCTAGGTACGGTGGCTGGTCGCGTCACAAAACCGATAAGTGCAGGGTCACTACCAAGGTGAGTAACCGAGCTAAAAACGGCGACATTGGCTCCCTTTTCTTTCGATTTTGTAGCTATAAGGTTGGCACTTTTGTACCCAGAGAGGCTATTGATAAGGTTTAACCTGAAGATTCTTTCCATACCTTCTATTTCGCTGGCGCTAACATGTTTCATGTGGAATTTTATTTTGAAGTACTACTTAATATTAATAAAAAAAGAGGTTAGTTTTTTAACTAACCTCAATTTACAACTCTGTTTTTAGACGTGCTGTTAACAGATTTTTAAATTAATCCTGCAATTCTAATTGATTAATTTTCATCTCGTAATCTTCGATTGCTTCATTTACAGCCTCTATATTATCTGAAGATCGCTGGTGGGCTTCTTCCATAGCTTTTTCTAATTCTTTATCAGGATGCTCAAACAAATCTGTAATCACATGGTTTATTTTATCGATAATACTTTCCTGACTGTTTTTAATGTCTTCCAGTTTACTTAGCGTCGAACGCATATTATCAATTTTTTCTTGATCCATAATTTTTGAATTTTAATTGTATTACTAAAAGTAATTCTTTGAATTGTTTAAAATCAAGCAATTAACCAATTTTAGTAGGTTTTTAGTGAAAGATTATGAATTGTTGCGAATTAGATGATTTTAAAGTTTGGCTTTATAATTTGTAGTGGAGACTGCTCAAATGTTTCATAAATGCTAAAGGACAAGGTGTTTCATAAAATATCTGTATTTTTGTATTGTAAAATGTATTTGTTTTCTTTATAAAAAGCAGATCGCGTACTTCAAATAATTCATGCAACAATCCAAGAATATTGCAATCGTAGGTTCTGGCCTGGTAGGCTCTCTACTGGCGATTTATTTAAGAAAAGCCGGTCATCGGGTAACTATTTTTGATCGTAGGCCGGATGTTAGAAAGGTAGAGTTTTCAGGCAGGTCCATCAATTTGGCAATGTCTAATCGAGGATGGAACGCTTTGCAGAGAATAGGTCTGGAGGACGAAATTAGGAAAATCGCCTTACCCCTGGATAAACGAGCTATGCATGTAAATGAGAAACCTATTTACTTTCAGAAATATGGAAAAGAAGGAGAGGCGATTTATTCGATTTCCCGTGGGATTTTAAACCGAAAAATGATCGATCTTGCGGAAGAAGCAGGTGCAGTTTTTAGGTTTGAAGAGAAAGTTTGGGATATTGATCTAAATCAGGCGAAAATCTATACCGGTACTGCAGAAACAACCCCATGGACCGAGTATAAATTCGATCTTATTTTTGGTGCTGACGGTGCATTCTCTAGGGTTCGGCATAAAATGCAGCGACAAAGCAGGTTTAACTATTCGCAACATTTTATAGATGTGGCTTATAAAGAACTTACGATTCCTGCAAATCCCGATGGTTCGCACAAATTAGATCATGCTTCTTTTCATATCTGGCCACGTGGCAAATTTATGTTGATTGCCATGCCTAATTTGGACGGTAGTTTTACCTGTACCTTATTTATGCCGTTTGAAGGTGAAATTTCTTTTGAAAGTATCAATACTGAAGCGAAAGCAGAACGCTTTTTTGAAGAATATTTTCCCGATATCAAAGAAGATATTGCCAATTTAAAAAATGATTTTTTCAAGAATCCTACCAGTGCCATGGTTACTATAAAATGTTTTCCCTGGCGATACGATGATAAGATAGCTTTAATTGGTGATTCTGCGCATGCCATTGTACCATTTTACGGACAGGGAATGAACGCTGGCTTTGAAGATATTTCAGTACTTTTTGATAAGATGGAAGAATACGGCGATGACTGGGATAAGATCTTTTCTGAATACCAAATTGCACGAAAACCCAATAGCGATGCCATTGCTGAATTAAGCTACAGGAACTTTGTAGAAATGAGTAGCAAAACGGCGAATCCTAAGTTTTTACTTCAGAAAAAAATAGAAAAGAAATTTGCTGAAAACCATCCCAGTGCCTGGGTGCCACTTTATTCCAGAGTAACTTTTTCAGCTCATCCTTATGCGGAAGCTTTAAAGATAGGGGATAAGCAGGAAAAAATTATGGCGGAGGTTTTAAAAATACCAAATATTGAAACTAAATGGGATAGTGTGGAAATCGAGGAACGAATCCTGGAATTATTAGGAGAAGAAATTCCTGTTTAGAAGCGGAATTTAAATTTCTTCTATTCCTTCTTTTATCTCTAAGGTATCATAAACGTGCGTCATTGTACGTTCGTCTTCACTAAGAATGATCAGGATATCATTAGCTTCGATCTCAGTAGTTCCTTTAGGAGTTATAAATTTTTCGTTTCTTGAGATCATGGCGATGATCGCTTTTTTGGGAAATCCAATTTCTACAATTCGTTTTCCTACCGCTTTATTATGTTTAGGAATAAGAATTTCCCGTATGATGGATTTTGCTCCATCAGATAAGAAAGTTTCAACCTGGCTTTTTGGTTTTACCCGATCGGGAAGTGCTACATGCAGCCACTTTGCTACAACAGATAAAGTTGTTCCCTGGATGATTACTGAACTTAAGGATACAAAGAATACAATATTAAAAATAAAGTTAGCCTTATCCACACCGGCAAGTAATGGATAAGTAGCAAATACGATGGGTACAGCGCCACGTAGCCCAACCCAGCTTACGTACCAGCGCCGCCGCATTTTCATTTTAAAAAATGAAAGACTTATTAATACACCTATTGGCCTTGCAATGAAAATTAAAAAGATCGAAATTACGATTCCAATGCCTACAACTGGTACAATCTGACTAGGATAGACTAATAGGCCTAGCGTAAGGAAAAGAACGATTTGCATGAGCCATGCAAGCCCATCGAACATTTGCATGATGGTCTTTTTCCGGATAAGGTTTTGATTCCCCAGATAAACCCCACTTAAATATACAGCTAAGAAACCATTACCTCCCATAAAATTGGTTGCTGAAAAAACAATAAACATCAGCGCGATGGCCAGTACAGGATAAAGTCCGTCGAAATCTAATTTTATTTTGTTGATGACGATTTTGCAAAGTTTCCCGAAAATAAACCCCAATAAACCACCAATTAATATTTGCTGTATAAAAAGTGGAATAATACTCCAAATACTTTGTTCGGGATTTAAAACTAACCCGAGAAAAGCAATAGTTAGAAAATAGGCCATCGGGTCGTTACTACCACTTTCTAATTCTAATGTGGGGCGCAAATGAGATTTTAAAGCCAGGTTTTTTGATCTTAAAATAGAGAAAACCGCCGCCGCATCTGTAGAAGATACAATGGCACCCAGTAATAATCCTTCGTAGATAGAAAAATCGGTAATAGCCCAAACAAAAGTGCCCACTCCAAGCGCTGTAAATAAGACCCCAAGCGTAGATAATGAAATTCCCTGCCAAACGACCGGTTTTATACTTTTCCAGTTCGTATCTAAGCCTCCTGAAAATAAGATGAAATTTAAGGAAGCAATCCCGATAAACTGCGCGATCTCTGGATCATTAAAGTAGATGCCCCCAATACCTTCACTACCAGCTAAAATTCCTACAGAGAGAAATAAAACCAGAGTAGGGACACCAAATCTATACGATGTTTTACCAGCAAGAATACTTATAAAAAGTAGTAGTGAACCTATTAAAAGAATGTTCTCGATGGTGATGCTCATGGGGTGCTCTAATTTTTTTACTAAAATACACTTTTACTCGATAATTGATCTTTAAATGATGAGATGCTTGCACTTAAAATAAAAAAAAGCAACCCGAAATTCGATAATTTCGGGTTGCTTTTTTTAGTGTTTTTGGACTTTTAATGCACCTCTTTTTTTAACAGCTCTGGAAATTTTTTCTTAAACCTGTTAATCCTTGGGATTGACACTTTTTGGATATATGGATTTTCGGGATGATATTTTTCATAGTCCTGGTGATA
>Ga0208014_1000045_pt1 | contig 91450 bp, 83 predicted proteins | sample 25_taG_FD_184099 | JGI IMG/M metagenome (GOLD analysis project Ga0208014, IMG submission 184099) | Marine viral communities from Cariaco Basin, Caribbean Sea - 25_WHOI_OMZ (SPAdes) (version 2) | ecosystem: Environmental > Aquatic > Marine > Oceanic | place: Caribbean Sea: Cariaco Basin...
TCCCATCTCCCTCATCCTGAACAATTCCCCGCACTTTCACCTTTGCGGGCTGAAGTGAATTTATAAGACTCTGCTCTGTATTTGAAGTGAGATAATACTCCTCATTGTTCACTCTAATTTTTAAGGTATTATTTTCTTTTACGAGTTGTCCTTCGAGAACAATTTCGGCATTTTTGGCGGAAAATCCATTCACTTTCACTTCTTTCTGAATTTGTTTTAGGCTTAAATTATTATTTGCAGTCAGGTCTAAATAAGCTTTGCCATCATTCAGGCTTACCCGTACCTTTTCTATACCATCCATTTTTTTTAGTCCGCGTTCCAAGCCGTAGGCACAAGGTGCGCAATCCATTCCAAAAACTTCCTGATTTACCTTTGTGATTTGGGCATTTGAACTTAAAGTCCCGAATACTGCTATTACAATAATTAGTGCTATTATTTTCATTTTTACTATTTTTTTTATTTGAATTTTTCTTTGATATCTGTTATAACCAATAACTGATGTTCAGTGCGACCCTGTATTTTTCACGGGGCTTGTTCGGTATTAAATCCTGAATTATCGGAAACAATGCTCCGAAGGAAATTCCCCAGGGACCGCTAAGTCCTAAAATGGAAGGACCAACCAATACTTTTTTACTCCTTTCATCCGTAGAAAAAAATTGTCCGTTAACTTTACTATCTCCCGGAAATTCTGCCAGTGATTCTACAAATATCCTCCAGTCCGGTTTAGGATAATCTCCCATAAAAATTTTAGGACGGTAACCTATAACCAAGCTTGTATAGGGCAAATCGCCTAATTGCTCGTTGTCTTTTCCAAAATAATATTGGTAACCGCCACCTATCCACGCATACCAAATCCTAGAGGCATAGCCGGTGGAAATTGCTCCATGGACGGAATTCCCTAAATTCACCTGTCCACGAACATCCTCAGTAGGCGCCGAAACACCTAAAATTGCTGTGGATTCAAACCTCTTTCCTACCCCAAAAGCATTTGAAAAAAAACGATACCACAAAGCAGCCTCGATATCTCCATTGGCAGGCATCATAATATTTCCACGGGTTCGTGGAGCATTTTCCAGACGCTCAATCACAGTAGGAGTGGTAAGGGTAACCTGTAAATCTTCCGTAATGCCATAGAAAAATGTATACCGAAGCATATAAGAGGCCTCGTCTTCGGTCGCTATGCTCATTCCGGCAGCGTTCATGTTTATACCACCTTTTGCCAGGGTTGGGGTTTGTAATCCATAAATTGGGCCATGCCCCTGTGCTTCTACTTTATACAGTGTCGATAACCCTATAAATAAGATCAAAAAATAATTTTTCATGTTTTGTGAATTTAAATTCCTAGAAATCTTTGAATGGGTAATAGTAAATAAGCGGAAAACAATCCAAGGAGATATAGGCCAAAGGAAAACCAAAGAATGCCTTTGCTCCATCTTGCTGCTGTATCGCAGGCAGTTTCATTTCCGTTTTCATCGATTTCGCAGGATTGGTTTCTTTTTCTTCCGTAGAACAACCAAAAATTAAATCCTATCATCATCCCGGCAATCAGGAAGGTCCATTCTTTATATTTGCTCATGGTAATCAGCCACGGCAGGTCAGAAGCTAAGCCTGCTACTACCGTTCCCATTCCCAGAGCTACCAGGAGCGAAGGCATGGCGCAACACAGTAAGGTGGAAACCGAGGTAAAAAGGGATCCTATACTTACAAAGTCTTCTTTTATTTTCGTGAGGATTTGCATACTGTTTAAAATGAAAGTGAAACTAATGCTGTGGGATATCTCCCTTTTCGGTTAAAACTTCTACCTTAAATCCCCGGTTGGTGATCAAGTTAATAATTTCTTCCTCAGAAATCAGAAAGGGATCATATTCAATTACAGCCGAACTTCTGTCAAAACTCGTTTCACTTTTAATGATTCCTTGCTGTTCCTTTAACATGGAATCTATTCCATTGGCGCAGCCAGACTGGCAATGCATGCCTTCTATTTTTAGATGTACTACATTAATCAACATTTCCTTATTTTCTAATTTAGTTTGAATTTGCTGTGTCACTATTGTGAATGCCCTGTGCTGTAGGAAAATAAAATTGCAGCACCTGTCAACATCACAGCGAATACTGTTGTATTTAATTGTTACATCATTTTTGTTGTTGAAAATTAATTTTGGGTGAAGTTAACTGAGGCTACGGGGTGGTCTCCAAGATTAATTTTATTTTTTTATTCTACCAGTAATCACTCATTCTACATTTCCATTTAATTGACGGCGATCCTAAAAAGGTTGATTCCATAGCAGATTGGATTAATGTAAATAAAAACAAGGGCAATATCTTTTGTGATATTGCCCTAAATTTTAAATTGTCTCATTTCAAATGAATATTTAAGCTGCCATTTTTTCACAGCTTTCCGCACAAGTCCTGCAGGCTTCTGCACATTGTTTGCAGTATTCGCTGTCAAACTTTTCGCATTCATCGGCACAAGCATTGCAAAGATCTGCACAAATGCCACAAACTCGGCTTGAATAGTCAGACTGGCTGGCCATTAGTTGTACACAGGCCGCACACAAAGCAATACAATCGAGACAAAGCTGAAGGCAACGTTTCATTTCCTGCTCTCCAACGTGCTGGTCTAGGCAAATCCGACATGCTGTAATACACTTGTTACAATCATCAATACATTTCTGTAATTCTGAATTTAATGGTTTCATAATTATGTTGGTTTTAAATGATTTCCCCCCTTACACGAAAGCGGGGAAGTTGATTTAAAAAAAAGCCGTGCCTTCTATTAATTAAGCTTTTCCTATCCCGACTTCCATCAATTTTTCTTTTGTGATGGCATTGCCTTTGCAGCAATCCAATAATATTCCATCTACCACAACTGCCGGTAATTTCTTGATCCCATATTCGCTTATTTTGGAAATACAGGACTTATCATTGCACTGTTTCACCAGATCATAAGTGGTGAGCTCGCAACTATTACAAGCGAGGTCCTTAACCATTTCAACAACCGGATCACATACCGGGCAGTTGGCCGTAAATATTTCTACTTGACGTTTCATCTTTATTAAATTTTAATTATTAAACAATTTTTATGTTCTTTTAATAGAACAATTCAAAGGTAGGAGCGACCCCGGGGTGGTCTCCAACTGAAATTCTAAAAAAACAGAATATTTTTTTTGGTAAGGTAAAATGAAATAAGGGGCAACAAGCTAATGCCTAAAAAAAGAGATAATCCTATTTTTAAGTAGGGTATTATAGGCATCGCTTCTCTCTATTCCCATGGCTCCAATATTAAAGCAGTTTTTCTGCCAGGACAGGTAAAAGAAAACTAATTTTCCTTACTCATTCTTTTGATTATTCCCGTCTATTCGCTTCCGTAAGTCGGTTATTTCACTCATTTTGGAAGTAAGGGTATCCAATTCCAAGTCGGGGAACTGTTTTCGTATTAATTCAATCCGATCTTCATTTCCACAATTTCCCGGGCAGGCCTCCACTGTTTCAGAAATTTTTATGGCCAAAGCTTTCCGGTAGGTTTCATCCAACAATAAAAAGTGGGCCTTATCCAGGCCCTTTTGTGCTGCTTTAAACTGAAGGAGGATCTTCTCGGGGTTGGTATCTTCATCAAGCATTTTTATGAGACCATTAATTTGTCCATTGATGCTCTGTAGCCGGGTTTTGATGTCTTTACTTAAATCTCGTGGTATCATTTTGTTTTATTTTTTTCAATTTAAGATATGTCCCGGGGTGGCAACCAAATTTTAAAAGAGAATTTAACAACAGTTTATTTTCTCCTGAATTGGCGGACAAGCAACAGAGCCGTAACTGCAAAATACACAGCAGTCGCCCTCTAATGGTTTTATAACAGCATCACAGCTGGAGCATTTATAAAAGAATTGACAAGCATCTGTGGGCATTATTTCTTCCCTGGCATTCTTGCAATTAGGACATGTAAGGATAGATTTTAGAATAGGCTCCATATCTGGTTTTATAACATTGATGTGATATCCGAACCCATTGTCGGATATGCATAAATCATTTTCTTTAAGTCTCGTACTGATATCGCTTTGTACATGGCAAGTGAGAAGAAGTTAATTGTTTCTTCTACCCCTGGACCAATGAGATGAGCTCCCACTAAAGTCCCTTTATCAGTGTCTATTATGGTTTTATAAGCATATTCCTGAACGTTAAGACGTTTAGCATTGAACCACTCTGGAACTGCCTTGGTGTTCACTTTGATATTTAACCCAGCTTTCTCCGCTTCCACTTCAGTCAGACCTACCGAAGCCATAGATGGTAAGGTAAAGACAACTGACGGCATCGGTGGATATTCTGGTTTTTTATTATTACCCTTTAATATGTTAGAAGCAATGACATGACCTTCATAAACAGCTACTGGGGTTAATGGAAGCCCAGCGGTATCGGCAGCGTCACCAGCAGCATAAATAGATGGGTTTGAGGTACTTTGTAAGTACTCGTTAACCTCAACTCCCTTCTTGTTATAATTAACAGATGCCGCCTTTAAGTTCAAGCCATCAATATGTGGTACTCTTCCCGCACTGTTGAAAACAGCTTCAGCTGTAAACTCTGTTTCGGAACCATTTGTTTCACCAATTACCGTATAACCTATTGTGTCCTTTTTGATTCTCGTGACGTTCGTTTCGAGCACCAATTTTACTCCAAGTTTTCTGGTGGCCTCCAACAAATGGTGAACTATATCCTTATCAAAATTCTCCAATGGCCGAGGTCCCCGATGTATGATGGTAACTTCTGCTCCACATCGCTTAGCTATATGTGCAAACTCAAAGGCAATGTATCCACCACCTATAAAAATTATAGATTTTGGAAATTCCTTCAGGTTTAAAAAATCCGTACTTGTCAATGCATGGGCACCACCTTCAAACTTTAGCTGGCGTGGCCGCGCTCCAGTTGCAATAACAATCTTGCTTCCCTTTAAAACTTCCGATTCAATTTGGACTGAATCATTACCGATGAAGCGAGCGGCACCATGATAGGTGTCGATACCGTTGTGTTTGTATCCTTTTTCAATTTTTTCAGGCATTGCATCTACAAATTCCTGTTTAAAGGCCATAATGTCCTTCCATTCTACTTGAGGAACCGTATTAATACCCTTTCCTACCAGACGTTGAGCGAAGTCTCTCACTTCGGTAGCACCAATAATTATCTTTTTTGGGTCACAACCACGAAGAGCACAAGTTCCACCATAGAGTAGCTCATCTGTCACAGCTACTTTTAATCCTTTGGAAGCACACTTGTTCGCAACGGTCATACCCGACATACCTGAACCTATTACTATAACATCATATTGTTTCATTGTTTTCTAATTTCTGTTACTTTATATCCTGTTCGTGCAATAGCCGTTTTTACCTCTTGAACATTAGTACGTGTATTATCGAATTCGACAACCGTGTTACCATCTTCGTAAGATACTTTGCAGGAAACAATACCATTCAGCTTGTTAACTTCGGATTTTACATGACCCTCACATCCTGCGCAGGTCATACCGCTCACTAAGAATTCCATGGTTTGAATGTTTTTCTCCTGCACGAACACAACTTCTCTTTCATTGGAAGGATAAAAAGCTTCTGCGTAGTAAGGAAATGCTAAACTCAAGGCAACAAAAACAGTCACTCCACCCAAAAATGTTCTGGATTGGAAGAATGATGTTCGAGATTCTGTGTCGCAACCGCAATCCTCAACCTTGACAGGTTTAATCTTAAGATACCAGGCAACAGCCAAAGCAAAAAGGGAAATCACGACAAGAGGCCATCTAAAAGGCTCCAACCATTCAAATGCACCTGCCATGGTTCCCGTTCCTGCTACTATAGTAAGTAAGGGAGTTATGCAACAAAGGGAACTGGAGATACCAGTTAAAATTCCCACTCCAAGTAAACTGTTTTTAGCATTCATATGGCTTCAGGTTGCCGATTCAACAAATTAAAAAAAGGAGCAAGAAGTTCCCGATGGTCATCCCGTAGCGAGTAAAAGATTGTTTGACCTTCCTTTTCCGATTTTACAAAATCCCTGTCCTTCAACTTTCGCAAGTGTTGCGAAACTGCTGGTATTGTCATGTTCAGAATATCACTTAAATCACAAACACATAACCTTTCCTCTGCCTGAAGGACATAAAGAATCTTTAATCTTACGCTATTACTTACTAAAGAGAGCTTATTGGTTAAGGCACCTACTGCCTCTTCAACTTCTGATATTTGTTCTTTACACCGTTTGATTTGGTTCAAATCGGCCTCTTTCCGTATGCAACTATTTTCTTCCATAAAACAAAGGTAAAAAATTATTTAAGCAAGTACTTAAATACATGAAATATTTTGTTCGGCTAATTATTTTTGACATCCGAGGGTGTAGGACTATTTTTTATTTTACAAATGGCATCATTTTAATTCAACTAATCAGTTATCTGGAGGAAAAAATAAAGAAAATCGCTGAATCATTTTTGTCGCTGATAATTAAGGATAAAAAAGTAGGATAGGATGTAGAATAAATTCCCATTGAGATAGAAAATATCTTTCTGGATGGCTGGTATATAAATCCCTTTGTTTTCCATTCTCAATGCCGTTACTGTGATGTAAAAGAAAGTACTCAATAATGAAATTTCCGTAAAACCATCGCTAAAGTGGTTAGATGGAAAACTTAGATGGGGCAATCTTTATTACTGAAGGAATTTCAAAATTAGGCTTCTCCCTCCCGTAATTGCCATTTTAAACACAACATTAATATGTACAAGCCTGCCACCGTTTCTAAACTTAGGTTAAGTAACCTTTCATTAGCTCATCTATCTATTAATTGCACTTCCTGTGCATTCATATTTTAATACCTTTGCAATGTGAAATTTTTCGCAGTCATATTATCCGTTTATTTCCTGGGGCTAAACTTTATACCCTGTGATGATACAGCCGTGTCTGAAAATCAGGATACTGTCTCCGTTAGTATGGAAATATACCAGGATCAGCCGGGAGACCAGCAGGGGACTTCTGATGACTGTCCTCCTTTTTGCCAGTGTCACTGCTGTCATATCCATTTGGTGAGAAGCACTCCCAGTGCCTTCGAAATTTTTGAACCAAAAATACCTTTTTTGACACCTTTGTTTGGAGAGCGTGTCGGCAAAGAAATTGCCTTTTCTCACTTTCAACCACCCCGCGTTTAATTCAACTTTTGTGATAGGATAATTATATCCTTACGCCATTGACTTCATTAATGGCCATCTCATCTATTTATGTTGAATTAAATTCTATTATTAATGATTAACAAAATTATAGCATTCTCTATAAACAATAAGTTTATAATAGGTTTGCTAACATTGGCACTTATTGGAGCCGGAGTATGGTCTATGATGACCGTAAACCTGGGTTCGGTTCCTGATATTACAAATAATCAGGTGCAGGTTATTACCCAATCTCCCAGCTTAGGTACTGAAGATATTGAACAGTTTGTCACTTATCCGGTCGAACTGGCAATGGGTAATCTTCCTGGGGTGACTGAATTACGGTCTATTTCCCGCTTCGGACTCTCGGTGGTAACTATCGTTTTTGAAGATGACATGGGCACTTATTTACCCCGACAGCTGGTTCAGGAAAAATTGACCGAACTGCAGGAAACCATTCCGGAAAACTTTGGTAGCCCATCGATGGGTCCAATTTCTACCGGGCTAGGACAGATTTATGAATATACCATTCAGCCGCAACCCGGTTTTGAGACGCAATATACTCCTGTTGAGCTTCGCAGTATTCAGGACTGGATTGTAAAAAGGCAGTTAACCCTGCTGGAAGGGGTTGTGGAAGTCAATTCGTTTGGTGGATCAATCAAGCAGTACGAAGTAGCCATCAACCCTGAAAAATTAAACGCGCTGGATGTAAGTATCTCTCAGGTGTATGAGGCCCTGGCCCGGAATAATGTAAATACCGGTGGAGCCTACATTGAGAGGAACAGAATGTCCAACTTCATTCGGGGAGAAGGCCTGATCCAGTCCTTAGATGACATCAGGAAAATAGTGGTTACCCATGAAAATAATACTCCTGTTACGATTGGAGATATAGCCGAAGAAGTGAATTTTGGAAGTCAGGTGCGTTATGGTGCTTTTACCCAGGATGGAGAGGAAGCTGTGGGGGGTATTATTATGATGCTGAAAGGTTCCAATCCTAATGCAGTGATACAGAATGTAAAAGACAGGATGGCAGAGGTGGAAGAATCCTTGCCGGAAGGACTTGAAATCAGGCCCATCATTGACAGAAGTATGCTAATTGGCAGAACAACCGATACTGTGACTAAAAACCTGTTGGAAGGAGCCTTAATTGTAATTTTTGCTTTGGTTTTTCTTCTTGGTAGCTTGCGCGGAGGTTTAATTACTGCTACCACCATTCCTCTTTCTCTGCTTTTTGCTTTTATTCTTATGAAGCAGTTTGGCGTTTGGGCAAACCTGATGAGCCTGGGTGCCATCGACTTCGGGATAATCATTGATGGTGCGGTTATTATCATAGAAGGTGCCGTTTATGAAATCCATAAAAGGATTAAAGCCGGAAAAGCCAAGTTTAATCAGACTGTAATGGACGAGGTAGCTTACGACTCCGGAAGCACTATGATGAGGTCGGCATTTTTTGGTCAAATTATTATCCTGATTGTGTTTGCACCTATTTTATTCCTTACCGGGGTGGAAGGCAAAATGTTCAAACCAATGGCTTACACTTTTGGTTTTGCAATGATAGGTGCCATCATCTTGTGCCTTACCTACGTTCCTATGATGACTGCATTATTTATGAAGCCGATTCAAAACAAGAAAAACTGGTATGGCAAGTTGGAGCGCTGGCTGGAAAAAGTTAGTGATAAAATCATTGGTGGTATCCATCGTGCCTACCTTCCGATTTTAAAAGTTTCCCTTCGCCTTAGAGCAGCGGTAATCATAGGATCTATTGTTTTATTAGGGGCTGCAGGTTATGTTTTTTCCACGATGGGGGGAGAATTTATTCCTCAGTTAGATGAAGGGGACATTGCCATGCAGGCTTTGATCAGACCCGGTAGTTCGCTGACTGAATCCATAGAAGTCTCCAAAAAAATAGAAACTTTGCTACTGGAAAACTTCCCTGAAATTGAAACGGTAACAGCCCGTATCGGGGTGGCCGATATTCCTACAGATCCCATGCCGATGGATATAGCAGACATGTATCTAATTCTCGATAAGGACAGGGACAAATGGGTATCTGCTGAAACCAAAGAGGAACTCATTGAACAAATCGAAGAACTACTCAATAAAAACCTTACCGGTGTCAACTTTGTTTTCACTCAGCCGGTAGAGCTGAGGTTTAATGAACTTCTGGAAGGGGTAAGAGAAGATATTGCAGTAAAGCTCTATGGGGAGGATTTAGAGGTACTTTCTACAAAGGTCCAGGAAATGGCAGAGATTATTCAAACCGTTCCCGGAGCCGGAGATGTGAATGCGGAAAGAACGTCTGGTCTCCCACAAATGACGGTGCGTTATAACCGGGATAAACTCGCTCAATACGATCTGGATATTCAAAAAATCAATGAGTACATAAGCACTGCATTTGCAGGCGGAGTAGCCGGGGTTGTTTTTGAAGGAGATAGGCGTTTCGACCTGGTGGTTCGCTTTGATGAAGCACACCGACAAAGTATTGAAGATTTAAGAACTTTATACATTGATCTTGACGATGGTACTCAAATTCCTATCAATGAAATAGCCGATATACGTTATGTGCCCGGACCGATGCAGATATCACGTGACGACACCTATCGAAGAACTTATGTTGGGGTGAACACCCGGGGGCGCGATGTCGAGTCTGTTGTCAATGACATTCAGGCAAAACTGGATGCCGAACTGGATTTACCCCCGGGATACTACATTGAATATGGTGGAGAATTTGAAAATCTTCAAAGTGCAAAAAGCCGACTCTCCATTGTTGTTCCTATCGCCCTCTTCCTGATTTTTGTACTACTTTATTTTGCACTTAAATCTTTTTCGCAATCTATCATGATCTATATGGCCATCCCATTAGCTGCCATTGGGGGTATTTTTGCCCTCTGGCTTCGGGACATGCCTTTTAGTATTTCGGCAGGTGTAGGATTTATCGTGCTCTTTGGAGTTGCAGTATTAAACGGACTTGTGCTGGTGAATCGCTTCAATTCATTAAAAGAAGAAGGAGTAACAAGTATTAAGGATCGGATATTAATAGGTACCAAAGAACGAATCAGGCCGATCATGCTCACGGCTACAACCGATATTTTAGGGTTCATGCCTATGGCATTTTCCACATCAGCAGGAGCAGAGGTGCAGCAGCCATTAGCAACGGTGGTTATAGGTGGTATGCTCACAGCTACCCTCCTTACCCTGGTGGTGTTACCTGTGCTTTATACTTTAATAGAAAATATGAAAAACAGAAGAAGAAGTAGTAATAATAGTAATGGCTTTGCACCAGCTCCGGCAATATTGGTGGCATTGCTTTCTGTCGGAAGCCTTTTAGGTTTTAGCACCCGTGCAGGGGCACAGGAAAATAATTTTTTACAGAAAAATATTCCGGTGCAGTCTGAGACAGTTCAGCAGCAGGATTCACTACAAACCTTAACCTTAGAAGAGGCCCAGAAGCGGGCAATTGAAGTTTTTCCGAGAATAAGAGCCGCTGCCCTGGAGATAGAAAGTCAGCAGGCCTTAAAGAAAACGGCATGGGACTTTGGTAATACCCAGTTATTTACCGGTGCGGAAGAAATTAGTAGTGGTTCGGATAATGCTGACCTCGGGGTTTATACACAAATTGGAGTTCAGCAACAGAATATTGACATCTTCGGAATTGCCCCGCGCCTGAAGTTGCAGAAAGAAAGAGTGGCCCTGGCAGAAGAAGCCCTTGATCTTTCCATTCTTGAAGTAGAACTGGAGGTAAGTCGGGCCTGGGCTTCGGTATATGCTGCTAAAAATGCATATGAAACACTGCGGAGCCTGGATTCCTCATTTACCGATATCGAAAGGGCTGCACAAATAAGGCTGGAAACAGAAACAATCTCAAGGTTGGAATATTTGGCCACCGTAAACCAGGGCAATGAGGTTGAAATTCAAAAAGAGCAGGCATACAGGGATTATCTTAAAGCCTTACAGCGATTCAACTTGTGGTTTGCCAGTGACACTCTTTATACGGTACCTAACGTTCCTGCCGAAGAGATTGATGAGCCCATTTCCGAATTATTACAACCTCTCGGCAATCATCCCCTCCTGGATGTATTTGAGCAACGAGTAGAAGTGGCTGATGCAACTTTTAAGGAAAGGCGGGCGCAGTTTCTTCCAAAATTTCAGGCGCAGTACGGTAGGCAGAAAATTGACGGCCAAACGGGCTTTTATCAATATCAGGTGGGCATCAGTATTCCCTTGTTCTTTGGACCTGAGCTAGGGAGAACACAATCTGCCAGATTAAATCGTGAGATAGCTGATGCAAATTTACAACAAACCCAACTGGAGCTTAAAACAGCTTACACCAGAGCGCGCGAGGAATACCTTAAATGGCTTAACTCCTGGAGATATTATCAGGAGGAGGCGCTTCCATTAGCCGTCGAACAGCGGGAAGGAGCAATCATTGCCTATAGGGAAGGAGCAATTGATTATGTCACTTTTCTACAAAATATAAGGGATGCTGTACGAATAGAGATTGATGCCTGGGAGGCATTAGCAAATTATCTCAACAGCCGCTCCCAACTTGAGTATTTTATGAACACTTCAGAATAAATCGGTACTAATAGCTAAAGAATAAAAAAATGAAAAAACATTTTATAAAATTGTTCACCCTATTTATTGCAACAAGCTTTTTTGTTGCTTGTAATAATGGAGGAGGCGAAGAAGGGGAAACTGCAGCTCAGGAAGAGCAGGCTCTAGAAGAAGGCGGTATGGGAGAAGTGCATCTCTCCGAACTCAAGTTTAATAGTCTGGGCATAAAAGTGGACACTCTGCCCACCCGTCCGCTTTCCGAGATAGTGGAAGCGACCGGGCAACTGGAAGTACCGCCACAATATGAGGCGACAGTAACTGCAATTTTAGGTGCCAACGTTACTTCTATTGAAGTTATTGAGGGCGATGAAGTTAGAAAAGGCCAAACCCTGGCGTATCTTTCCCACCCTAACCTCACAAGTTTACAGACTGATTATATGACAACTTACAGTCGTATGCAGAACCTGGAACAAGAATTTAATCGCCAGCAAAGGCTGTACGAACAGGAAGTTGGTTCGGGTAAATTATTTCAACAGGCACAGGCCGATTATCAGGTGGTACAGGCAGAGGTCAAGGGGTTGGAGTCACAGCTAAGACGGTTAAACCTAAATGTTACGTCGATACGAGAAGGAAATATTAATGAGAATATACCTGTGGTAAGTCCAATCCAGGGGAACATTGAAGATGTTAGTGTGAAGATAGGACAATATGTTGATCCTCAAACCGAGCTATTCGAAGTGATTAATACCGAACATGTACATGCCGATTTAATGGTATTTGCAAAAGATGTATACAAGATTAAAGAAGGGCAAAAAGTTTTACTTCAAATGGAATCCATACCAGGAAGATCTTATACTGCTGAGATATATTCCGTCGGTAAAAAGTTCGAGCAAAATCCCAAAGCTATTCACGTCCATGCAGAGATACAGGAGGAAACAGAAAACCTTGTTCCCGGTATGTATATCAACGGCAGGATTATTACAGGCACCGGTACGGAGGTGACGGCTTTGCCGGAGGAGGCCATTATTGAGGAAGAAGGAAAATTCTACATCTTCACCGCTGAAAAGCACGAGGAGAACGGGGAAACCGAATGGTCGTTTAAACCGGTGGAAGTGATCACAGGAGAAGAAAATGAAGGCTGGGTAGAAATTAAGTTACTACAGCCTTTACCTGAAGATGCAAAGGTGGCGTGGAACAATGCTTATTACCTTATTGCAGAAATGAAGAAAGGGGAAACAGGTCATGACGATTAAACTATGAAAGCTATAGAAAAATTTTTAGAAGAGAAGCATGTGAGACCCACTGCTATGCGAATGCTTATATTCAAGTTTTTGGCACAGAAACAAGTGGCTGTAACATTAGCTGATATAGAGATAGCTTTTGAAAAAAGTGAAAGAACAACTATTTACCGTACCATTAAAACTTTTGAAAATAGCGGAATTGTTCACGTCATAGAAGATGGAAGTGGAGTATCTAAGTATGCACTTTGTGAGGCGGGCTGTAATTGTGAGCTCGACAGCGATCTTCATCTTCACTTTCACTGTGAAATTTGTAAAGAAACCCAATGTTTAACTGAAACTAAGATTCCGCATATTAACCTTCCGCCGGGTTTTACAGCAACTGACGCCAGTTTGGTAGTCAAAGGAACCTGTGACAAATGCAATAAGGAATAAGCATTTTTAAACTTTGCGATTCTAAAGCACATCCATCAGGAAAAAATGCACTTCCGTTGCAGGACTATATAGATTAATTTCGTTCCTGTAATTAATTATTAGATAGGAAAATGCCAGTTTTAATGGATTGGCTTTTTCTATTGAAAGACCTTTAATAAGAAGTTATGGCGAAAGACAAGGACTATAAAGACGCAGAATTACAAGATCCAACAATTACTTCTCCCAGAACGGCTGAAGAACCCGGACCAAAACCTGAAAAAGGTGAAGATAGCTGTTGTCCACCTCAGCATAATGGAGCAGGTAAAAATGAGGAAGAAAGATCTTCCTTTATTCCGACTATAGTAAGCTTGATACTTTTACTGTTTGGTATTGGGCTGGACTTTTTTGATGTGGAATGGTTTCAAGGATATCTGCGCTTAATTGTTTTTGGTGTTGCTTATGTTCTCGTTGGCGGGAAAGTTGTACAACATGCTGTGACCAACATCGCAAAAGGAAATATCTTCAATGAATTTTTTCTTATGACCATTGCCACTCTCGGGGCATTTTATATTGGAGAATATGCAGAAGGAGTTGCCGTAATGTTGTTTTACGTGATTGGAGAACATTTTCAGGAAGCAGCGGTTGCACGATCCCGTCGCTCAATAAAAGCTCTTATTGATAATCGTCCCGAGGAGGTTACATTGATCAAGAATGGACAAGTTTCAATTGTTAATCCGAAGAATGTGAACATTGGGGAAATCATCCAGATCAAACCCGGGGAGAAAGTAGCGCTTGACGGAGAAATGCTTAGTGAAAGCTCCTCCTTTAATACTGCCGCCCTTACAGGAGAATCAAAACCTGATACCAAGAAAAAAGGAGAGACAGTGCTTGCAGGGATGATAAACCTAGATAAGCTGGTTGAGCTAAAAGTAACTTCCGGTTATGAAGACAGTGCTTTATCAAAAATTCTCAAACTCGTTGAAGAAGCAGGTGGGAGGAAAGCAAAAACCCAAAAATTCATCACCCGCTTTGCAAAAATTTATACTCCGATCGTGGTTTTCTTCGCCATAGGTCTGGCGTTGCTGCCCTATTTCTTTGTCGACGCTTATATTTTTGAGGGTTGGCTATACCGGGCCCTGGTATTTTTGGTGATCTCCTGTCCCTGTGCCCTGGTAATCTCCATTCCCCTGGGATATTTTGGAGGTATAGGCGCCGCTTCCCGCAACGGTCTTCTTTTTAAAGGCTCCAATTTTCTCGACCTCATTACAAAGGTAGATACCGTGGTAATGGACAAAACCGGAACACTCACTGAAGGAGTGTTTAAAGTACAGGAGGTAAAAGTCCAAAGTCTGGAAAAGGACCGGTTTTTGGCTCTGACAGCGGCATTGGAGAGCAAGTCCACCCATCCTATTGCTTCGGCAGTTGTAGAACACTCCGGGAACGCTTTCAAACAGCTGAAAGTGCAGAACGTAGAAGAAATTGCCGGACACGGATTAAAAGGAACGGTAGACGGGAAAGAACTTTTGGTCGGGAACGCGAAATTGTTGCGAAAGTTCAACATCTCCTATGCCCCGGAGATAGAGGAAATAGTGGAAACGATTGTTGTGGTAGCAATGGATGGTAAATATGAAGGTTACATAACTATTGCCGATCAAATTAAAGAAGATGCGGCGTTAGCCATAAAGCAACTTCGGGAGTATGGTATTGATAATATTGTAATGCTCTCTGGCGATAAAGATTCTATTGTTCAAAAAGTAGCGCGACAGTTAAAGATCGACAAAGCATACGGTGGACTACTGCCTCAGGACAAGGTGGCTAAGGTCGAGGAACTAAAGAAACAGGGGAAAAAGGTGGCATTCGTAGGAGACGGTATAAATGATGCCCCGGTGATCACCTTAGCCGATGTAGGAATGGCCATGGGAGCCTTAGGCTCTGACGCAGCAATAGAGACCGCAGATGTGGTGATACAAACAGATCAGCCGGGCAAAATCGGCACGGCCATTAAGATCGGCAAAAAAACGCGACAGATTGTATGGCAGAATATTGGCCTTGCCTTTGGAGTAAAGGCACTGGTGCTAATTTTTGGCGCATTTGGGGTAGCATCTTTATGGGAAGCAGTTTTTGCTGACGTGGGAGTGGCATTCTTAGCCATTTTGAATGCTGTGAGACTACAAAGGATAAAATTCTAAAACCAGCGAAATGAAAAATCAGCACCGGAAAAAGGATTTAAAAATAGCCAGGAAAATTCAGGTTTATAATATTATTTATGATATTATAGAAGTCGTAGTTTCTTTAATTGCAGGATTTACCTCTGGAAGTGCAGCCCTTATTGGTTGGGGTCTGGATAGTGTAATTGAAGTTGTTTCTGCCAGTACTTTATGGTGGCGTCTAAATGGTGAAATAGAGGGAATTGAGGACAATAAAGTCAGGAAAAGGGAAAAAATCACTTTGTTTGTAATCGCAGGATCTTTTCTCCTTGTAAGTGGTTATATTACTTACGATTCAATCACCAAGTTGATAAATGAAAATACCCCCAACTGGAGCACCCTTGGAATAATTATTTTGTTGGTCTCTTTAGTGGTTAATCCTATTTTAATATACTACAAACGAAAGTACGGTAAAAAATTGGACAGCAAAGAATTGCTTGCCGATTCAAAAGACACCTTCATATGCCTTTACCAAACAGTGGCAGTATTAGGTGGTTTATTAGCTGTTCGATATTTAGGTTGGTGGTGGGCTGACCCTGTGGCGGCTCTTCTTATTGTACCATATGCCTTAAAAGAAGGTTGGGGGGCGTTTAAAAATGGAAGAAATATTAGTTCGGACACATGAATAGGTTGTTATTAGTTTATTTAGAGGCTCGATATTTTTTAAAATGAAGTTATGAGTTGTTGGTTATGGGTCTTAATATTACTTGCTGTTAGTATTAAAACCTTTGAATCAATTGTTCCTATTGACTTCTTGTTTACTAGAGATATGCTCGCTTGCATTGCCTTGACCGCCTTTTCTGAGGATTCTTTGATTTCTCTGGCACTGGTTATAGAGCGGATATTGCAACTGCCCATATTGGCCCTTCCATCTCAAGTGTTACTGAGAATAAGGAACAGTAGCAACAATCTATCTTAGCTTTTAGTTGTTTGCTACAGGCAATTATCGTTCTCCTAGTCAAAAAATTCCATATTCAGTATTTACTAAAGAGCAAGTATCTTATCTTTAGTACGTATAATCTCAAATCTTACAATTTTGATACATATACTTACAACAGGTGGCACCATCGAAGGGCTGGATTGTGACCAAAAACAAAGCGCCGGGAAAACTTCACTAAGTAATTTTCTGGAAGCGGCGAATGTTTCTTTTTCCATAGAAGAAGTTTTCCAGAAAGATAGCAGATTTATTACATTTGATGACCGGGAGTATTTGGCAGAAAAAGTCCAAACCTCAGAATCTTCAAAAATTTTGATATCTCACGGCACTTTCACTATGGAAGAAACTGCAAAACATATAGCAGATCGAAAAATAAATAAAACGATAGTTCTCACCGGTTCCTTTATCCTGGGGTCCTCTCGAAATACAGATGCTCCATTCAATTTAGGCTATGCAATATGTGCCTTACAGTTTTTAAAACCAGATGTCTATGTGGCTATGAACGGCAGAATTTTTCATTGGAGCAATGTTGCTAAAAATTTAAAGACAAATAAGTTTGAGTCTAAAGATGAAACACAATGATGTTTGGCACTTCAATCCATTGGGGACGACCATTTTTTATTTATTGATTGACACCATTATTGAATTACTTGCTGTCATTCAAAATCCAAAGCTGAAATCCAGATATATTGCTTTCAGTCTGCTATAGTAAAGGTTTAGCTTTTAGTGAAAATCCAAGGCTTATCTTGTCAATTCATTACTCCGAATAACTACTACTAAATAATAGTTAAGATATTTTCCATAATAATAGAAGGTAACTGACTTGATAATGCTTAATTTCAAGATTAGATAATCAGGTGGAAAAGATAGAAGGCCTGGATAACGAATTAAAAAAAAGAAGCAACAGCTTTTATTAAAGAGTGCCCTAGAATCAGTAAATGCGTCTTTTTACCTATATCATCGAAGACACTTTTAAAATAAAGACAGCAGATCTATCACATTTGAAGACCGAAGTATTTGGTAGAAAAAATCCAAACCTCAAAAGCTTCAAAAATTTTTATATTCCACGGTACTTTCACTATGAAAGAAACTGCAGAACATAAAGCAGACCGTAAAATAAATAAAATGATAGTTCTCACCGGTTCCTTTATTCTGGGATCCTCTCGAAATACAGATGCTCCATTCAATTTAGGCTATGTAATAGATGCCTTACAATTTTTAAAGCCAGACGTTTATGTGGCTATGAACAACAGGATTTTTCATTGGAGCAACGCGACTAATTTGAAGACAAATAAGTTCGAACGCAAAGATGAGAAACAATGATGTTTGGCACTTCAATCCATTGGACGACCTTTTTTTACCTATTGATTGACACGATTATTGTACTTATTGCTGTCATTCAAAATGCAAAGCTAAAACGCCTGAGCCTAAGAAGGTATATAACTCTCGGGTTGCTGTATATTGCTTACAACTTAACCGGTGGATTCCTGCCAACAGAAAGTTTTCCTGATCCAGTAATTGTTCAATATATCATTACTTATGGCGTAGCAATAGCTCTGTGCCTTTATATGATTTATTATTTATATAAAGATTATGATATTCAATTTTTAAAGTATGGTTATACCATCCGCAATATTGCTATACTCGTTGGTGGTTGTTTCATTCTTCTATTTTTAATCCCGTATTTTCTTACAAACTCTTTAAATGCAGCAAGGATTTATTTCACGATCCCGGTTTCAATTATAGCGTTTATTTTTCTCGGCTTATTTTACAGAAGGATTTCAAACATCGATAGTCCAAATTCATTTGTTTCTAAAAAGAATAGATTAGCCATCATAAGTATCTCTTGCATAGCCCTTTTGCCCATTCTAACAGTTATAGGTGATTATCAATGGTTAACCTTCACTGTAATGAACCTGGCTTTCTATGCAATATCAGTTATTGAAGTAAATAGATACCTTCGTTTTCTGAAGAATAAGCCTGAAGCCTTCGAAGTCTTTGCTTTTCAAAAAGTAGAAGGAAATGAAGCCCTGAAAAACAAAATAATTTATGGAGATCTGACAAGAAGGGAAGTTGAAATTGCATTATCCATTTTACGAGGATTATCCTATAAAGAAATTGCCAGAGATTTTTTCATAGCAGAAAGCACTGTTTCTAAACATGCCTCAAATATTTTTAAAAAAACTGCGGTCAAGAATAGAGGTCAATTTATATCCCGCTTTAAGCCAAAGAATGAATAGCTTCGTTATATTATTGGGCTTTTAATTCTTCCGTAGGAAAATACGGACTTTTACGTAATAAAATACGGCATCAATTATTGACCGTAAAGGTATTTGTGATTATCTTCAAGGAGGTTCTTTAGCTGTCATTAGAGTACCTCCCAATTTCCTTTTTGATCATTCGCAGTCGACAGACTCGCATTGGCTATCTAACCATTTATATAAAGGAGTGCATGATGCTTTACAGTAAAATTGTTACAGATGGATTCAGAGGTGCTCTCATACAAGCTATTGGAAGAACTGGAGGAAATCAAACTTCAAAGCAGGAATATCCTTGAGCAATCCTATCGCTCTATTGAATTCTGTCGTAACCTACTCATTACACTCAAAAGAGAAGTCATAGCTAAAGGTTTTGACTCAATTGAAGCCGAAACTGAATTCTTTAAAACTACAAAACAGATTCCCCTTGTTCATCTAATTTATTTCTCCGAAGTCCATTCCTTTGAAATTCAGTTTCCAAAAGCGGATAAAAACTCCCAGCTTAAATTCATAAAAAAGAAAATTGGTAAGCTAAACCGTTTCTTTCTGTACAATATGGATTTCGGGCAGTATGTCAATTCCGGGGCAACCCATTTCGACAAAGAATATTACACCCGGGATTATCTGGATAGCTTTCATATAACAACTTCAAAATTTTATTTTCAGGATCCGGATTTTTCTACGCCCAGGGATATGCTCTTAGGGAAATTCAAAGCCTACAATAATCTGGTTATTTATCTGGATGAACGAATTTCCAATCTTGAAAATAATCGCAATGGGAAAGAGGTAAAGCAGCGTGCTACCGAAAAAATACATTGGCCATTTACTAATTCAGATTGGGTGGAATTGGTTTATGCCCTATGGTATAATGGACTTCGGAACCAGAATGGCCTCAGCATTATGAAGGTTTCACAAAAGCTTCAGGAAATTTTTGATTATACACCAAGGCACATCTACAAAACCAACCAGGACATCAAGGGCAGAAAAAATAGCAGGACGTTATTCCTTGATCAATTAGCGACCTCACTACTTTCCGAAATGGATAAGAGCGAAGAATAAAAATTTCCATTTTTCGATCTTTCAAAATTGTTAAAAAATACCGTACTACGGTTGACCTACCGAAATTATTTTTTTATTCAAACCTTCATTTAATTTAATGGTATTTGAAGATTTAAGTTTAAAATCTGAAAAATAAAAACAGCCAAAGTCCAACACATTTCAAGATGTTAAATTTTGACCGTACTACGGCCGTACTGGGGAACAAAATCCAGTAATCCCTCTCAATTTTGTAGAACGAAAGTCAAACCTTGATAGGGGCTATTAACTAAAAAGATATAACAGCTTGATAGTCCCTTTCTTTAAAAACAGTTCTATTATGCCAACAAGTATTATTACCACCGACGATCTTCGGGAGTTCAAACTAGAACTACTAGAGGAAATTAAAAGTTTAATCACCAAACAATCATCAGGAACTTTAAAGAAATATTTAAAATCTTCTGATGTAATGGATTTGCTCCAGGTAAGTCCGGGAACTCTTCAAAATCTAAGAATTAACGGCACACTCCCCTACACCAAAGTTGGAGGAATTATTTACTATGATGCCGAGGAAATCCAAAACCTGATGACCACCAATCGGGTAAATCACAAATTTGAATAACCATTATGAACTATATCAAGCAACTGAATGCGGCTTTTGAAAAGTTCTTTTTTGATGACCGTTTGAACCCGACCCATATTAGCTTGTATATGGCTTTATTTCAGGAATGGAACAGCAGCCGGTTTGCAACTGAGTTTTTCGTTAACCGCAGGGAACTGATGCGCGTGGCCAAGATCGGTTCAAAATCCACCTACCATCGGTGTATTGTTGAACTGGATAAGTGGGATTATCTCTCATATTTTCCGTCCAGCAATCCGTACAAAGGCAGTAAAATCAAGATGTTCATTATCAAGACATCTGATGAATCGTTCACGGGAGATGACGATCCCATATTGGAACAGCTTGCGGAACAGTACCATCCCATAAATGAACCAGTAGTGTACCGGCACTGTCCCAATGGTGGACAAGCAGTGAACCCACACCATCCCACCAATGGACAAGCTGTGTACCCACACCGTCCCATGAGTGGACAAGCATTGGTATCTAATATAAACAATACTAAACAAGTAAACATTAATAAACAGCCAAAGGACAGGCAGGCTGTTTTATATTTTTTTAAAGAAAAAGGTCATTCTGCCGATGAAGGAAAAAAATTCTTTGAACACTACCAGGAAAGAGATTGGAAAACCAGCGATGAAAATGAGGTGAGGGATTGGCGGGCTTTAGCCATAAACTGGATGGATCGTGCTGAATTGTACGGCTCAAAAAATAGCCAAACTAAAAAAGGAGCGTCCCAAATTCAGGACAACCTAAAAACCACTAAAATCAAAGACTATGGTCAACCCCTCTAAAATAATCGAAGGCGGTGTAGAATATTCGCTGGGCAAGTTTGATGGGAAAATTGTTTTTTATGATTTCCCTAAAATCCTTATTTACCTTAACGCCAAAGGAAAATTACTTTTTGGAGAAAAATTCAAGATTTACGCGGAAGACCGGGATATTATACTAAAGTTGAGTTCTTATTTTATCAAAGACAAAAAGAGCTGCCAGAAGTCTGGAATTGATGTTGAGAAAGGCATTTTACTGTCAGGTCCCGTAGGATGTGGAAAAACCACCCTAATGAAACTTCTCCGCCACCTGGTTCCTTTGCAAAAGCCTTACGAGATGATTCCATGCCGTAATGTCACCTTCAGCTTTAATCATCTTGGCTATAAAACGATTGAAGATTACGGAAATACTAAATTCTATTGCTTTGATGATTTAGGGGTAGAACCTCCAGGCAGGTTCTACGGAAAAGATTGTAATGTTATGGGTGAAGTGCTGTTATCGCGTCATGAACTTTTTCTTCAGACAAATCAAAAGGTTAAAACCCATGCCACAACAAACCTGAACGCTGAAGAGCTCGAGGATCGCTACGGAACCCGGGTTCGTAGCCGAATGCGGGAATTGTTCAACCTCGTTGCTTTTGAAGAAGGTGCTATAGATAAAAGAAAATAATTAGCGCCTAAAGATATTGGTAAGCAGAACAACTTCAGATATAAGCTGTCTTATAATTTCGCCGATACTCTTGATAACTTCTGAAAATGCTGCTTTCATAATTCTTTTTTTAGATAATTACTTATGCCTGATAAAATAGCCAAAGCCATCGTCCTAATTCCTGATGGTTCAGAAAAATAAGCAGCCTCAACCGGATTATTTAAAAATCCCACTTCAATTAGAATAGCAGGACAAAACTTTATCATTTCCCTGAGTACCTGAAAATTGGCAAATTTCATCCCCCTGTTTTCTATGTTTATATTAAGAGTAGACTCTCTTAAAATTTCATCCCCAAGAGAGATTGAAGTTCTGGTGTTATAGTCAAATTTTTTGGATTCAGAATAAAATGTAAAAATTTCCATTCCCCTGGCAACGCTATAAAATGAATTGCAATGCAAGGAAATAAATATATCTCCCCTTAATGATTTTGCTAAGTTGATCCTTTCTGAAAGGGTGAAAAAACTATCATCATATCTTGTAAGGTAAATGTCGTACTCATCTCCAAATATTGATTTATTGAGCCTGATCATTTCTTTTCCTATGGCCAGGACAACATCTTTTTCCTGGATTCCATTTACTCCGATTGCACCAGAATCTTTTCCTCCATGACCAACATCTACAATAATTCTTTTTTGATGTTCTTTTCCCTGCCCAAAAATGAAACACATTTTCAGGAGCAAAATCAGAAAAATGACGTTTTTCAGCCTCATGAGCATTTAAAATTTTCAGGTTCTGGCCAGTACTACTTCTGTTTTTAATCTAATTTAACATCAAATAATATCAAACTAACCTATTCAAAATCAAATATTATTTTTTATTTATTTAGCTGATTTTCAGTTGTTTATATCTAAATATATGTATTTTTTCCATAACAAAAACAACACAAAAATTAATGCTGTTCGTTATGAAAAAATCAATCTATTCCACGCTTTTTTTGTCCCTGATTTCTTTTCCGCTTTTTGCACAAATCGGGGGAATTGAAAATTCGGTTAATGATATTGCCGATACTATCCGGACCATCTTCCCCATCCTCCTTGGAGTGATTTTTCTTGTTGGTTTCCTGTTTAACGCAGGCCACTTCTTTGGAGAAAACGCAGACCTGAAAAAAGGAATTACCCGGGTGCTCGTTTTTGTCCTAATTGCAGGAGCAGTAGTGGGAATCTTCACCTATTTAATTTCAATCGTGGTCTAATGAAACAGTTTGAAGTCTATAGAAACATTAGGAAAGGGGCTGTCATTTTTGGGCTTCCCATCTCCTCCTTTGCTTTAATGATGATTTGCGTAATAGCTTCATTATTGGTCATCATTTTCTCTTTCAGCTTCTGGATCATCATTGGTGCTTTGATCTTCAATTGTATCCTTTATTTAGTACTAATCAGAATAACCAGAACATCACAGCTCTTTCAGGTGTCGGTAATATTTCCAGAAATCATCAGCAACAGAAGAAATTCAAATTTAAATTATGAACAAGATTAATCTATCAGATTTTACGCCCATAATCGATATTCAGGACAATATCATTTTTGCCAATAACGGGAACGTAGTTCTTTGTTATGAGGGGAAGTTACCTGAAATCTACTCATTATCTGAAAAGGATTTAGAAGATATCCATGGGGTTTGGTTCCAGGCCCTAAAATCTTTGCCCACTGGAAGTGTGGTACACAAACAGGACATTTATTTAAAGAAATCATATGCTGCCGATTTGTTGCCGAATACCACCTTTTTGGAAAAGGCCACTCACGATCATTTCAAAGGCAGGGAATTTATGGAACATCGCTGCTACCTGTTTTTTATCCTCACCAAAAACAAAGCATTAAATAACCCGAAGTATGTCAATCCATATCGAAAGGTCTCTAAAGGGATGTGCCAGGAACTGGATGATAATCTCAAAAGTTTTATCAGCTCTGTCAGCGATTCCGTATCCTTTATCAATAATAGCCGTAGGATGTCTTTTCTACCTCTGGGCGTCGTGGAAATTCAGGCTTTAACCAATAGCTTTTTTAATGGTTTTCATGAAGGTTTTGATACAGATATGCTGCTGAATAAATCTAATGTTCAGGTTGGCGACAATTATTTTGATGCCCTGGCTATCAACAGCGAGCTTTGTTTTGGCGATACTGTTCAGAGCAGCAAGATCAATGAAAAGTTTACTTCTGATGATTTCACATTCCACCAGGGTTTTATTGACGGCCTCGGCTTGACCCTTAATGAAAATCATATGGTGAATCAGATTCTCTACCTGGATGACAAACAAAAATGGCGGAAGCTCCTTGATAACAAAATTGAAGAACTCCATAAAAGTTCAAATTTTGGATCCCAGAATAAGGTTGTGCTGGGTAAAATTCAGCACATCCTTGACCAGGTAAACGCCGATGACACTTCAAGAATTATTCGAGGCCACTTGAATGTCATCTATTGGGCTAAGGAAGCCGGAGAACTAACACAGATAGCTTCAAAAATAAAAACTGAATTCAAGGAACTGGATATTACGCCCTACTACCCCCGCGGCGAAGAACGTAAAAATTATGTGCTGAATAGCTACTGTTGTTTTTCTTCTAATTTTTCCAATTCAGATGTATATGTTACGGATTTAAAACATGCGCTGTGCCTGCTGATCAATAATACGAATTACAAATCTGATCCTACAGGAATCATCTTCAATGATCGGGAGCACAACATTCCGGTGCTAAAGGATGTATGGGACGAGGGAAAGAAACGGATTAAAGCCCGAAACTTTGCCATTTTTGCCCCTACAGGGGAAGGAAAATCTTTTCTGGCCAATAATATTCTGCGGCAGTACTTTGAGAGCGGAGTTCGCCTTGTAATCATTGATCTTGGTGGCTCTTATACAAAATTCGCAAAGTTATATCCGGAGAAATATATAGTGTTGAGATATGAGAGTGGAAAAAATCTAGGCATCAATCCGTTCTATATCAGTAATCCAAAGGATATCACGCCTGAACGTCTGGAGGATTTGTCAATGTTCCTGTTTGAACTGTTTGGGTCCGATTTGAAAGTAACCAAGGCCCAGTCTGTTTCAATCAAAAAAATATTGCGCTATTACTATTCAAACGTTTCCGAAAAACATTCCCTGGATAGTTTTTATAGGTTCATAGAAACCAATCAAAAAAATCTACTTCCAAAACTCAAGATCCATCCTGATTATTTCAACATAGTCAACTTTCTACACGTGATGTCCGAATATGTCAGGGACGGCCTGTACAGCTTTCTTTTTGAAATTAGCGAGGACCAGACCTATAAAATTGAAGACAAACGATTGATTGTATTTGAGCTTGATGAAGTAAAGGACAATAAGGAAGTTCTTTCGGTAATGCTTAAGCTTATCAAATCTGCTATCCAGCGGACCATTTGGAAAAACCCTGCGGAGAAAGGAATTATTCTATTTGATGAATTTGCCAAGCAATTAAAATTTGAAAACGTACTGGAGAGTGTAGAGTTCTACTATCAAGCAATTCGGAAACAGAACGGGGCAATCGGTATCATTTTACAATCTATTAACCAGTTGCCAAACAATTCCACCTCGGCAAGCATTCTGGAGAACACACAGGTCATTTACAGCCTCCATAACGAAAAAGGGTATAACGAGCTGGCAAAACGGTTAAACCTTTCCAGTCATGATCTTAACCAGTTAAAATCCATCAGGAACAATCTTTCCGGGGAACGGAAGTACACTGAAATGTTTATCAAGATTGGAAAGGAAAGTAATGTCTTCCGTCTTGAAGTGCCCAAAGAAGTTTATGCAGCTTATTTAACCGATGGATTCGAAAATGAAGAAATAATGAGGCTCTACCGGGAACATCAGGATATGGAAAAGGCCATTATGCTATATACAACAGAAAGTCGGCTAACTATAAAAATTTAAAAACATGAAAAATTTACTTTTAACCCTAAGTCTGATACTATTCATAAATGCCAGTTCCGCCGGTCAGGGAATGCCGGTGTACGATAACACGAACTTTATCAGCCTGGTGAAGTCACTAGTTGAATCTGCCAAGCAAACCGCTCAACTCTTAAAAACTGCGGAATTTCTAAAACAGCAGAAAGAAAATCTTGAAAAGGTGAATTCTGTGGTGAAGCAACTGAAGGTAGTTCGTGAAATAGGCCGAAACAATCAACGTCTTATTGGGATAATGCAAAACGATCTAAGAGAAATCCTGGACTCTCCCTATATCAAACCGGAAGAAGTTACACGGATATCGGAATCTTTTAATGCCATTGTAGATAATTCTTTGGAAACAATGGATTTCATAGATGAAATCTTGTCCAGTGATTATCTAAAAATGAGTGACGGGGAGCGTACAGAAATGCTTCAGGAAAAGGAAATGCAGTCCAGGGCAATGGTTATGGAGATCAATATGAAAACCAACCGCTATCGGAATATCATTTCTTTCAGAAAGATGCAGGATAAGATCAATAATCGTGAAACAATTTTTTAGAGATGAGTGTTATCATTCTTTTAGGAATTGGACTGGAATATGTAGATACTGTTTTCCAGACCATACAGAACAGTGAATTTTCACAGTACACCATAGTGGGAATGAAAACGCTGGCTGTGCTCTTTTTTCTTGTGAACATTCTTAAGAAATACAATGAAGGCATTGCCGATAAAGAAGGCTATACTTGGGGACTAAGCCCGGGGGAACTTGCAAAGAATTTTGCAGTTGTGCTACTGGTAATTTTCTCCACACATATTTTAGGATTTTTTGATGAAATTTTAGTGGCCATTGAAGATCGCTATCGAGATACGGCTCCTGCTTTGCTACCCTTGCAAATGCAGGACATCCCCATTGAAGAAGATGTAAGCATTGTGGATGCTGCAAGAAAGGCCATGTCTTTGTTGTACGAATTCCTAATTACTCCCTTGTATGGCTTTAAAATGATAGCTTTTATTTTAAGTCTTCTACTATGGATATTGGACCTGTTCATCTATCCATTGTTCCTGGCCGAACGTTATTTTTTATTAGGGTTAATGCAGGCTTTTTTCCCTCTTGTCATTAGCCTGGCCGTGTTCGAGAAGTTTCGTTCCCTGGCGTATAACTTCTTCAAGTTATATGCCGCAGTCTATATGCTCGTTCCAGCATTTTTCCTGGTAAACGTTTTTATAAATGCCATATACACGGAAATTAATACCAATTTTTGGACGAACCTTTTCGGTACTGACGTGGGTGGTCATTTTTTTGCCCCAGTAGTTGAACTGGGATCCATCGGGTTTATCTTTTTTCTAAAGTTTAAACTTTACAGGCGGGCAACTTCTTTTACACTAAGACTTTTTACATCATGAAAACACCTTATCAAAATATATATTCCGTGTTAAAGCTAAACAGGTTTGTAGTTATTGCTGTAGTTATTTGCGCATTCTCTTCGAGCATCTTTTCGGGATGGACAGCATTTTCAATTCATAAAAGAGCACTGAACAGTGCCTTTGCGGTTAATACAAACGGCGAGGTAATTCCGTTAAAACTGGTTTCCCAAAAAGAAAACTTCAGGGTGGAAGCACTGGCACATTTGGCGTTATTTCACAATTACTTCTATAACATCGATGCCAGTAATTATGAGAAAAATCTTAAAAAAGCACTTTGGCTGGGAAATAGTTCTGTCGATAATCTATACCGTCAGAAGAAAGCTGATGGTGTTTACAATAGATTAATTCAATATTCCCTGGTTCAAAAGGTACTTAGTATAAACTCTGAAGTAGAGGAACAAGAAGAAAAGTACAGCTTTAAAACCATTATAATTTTTGAAATCAACCGCGGATCCGTGATCGATACATATGAGCTGGTTTCCACAGGAAATCTGCTCACTGTAGATCGAAATTTTCCCAACAACCCACACGGGTTGCTTATCACAAACTACTTTGAAAACACTTTAAAGAAACTAAATAATGAAAATTGAAAAGAATAAAATAGTGTTTGGGGCTGTAATCGCAGTAATTCTCCTATTTCTAATTTCCTATTCGCTAATGATTCTAGGCGATGACGAAGGTGAAAGCCAAAATTTGAAACAAACTTTGGTTCCTGAACTAGAAGAGGAATCGAAGGAATACGATTCTAAACTTGATGCTATAAATGATTTGAAGGAAGTACGGGAAACCAATGCTCCCAGTATTTACGATGAGAAGCTGATAGATTCCCTGGGTTTCTATGACACAGAATTAACCGAAAAGGAAAAGGAAAGGATTGTTGACAGTATCTATGAATCCGGACGTATAAAATATTCAGAAGGAATAGACCAGGAATTCACGCCAGAACAAAAGATTACCACCCACACTCCTCAATTAGAAATTGAGGAGATACAGCAGGAACATAAAATTGAAGCTAAGGAAATGGGATTGGAGCATCAACTGTTCTTTGCCTCCTCCCCTACTTCAGACAGTCGGTTTGTTGCAGCGGATATCCCTTCGGTTGTATATGCTGTGGTGGATGGAAACCAGGTCGTAAAAGCCAATTCCAGACTCCGGATGCGCTTGACATCCACTGCAAAGATCAATGATCAATGGATTCCCAAAAATACTGTTGTCTATGGTTTTATTAGTTTTCAGCCGAACAGGACACTGGTCGAAGTTGAAAATATAGACCATCATCCGGTAAACCTGAAGGCGTTCGACCTCCAGGATGGCAGCGAAGGTATTTACGTGGAAAACAGTTTCCGCGCCGAGGCAACCAGTGAAGTCCTGGATGATATTATTCAGGAAATAAACATTCCAAGTGTGCCACAAATTAGTGGAATAACCAAGGTACTTAGGCGCAACAACCGGAACGTAAAAGTAACCGTACTCAATGATTACAAACTCATTTTAAAACCAGGTTTATGAAAACAAATGTATTATTTCTATTGTTCCTCACCGCTTGTGCATTTCACCCCAGTTTGGCACAAGAAAGAAAAATCCTCGACACCATTTTTGCAAATGACCAAAAGAATGTGGCTCTGTTCTTTCCGAAACCTATAAGGCAGGGAATAACAGGTTCTGACAATTTTGTTTTTACATATAACCGGGAAGCGGAACAGCATTTTGGACTCTTACAGGCCAAACCCGGAAAAGAAAGTAATCTTCTGGTAATCAACTCAAACGGCTCTATTTTTTCTTATATTTTAAAATATAAGGAACACCTTGATCAGCTGAATTATTTTGTTTTAAAATCTGACACCATAGGCAATGAAAAACCTGAGGTCATCGGTGAATCGCGGGTAAACAAGGAAGAGCCTAAAGAAAGCGACAAAACCTACTACTACGACAAACTTTGCTCCTTTCTGGTTGAACGCAAACAGAAAATAGGGGGGCTAAAAAAACGGAATCAGGATATCGTCTTAACTGTTGAAAATATTGTATTTGATAAAGAAGAACTGTATTTCGTTATCCATATAGAAAATAAATCATCCCTGGATTATGATTTAAATTTTCTGAATGTGGGAATTGAGACTAGGCAAAAAGGTAAAAAGAAATCTTCTCAGACCAATTATCAAGAACCAATATTTACATATGGTCTGCCCACTAGAGTCAAAGAAGGTGAAACAGAAAAACTGGTGTACGTGCTACCAAAATTTTCTTTGGGAGATGACCGTAGGGTAGTACTGGAACTGAATGAAAAAAATGGCGGGAGAAATATTAAATTAAAAGTACCACATAAACATATCAATAATCCTAATTAAAAAGCGTCATGAAAAGAATCCTCCTTTATTCTGTCATTCTAGCTTTGGTAGGTTGTAATGAAAAGAAAATGGCCCACACAGAGACCGCTAAAATTGTTGCAGAAAGTTTCTACTACAAGGACAATGCTACCCTGAAAAAACATACCACCACCGAAAGTTATGCCATTTTATCAAGCCTCCAGGATTTATTTGCTGAAGATGAAAAATCCGAAATTAACTTTGAAGTCATTGAGGATACCATTAATAGTGACGTAGCCTGGGTGCGCTATTCTACTTCGTTCGAAGAAAAACCGAGCATTTTCAAGTTAGTTAAAGAAGATGGGCAGTGGAAGGTAACAGAGCAGAAACCGCGGGAGGAAGAACCATTTTAATTTAACATTTTGCTATCCGATTTTCGAGTGCTGTGATTTTAAATTACATTAGTGGCCCTAAATGATAGAAACCCTCCACTTTATGGAATTAGAAATCCGACAAATTGCCATACATTATTTAGAAAAAGAAGCTAAAAAAACGATGGCTGATATTGATTACTCCGACCAGCCGTTGGAAAAAAATGAATTTGCTTTAAATCTTATTGAACAAGTCCATAAGGCAGTAAATATCAGTCCAAGCTTAAAAAATGCATCCTTTAAAGAAGATGAAGAAAATAAATTTACCCTTACACTAAAGGATTATATAAAAAATCCATCAGATGATAATTTTTCCTCATTTACACATTCTTTAGATATATTGAGAGAAAAGGTTGCCAAAGAACCTTTTGCGGTAGGGGGATATTATCTCTTCGCGGATTATACTATTCAAAAAGTCAGATATCTTTCAGTAATACTGCTTAGAAAAAAATCCGGGATAAACATTATTAAAAAGGAAGGGGCTTACGTTTTAGATAGTACTGAAAACATAAATATTGAGAAAATAGCGATGGGAGTGAGGCTTAACTTCAGTATCTACAATTCCCAATCAGATGATCGCAATTATTTAGCTTTAATAACCACTCAACAAGACGGGGAAGTGTCAGGTTATTTTAAAGATTGGGTACTTGCAGCAGGCTTAATTAAGAATTCTGTAAATACTGAAAACATGATTAAGCTAATTAAAACAATTCCTTTACCAGTGGACGAAGAGGGCAAAGAACTTTTTAGTCGCGGAGAATTCAATAAAGCTATATTTGAGCAGGTAAACAATAGAAAAGATAAGCGTGTTAATTTATTTGAACTAGGGGCTACTTTCTATGGCGAAGAAAACAGAAATTCTCTTCGAGATTTTGCCGATTCTAACGGGATAACTATAGATTCTGAATTCAAAAGAGACGCACCGAAATGGAAATCGTTGATTTCCATAAAGGCATCAGTTCCAGGAATTAATATAAATGTTGACTTTGATCAATTTGGGCAACATGGAGTGCAAATCAAAAATGGTAAGGTGATTATAAATTCCGAAGAACTGGCTAACTCTATGCAGGAGCAATATGATCAATACTAAGACCGGAAATAAAAATATTGATACATTTTTAGAATGTTATAATAAGAACCTTAAATCTGGTTCACCTAGATATGATGGTAGTAGATTGATACTAAATATTAAGTCTGATTTTCAGGAAGCAAAATCAAATATTGAAAATGTTTTTTATGAGGTGAACACGCTGGTGGCAGGTTCAATTGAAATTAAGTTATCTTCTTGTAAAATTACCAATGTCAGCTTTTTTTTTGGCACGAATGATTTTTTTCAAAAATATGACCGCATAAAAAAGAACTTCATTCTTCAAAATATAATTATATTAAATAGTAGCGGACATCATATCCTGAAGAAAGAATATGACACCTATGACGAAGGCAATGCTGTCATTTACAATATTCATGAGTATCATCAAATTTTAGACTACTTCTTACGTACCCCGGAATTTACTCCATATAAGAGCGATACAGATAATCAATTTACCCTGATAAGTAAAACCCACGGCGTATTTAATGTAGGGTACAACTTGCCTGATGTTACTTTCTTTCAGAACGTGAATCTAAACGGCTTATTCAGCCGATTCCAAGAACAATTTGAAAAGAAAGAATTTATACAATTTTTTAAGGAGATTGTAATAGCAGGAGTACATAATACTCCTGAAGAAAATCGATATAATGAAATTATCAGAGAACATAATAGTCTTCTGAATCTCGCTAAAAGAGATTATGAAACCTACGTCTCAAATTTTGCTTTTGATAAAATCAAATCAGAATTTAAAGAAGAGAGAGGGAAATATTTTGAAACTATCGATCGAAATATAGATTCGATTGGTAAGCAAGTAATATCATTCCCTCTTACGTTTGGGGCGACCGTATTCGCAAGTTATAAGGTAAAGGATCAACCTGAATTTCTAATTCTCATACTTGCGGCATATTTACTCTATACGATTATAGCTTTTCTAATCCTAAGAATGACCGCTTATAATGTAAAATGCCTTCGTAAAGACGTTAACGACGAAGAACTAACGATTCAAAAATCTTATGGAGTAATTTATGAGGGGTTCAAATCAGATTTTAAAAAAATCAAGCATAAAATATTAAACCTTCGGTTTATCATTGGTGTGTTATACTTTGTACTCATAATGTTATTACTCCTTTTTACAATTTTCACTTTTTATTATATCGATATAGATTATTTATCCTATTTAATGGAATGAGATCGGTCAATTTAAGCACAGTCAAACTACAATTTAAAGACTCGTTTACACCGCTCTATTTTTCTTAAAATTTTCCACTTGTTCAAAGATTTCCTCACAAATCTTATCTCGTTCTACCGGTGGATAACCATGTTGATCAGGCAATAAAATAAGTCCGAATTTAGGGCCTATTCCATGTCTTTTCTTTTGCTCCAGTCCGGGAATTTTGGAAGAAGGAACCTTTGGGCAAGTCTTCATTTACCAAAAATAGACTTTGCTTCAGAATAAATTCTATCAAAATTCTCCTTTAGTTCAGCCTGCGAAAATATTCTATATTTCTCAGGAAGCTGTCTTGAAATATTAGGAAGTTTGAACTGGACCTTTTTATCCTCCCCATCCGCATAGGTAATAAACTCTCCCTGCTTTAAACGAAAAAAGGCATCTGCCCTTATTTTAGGAATTTCCCGTTCCCCGGTAGTAATACGGGTATCAAAATCAAGGCTGTATCCTCGGTTGATACTGGTAGTTTCTTTTTTCACTATTTCGAAGAAGCGTTCATAATATTTAGCCGTGTCTGGATCATTCACCTTCCCGAAAAATTGATAGGAAAGGTTACTTAAAATCGCTTTACTCGCTTTATCACCATACATCATATCGTTTTGAATCTTGTCCTGCATTACGTAAATGGTCGCTATATCGTAACTTCTCAAGGTAGCCGGAATGCGATGCATATTTAATAACCGAATGGTTGGTGCTTCTTCCATCAACAAGAAAGACGGCTTAGAATTGCGCACACTCATTTGTTTAATAACCGTATGGATAATCGCGGCAATAACAGGAGAATAGGAGGTTTCAAATTTAGGATTGTTCACGACTGAGATCACAGCAGGATTTTCCGGATTATTGATATTTAATGGCACTTCATCTGCAGACAGGGCCATAAAAATATTTTGAGTGCTTATGCGTTTCAGAGCATTGGCCAGAGTACTTTTCACTCCAGCAGTCTGTCTTTCAGAATCTTTGCCGCTAATAAACGCATCTGCCATTGCCCTGGATGTCGTGTTGGTCTCTAAAAATTTTATCAGACTATCGGTATCCAAAAATTGGTAAATAGCGATTAAATGGGGTAAAGTGCAAAAGTTAGGATAGGATGTTTTCAGTTTCCAGATCATTCCACCAATCAATCCTTCAGCTGCATCATTAAAAAATTTAGAGGTTCCTGTAGTTCCCGATTCCCGCTGTTCCAGAAGATTTTCAATAAGTACCCGGGAAATCTCATTCACACTTTCTTCGTTTTCGAGATATCGGGGTGCAATAGGATTTACCCTATGGATGATTTTATCAAATGAGATAATTTTAAAGGGAATATCCAAATTTTTAAATAGCGGGTAGGCCATTTCGGTAAGTTCAAAATCTTTGTAGTCGTGAATAACCCCACAGAAGTTATGTTTCTGGAAATGTTTTAAAAATCCATAAACTACGCTTTCAGTCTTTCCACTTCCAGCAGATCCGATGATAGATGCTCCCCGTTTAATGTTTTCAATTCTAAAAGTTTTTTTATCTGTTTTAAAGGTTACCCGATATTTTTCAGAGATGGTTCGCATTAAATCAGGTTTATGCAGAAAAACGTAAAATATCGTGTTGACCAAAAATAAAGGACAGCCTAAATAAAGTAGTGCTTTTATCGCATTATGAGGATAATATATATAGGCTAGTATTCCAAAGAGCAGCACGATGTTTATTAAAAAGGCATACTTTGATAACCGATACAGTCCATAAAATACTGAAGTTGTCAAAACGATCATTAAAAGTATGTGTAGTGGATTGGCTAGTTGCATTAGACTTTTCCCTTTAGATACCTATTGAACTTGATTTTATAGCGATGTCCACACCACGTCTTAAGCGATTGAAAACTTTCATCGCCAGTTGTGCCTGCGTAACCGGAATACTTGGTAACATTGGAACATTACTTTCCTTTATCACTTTAAAGGCGATGGTTCTTTCATTGATAGGCAGTTTCATCAGGGAAGCAAAATAGTTTTTAGGGGTTTTGATAAAATCCTTTCGAGCCTGGTAGGTCTCGGCAAAGTTTCTTTGATAGCCAAAACTCCTGTCAAAGGTCTTTTCTGCCCGGTCGAAAAACAGATCCCGGTCAAAACCCCGTTTTACGTTCTTGCCATGCATCTCTACTTCCGAGGCCTTATGCTTGCTCCCCGGTGAAAGGCTAAAGGTGTTGGATGCGTCCTTTCTGCTCACGATGATATGGATATGGCTTTGATTTCCTGCCTTTGGCATCCCCTGAACAATTCGCTTCCCGTCCTGTTGGTGGGGTGCCTCCTTTTCCAAGCGGTCAATTTTATTCTGCAATAGTTTCATAATGCCTTCAGCTCGCCCTTCTTTAATGTTTCTGATTTCGGTTTTGAGCTGCAATATTTTTGTAGCAAAGGGTTGGTTTTCTCTAATCTGCCAATCCGTTCCCTTAAACGTTCGTTGGTGTTCTATTTTTGCATAATATTTTATATCATCGATAGTAATTGGTCTTCCGTTGATTTCACGATTGAAGGATGCCACATAGTCCTTCATCAGTTCACGGGTGTATCTTTTTAGATCCTCGCTATTGTTCTGTAACCGGTTTAGTTCATATTTGGAAGGGCTGACCGTGATTGAATAGAATTTCGGTTCCGTCTTTTTAAGTTTGGCACCATTTCCATCAATTTCCTTTACGACTTCATCCGCTGATATTTCGTCATCATACTGATTAAAAAAATGTTCTATACCTTTCTTGCCAGTAGGCAGTATTCCCTGTTCCAAACCTTGGTTTTCTTTCTCCAGGTAGTTCACAAAATCCGCTGAACTTTGTGAGTAATTGTTCCCTAATTTCTGAGGTGTAATGGTAATGTACATAGCACCAAAATTTACAGATCGTTGTTCCCGTTTAGCTTTTCTCGAAAGCCTGCCTCGCCGGCAGGCGGTCGTACTTCACTCTTCTCTTCAATGATTTTCTTTTCCAAAATCAAGGGTTTCTTTTTGGGCTCCTCGGTCTGGAAAAGGGATTCCAACATTGCCACGGTGGGTTTGGTCTGGCTCTTTTCCATATCCCTCATTATGGCAATTACTGCATTGATACGTTTCTTTAGGGAAGCTTCGATTGTCCTTCCCGTAGGCCCTAGTTTTTCCTTTGGGGAAATCTCGTTGTAGAAGAAAAAATCGAGCATTGTTGCCATTGCTTCGGTGTGCGATTTGAAGTGTGTTCTTGAAAATTCCTGAAAACGTTTTGCCGTTTCCTTTTTGAACCTAATGCCGATAAATGAGTCCATAATCCGCCGATTTGTCGCAAATCCTTCCCTAAAAATGGGCGTTTATAGGGCATTTGTCGCAAATTGTAGAAGGTTGGAAATTTTATATTTTTTCAAGTTGCTGAATATCAGCATTTTGAAAACGAAAAGGAGTGCTTAACATCGCATTGCGTGTTACCCTCTTGCTACTCCTTTTCGTTCGCCACAGGCGAACAAAAATTCCGTACAATTTGGTCAAAAGCCAATTGCCAGTTCCAGGGAAATAATTTCCTGTTATGTATTTTTTGATGGGTACGGTTATCGGCGAAAGTCAAAAAATGGATAACCCTACGTAAAATTAAACGCTGAATTTCAGCGAGATAAATATACTGATTTTTCTTCACTTGAAATTATTTGAACGGAAAAACACCTCCAAAAATTTAGAGGTGCTTTACTGCAAATTTCAGAAAATCAGATGTTGAATATCACAGGATAGAAGTACAATTTTGTAGTGCTTCCCTTAGACTTCACTCAGGACAGGCTTCCTCTACCATCATCTCAAAACAGGTATAATTTTCTCTAAGGTACTTGCTCATATCATCCCCTAATTTTCGTTTCACATCCTTTTTGGAATTCTCCAAAAGTCGGTTTTGGGCTTCTTCGGTCAGGTCTGAAAAATTAAGATAAATCATAAGCTTTGCATTTAAAGCATTCCTTCATCTGCAAAACTGAAATAATTTCCATCAGGTGTCAGGATCAAATGATCCAATACCTTTATATCAAATAATTCCCCTGCCTTCTTAATTTTTTGGGTCAGGCGTTTATCCGGTTCACTCGGTCTCAAGGTTCCGCTCGGATGGTTGTGAGCAAGGATTACAGCCGTGGTAAGGCTTTTGAGTACTACGGCAAATACGATCCTTAAGTCTACCAAGGTGCCGGTAATCCCTCCGGTGGATACCTGATAAATACCTTTTACTTTATTGGCATTGTTCAGCAACATTATTTTAAAGGTTTCGTGCAGTTCGATACTGTTTTTGTCCCATTGTCCATAAAGGAGTTCGGCTGCATTTTGAGAGGAATTTATTTTTGGAAGCTGATTTATTTTAAGGCTTCCACTATAACTTATCGCTATTTCGTTAACTTTGATTTCCATTATGATCTGATTTGAAGGTGAATAATGAAAGAGGGCGCAACTTTCGAGAGGAACGCCCTCTTTGTTTTTAATTTACTCGGCTGAAGTATGGCCGTTCTTTACGCCTAACAAGAGGATCTCATTGGCTTCCACCTGGGTAACATAGCGTTTAATGCCGTCATTATCCTCGTAACTACGGGATTTCAATTTTCCGCTCACTCCAATTTCCTTACCCTTTCCTGCATACTTCTCAATGATTTCTGCAGTTTTTCCCCAGGCGACTACGGTATGCCATTCCGTATTTTGCACTTTTTCGCCTTTGTCGTTTTTGTAATACTCATTTGTGGCAAGTGAAAAACGGGCTACTTTTTTACCGTTCTCAAGGTTTGTAATGGTTGGTTCCTGACCAACATTTCCAATTAGCTGTACGTGATTTTTGATAGTACTCATAATAAAAGAATTAAAGATTAATTAATAGACTACCTGAACCCTTCAGGCAGTTTTCGTTTATATTTTTTTGAAGTGATTTACTTATTGTATCCTGAGCGTTTTCCTCTTTTTGTTTTTTTGGCCCCGCTTCCTTTTTGATGTTTTTGTACGATTTCATAATGTTCATTTTAGATTTACTTCCCGTAGTGCCGTCGCTGTTACCTTTTTTTGTTGCTTATACGTTTTCAATATTTGGAATTGATAAGGACTTATAAAAAGGAGGTACGACTGGCTTATGCAGTCCGTTCAACTTTCAAATGTTGGTATTTTGCTTACAAAAAAAAGGAAGGGACAGTGACGGCGCGGAAGTTGGTCTAAAGTCCTTATGTGAAGTACAAAACATTGGAAGCGGGGCCAAATGCAAGGATGGATATCCGATTAAGCGGACTCCATTTCCGATTTTGTAGTGAGAATGTAGCATTTCGTTTCGACGTAGCAGAACGATTAGCGAAATGGAAAGGAAAAATTGGGGATGGTGTCCAAGATCTATTTAGGAAAGCTCTTTGCCCGAAATGCAGCTTTTCGCGAAATAGAGCGGCAATGTGCTGACCGGGTTATGGAAATAGATTATCCTTAAAAGTAGGATTTAAAGCGGACTTGACTTCAAAGAATGTACATGTGAATGAAATTAGCCGCTTCCCGGTTTTCCACAGAAAGGATTAACTTCAGAACCAAACCTCAATCTATCAAAAATAAAAAATCCCGAAATTTTACTTTCGGGATTTTTAAAAATTACTCTTGAGTATTAAAGTTTCTTAGTAACAAGATCATACACACAAGGGATTACGACCAGGTTCAGAATGGTTGCCGAGAGTAACCCCCCAAGTATCACCACAGCCATCGGGCTCTGGATCTCACTTCCCGGTTCCCCTCCTTTTAAAGCTAATGGAATAAGTGCCAGACCTGTAGTGAAGGCTGTCATTAGGATCGGATTTAACCGGTCCAATGCGCCCGATTTGATCAATTCAAAACCTCTTAAGCCTTCCTGCCGTAAGTCTTCGTATCTGGACACCAGTAGGATTCCGTTTCGAGTAGCAATCCCAAAGAGACTAATGAAACCGATAGTCGAAGCTATGCTCACAATTCCCGATGTAAAGTACACGATAAGGATTCCCCCGATCAATGCCAGCGGCAGATTGATAAGGACGATAAAAGCCAGTTTGACATTCTTAAATTCAAAATACAGCAACAGGAAAATTACCAGGATCGCCAAAACAGCTGAAATCATCAGCATCTGTGAGGCTCTGGATTCACTTTCGAATTGTCCGCCGTATTCAACCCTGTAACCTTCCGGAATATCTACGGAAGAATTTACGGTTTCCCTGATCTTTTCTACCGCGCTTCGCAGATCCCGTCCCTGCACATTGGCAGCTACAACGATCTTACGCTGTACATCTTCCCTGCTAATGGTATTGGGGCTGCTTACAGAGGAAACTGTGGCAAGCTGTTCCAATGGCACCTGTGAGCCGTTCGGAAGTCCTATTAAAGCAGTTTTAATATTCGCAATACTGTTTCTGAACTCCTCACCATATCTCACCACAAGGTCAAAGTATTTTTGACCTTCATAGATCTCCCCTACCTCGTGGCCGGCAAAGGCAACATCCACCTGTTCCATTAATTCGCCGACAGTCATGCCGTAAGCAGAGAGGATCTGGCGTTTTGGCGTGATCTTGATCTGCGGCACCTCGATCTGCTGATCAACCGCTACATCGGCAAGTCCGTTGATGGGGCTTATACTTTGCTCCACGTCTGTTCCAATTTCATAAAGCTGTTGCAGATCGGGTCCGAATATTTTGATCGCAATATTTGCCCGGGTTCCAGAAAGCATATGGTCGATTCGGTGAGCAATGGGTTGCCCTAAAGTGATATTTACTCCGGGCACCATACTCAGTTTTCCCCTTACCTCTTCAAAGAATTCTTCCTTCGATTTTTCTTCCAGTGTAAAAGGCACATCGATCTCGGCGGCATTTACCCCCTGGGCATGCTCATCCAATTCGGCCCTACCTGTCCTTCGGGTCACCACATCAACTTCGGGCATTTCGAGTAACAGCTGTTCTACCTGTCTTCCTGTCTTGTTGCTTTCTTCCAGGGACATTGCCGGAGGACCAACTACGCTGATCACCAGGGAACCTTCATTAAATTCCGGAAGGAAACTTCTCCCCAGCTGTGTGAAAAGGGCGATACTCAGTAAAAAAGCGATTACAGTTACTCCAATCACCGTTTTAGGGATCTTCAGTGCTCGGTTGAGAGTTGCGGCGTAACGCTGCTGTAACCATCTTTCAACTTTGGTTCCCTGAGCCTGCTTCTTCAGCATTTTTTCATCTTTTAAAAGATAAGAACATAACACCGGAGTAACAGTAACTGCAACCACCAATGAGGTCAAAACTGAAGTGATAAAAGCAATTCCAAGTGGCTTCAGCAATCTGCCTTCCATTCCGCCAAGGAAAAACAACGGAATGAATGATACGATGATGATGAGCGTAGCAATGATAATCGAACTTCTTATTTCCACCGAAGCGTCCCTGACCACCGTAATAACAGATTGTCTTTCCGCTTCCGGTTTTCGAACATTCTCCCGCAGGCGTTTATAAACGTTCTCCACATCAATAATGGCGTCATCTACCAGTGCACCAATGGCAATAGCCATACCTCCCAGGCTCATCGTATTAATAGTGTACCCCAGCCATTTTAAAATGATTATGGACACCAGTAAGGAAATTGGGATGGCCAGCAGTGAAATAAAGGTGGTACGCCAGTTCATAAGAAAAATGAACAGCACGATAACCACAAAAAAGGCACCTTCGAGCAGGGTCATATTAAGGTTGCTAATCGAAGCATCAATAAAATCGGCCTGGCGGAAGATCTGACTTTTGATCTCGACACTTTTCGGCAAACTTGTTTCCAGTTCGGCGATGGCCTCATCCAACCTTTCGGTAAGTTCCAGCGTATTTACATCGGGCTGCTTGGAAATAGTCAGGATAACTGCCGGTTTTGCGTTTAGGGAACCATCCCCGATCTTATCGGCAGCACCTATCTGCACTTCAGCAACATCTTTTATCTTGATGCTCTGCCCGTTTACCTGTTTGACTACAGCTTGCTCCAGGTCTTCCACGGCGTAAGCTCTGCCGCTACCTTTGATGATATATTGATTCCCGTATTGATTCAAAAAACCACCCGGTGCATTCATATTTGCCTCCTGCACTTTTTCAGTCAGTTCGGCAAGGCTAACGTCGTAGTGCTTCATTTTTGCCGGATCGGCAAAAACCTGGTATTGCTTGTAATCCCCGCCTATCACCACCACGTTTGCAATCCCTCCAATGGCTTTGATCCGTGGTCGGATCTGCCAGTCAGAAAGTGTTCTTAGTTCCATTGGGCTCAGACTGTCTGAAGTCACTCCCAAGAGCATTACCTCTCCCATAATAGAAGAAATAGGTGCCATGGTCGGAGCGCCTACTCCACCCGGCAGGTTCTCACGCACCATGGGAATCCTTTCACTAACGATCTGTCTTGCTCTGTATATGTCGGTACCCCAGTCAAATTCAACCCAAACAATAGAAATTCCCGCAGCTGAAGAAGAACGGATCCTTCTCACATTTGGGGAACCGTTCATCGCGGTTTCGAGCTGGTAAGTCACCAGTTTCTCTACCTCTTCACTCTCCATACCGTGAGCTTCGGTAAGAATGGTCACTGTAGGTGCTGTAAGGTCTGGGAACACATCCACGTTCATGGTGCGTGCGAAGTAGAACCCTGTAACACTAAGCACTACCGCTGCCAAAAGCACAAGAAGGCGGTTGTGAAGTGAAATCGATAATATTTTATTTAACATCTAATTTTTGTTTCAGGATTAATGTTCGTGACCGTGACCCGGTGTTTCACCTGACATTGAAGCCATCTTTACCTGGTAATTGCCGGTTGTTACAACGACTTCCCCCTCTTGCAGTCCGCCCAAAACCTGTGCGTTCTTCCCATTTCGTTTTCCGATCCTTACCGGCCGTCTCTCGAAGCTTTCGCCGCCGGTTTGTACAATGACAGAATAGTTGCCATAGTCCTCCAGCAAGGCAGCTTCAGGAACTACAACTACTGTTTCAGCCTCTCCCAGGGCGATCTGTACTTCGGTAAAACTGCCTTCGGGCATTTCAACCACGTCATTTACTTTGACATAAACTGGAATCATTGGCTTTCCATCCTGCACCTCTTTGCCCACAGAAACAATGGATCCATCAGAATTTAATGCACTTTCCCAATCCCCCTGATCATTCCTGTACCAGACATTGGCGATGGATTCCTTACTTGGATTATAAGTCGCACTTAACTGGGTTTTCAGGAGTCGAGATTTGTCAGTACCTATAGTAATCAAATTTGCTCCCTGTTCCACATAATCTCCGTTAGAGGTATTGATGGATTTGATAAAACCGTCAAAAGGAGCGCGAATCTGCTTTCCGCCGGCTCCATAGTTAGAAGCCAGCGCACGGTAATTCGCTTCGGCTACGCGAAAATCACTTTCTACCTTTTCGAATTCCGCTTTGGGAACTATTCTGTCTTGATAAAGTTCCTTTTTTCGCTCATATTCGGCTTTCGCCTGGTCGTACCTGGCTTTCGCCTGGGCGATCTCCGCCTGAATATTATTGGAAGAAAGTCCTTCACTGCTCAAAGTCATCAACAACTGACCTCTGTTCACCTCGGAGCCTTCCGTTAAATTTTCGGAAACAAAATTCACCATTCCGTTAGCGCCGGCTGCAACGGTTTTATAAGTTCCCGGTGCCGCCTGCCATACTCCCGAAGTATGAACGATATCATAGACTTCACCTTTAGTCACAGGTTTTGTCTGAAAATCGATTTTCCAGGCCTGCTCCTTCAAAAAGCTTATTCCGGCTTCTTCTGCAGCCTCTATATTTTCTGCAGCTTCCGCCACCGAAGAGTAAACCCGTACATTTTCGATCACGATCCTGTCTGAATATTCAGGAGTTTTAAGGTCAAAGACCAGGTTGTAAGTTCCCGGCTCTTTCGGTTGTAAAGCGGGAGAAAAAATTCCGGGTGAAGAAGGTGCTTCCGCAGTATTACGAATACCGCTATCACCTCTTACAAGACTTACTGTCACCGATCCTTCACGAATCGGTTTATGTTTGCCCAACGAGGTGAAATGGGCAGCGAACTTGCTGATCTTTCCCTCCACCAAAGCCGGATATTCCACGAAAAGCTCCGTCTGGTCTGTCCACACGGTTTTGCTTATGGCCGGAACATCACCTGTAAGGTGGTTTCCTTCGGCATCGTGCGCATGGTCTTCTTCCGGGTTATTTCCGCAGGAATAAAGAAAAAGCGAGATGCACACTATAAAAATATATTTCATATCTGATTTTTAATTTTAGTGTTCGTGGTGCTCGGTACCATCGTCATGCATATGGCTTTCCTCTTCCTCGTGAGACATATCCAGAGAATCCTCGCCTACTGTGAACTCTTCCTGCATATGCCCCCCATCTTCATCATGTGGATGACCATGCTCTTCTTCCTCATGGGCGTGAGCTTCGACTCCCTCTCCATGTTCGTGCCCGTGATCTTCATTAGCTGTATCTCTACAAGCTGAAAAACCAAATACTAATATTGCTGCGAAAAATAAATTCCTGAATTTCATAATGTTTAATTTTAAATTACAATTGATGTTTTAAAAGTTGTGCTTTTAGCTGAAAAAGCTCTTTTTGCATTTCCAGCATTTTGTTATGCGCCTGCCGGTAAAATTCCACTTCCCGGTAATAATCAAGAAACGAGAATTCTCCCAGCTCATAGGCTTTAAATAGAAGTTCTTCGGAATTCAGGTCTTTAAAGGTATCCCGGTATTCCTCGTATTTCTGCTTTATTAACTGGTATTGCCGGTAATTTTCCTGAAATCGGGTATAGAATTGGGCAGTCTCGGCTCCGGCATTAGCCTGCACGTATTCCAACTGAGCTTTGGCAGCTCTCACTTTATTCTTACTATTCCATAGCGGAATGGAAAGTCCCCCTAAAAAGCCGGAATAATTGGTCGAATTCACTCCCTGATAATTATATCCAATGGTAAGATCTGGCAAAATTTTATTCTTTTGCAGTTTCACCTGTTGTTCCGCCACCGCCTCCAGGGCAGTCAACATTTGGACCTCGGCATCTGCGGAAAGTTTTTCGTTCCAAAGCACCTGTATTTCGGCAACTTCAGCGTCTTCAATGAACAGGATTTCATCTGCCTGAACCGGATTTCCCCCATTCAGTTTCTGAAGTTCCATCAAGGTGTTCTTCATTTCAATCTCTATTTGGTCCAATTCAAATTGTTGCTGCAGCCAGGCAACTTTGGCCTTATTCAGCTCCAGGATCCCGATCTGTTCCGCATCGAATAATCGCTGGATCTGTTTATACACCTGTTGTGCCTGTTCCAAGCGCTGTTGCTCCAGCTCTTCTCGCTGCTGCAGAATTTGAAGCTCGAAAAGCTCTTTTTTGGCCTGCAGAAGGACTTCTTGGCGCATGGCGTCGTACTCTAGTTCGAGTAGCTTCTTTTGTTTGTCAATCCGTTTGCTGCGGGCCGCATAGACCGTCGGAAATTCAAAGCGCTGAGATATTTGATATTCATAATAATCTTCTGTCTCATGCTCCCCAAATGGTAAATAATATGCTGAAGCCTGAGGGTCCGGCAGATTATTTTCAGTTTTGTTTCCAAGCTTCTGACTGCGAATAAACGACTGATATGCCTGTAGCTGCCTGTTATTCTGGCTTATCTCCTTTAAAATGTCATTCCTTCCGGTATTCTGGCCAAATGAGCCGGTAGAGATAAGGAATCCGCAGAAAGCGGAAACTATATATCTGAACATAATTTTTGATTTTAGTTTAATCTATATGATAAGATCGGCCTGCTATTTTAAATAGTGGCCTGACTAGTTAATCAAACTAAGTCGGGAGGTCCCCGAAGTGAGAGTATGGATAAATAAGGGTTGAAATATTCATTGGGAGGCTGATAAATTTCAAAACTTTCTGAATCTTGATCAGCTAAAACCCAATTCTCTGAATAGTATTTATTTGAGGCTTTCTTTTTGGCTTCTGTCTTTTGCAATCTTACATCCTCGGAATATTCCTTAATAACCGGAATTTCATTCAAAGCAATCGTATGCGAATGAATGGCCAACAGATAGGACAAGAATCCCCCCTGCTTATCTTCTTGCTTCTTTTCGTGGTGATGATCTTCACCGGAATGATGATGATGCGCAACCTCCTTCTTCTCCTGCCCATGTGCATGGTGTGCATGTGGAATTATCTGATGAAGAGACATCAGCATAAAGATACCAAGGAGGAATAAAGCTTTTATTTGAGATTTTGTACGCACAGACTACAAAAGTAGTAATTTATCACAGAGATTTGAGAAAAAATAGTAAACCACAAGAACCTTAGCTCCTATGGTTTATACTTCAACTAATTAAATTGCTAACTATTTAAGTTATACATTTAAATAAAATTTCTTTTGAGTTAGAAAATCATGTAAAATACCAATTTCCACTACTTCGAGTTCTTCGAGGGTATCATCTTTAATAACTTGAACTTTTTCAAAGAAAAGCCGCAGATGAAGATTAAGCTTAAAATCTTATGTAACAATTGTTACTGAAAGTCTCTTTATATAAATTTATTTTCATGAGTTAATCATTTAAAAAGAAAAATGTATGAAATATTATTTTGCCAAAACAGTGTCGGGAGAATTTGAAGAAGTAATTAAAAAAGTTACCAATGAATTGGAAAAGGAAGGTTTTGGGGTGCTCACCCAAATAGATATAGCAGCTACCTTAAAGAAGAAACTGGATGTTGATTTTAAAAAATATCAAATCCTGGGTGCCTGCAATGCTCCCTACGCACACAAAGCACTAAAAGCCGAAGATAAGATCGGTACTATGTTGCCTTGTAATGTAATTGTTCAGGAAGTGGCAAAGGGTAAAATTGCGATCGCTGCAGTAAACCCTTCGGCATCTATGCAGGCGGTAGGAAACAAAGATTTAGAAGAGATCGCCACAGAAATTGGAAATAAACTACAAAAAATAGTGGATAACGTTTAAATTAAACAACTTCGGAGTATTTAAATCTCGATTATCGAGTAAATTTTCCAGAATTTGGAGAAAGAAAAACGAACTCAAAAAACTAAAACTCAGAATTATACTGAAAGCCGGAAAACCGTATCGATTTGGAATTCTATCAAAGAAGGTATAATTCACGAAGGATGGCAGGATACGGTTTTATTAATGCCCGGAATGAAAATTCGTTTGATAATGGATTTCAACGATTTTAAAGGTCTTTTGTATATCATTGCCATAATCTGGAACATGAGGATATGGGAATGATGAGAATTTTCCTCATAAAATAAAGCCTTTCATAAGAAAAGGGATAGATATTATATAAACTACTTTTATAAAAGCTCCTTAATATCCTTAATGAGTTGAACAGGACCAGAAAAAATAAACTTTTTATAAATTTAAATAACCGATTTAATAATTTTTAAAACTAGAATATGAGAACAATAGTAAAAACTTTAATGATTATTGGAGTAGCAAGCACTTTACTTAGCTGTAAATCAACCTTCAATGCTGCCGAAACGATGGATGTAAATGAAAATCGATATGCGGTCTATCAGGAAATTATATCGAATCCGAATAATTTTAAGGAATTTATTGGCCAGGCTCAGCAAAGTGAAGAGGCTAAAAAAATCATGATACAGGAACACATGCAAATGATGGAATCGGGAAAAATGAAAGGTATGATGGCCAATAATCCCGAAATGAAAGAAAAAATGAAATCGCATATGCAAAAAATGATGGAGGAAAATCCTGAAATGCAGGAAATGATGATGAAAAAAATGATGGATAAGCAGGAAATGCGTCAGAAGATGATGGAAAAAATGCAGGAAAATCCGCAAATGCGTAAGCAAATAATGGAAAAAATGCACGGAATGATGCGAAAAAATCCGGAAATGCGTGAACAGATGACACAAAGTATGCAAAAAATGATGCAGGAAAACCCCGAGATGATGGAAAAAATGATGCAGAAGATGATGGAAAATCCAGAGATGATGCAAAAAATGAAAGATAAGATGAAACAAAAACCAGGAAATCGTAAAAACTAGAATTCTAACCGCAAAAAATATTCAAATACATACATTGAAAAATTAACTCCTAAATCTGAGGAAGAAGGATATTTGAAAACATTTGTGTCCGGTTAAATTTTTAAAAGCGGGATTCCCTTGATGGGTTTCCCGCTTTAGAGTAATTTGGTTTTTACCACAAAATCAAATACTATGAACAAAAGTACTCACTTTAGCGGACATCCAATAAATAAAAAATTAGGACTATCTCATAAACTGTGTAAATGTAAAACATGTAGGTTTGCCAACCTCCAAGTCTTTTAAATCTTGCCTGCAAATTCCAGACAATAATATTTACACAATGAAAAAAGATTTATTCGATGATGAATTTTTAAAAGAGTTTAAATCAGGAGAAGAACTTGGAATTTTTTAATCAACTTTAAAAACGTGGATTGGAGAAAATGCTTGAGTGTGAATTGGATGACCATTTCGATTATGATAAGCACTAGAAGTCTAGATCTGGAGTTCTTTTGGTGAAGGCACTGGAAAGGTTCCTGAGACCGGGTTGGATCCTTTGTTCCCAAGGGACAGAACATGGTTGATGCCATCGAAAATATCAAGGAATGAGCAATAGCGATTTTGAGGAACACATCTCTGAGGTTAATGGTTTTGATGTCTCTACTCCCGAATTACAGACCGAATCAGCAGTGATATCGTTGCCGGGTAAAATCATCCTTTAAATACCTGTAGATATGTAGTTTGGAAATATAAAAAAGTCTTTACCAAAGACATTAAGCTCATTTATGATGCACTTCCCCAACAAGCAGCAGAAGCTGCTCTGGAGGATTTTGTCAACAAATGGAACTCCACATACTCTTATGCTAATAAAGCTGGAGAGACAACTGGAATGACCTTACCGTCTTCTATGAGTTCCGCTGGAGATCAGACGAATTATTTATTCCACCAATCGTTTTGAGAACCTGAACGGGAAGATCAGAAAGTACACCAACAACCAATTATCCTCACCAACCGATGATGCTGTAATCAAATCTGTATATTTAGCTCCGAAGGAAGCAATTAAAAAATGGTCAACGCCTATTAGAAACTCGGGAATCGTCCTCAATCAGTTCTTGACTATCTACGAAGAAAGAGTTCAGTTTTAGATTTTAAAGTCAAACACTTTTATTTTAAATTTCCACGCTTTAAGGGATAGTGTCTAAAATCACTTTTTTAAACTTTCAAACGTTACGGGAAAGTCTCACCTAATCAAAAATTTATCACACTATCCAAAGCTTCATCAGCATCTCGATGAATGAAATTGGCCTGATAATTCAGAGTAGTCTTTAGATTACTATGTCGATAGAGCTTTTGCAGCATCAAAGGATGAATTTTATCACCTGCAATATTCCCAAAGCTATGTCTTGCAATGTGATTGGATAAATTTTTATCTATACCACATTCCTCTGCAATTCGTTTTAGATATTTATTGAGAAGTTTGGTAGCATTTTTTGTTTTAATATAAATTTCTTCAGCATCTTTAGGATGGACATTTTTTAGAAAAGGAAATACATATCCATTATAAAGTATCTTGTCCTTTCTGTAATAGCTTAATATTTTTTCGGCTTTATCAGGAATTTTTAAGCTCAATGCCTTTTCATTCTTATTCATTACATAATAAAGACGATTATCTTTAAAATCAGACCATTTCAGTTTAACCACATCAGAAATACGTATGCCTGCAAAATAGAAAGCAAACAACCATACATTATGAGTATGCCAAATTGAAGCACCTTCTTCAAATTTTAGAACTTCTATTTTTTCAACCTCTTCTATAGTTAGACCGATTTTATTACCAGAACCAATTCGAATTTTCTCTTTTTCCCCTGCAAAAGGATAATATTTTTGATCAATAATACCTTCTTTTATTGCTAGATTAAAAAGTGTTCTAATAAAAATAAGCTGATTCGTAACAGTTCTAGTTGTTTGGTTTAAATAAGAAAGACAAAAAGTTTTATATTTATTTATAAATGCCTCATCAATTTCCTGAAATCGTAAAGCTGTACTTTTTTGAAAATAGTTCACTCCATCCATCCACATATATTCGGCCCTTTTTGCCCTACTTATACGCTCTCTACGTCGTTCTTTGATCTCTTTGATAACTGTAGATTTGTTTTTAGATTTTTTTAGATTTAAAAATTCTTCTAAATTATAGAGGATTGACAATTCAGATTTGGCTACAGAGAATGTCCCCCTTTCATATTTGTCCTTTATACGTTCAGCTGCTAATGCAAAAAAAGATTTTAAGCCTCCAGGACCTTTTAATTTTTGTTTGGCTTGTTTGGGAGTAATACGATCTTTCGACTCAAAATAAATATCATTGACCTCGGTCAACTTTTTCATCAAAAAATTGTTCAATTTTCTATAATTGGGATGAGTTCTCTTAACTTTTCCAGCAGTTTTATCCCAGTCCTTTTCAAAAACATATTGTCCAAGCCAATGATAATTTGTTTTATAATTTTCACTAATCCTCAATGCAAGGGGAATTGTGCCATCCTTTCTTATCATGTTCTTCCGTAAAACAATCTTTACATTAGCCATAATGATCTGATTTAAAACTTAGTAAAGATAGTGAAATGTTTAGGCAGTTAGTACAGAATAAGTACAGAATAGTACAGAATAAGTACAGAATAATTTGATTTTAATACCTTCTAATTAAGATCAGGTATTATATAAAGCACTGTAAATCAAATATTTTGCATGGTTTTAGTTGAAATTGCATAGATAAAACATCAAGTTCATAACCCGGAGGTCACGAGTTCAAATCTCGTTCTCGCTACCAGTAAAATGAAGGCTTTCGAGAAATCGAAGGCCTTTTTTTTATGCGCTACACCCAACGATAAAGAAATTTCATTGTCATACCTAAAACTTGGATTATTAAATATGAATAACCGGTAAAGGGAGAATTGAAACATTTTTCTACAAAATAAGTTTTGAACGCTGAGAAAAGTGATCTTTAGAAGACACCTTTTCTGTGGCGGTTCTTCACGCTATTTCAATCAAATTCTTTTCCTATTTAAAAAAAGTCTAAATAACAATTGGAGAAGTAAGCTGCGCTAATTAACTTAGCTGCCGCTTTTATTTAGACTTATTTTAAAGAACTGGAGCTCCAGTTCTACTTTACGTTTCCTGTTATATTGAATGGGATTCAAAAAGTTTCGGTCGCTTATACACGAGTGGCTGAGATTGAAAGAGAGAATATTAAAAGCCTTATTAAACAGTAATTCATCCGGTCACGGGTAGAGCTTATTCGCGCTCGCGACCTTTTTTATTTCTTATGAAAAAGAAGAATAAGAGTAAATCGAACCTTAAAAAATGGATTAGACAAATCCACCTGTATCTGGGACTAATTACTGGTGCAATTGTTTTTGTTATTGCCGTTACCGGGTGTCTATGGGTTTTCCAGGAGGAGATTAAAATGCTCACCAATGACCTTCCGGAAATAGAGAAAAGAGACGCCTCAATTCTCACCCCTTTAGAGGCAAAAGCTCTTGCTGAAGAGGAACTGCCCGGCAGGTATGTTCACGGGACACTTTACGCAGAAGAAAATGAACCTATTGAGGTTATTTTCTATGAACTGGAACCTGAATTTTACCAGTCGGTTTACCTGCACCCATACACGGGTGACGTCCTTAAGGTGGAAAACCACATGACTGGTTTTTTCCACTTTATTCTCGATGGTCATATGTATCTATGGCTTCCTCATGAAATTGGAAGTCAGGTGGTAGGCTGGAGTACTTTCATCTTTTTCGTTATGCTGGTTACCGGTATTATTCTTTGGTGGCCAAAAAACAGGAAAATGAAAAAGCAACGCCTGTCATTCGACTGGAAGAAAAGCACCAAATGGAAGCGAAAAAATTTCGATTTACACTCTGTAATGGGATTTTATGTAAGCTTTGTGGCAGTGGTTGTTGTGTTCACAGGCCTGGTGATGGTATTTGAATGGTTTGCAAGTGCTGTGTATAAAGGTATGGGAGGAGAAAAGGAAGTGGTTTTCACTATCCCAGATAATACTTCAGGAACTTTTAAAGCTACAGAAAATCCTCCTATAGAATCGCTTATAGTAGACCTGAAAAAGGAATATCCTGAAGCTGTAGATCTCGAGATACATTATCCTTACACCGATTCTTCAAGTATTTATGTGGAAGTAGCCTATCACGACGGAATCTATTACACTGCAGATTATCGCTTTTATGACCAAAATACCCTGGAGGAAATTGAAACCCCAAGCATCTATGGGATTTATGAAGAAGCTGGTTTTTCAGAAAAGGTCATGAGAATGAACTACGATATCCACGTAGGGGCAATTGCCGGTCTCCCCGGGAAAATAATTGCTTTCTTTGCCAGCTTGATCTGCGCCAGCTTGCCTGTCACAGGATTCTTGTTATGGTACGGACGAAAATTCAAAAAGAAAAGCCCCAGGCTAAGAACCCGCGAACTCGAATTTACCTGATATTCTTCCGAAGAATATTATAATCTGCGGAAAGTTTTAAACACAAAAGGTGCTCAAAAATGACATTTTTGAGCACCTGCTGAAGGTCTTCCAGATATACTACTACTAAAACTTACACTGGTGTGGAAAATGTTTAAATCAGAAAGCTTTTAAGCTTTTAAATTCTAACTCCGATCCGTCTACTTCAGGAAGAGCTTTCGTCTTTTAAGGAAGCTCAATGGAACTTTAGAAGCTGTTATTTTTCATGAGGAGACAGGAATAATGGGGCAAGGTGCTTCCTGAAAAGGTTATCTGTAACATTGTTTTCTACCCTTTCTCTATACATGTCTAAAAGGGGAAAAAAATGATCCCCTTTTTCAGCAGCTATTTTATATGCACAATGCAGCAATTGTCGAAAGTGCGGATTGAATTCAGGTGAATTTGGCTCATGCCGTAAAGCAGCTGCATATTGCTTACCCGAAGAAAATTCGTCGGGAGCCGGTAGTTGAGACCTATCTATTGATAAAACCGATTTATAATCCCTTGTAAGCTCGTCATATCGCTCTAACGCGTCCCTATACAATTCTTTGCTGAAATTAAAACCCTCTCCTTCACTTTCGGCCAGCCCGATTAATTCTTCCAGCCAGGTAGTCCCGGCAGTTTTAAGGTGCAGGCCTGCATCATGCTTCCTGATGAGCTTCCGGATCACCGGATATACCGAAAACTTATCACTCCCACTGTGAACACTTATCTTTAGATCTTGCGGCAAGTCAAATTCCTTGACAGCAAATTTCAAGACTAAAAGATCTTCTTCAAATTCTCTTTCAAACTGTTCGAGGTCTCCTTCATAATCCACCCCTTTATTAAAACTGCCGGTGAATTTTGGTGCAATGGTATTTACCGGAACCTTATAATAAGCCAAAGCTGCCAGAATGAAAAAGAGCTCTACAGGAGACTGCGGCTCTTCCACCTCATCTATAGAAACTTCGATATGTACATATTCCTCCTTTTTACTCTGAATGTATGAGTAAACCTCTCCGGCATTTTTAGCTGCCAAAAGAAAATTGTTTAGCATCTCCCGGAGATGAGTTTTGGATATCTGCATTTTTCGCTCAATTCCCGGGATATGAAGATCTCCGGTATATGCTTTGAAAAAATTCAGAAAATCTTCTTCCTCCTCTTCTGGAGCCGACTTACCTATAAATTCGGCCACATCTATGGTAAAGAAGTTACTTACCTCCAGGAAAGGCTTTACCGTCTTAATATTAATATGATCGGCATCTACAAAATATTCTGCTGCATAACCGGCAGCCTTCACCGCCCTGTCTGCTTCCTCTCGCAAACTTTGGGGCTGAGTACCCACAGTTTGGTGTTCCCGGTTCGACTTGTTCCATACCGGGGTAACCGCTACTCCTTCGCTCTGAATTTTAAGAATTGCATCAAGTTGTGCCTTTCCTTCTTTCCCGAACCTATCGCCTACTCCAAATGAATATTTTCCTAATGCCATCATATTATCTAATTTTTAAACTCCGCTAAAAGCACCAAAACCGCCATCTACAGCAATTACAGTTCCTGTAACAAACGAAGATCCTTCTCCTGCCAGCCAGTTAGCTGCACCCTGTAATTCTTTAGGTTTTCCAAACCTGTTCATGGGGGTTTGGTTTACAATGGTTTCCCCGCGAGATGTGAGACTTCCATCTTCATTTAATAAAAGATCCCGATTCTGTTCTCCAATAAAAAAACCGGGGGCGATGGCATTAACCCTAATTCTGTCTCCATATTTCTGTGCCATTTCTACAGCCAGCCACCTTGTAAAATTATCAACCGCAGCCTTTGCTGCAGAATATCCAACTACCCTTGTTAGCGCCCGTTGCGCAGCAAGGGACGAAATATTGATAATACTCCCTTTTTTCTGCTCTACCATTGCGCGGCCAAAGACTAGAGATGGGAGAACAGTTCCTTTAAAATTGAGCTGGTTCACCTTATCGAAGGAGTCCAGGTCGAGGTCAAAGAAAGTCTGATCTGGAGTTATAGTCGCACCTTTTTGATTTCCGCCGGCGGCATTCACCAGGATATCCACTTTTCCAAAGGTATTTTCTATCTTATTTTTGGCAGCGGTTAAACTTTTTTCGTCAAGAACATCTGCAACCAATGCCAAAGCTCTGCCGCCATTGCTTTCAATTTCCTTAACCCTTGCCTGCACAGTATCTTCGCTGCGCCCCAATATCCCTACTTTTACTCCTTCATAAGCCAGTCCCATTGCTATGGCACCTCCTAGCACTCCGTTTCCGCCTGTAACTACGGCTACTTTATCGTTTAAATTATTCATTTTTATTTTAATTATTCGTTTTCAAAAGATTTTACAATTCCCATTTCCAGGCCGCGCAATTCTGCCAGGCCCCTTAATCTTCCAATTGCAGAGTAACCGGGATAAGTCGTTTTTTCGAGGTCGTCCAACATTTGATGGCCATGGTCTGGTCTCATAGGAATTGGTTGCGTTTTTTGCCCTTTTTGACACTCATAGAAGGTACGCACCAGCTTATACATTTCTGCACTGCCTTCCAGGTGGTTGGCTTCATAAAACCTGGAGCGGGCCTCCCGCTGAACAGATCTTAAGTGCACAAAATGAATGCGGTCAAAATAGGTCTTGATGATGCCGGGAAGATCATTCTTTTCTGAAGCTCCAAAACTACCGCTGCAAAATGTGAGTCCGTTTGATTTTTGTGGCACCTTGCTAAAAATGTAGTCAAGATCATCTTTATTGCTCACCACTCGTGGCAACCCCAAAACCGGCCATGGCGGATCATCTGGATGAATCGCCAGCTTCACTCCTGCTTCTTCTGCTACCGGAATGACTTCCTTTAAAAAGTCCACCAGATTTTCCCGAAGCTGTTCTGCTGAAATGTTTTTATAATCTTCCAGTCCCTGCTGAAGCTTTTCCAGAGTGAAACCTTTTTGATCTCCCGGCAGTGCCATTAGCAAACTTTCCCTAAGCCTCTCGATTTCTTCCTGTGGCATTTGAGGAAATCTGGATTTTGCCCGTTTTACCATTTCCCGATCATAGTCTTCTTCTGCTCGTTCTCTCTTCAGAATAAAAAGGTCAAAAATGATAAGGTCTTTCAGGTCGTGTAACAGGGCGGTACTTCCATCTTCAAGTTGATACCGCACATTTGTACGCAGCCAATCCAGTACAGGCATAAAATTATAACAAACGCGGGTAACGCCACTTTTGCCGAGATTTATTAAACTCTGCTTATAATTTTCAATGTATTTAGTCTTATCGTTTTTTCCTTGCTTGATGTGCTCATGCACCGGAAGACTCTCCACCACGTTCCAGCGCAGCGAAAATGGATTTTTCCTGTTGCTTTCTTCCAAAAGGGATTTCCGCTTCTCAATTTCTTCTATACTCCACACCTCCCCAACAGGAATATGATGTAGGGCAGTAACAACACCACTTGCCCCGGCCTGTTTAATATCTTTTAAGCTTACGGGGTCATTAGGCCCATACCACCTCCAGCTTTGTTCGAAAATCTTTTCCATTTTTTTATGCTTATTCAAAGAAGGTCAATTTTTGCCATTTTTGGAAGGTTTGCAGAATTTTTCTTCCAAACCTTAAGGTACAGAGAACTTTTGTCCCTGGAAAGTTCGGCTAAAGGAAATCCTCCCGCACCGGACTAAATACATCTATGAGCATCCCCGCCTCGAGGCACTCGGCACCGTGTTTAGCATTAGGAGGGACGAAAAACCCGTCACCTGTTTCCAGAATTTCAGATATACCATCAATGATGATCTTAAATTTTCCTGAAACCACGAAAGTTCCCTGGGAGTGGAAATGATCATGCACATATCCTACTGCTCCTTTTCCGAATTTCACCTTGACCACCATTAACTGAGTATTGTAGCCTGTAATTTGCCGCGAGATCCCTTCTCCTACTAGTTCCCATTCGGCTTCAGATTCTTTAAAAAACGTATTTCCTTTTATCATTTTTGCCGGGTATTTTATTTATGTTTTTGTTCCCATTTAGGGTATTCTTCTTTCAGAAGATCTTCAGCGTAATTATCTATATAACTGTAATTGATACGCCGTTCATGCTCTATTTCTTCAAGCTTGTATTTTACCACTCCGTCGCGACCAATAAACATGGGCCTGTTGGTCCCAATTTCGGTAAAGCGACCCCAAAGAGGACCGCCTGCAGGGTCTTCGACTACTATACGGTCACGACCCTCAGGCAGACTGGGATCTTTGATCCACTCCACTCTTTTGCCTGTTACCTTAGCGTCTTCAAACCACTGTATGGCACTTCGGACAGATCTTTTTACTGCTTCCGAAGGATTTTCGATCTCCATTAAATACCGTACAATTTCGGCACTTTCCTTACCACTCAGAGAGGCCAGTTCGTAAGCTCTTGCTTTGGCCGGTTTGAGTGTTTTTTTATCATGCTGAGCACCCCAGGCTGTGAGTTTACCATCAACTTCAACCTGGGTATCGAGAATTATTTTCAATCCTTTTTCTACAGCTTTTTCGGCTTTATTTTTTCTGAAAGCATCCACAAATGAATATGGTTCTTCATTTTGTGCAATATCCCGTAACAAATTCATCACTCCAATCATCGCTTCATCATTGTAGGTGATGTGCCCGTAATATCCCTTTTTAAGCGGATAGAATTGAGGCCAGCCGCCATTGCTGTACTGCGCCTCAAGCAGATAATCGACACCTTCCAAAAATGCAATTTTGTAGTCCTCTTTTCCTGTAGCTTTATAAACCCTTGCTAAATACTTTAGCTGGTTATGGGTTGCGCCATTGTCTATGGTGGTGCCCATTTCTTTATTTTGCAAATTCCTAAGACTATCTTTTTCTTTTGAGCTTAATTCATTAGACATATCTATATTTTTATACCAGCCCCCATTGGTATGCTGATATAATAGCACATTATCTGCAATTCTTTGTGCTTCCTTGCTCCCGTACCACTCCTTATCCTGTTTTAATGTTCTTCTCCACGGAACTTTTTCTGAATATTCTCCCAAACTAACCGGAACTTCTTTCAGAATCTTCTGAAATAAAACCTTTCCCTTTATATATTTTTTCAATTCCAGATCCTGTTCTGCAATCTCCTGAAGTGCCAGACTGGCAACAAGAGTTGCACCCATTTTGGAAAGGTGCGTATCATCGGCTACTCCTTTTGGCTCATATGGATCCTCGCCCGGCTCCAGGTGAAGATGCAGTTGTTTTGAATTTTGAGGCCCGTACATGATTTCCAGCCGCTCTGTCAATAACTGCAAATCGATGAAAGGCACATTCAGGTCTTTTGCGAGCATTCTCACCACCAGGGGATACTGCCCGTGAGTATCGACTAAAACACCGTGTTCATTAAAATTCCGTCGCACAATTGAGCTGAAAAGGATTGGAGTTGCTCCTTTTTCACGGGTTTCTCTCACAAACTTCTCGAGATTGCTCCTGTATTGTGTAAAAGGATTGGTATACCTGGCGGGATCGTTCACTTTTTGGTCGTTATGTCCAAACTGAATAAGCACAAAATCCCCTGGCTTCAGTTGTTCTCTGACCTTTTCCCAGCGACCTTCAGCAATAAAACTTCTGGTACTGCGACCATTAACAGCGTGATTCTGAATATTTATTTCTGAAGTCATCAACTCCGGAAGCATTTGCCCCCAGCCATGTTCAGGATTCTTTTCGGGATCTTTTTTATCAGACATTGTAGAATCACCTATGAGGTAAAGCGTAGGCTTCTCCTGTGCCACTACTGAAATTGAACAGAAGATCACGAGGAAAAGAAATAGATTTTTCATTTTTCAGCAGTTATAATGTTATTCAAATGCACCAGGATTTGCTGTAGTTCCTTCTCACAGGCTTAAGGGATTGTTGCCCAATACCAGTCTTTCTCAATACTAAAAATATTCTGGAGATTATACTTCGATGCTTCTTCTAAAGAAAGCTGGTGAGACCAGTTCACCCTGGTAGCCGGAGAAGCTCCGGGACCGCTGCTATTGAATTCGGCGTAGTAGGCTGTTCTTTCTTTATTCGGAAACATTTTATCTCCCGGCCAGTGATCCCAGCCCTCCGGAAGAATATGATCCCCGAGGTAAGAATTTATAAATACGGTTTTTGCGTAAGGTCTCCACGGCCTGCCCAAATAAACCTCATTCACACCTTGGGCAGCTATAAATTTGCAGTTGAGAAAAACATATCCAAATTCCTGATTTTGCGGAGTTGCTGCAGCAGTGATAAAAGAATTTTTTAAGCTCTTAATGGTACATTCTTTAAAAACTGCGGTTGCCTCTCCAAAAATAAAATCTGTAGTCCCTTCAATATAACAGTTCAAATACTGCTGGCGGCTACCTTCTGTTGCGGTATACACGGTGTCCTGGCAACCAAGAATGTTAGCGTCTTTAATTAGAAAGCGATCCCCTTCCACGTGCAAAGCTACTGCCTGCCCCTCTCCGCAGGAACTATTCTGAATTGTAAGATTCTCAATTTTAATATCATTCCCTCTCACCAAAACTGTATAGGAAGTAAAAGTAGAATGCTCTTTTCCAGTTAACGGATCGATCTTGCCTGAAAAGTCGCTGTTGGTAATAAGAGTATTTTCTCTGTCTTCCCCAATGAGCGTGAGCTGATGTTTCCAGGATGGGATCTCCAGCTTTTCATTGTAAGTGCCAGGTTTTATTTTGATCACCACTTCTCCCGGACCAAGATCCCGGGTAGAATTTATTGCTTCCTGAATACTGGTAAAATCGGCATTGCCAACTTTGGAAACCGTTATTTCACGGTAGGATTCTTTTGCTGAAGAAGAATTTTTAAAGACTTTGTCGAGGAAATTTGTGGTAAGCCTGACAGTTTCATCAAACCAGGGATGTACAAGCCAAAAAGCATGAGGGGTCTTGTCTATGGTATGTATTTCATTATAAATATTATTTTCATTCAGGATTTTCAGCATTTCATCCCGTCCTGCATGAAACCTTGGATAGGTGCTGTTGATAAACAGCGTAGGTGGTGTATTAGCTCCTACGTATTCCAAAGGAGAGGCTTCTTTCCATATTTCGAATTTTTCGGTTTTAGTACCTCCCAGCCATGTAGCGGCCATCCAGCCTTCTTCGGAATCGGGATGAACAAATGACACAATCCCGTCTATATTTACTATGGCCTGTATATTATCTGAAAAGCCAGATTCTTTGGCCTTAAATTTTTCAGAACCTGAAGTTACTCCGATCAAGCTGGCAAGTTGTGCTCCTGCTGAAGCACCTAATACAGCGATTTTTTCGGCATCTATTCGATATTGTTCTGCATTCTCCTTCATCCATTTTACAGCATTTTTAAGATCAATTACAGCAGCAGGATAAAGAGCTTCAGTGCCAAGGCTATAAGCAGCAGTTACGGCTACATACCCTTCAGCAGCAAGACTTCGAGCTAATGGCTGCAGGTTTTCTTTACTTCCGGTAAGCCAGCCTCCCCCATGAATTAAAAGAACTGCTGGAAATTTTTCGCCTTTTTCAGACTTCGGCATGTAAACATCTGCAGTTAGGTCCCTTTCAGCAGTTTTTTGATAAACAATATTTTCTATGGCATCAATTCTTTCAGAAAACTGAAGTTCTACAGGAGAAATAAAAGGATAATCCTTTATAAGTTTTTTATAGGTGGTGTTGATCGTATATGGCCTTACCTCATTCTTCTGCGCAATAGATTTTGGGCAGAGGCAGAAAAAAAAGAGGATCGAAAAAAGGCATTTTTGAAGGCTCATCTTGCTTGTTTTAAACGTGTGGATTCTTCTCTTTTAATTCAAATGGAAGTTAAAAAATGCCTCTGCGACGAACCGCACTTCTTGAATTGGGCCCTAAAACCAGGATCTTTGATCTTTTCGTGTACCTGTGGAAGTTTACGTATTTTCACCAACGGACAAACATTCAAAACCTCCCGACACTTCTTCTTTTCCGTTTACATCACCCCGAAATTACGTGGCTAGATCATGCTGAATGCATATTACTCTCATCAGGAACTAAAATTTCTGGTTTACATCAAAGGACTTATTAGTATTCCTTACCGTTAATGGTAGTGTTCTCAAATATGATATCATTTGCGTGCTCTACCCTGAGCGGCACCTCCACATTTTTAATATTCACATTTTTAAGTTTTACATTGCTAACAGGGGATTGCTCTCTTCCCAGTATTAACACGCCATATTCTCCCCCGTTTTCTACTTCTACATTCTCAAGCAGAATATTCCTTATCACCGGCATATGCCCTCCTTCCTGGTTAGCATAAATACCATAATGAGTATTTATTTTCAAAACTGCTTCTTTAACCTGCCCCACTTTCAAATCCTTAACAAAAATATTTTCAATGGTGCCACCTCTTCTGGTGTTGGTCTTTATTCTAATGGCACGATCAAGATTTGGGCTGTTCATGGTATTATTGCGCACATATACATTTCTCACACCACCAGAAATCTCACTCCCCATGACTACCCCACCATGCCCGTCTTTCATAGTGCAATTCTCTACTACAATATTCTCACTACTTATCCCTACACGTCTTCCGTCGTTATCCCTACCCGATTTTATGGCGATGCAGTCATCTCCGGTATCAAAAAGGCAGCCTGTGATGTGAACATTCTGGCTATACTCAGGATTGCAACCATCATTGTTAGGACCGTGGCTAATTACACTCACATCCTTAACTGTTATATTACTCGATTTTATAGGATGCATTACCCAGAAAGGTGCATTTATAAATGTAACACCCTCTATAAGGACATTTTCGCATTCAAACGGCTCAAAAAATGTTGGCCGGAACTGGTGTCCTTCCCCAAAAATCCTTTCTTCTACAGGGGTGCCTTTTTCTACCATCTCACTAAGCCGTGGCAGGTTGTGCGTATCATGTTGCTTTACATCTCCTTCTTTATATCCATAAACATCTTTACCACTCCATGGCCACCAGTTCTCATTACCAGCCTGCCCGTTAAAAGTTCCTTTTCCGGTAACTGCAATGTTCTTTTGTTTATAGGCATAGATCAAAGGAGAATAGTTCATAAACTCCATGCCTTCATAAGAAGTGTGAACCACGGGGAGGTAATCTTGGTGACTGGTTGAGAATTTCACCTCTGCACCTTCCTCAAGGTGAAGATTTATATTGCTCTTAAGATGAATTGGCCCGGTATGATATACTCCGGCGGGAACGAATACCTTCCCTCCTCCCGCATTTGAACAAGCTTCAATCGCTTTTTTGAAGGCGTCATCACTGCTCTTACTTCCATCTGCCGAGGCTCCATAATCAAGTACATTGAAGACCTCATCTCTAAAGATTGGAATTTTTATACTTTCTACTATAGCATCTGCCTGCTTCCACGGATCGTCAAAATTGACCCCGGCCGTAGTTTCAGGAGCGGTGGAAGCAGATTCATTTTGATTTTTACAGGATAAGACTAAAAATATCACTATAAGACTAAAAAGTACCTTGAAAAAATATTTCATAAGATTAGATTATTTTGAAACTACATGTAATCGATTGCACTAAAATAGTCCTTTTTTTCTGTTTTTTCCAAGGTTTTGGTTTGAAAACTTAAGAGGATTTTTCCCCAAAGGAAAATTATTCGGCCTGTTTGCTGCTCATCATTCTCATAATGTTAAAAATGAATAGAACCTACAAGAATATTTTTAATATCTTTGCAGTGCAATTTGTTGCATTTATAGCATTTAGCTTTTTCCATGAAAGATAACGGTAAGGTTACCATATATGACATCTCAAAAAGATTGAATGTCAGCGCTGCTACGGTGTCACGGGCTCTCAATAACAACCCGAAAATCAGCAGTAAAACACGTGAGTTGGTTTTTACCACTGCTAAAGAGATGAACTATAAGCAAAACCGTCTTGCCCAGGCGCTTAAGAGCGGAAAAAGCAAGAATGTGGGCGTTATTGTTCCTTACATCAACCGAAACTTTTTCTCTTCTATAATCAGAGGCATTGAAGAAGAATTGGGCCCTCACGGATACCATGTAATTATTTGCCAGACACATGAGCAAATGGATACAGAAATGGAACAAATAAATACCCTTCTAAACACCCAGGTAGACGGAATTTTCATGTCTATCTCGAAGTCCACCACCAACATAGATCATTTCACGAAAGTTTTACAAGAAGGGAAATCCCTGATCTTTTTTGACCGGAAACTTGATGTTCCGGGAGTTAGTTCTGTGGTAATCGATGATTTTAAAGCGGGTTATATGTCTACTGCACATCTCATTTCACAGGGCTGCAAAAGAATTGCTCATTTTTCGGGAGATCTTAACCTGGAAATTTACAAAAACAGACATGACGGATATATAAGTGCTCTAGAGAATCACGGGCTCAAACCCGATCCGCGTTATATTTTCACCACACTGAGTAACGTAGAATCTGGCGCAGCTGCAGCCCGTAAAATGTGGGAACTAAAGGAGAAACCCGACGCTGTTTTTTCAGCAAGTGATTATACAGCCCTTGGAGCAGTACAGGAACTTAAAAAGCAGGGCGTACGAATTCCTGAAGATTTCTGTATATCAGGATTTAGTAATGAACCATTTACTCAATACATGGAATTACCCATGAGCTCTATAGATCAAACTCCCTTGCGGATGGGACAAATTGCAGCTCAGGTTTTTCTTGAGCAGGTAGACAGCGATCAGGAACTAAGCATCGAAAAAAAGGTGGTACTTTCTCCTGAACTAATGGTTAGAAAATCATCTAACAGAAGTTTAGCAGAACTCAAAGTACAGTAATATTCAAAATAGCGAAAAGGGGAGCCTTATAAAGACACCCCTCGCTTCCACGGAATAAAATCGTCCTGATTAAGCGCATCGGCTTTTGTTGTTTCTTCACCATTGGCTACTTTAATGATGAACTCGAGGATCTCCTCTCCCATTTGTTCAATGGTTTTTTCAGCCTTTATTACACCACCGGCATCAAGATCAATAATATCTGGCATTCTGCGGGCAAGAGTGCTATTAGAAGAAACCTTTACTACCGGTGCCACAGGGTTACCCGTTGGGGTTCCCAGACCTGTTGTAAACACCACAACATTAGCCCCTGCCCCCACCATTGCTGTGGTACTTTCCACATCATTCCCGGGAGTACATAGCAGGTTAAGTCCGGGTTTGGTAACATAGTCTCCATAATCCAGAACATCCTGGACTGGAGAAGTCCCTCCTTTTTTCGCGGCTCCGGCCGATTTCATGGCGTCTGTAATAAGTCCGTCTTTAATATTTCCCGGCGAAGGGTTCATATCGAAGCCAGACCCGGCATCTATAGCCGATAGTTCAAAAGCCCTTGTAAGCTCAAGGAATCTTTCAGCCAGGTCATCACTTACACAGCGATTGATCAATTCCTGCTCTATTCCGCATAACTCCGGAAATTCAGATAAAATAGGGGAACCTCCGAGGGCCGAAAGAAGATCTGAAGCATAACCCAAAGCCGGATTAGCTGAAATTCCGGAGAAACCATCAGATCCGCCACATTCCAAACCTAACTTCAGTTTTGAAAGAGGAGCAGGTTTCCTGGTAATATTGTTTGCTTCCTTAATAGCAGCATATGAATCGGTGATAATCTTACTCATCATTTCATCTACGGTTCCCATCTGCTGCTGTTCAAAAAGCAGCACAGGTTTTCTATTGTCAAAATTGATCCTTTCAAGTGCCTTTTTAAAGATATCTATCTGCAGGTTTTGGCAGCCCAAACTAAGCACCGTTGCTCCGGCAACATTGGGGTTGTGGACGTAACCGGCCAACAACCTCGCCAAAGAAGCTGAATCCTGCCTTATGCCGCCACATCCTCCCTGGTGAGTAATAAATTTTACTTCAATATTGTCAAAAATTTCACTTTCCTCTTCTTCTATTTGGAGGCTTTCGGTGGTATTCTCACCCTGAATTAATTTCCGGAGAAGCAATTGTTCCCTGGAAGGTTTTCTGAAAGAAAGTTCCTTTTCAAAAACCTCTTTTAAAAGTTCAATATTCCTGTTTTCACAAAATACCAGCGGGAAGAACAACCATACATTTTTTGTTCCCACCTGCCCGTCGGGCCTGTGATATCCATTAAAAGTCCTGTTCTTCCACTTTGAAACATCGGGTGCATTCCAACCGGTAGTTTCTGTTTTCTTTTGTGCCTGCTCGGCCTGATGCTTTACATTGTCTACCGTAAGTACTTCCCCTTTCTTTACCGGTTGTGTAGCCTTACCCACCAATACCCCATACATGAAGATCTTATCTCCCTCATGAAGATCCACCAGACTAATTTTATGTTTGGCAGCTACATCATTAAAGACTTCAACTTCTATATCATCAATAGATAAAACCTCGCCCTGCCATAAATCGGCAAGAGCTACAGCCACATTATCTTCGGGATGAACTTTAATTATTTTCGTCTTCATTTTTCTAACTTTTGAGCTGTGTTTTTTCGCGAAAAGACCTGAAGCCCTCTTCCACACCTTTTTCTTCCAGTTCTTTGAATGCCACTGTAACCAGGTCTCTCAGACCTGGGACAGCTGTGAGATCCTGCCCCCAATATTCCTCTTTTTTAAGCACCTCCCCGGCAACCGATTCAAAGTTTGAATTTTCCCAGATTTTGCTGAAGGAATCAATGATTTGAGCATCATCCTGCACAGGTAGTTTTTCCCCCTTCCACTCTCCTTTGTAGAACCTGATCAAGCAGGCAAATGCAAAAGTAAGCCGCGTGGGCAAGGTAGATTTTCTCTTCTGAAATTCTAATAAACTCGGCAGCACCCTCACTTTAAATTTTGAAACTGAATTAAGGGCAATACTGGCCAGTTGATGTTTAATAAAAGGATTTCTGAAACGGTCCAAAACTTCTGAAGCAAAGGAGTCCAGTTCTTCTTCAGCAAGATCAAGTGTAGGATTTATCTCTTCAAAAATGGCATTTTTGACAAACTTTCCGGTGAAGTCGTTGTCAACCGTTTCTTTGACAGTTTCCTTTCCGCTAAGAATTGCAAAAGGAACCATAGTAGTATGAGCGCCATTTAGGATTCTTACTTTTCGGGTGCGGTAAGGCTGTATATCATCAACGATAAGAACATTTTCGTCAATTTTATGAAACGGAATCTTTGCTTTAAGTTCCCGGCCTCCTTCAATCACCCACAGCAGAAAAACTTCAGCTGTAACGATTAATTTGTCTTCAAATTCCAGCTGATTTTGATATTCTTCAATTTCAGCTCTGGGATATCCGGGAACAATTCGGTCTACAAGGGTATTGTGAAAGCTATTGCTATTCTCTATCCATCCGCGGAAATCTTCCCCGAGGTTCCAAAGTTTCACATATTCAAAAATGATCTTTTTGAGGTTGTCTGCATTGTGGTTTATTAGTTCACAGGGGATAATGGTCAATCCTTTATCGGCAGCACCTTCAAAGTACTGAAACCTCTTCCAAAGTAAAGCGGTAACCTTTGCTGGAAAACTATTGTGAGGAACCTTTTCAAGTTCATCGTTAGGATCAAAGGAAATGCCGGCTTCGGTTGTGTTGGAAATGAGGAATTCCAGCTCCTTTTCAGTAGCAAGATTCAAATAAGCCGAGTAATCGTCATAGGGATTGAGGGATTTTTGAATACAACTAATAGTTCTTTTCTCCTGAATTTCCTTTCCGCCTTTGACGCCTCTCATAAACAGGTTATAAAGTCCGTCCTGCTCATTCAGCATCTCCACAAGTCCGGCGTTTATAGGCTGCACCACGGCAACGCCAGCATCAAATCCTGCTTCTTTATTCAGTTTATCAATAAGATAATCAATGAATGCCCGTAAAAAATTCCCTTCACCAAATTGTATGACTTTAATGGGTAAATTTTCCGTTAGCCCACTATTTTTCCTCGTTAAGCGTTCCATAATAACATTTTCAACATTAAAATTCTATTCAAATAATTCCGGTAACCACAAAGAGATTTCAGGCACAAAAGTCACCAGTAACAGTACGATGAACATAGCGACGTACAGTGGCATGAGCGGTTTTATAACCTTTTGAATACTTGATTTGGCCACACTAACCCCAATAAAAAGTACCGAGCCTACCGGCGGGGTACATAGCCCCACGCATAAATTCATTACCATCATAATCCCGAAATGTACAGGATCAACACCCAGCGCCGTTACCACAGGCAGGAAGATGGGAGTGAAAATTAAAACTGCGGGAGTCATATCCATGAATGTCCCCACAAAGAGTAACAGTAAATTTATGATGAGTAGGATTACAAAGATATTGTCACTAAGTCCCAGTAAAGTATCACTTACAGCCTGCGGAATGTTTTCATAAGACATTACCCAACTCATACTCATGGAGGTGGCAATGAGCAACATTACAATAGCGGTTGTTCCCACAGAGCTTAAAAACACACTATGGAGATCACTTAATTTTAATTCCCTGTTTATAAAAGATAGGATAAGGCAATACAGCACTGCAATCCCTGAAGCTTCGGTGGCAGTAAAGATCCCTGAAACAATTCCGCCAATCACCACAACCAACAGTAATAAACTTGGTAGCGCCTGCAAAAAAGTAACTGCGATATTCTTTAAATTCGCGGGTGCGCCTGCAGGATACTTTTTCTTTTTGATCCAGACCGCAGCAACAAGCATAAGAGCCAACCCCATGAGAATACCGGGAAGATACCCGGCCAAAAAGAGCGAGGCAATTGACACTCCACCACTTGCAAGCGAATAAACGATAAGCACATTTGAAGGAGGAATTACCAGGCCTGTAGTTGAAGAAGTAATGTTCACTGCCGCACCAAATTCTTTAGAATATCCTTCCTTTTCCATAGCCGGACCGAGGATTCCACCCATTGCCGAAGTAGCTGCCACTGCAGATCCTGCAATAGCACCAAAAAGCATTGCCGCAACTACATTCACATAGATCAATCCACCCGGTAACGCCCCCATAAGGGCTTTGGCAAAGGCAATGAGCCGGTTGGCAATCCCTCCCTGATTCATTATTTGTCCCGCTAAAATAAACAGGGGAATTGCAAGCAGTGAAAAACTATCCAGACCCGTGGCCATACGCTGGGAAACCGTAGTAAATGCAGCAAGTGTATCTATAGATGCCAAAATTGTAAGTATACATGAAATCCCGATTGACCAGGCAACAGGAACCCCTATTGCCAGCAAAATCACAAAGGATAGCACCAGTATTAAAACCTCTGACATCATACTAAATATGTTTTTGAATGAATGATTTCGTGAATTTTATAATATATCACCAGTAAGCCACTTAGGGGCACTACACTGTAGACCCATGATAATGAGACTCCCAGGGCTGCCGAAGACTGGCCCAGTAAATCGTTGACATAGACCAGGTTGCCACCTCCAATGACCAGCACGGTCAAACTAAAGAGGATAATAAGAATATTGATAAAGATGCGAAGTCTCATCCTGTTGGTCGGATTCAACTTTGGCGGCAAAATATCAATCGACAAATGAGTTTGTTGTCCTGAAGCGTATGCAGCTCCTAAAATTCCTATCCAAATGAAGAGGTATCGCGCAAGTTCTTCGGTAAAGGAACTGGGAGAATTAAGGAGGTATCTTGAAAAGATCTGCCATAATACAGATAGCACCATGAGTATGAGAAGTACTACCAAAAAATTTCCGAGGATTTTATCTACAGTTTTTCTCATAACTTAATCAACAGCCTGAATTTCTTCAATTAATTTTTTCATTTCAGGATCCTGTGAAAATTCCTGATACATGGGCTCCACTTTTTCCCTGAAAAGTTCTTTATCTGGATATATCACCTTAACTCCTGCTTTCTGAATCTCTTCCATGGCTTCTAATTCTGCTTCTCTCCAGATGGTTTTTTGATATTCTGAAGATTCCATAGCTGCCTCTTTTAACCATTTTTGCTGTTGCGGGTTAAGATCATTCCACACCAGGGTACTTATTAAAAGTTCATCGGGAAGGGCAGTGTGTTCGTCTACCACAAAGAATTTTGTCACCTCATAATGGCGGGAAAGGTAAAAACTTGGTAAATTGTTTTCGGCTCCATCTACGATCCCTTGTTGTAAAGCAGTATAAAGTTCTCCCCAGGCAATAGGGGTTGGGGAACCTCCTAAATTTTTCACCATATTAATGGCTGTATTGCTTTCCATTACCCGCAATTTTAAACCTTTAAGATCTTCAGGTTTTTCTACAGGGGTTTTACTGTAAAAACTTCTGCTTCCTGCATCGTAAAACGTAAGTCCTTTTAGTCGTTTATCTATGCTCTTGTTAAGGAACTCTTCTCCTATCTCCCCTTCCAGGACTTCAAATCTATGCTCCCTGTCCCGAAACAGAAATGGAAGACCAAAAAGCTGCAGACTGGGAACAAAATTTTCCAGAACTCCGGTAGAGACCTTTGTCATTCCAAGACTTCCTATTTGTAAAAGCTCCAGGGTTTCTCTTTCTGAACCCAATTGCTGGTTTGGATATATATCTATGCTCATGGTGCCTCCCGACTTTTCATAAAGACGTTCGGACATATAGACCATGGCTTTATGAACAGGATGAGAAGTGTCCAGACCGTGACCCAGCTTTATTTCCTTTACTTCGTTTTGCTCTGCGCAACCTATTCCCAATGAAAGTAGAATTAGCAGTAAACCAACACGATTTATATTTTTAGTTCTAAGGATATTCATTTTTTTATTAATAATAATTAACCGGCTTTTGGTGACTCTTTTGTGCCGGTTGATGGAAGTGTTATCTCTTTATTCTTCCATCGGTTTTTCCATTTGCCACCTCCAGCACTTCCTCAACACTTACCAGGTTCACATCGCCAACATGGGTATGTTTTAAAGCACAGGCTGCATTGGCATAGTCGAGGGCTTGCTTGTCATCAAAATGTTGTAACCCGTATAACACTCCAGCCGCAAAAGCATCGCCTGTACCTATTCTATCTACCACGTTTGTTATTTCAAGTTCATTCGTAGTAAGAAATTCTTCTCCATTCCATGCTCTCCCATAAATTTTTTGCCACGAAGCATTCACGCTGGTTCTAACTTTGTCAAAAATCTTCTGAATCTTGGGGAACTCGGCTATTAAAGCACGACTGGCTGCCATAAAACCTTTTTCATCTGTAGAAAAATCGGTTTTCAGGATTTCATTGATCTCGTTAACACCTCCTATGAAAATTGTGGAAAGGGAAATCAATTCTTTCAGGACTTCATGACTGCTCCTGCCATATTTCCAGAGATTACTCCTGTAGGCAGGATCTGCCGTAACTATGACACCTTTGCGGCGAGCCACTTCCAGCCCCGATTTTAATGTTTGATATGCTCCTTCTGAAACACCGGGTGAAATCCCGCTCCAGTGCATGAACTGGCAATTCTCCAGCACCTTTTCCCAATCTACCTGACCTGGGGTAATATTAGCGAAGCAACTATTCACCCGGTTGTAGGCTACCTGGCTGGAGCGCATGGCAGATCCAACTTCAAGAAAATATAAACCTAAAGGGTAGTTAACCTTTTGAACCGCGCCTATACCAATGCCATATTTCCGAAGCGCAGATAATGCCGCCTCCCCAACTATATCGTTTGAGATATTGGTCACATGTTGAACTTCTATGCCCATATGAGCAAGAGATGCTGCAACATTCATTTCGGTGCCACCAAAGAAAAAATCCATCTGAGTTGCCTGCAAAAGCTTCCGGTTATCTGATGGTGATAAACGCATTAAAACCTCACCAAAGGTGACAATCTTTTTTGTTCCTGAAGCTTTTTCGTGCATGGGCAATTAGTAAAAAGCTACAGATAGTATTACCTGTAGCTTTTTGTTTCAAATTTATTTTTTAAGTCTCTTGATAAGGTCAAGGGTTTCCTGAACAGTCTTTTTAAGAGCGTCATAATCCTGATTGGCAATAAGCTCTTTTGAGATAAGTTTTGAACCCATCCCTACGCAGGTCACTCCTGCATCAAACCAGCCTTTAAGGTTTTCTTCTGTTGGTGAAACCCCGCCAGTAGGCATAATACTTGTCCATGGTTGAGGACCTTTGATTCCTTTTACAAAATTGGGCCCATAGGTTCCTCCCGGGAATAGCTTTACTATTTCACAACCAAGTTCTTCTGCACGGGTAATTTCGGTAAGAGAGCCGCAGCCTGGAGACCAAAGTACCTTGCGCCGGTTACAAACCACTGCGATATCCTCCCGTAAAACAGGAGTCACAATAAAGTTCGCTCCCAATTGCATGTAAAGTGATGCCGCAGCAGCATCGGTCACCGAACCTACACCCATGATCATTCCGGGAAGTTCTTTAATTGCGTATTTATTAAGTTCTCCAAATACTTCAAAAGCAAAATCTCCGCGACTGGTAAATTCCATCAGGCGACCCCCTCCGTCGTAACAGGCTTTGAGTATTTTTTTTCCAAGTTCTACATCAGAATGAAAAAATAAGGGAACCATTCCCTGTTCTTTCATTACTGATGCTACTTCTATTCTTGAATATTGAGCCATATCTTTTAAAATTTATCGGGCTACACGACCGGAAGCGTCACCGCCCATTAATTTCTTAACTTCTTCTATAGTTACCAGGTTCGCATCACCTTTAATGGTGTGTTTTAATGCCGATGCAGCCACAGCAAAGTTCAATGCATTTTGATCATCTTCTGGATACGTTAATAATCCATAGATCAATCCTGCCATAAAAGAATCTCCTCCTCCTACCCGATCTACAATATGGGTGATGTTATATTCGGGAGATTTAAACATGGTTTCTCCATCATAAAGAACTCCTGCCCACGTGTTATGAGAAGCAGAAAGGGATCCTCTTAAAGTAGTGATCACCTTTTTGGCATTTGGAAATTTTTCCATCATTTGCTGACAAACAGAAAGGAAAGCTTCAGCTTTTACATGCTCTCCCTGGGTAGTAATATCAAGACCTTCAGGCTTAATTCCGAAGTGTTTTTCAGCATCTTCTTCATTTCCGAGGATAATATCGCAGTAAGAAGTTAGCTCGGTCATGATTGCTTCCGGCTCAACTCCATACTTCCAAAGTTTTGCTCTGTAGTTAAGATCTGTAGAAATAGTGATCCCTTTGGCGCTTGCAGCTTTTACCGCTTCAAGGCAGGCATCGGCTGCTCCCTGGGAAATAGCTGGTGTAATTCCGGTCCAGTGGAACCAACCTGCGCCGTCAAAAACCTCATCCCAGTCAACCATCCCTTTTTCAATTTGGGACATGGCCGAATGAGCGCGGTCATAAACTACTTTACTCCCACGGCTTACCGCGCCGGTTTCAAGGAAATAAATTCCGAGACGATCGCCTCCAAAAATGATCTTATCTGTTCCTACATTTCTTTTGCGCATTTCCATAAGCGCACATTCGCCAATATCATTTTTAGGTAAACGGGTCACGAAATCTACAGGCACGCCATAATTGGCCAGCGATACCGCCACATTTGATTCTCCACCTCCGTAAACTACATCAAAATTATTTGCCTGCGAAAACCGCAAATGTTCCTGCGGGGCAAGACGTAACATTATTTCACCAAAAGTCACTACTTTTTTCATAAAACTCTATTGATTAAATCCATATTCCAGCTGTAGATCCTGTATGCAACAAGGGCAGCTGCTTTAAAAATTAAAATATTCTTTTGCGTTTTTATAACTGATGTTAGCTATAGTTTGTCCCACTAATTCTATATCATTGGGCAACTCCCCTTTCGCCATTTCTTCACCGAACAAGTTACATAAAACTCTTCGAAAATACTCGTGGCGGGGGAAAGAAAGAAAGCTTCTGGAATCTGTCAACATCCCAATAAACACGCTCACTAACCCCATATTTGAAAGTGCATCTAATTGATCTATAATCCCTTGTTTTTGATCAAGAAACCACCAGCCAGACCCAAACTGCACCTTACCTTTTATGCTTCCGTCGTTAAAGTTGCCTATCATACTGGCAAAAACAGCATTATCAGCGGGATTCAGGTTGTATAAAATTGTCTTTGTAAGTTTATCCTTCCCATCAAGATAGTTTAGAAACTGAGAGATCTTTTCAGCCTGGGAGTAATCTCCTATGGAATCCCAACCTGTATCTGGCCCCAGCTTTTCAAGCATACGCTTGTTATTATTTCTAAGGGCTCCCAGGTGAAATTGCTGAACCCAGCCTAGCTCATGGTAAGTTTCTCCCAAAAACAGAAGAATCGACGTCTTATATTTATCGGCTTCTAATTCTGAAATCTCTTCCCCATTTAGCTTTTTTGAGAAGATAGATGCTATTTCAGCATCTGTGAATTCTTCAAAGGAAATAGAATTGAGTCCGTGGTCACACAACCTGCAGCCATTTGCGTGGAAAAATTCAATTCTTTTTCTCAAAACATTCTTTAGATCCTGATAAGATTTAATCGAAGTTTCTGCCACATTCCCCAATTGATCAACATAATCGTTAAAAGAAGGAGATTCTATTAGAACGGCTTTATCGGGACGGAATGCGGTACTTACTTTTATTCCGAAATCACTATCGGCTAACTGCCGGTGGTAATCGAGAGTATCAAGGGGATCTTCGGTAGTACAAAGCGTCTCCACTCCCATTTTCTTCAGAAGGCCACGACAGGAATATTCCGGTTGCTGAAGTTTTTTGTTCACCTCCTCATAGATTCTTTCTGCGGAATCTTCGTTTAACAGCTCATCAATTCCGAAGTATCTTTTAAGCTCAAGGTGCGTCCAGTGGTAAAGGGGATTTCTTAACGTGTGCGGAACTGTTCTTGCCCAGGCCATGAATTTCTCCTTATCTGAAGCATCTCCGGTTATATACTTTTCATCCACTCCCAAAGTACGCATGGCACGCCATTTATAATGGTCACCTGCAATCCAAACCTGAGTGATATTATCGAACTGCCTGTCTTCGGCAATCTCCTTTGGTGAAAGGTGATTATGGTAATCTATAATAGGTTGTTCTTTCGCGTAGTTGTTATAAAGATCTTTTGCCTGCTCGTTGTAGAGCAAAAAATCATCTGTAATAAATTTATTGGATTTCATCTTTAATTGTTTATTCAAAATTATGGCGTTAGCGCCCCATCCAGCCGCCATCTACCAAAACTACTGAGCCATTGATGTAATCACTTGCTTTTGATGCAAGGAAAACAACAGGTCCTTTAAAATCTTCGGGTTCACCCCATCTTCCTGCAGGGATCCTGGCGAGAATCGAAGTACTTCTGTCTTCATCCTCGCGTAAAGCTGCCGTATTATCTGTAGCAATATAACCCGGAGCAATAGCATTGATCTGTACTCCTTTTGAAGCCCATTCATTTGAAAAGGCTTTTACGAGTTGCCCAACGGCTCCCTTTGAAGCTGCGTAACCCGGAACCGTGATCCCGCCCTGGAAAGTGAGAAGGGAGGCTGTAAAAATAATTTTCCCACTTCCTCTCGCGATCATTTCTTTCCCGATCTCCCGGGTCAAAATGAACTGAGAATTTTGATTTACCTCGATCACCTTATCCCAATATTCATCGGGATGTTCGGCGGCAGGTTTTCTCATGATTGTTCCGGCGTTATTCACCAGGATGTCTATGGTAGCATTTTCTGCTTTTACTTTTTCAATGAAAGCGTAAAGGCTTTTCCTATCTGAAAAGTCACATTGATAAGCAGAAAATTTTCTTCCCACAGCTTTTACTGCTTTTTCTATATCTGAACCTTCAGCTTTAAGACTAGTTGAAACTCCAATAATATCTGCTCCTGCTTCAGCAAGGCCCTGGGCCATTGCAAAACCAATTCCGCGGTTACAACCTGTAACCAAAGCGGTTTTTCCTGTTAGATCAAATAATTTCATATTACTTCAGGTTATCGGGATCAACTTTGTCCATATCTCCGTAATCCAGGTTTTCACCTGCCATTCCCCAGATAAAAGTATAATTTGAAGTTCCGGCACCTGCGTGGATAGACCATTCCGGAGACAGAACTGCCTGATGGTTCTTCATGAAAATATGCCTTGTTTCATCGGGCTGCCCCATGAAATGGCTAATAGTTTGTCCTTCTTCCAGGTCGAAGTAGAAATAAGCTTCCATACGGCGTTCATGCGTATGGGGAGGCATGGTGTTCCATACGTTCCCTTCAACAAGCTCGGTCATCCCCATTTGTAGCTGACAGGTTTCTACGATGCTGTTCACGATAAGCTTATTCAGGATCCTTTTGTTAGCATATTTCTCATCTCCAAGATGAACTACCTCAGCATCTTCTTTTCCAACTTTTTTAGTAGGATATTCTTTATGCGCAGGAGCAGAGTTCAAATAGAAAATTGGTTGTTCCCCGAAAGACTTCTTAAAAATGACATTTTTGACACCCTTCCCAACGTAAAGCGCTTCTTTGTGTGCCAGCTGATATTCTTTTCCGTCTACCTCAACAATTCCGGCTCCACCTACATTGATCACTCCCAGTTCTCTTCGATCTAAAAAGTTTTCAGATTTAAGATCGTCAATAGTTTCAAGCTTCAGGTCTTTATTTACAGGATAAGCTCCTCCTACAATAAATCTATCGTACATAGAATAAGTAAGATTGATCTCGTCATTTTTGAAGAGGTCTGGGATCAAAAAATGCTCCCGTAGTTCCTGGGTAGTATATTTTTTTACATCATTCGGATGATGTGCGTAACGTAATTCTGAATTAGTCATTTCGATTTTTTTTGCTGTTCAACTTCGTTTTATGTTCGGGAACTGTAAGCAAAAGTTCCAGCCCCGGCTGCTGCGGCTTTCGCATTTATGCAATCGATTACACAAATATAGAATTTTTTCGACGAAAAGGTTTTCCTAATCGTTAAAATCCTACAGATTGTGATAAAAATATTATGCCTCAAAAATGTCATTTTTGAGACTCTTTTATCTGCTTTTGTTTCTGAAGGTCTACCATCCCCTCGTAGACCAACTGTGCCACAGCCCTGGCTCCTTCGGGTTGAAAATGCGTATTGTCACTGCTGCCTTCAGGATAAGCTTCGTATAAGCCTGGACCAAAGTTCATAAAATATTTAGCCGTGACGTAATCTTTACCTTTTTCAGTAAAATGATCCATAGACCTTTGAGTGAGATCGATAAGATAGACCTTGAGCTCTTCTGCCACTTCAACAGCAGCCGTGTAATACGCTCCATGTACGTTTTGTAGCTTGCCGTCTTCCCACGGGTAATTGCGGTTTACGGGAGTCAGAATCACCGGAATTCCCCCTTTTTGACGGGTCTGGTGAACAAATAGGCGCAGGTACTCCTTATAGCCTTCAACAGTTACGTAATGCTCCGGCTTATTTTCAGCGGCATCATTGTGCCCGAATTGCATCAACACTAAATCCCCCTTTTTAAGATCCTCATAAACCGAAGCCCATCTGCCCTCTTCAAAGAAAGTACGGGTACTGCGGCCACCACGGGCACGATCGTCTACAATTACAGAATCGGCTTTAATGATGTGCGACAAAGGCTTTAATCTTTCCCTGCTCATTTTTTCCTGAAACACCTGTCCCCAGCCCGTAAGAGGATATCTGGTTTTCATATAATCTTTACCGGGATCATAGTTGTTGCTATAATCGGCCATTGTGGAGTCGCCGATAAGGTAAATTTTCACCATCTCTTCCTGTTCGCCGGGCAGCAGAAAAAGCAGTAAGAGTATTAAATAATAAGGTTTTATGATCATTCTATCTAATTATTGAACGGTTGCCGAAATTTCCGGAAACAATTTTTGCTTCCGGATCTTAGTTGCCCCTAACTGAAATCATACCTCTCAAAAATGCCATTTTTAAGAGGTTTATCAGGGACACCAATCGTTGCATTATTTTTTCTGAAAACCAATTCACTGTCAAAATACCCTTTTTGGGGTTTATACTGAAGCTTATTTTGAAAACCTGAACCAATCGAAATCGGCATAACCGGAATCATTGGTTTTCTGCTCTTTGGTGGCAAAAATGCCGATTTTCGCACCTACCCATTTTCCTTCTCTTGCGGAGAAATCTTCATCTATCTCAATGTATTTTTTTCCGTCTTCACTATAACTGAAAGTACACTGCGCCTTTTTATCCACTTCAACTCTCAGAAAGGCCGTGTTGGCAGAAAGCTTTTTTAGCTGTTCCTTTTGCTCTAGATTACCTTCATCGGCCTTTTCAGCTTCAGCATAAACAACATAGATTCCGTCTTTTCTACTTTCCAAAGCCACATAGGCATAAGATCTTCCCATCACGATTAGCCCTGCTTTTTCATTTTCAAGGTTCTTATTTGGATTAAAGGTCAGTTTGGTAGTGGTAGTAAATTCTTCAGCCGGAAATTTTTGCAACAACAGGCCCGGGGAATCCCACAGGTTTTTCGCAGCCTCAGGAAGTAATTGCGTATAAAGGCGTAACTGATCTTTTGCAGGATTGGCAAAGGCCCAGGTCGCGTTAGGATTTGCCTGCCACTGCCATTGAAGACCTATATCATTTCCACTAAATTCATCTGAATCTTTGGGAGTTTGAATAGGATAAATCTTACCCACATTGGGTTTCCTGAAAGACATTACAGGTTCTCCTGTACCGTCTCCGTCTTTATCCTCTCCCATTGTAGGCCAGCCATCCTTCCAGGTCATAGGCTGTAGGTGGACTATACGACCGTAGGCTTCTTTATCCTGAAAATGGATAAACCAGTCCTCGCCATTCTCCAGCTCGATCCATGCTCCCTGGTGAGGCCCATTGATATCGGTATTTCCCTGAGCCAAAGAAACATGCTCCTCGTAAGGGCCGTAAGGGTTTTTAGACCGCAGAATCAACTGCCAGCCTGTGGAAACTCCTCCGGCAGGTGCAAAAATGTAGTAATAGCCGTCTTTTTTGTAAAACTTTGTTCCCTCGACTGTAGGATGATCTTCATGCCCATCAAAAACGATCTTTCCGGCGCCTGTAGTTTTTGTTCCTTCCCAATTCATCGGTTTGACCACGAGAATACTTTTTATTCCGGCACGACTGCCCGCAAAGGCATGCGATAAATAGGCTTTTCTATCTTCGTCCCAAAGTGGTGCAGGATCAATAAGCCCTTTACCTGCTTCCACAAGAACAGGTTCTTCCCATTCCCCCGCAGGATCTTTGGTTTTAACCATGTAAATGCCGAAGTCGGGATCTCCCAAGTAGATGTAATATTCCCCTTCATGATATCGAAAAGCCGGCGCCCACACACCATTTCCATGCTGGGGCTTGCTAAAATGTTCGTCGGGCACCTGTCGATCTAATGCATGGCCAATAAGTTTCCAGTTCACCAGATCTTTAGAATGTAGAATTGGCAAGGCCGGTGCCGAATTGAAAGACGAGGATGTCATATAAAAATCGCTGCCCACTCTCACTACATCGGGATCGGAATAATCTGCATGCAGAATGGGATTTTTATAAGTACCATCTCCCTGATCGGCTGCCCATACATCTGACTTAAAATTTTCGCTGTTTTGAGCATTCATAGTTATCCCTCCAAAAACTAAAAGAACCAAAACTGCTGCTAAATTTTTAAGTCTTTTCATGTTATTCTAATTGTCCGGATTCCTCAAGATTGTTTAAATGCTCATCAATTTCAGCTAAAAATCCTTCTTTTGTTGTGATTCCATTCGGTTCCTGCTCCCAGGCGGCAAGGAAATAATAAGTTACAGGTTCTGCGGTTTCATTGAAGATTACGAGGTGATCATGCGGACCTTCTTTGACTTCTTTAACATCAGCCTTCTTATAGAACAATGCCATACCCAGTTTATCCTGATCATTCACAAGCGTCTGGTTTCCGTAGGTAGCGATGTATGCCCACTCTCCTCCTTCACTTTCCTTCTGAAGCAGTTCAATATTTTCAAATTTCACGATCCCCGTGGTTAGGCCCTCAAGTGGCCTGGAAAGATCTAAAGTTGCTTTTGAATATCTGCCTTCAGGAAAAATAGTGAGGGTCGAAGTAAGATCGACCGTATCTGTTCCGGTTGCCCAATCTGAATATTCGATCTTAACTTCTGAAGAAGCTTCAGTATTAGAAACCTGCGCATGAGTGTTACCTACGTTTCTGAAGTGTGCTACAGAATCATTCATAAAGCGGCCGTAGCTCCCAATTCCCAGAGATTTCCCGGCTTTTAGGATATCCATCCCCCAGGCAGCTTCTTCGTGGTATGAATCAAAACCGTCCTGGCCCACTTGTGGCAGCACCATAGTGTCAGTTTTCTTTCCGAAGATATCTATAGCGTTTCTCCAGTCCAGATATAATCTATACCCCACCTGTGCATTCTCCCAGCCCGGACCTTCATACCTAATGTAGTAAGAGTGATCTGTATGTTCCGGCGGAAGCGTTAGTTCCTGCACATTTTCGAAAGTGCCGCCCTTGTATTCACGACCTTCCCATTGTCCGTCCTTTTTCACCGAGATCTCTGCATAAGTTTGAGGTTGAGAAGTTGTGGTGTCTTCAGGGATTAAACGCTGCTTCTTGTCATCCTTGTTTTTGCAGGCTGTTGCTGCAATAATGAGTGAAAGGATTAAATATTTTGATAGTGACTTCATATTAGTGTTTCTCATGATTATTGTTCAAGGTTTTCATATTGAAGTGAGGCAAGAATAAATGGCCCCACTCCTTTTGGATCGTTGTCTCTAATGATTTCATTGATGTAGTATTCATACGAACCATCCCGGTAGGGATCGCCCCCGAGACCTGCAACCCCGTTGACATCTGTAAGGCTGATGCTCCCATCTTCATTTTCTTGAATGAACTGCTTTAGAACTCCTTCATAGGCTTTAACTCCTACTTCACGGAATTTGGGGTCAAGATATCCCTCGTCCACTCCTTTAAGCAGGAAATAGGCGAACATACTCGATGCTGAAGCTTCCAGGTAATTTCCTTCCCTTTCCCCCTGATCTACTACCTGATACCAAACCCCGGTTTCATCCTGATAACGAACGATACCTTCGGCCAGTTTTTGAGCGATATCCACAATTTCATCTCTTTTGGGATGATCCTGCGGAAGGAAATCGAGGACATCAACTACAGCCATGGCAAACCAGCCTATACTTCTTCCCCAGTAATTTGAGGAAAGCCCGGTTTCAGGATCTGCCCAGCGTTGTTCTTTACTTTCATCCCAGGCATGGTGGAAAAGTCCAGAATCTTCACTGTAATGGTATTTGTTTACCAGTGCAAACTGGTTGGCTACATCATCAAATAATTCCGGCTCATTAAACTCCGCAGCGTAGCGGGCAAGAAATGGAGAACCCATGTAAAGGCCATCCAGCCACATTTGATAAGGATAGATCTTTTTGTGCCAGAAGCCGCCTTCAGAAGTACGTGGGTGTTCTCTCATCTGCTCCCTCAACATTTCCACAGCTTTGTGATATTTTTCGTCACCTGTTTCTTTATAAAGACCAATAAGAAACCTGCCTCCCTGTACCCGGTCAATATTATAATCTGACTGTTTGTAGGTTTTGATCTCGCCCTCCTCATTCACCATAAATTCAGCAAAATTCTTGATGTAATTGAGATACTTTTCGTCGCCAGTAGCCTTATAAAGCTTTTCCATTGAAGTCATGATAAGCCCGTGAGTGTATTCCCATTTTGGCTTTTCATTGAAATCAAGTGTCCAGCCTTCAGGATTTCTCTTAATTTCTGAATCGGCCATCCAGGTGGAATATTTATGTTCCTCTTTTACTGGGGTTGCTTCTGTAGCGGCAGTTTCTTCTTCAGTTCCCTTACAAGAGGTGAATGCAATAAACAGAAGGAGTAAATAAATGCTCGATTTTAGGGATTTGATCATTTTTCTATGGAATTTAAAAGTTCAAAACTTCTGAAGGGTTCCAGGCGTCTGTCCCTCCAAAAATGTGTTCTACAGTGTATTTTTTTGATAATTCTGAGGTAAGTAGTACCGCCCACTCCACTCTTTCTGAAGGTGCCCATCCCGGACCTGAATTGTTGTATTCTGCATAAAGAACCGTTTCTTCGGCATGTGGCTTATTCCAGTTATGCCAGCCTTCTTTTTTAATATGCTCACCCATCTTTGTGTTTATAAAAACTGTCTGAGCAAAAGGTCTCCAGGGCCGTCCCAGGTAAACAGTTCCTTTTGGTGCATCACCGGTGAGCGTGCAATTCAGAAAAACAAAACCATACTTCGCACCCTTTTCAGTTGAAGCCGCAGTGATGTAATGGCCGCCTTCTTTGGAGTAGATCTCGCAATTCTCAAACACTGCGGTAGACCACCCAAAAATGAAATCTGTCGTACCTTCAATATAGCAGTCGCGGTAGTATTGCCTACTGTTCCTGCCGTGCGGATAAAGTGTATCCTGGAAACCTAAAAATTTACAGTTGTCAAAAATGGCTTTATCAGCATCCACTCTTACTGCCACAGCCTGTCCTATAGGTCCGGCGCTGTTTTTAAAGGTGATATTGGTAGCGTGAAAACCATCTCCAAAGACAAAGAAAGAAGTGGAACTGGTAGTTCCTACTTCCTCTCCAAAAACATTAAGCTTTTGCGCAAAATCATCATAAGTAAGTATGGTGGAAACTTTGTCTTCTCCTATAAAAGTGACGTTAGTTTTTGAAGCAGGAAGTACTAACTTCTCTTTATAAATCCCTGATTTAATAAAAATTCTTGTCCGTGCTTTTCTAAAATCGGGCACCGCATTTATTGCTTGCTGCACAGTCTTAAAATCCCCGGAATCATCGGCTGAAACTATAAAATCATAAGTAGCGGAATTAACGGCTGCAGTTTCGGTTTCTTTATCAACAAGTTCATTTAAATAAACTTCGAGGTTTGTATAGCCGTTATCGAGATCATGCCCATTGGCATTTTCTTTAGTAGCGTCAATACCCTTGGCTTTTTCCCAGGCATCGGGCATTCCATCTTCATCGGAATCTTTGGGTGCTGTTCCACTTCTTAATTTTGGCCAGCCGCCCACCTGTTCCTGTGAGTCAATGATTCCGTTGCCGTAGGTGGCTTTGCCGCTTCTGGTTTCGTTGATAATCCTGATATCAACCGCATCTCTTTTTAAACTGGCACCTGCCTTTTTCATCACCAGGTCAAAGGCTGTACGTGCGTTTTGGGTGTCAACATTATTGTTATAATCAAAAAGATCATTGACACGTGCTGCTTCAGGATCATCTCCCTGCACTCCGCCATTCCAGTTGTTCTCTGTCACCATTTCTGAACCTTCAACAAAATTTCCATTTACATAGAACTTTCCGTAGGGATCATACGGCTCTAAAATCCTCTCCTCATCTTCGGTAGCCGGACCCGGTTTGAAATAGTTATTTACAATATTATAACGACCGTTTTCACCGCCGTAAATACTGTTATCTTCCCAGTTGTAGATCACATTATTTCTGAAGTCCACAAATTCCCCATCAAGATTTTCAGTAGTTTTTGAGCCACTGAAACGAGGATTTCTGCTGTGGTTGCTGGCAATTAAATTATGATGAAAAGAGACATTTTCGCCACCCCAGATTCCGCCGTAACCGTGATCTCCTTTGGAATGCACAGAACTGTTAAGCGCTTCAGAAATGATACACCACTGCATTGTAAAGTCCTTATTCTGGTAGAAAGAGGCATTTTCATCTGTGGCCCAGCTTACGGAACAGTGGTCTAAAATGACATTTTTGACACCCCGTCCTTTAAAGGAATCATCGGCAATGCCTTTGATGTCGCCCATCCTAAAGCGCATGTATCTAATGATGATATTATCATCTTTTACAGCAACCGGGTAGCCCTTAACAGTGATTCCATCTCCCGGCGCAGTCTGCCCGGCAATGGTAAGATTGCCTTTGTTGATATCTAATGGCCTTTCGAGTACTATAGTGCCTGAAACTGCGAAAACAATAGTACGTGGACCATCCTTTAAAATGCCTTTTCTAAGACTTCCTTCTCCATCATCATTTAGGTTTGTAACGGTGTAAACAATACCGCCCCGGCCACCGGTTGCATACCTTCCAAAACCCTCGGCTGAAGGAAAAGCCAGTTGCTGTGCCTGTAAAGGCAAGCCTACCAGTATAGCTGCAATTAAAAATTTTATTTTCTCCAGGCAATTGCGCATATTTTTTATTTTTTTCTCTTTAAAAGTTTTCTAATAATATTGGATCTTAAAGGCTTTCGTTCCGTCTTCAAGACTCCTTCTACCATAAATTTAATTAGGCAAAATCAACCGGATTATAAAAACCCGGTTAATAGTGCCTAGTAGAGTAGATTTCTAATTTTCTGTTTTAAATAAATATTCTTTTTTCTAATCATTGGAATTATTTAGAATTCAAAAGCTCCAAGATCTGGTGCAGCACCATTGTAAGGTAAGCCTACATCCACTCCTGCGTCAATCAAATCACTGTCTGATTCTAAATGGAAAAAACTAACGTCGGGGAGGCTACCGTCAGGCTTCCTGGGACCTGTTAATTCAGAATAATCTATACTCACAAAATCATTTACAGAAGATTCAACTCCCTCCATCCAACTGTTATTGGTCACATCTAGAGTAGTCGCATTGATGCTGCCAACTTCCCCAAGAACATTACTATTCTTAATTGTTAACTTTTCAAGTGGATTTGTACTGCCAAAACCATAATTGGTTCCGTTATCATAAGCAGAGCAATTGTAAAGTGTCACCTCTCCTCTATTACTGTTGTGGTCAAAGCCATCATACCTATTTCCTACAGCAATAGACCTTATGTAAATCGCATTATGCTTCAAATCTTTGTTATCACTACCACCCGTTTTAAAGCCGTTTCCGTCACCACCGCTTACAGAACCATCTTTGAGATATCCATTTTGGATTGACCAGCAATCTTCATGAATAGTAGTGACATTATCTGCATTTCTTAAATAACCGTCCCAACCATCATCAAGGTTTTGCCACGCCCTACATCCCACGAATTTATTACCGGTACCTACATCTAATTTGCTGGCAAATCCGTCAGCATTTTCTAGTGTAGAATCTGCATTGAAGAAAGAGTCACAATTAAGTATAGTATTGTTCGCAGCACCACTGTTCAATTGAAGCCCTGTATCTGCACATTCAGAAAAAGTACAGAACTCAACAAGATTGTTGCTTCCTGTTATCTGCATTCCATTGTCTCCTGCCTTAGTAACATCAATGCCTTTGATATGCCAGTAATTTGCCTTCAACTCTATACCTCTATTAGAAGAATTTTCAGCCATTGAAGAAAAATCAAATTTTGGCCTGTTGTCATCACCGGGATGAGCCAACAATGAGATCATATTACCCGCACTACCACTTGTGTTTATTTCTATGGTAGCATCGAAGGTATAATCACCTCCACGGATGTATATATTTTCACCGGGAATGGCTACTGAAATTGCATCCAGAATTTCCTGTGATGTAGAAACCACTTTACCATCTATTGAGGAAGTATTATCTCCAGTTCGGAATGAGTAGGTGTTACTTAAAGCAATATTCTTTCCATCGCTGGTTTCAATACGCCAGTAGTAGACAGTATTGGGTTCTACTTCAACATCTATGGTAGAAACTGTAAGTCCTTTCCATTCTTCAGATGGTTCCTGGTTGCCATCAACCTCATCAGCAAATAATGTATAGGTAAGAGGATCTCCATCAATATCTGCGGAAGCAGCTTCCCAGGTTAAAGCAACCTTACCATCAACAGGAGATACCGTTACCCCGGAAGCAGGTGAAACTAATGTAGCCGGAAAAGGTGCATTATTAGATCCTGCCTCACCCGCAACATAAAATTTATGAGGATCTGAACTGGTAGTCTCTTCTCCCGCATTTTTTGCTACCACACTCCATGAATATGGATAACCTCTTTCGAGTCTAACTACAAGTGAGGTCGAGGTAAGGTTAGGTCGCTGTGTTACTTCCTGCGTTACCAGATTGGTAATTAAAAGATCATACCTTTCAGCATCAATAGCTTCATTCCATTCAAAAGCTACTTCGGCCATATTCGCAATAACGTCTCCTACTTCACATTCTGTATTATTTTGCGGCATAACCAGTTCGGCCTTTCCGGGAGGTGTAGCAGAAATAATTTCGGCATCATCATCTTCTGAACAGGAAACTGTTATAGTGCCCAGCAGAATAATGAAGAACATTTTTATACAGGATATATTTTTTATGTTTTTCATAATTTAATCACTTTAATAGTTTGACTTACCGTGGCGGATTTCAATTGAAGGAAATACACACCTTCCCTGTAGTTGGTAAGGTTGAGTGGAAGCAATCTGTCTGCAGGAATTTCCATTCTTCCTGAGAAGTATTCCTTTCCATTAAGGTCAAGCAGGGAAACATGTATATTGGGATCTAACCCATTGATATAGACCTTAAGATCTCCCCGGGTTGGGTTTGGAAACAGTACAACCTCTTCAGACATTAATACCTCATCATAAAAAATTCCCTGACAGCCAGAATCTGTATAGACAGCAAATTTATTCGTGCCTGGCTTAAGATCTAAGGTTACTTGAGATTGTGATGTGGTCGTGATATTCCCGTTATGTTCAATTGTGTAAAGGTCGGCCCCATCTAATGATAAGGTCACAGTATTAGCCGCATAATCTACCGAAGAATAAGCTTCTAAAGGAGTTGGTCCTTCTACTGTTATTTTAAAACACTGCTCATATCCACCCTGTCCATCAACAGTCATACAGATATCATAACTACCCGCAGCTAAATTTTCAATCTTTGCTGAAAAGTTGTTAGAAGATGAAAGTGTAGCAGAACCTGTACCTGCACCAGATAATGAAACATTATAGGTGTAATTTGGATCTTTGGCAGTGATGGATACAAACCCGTCTCCGTTTCCATTACAGCTCACATCATGCACAGCTATGTTGAAATTATCTGATGGCAAATTGAAGACTTCACATCCAAAAACATCAACGGTCGCTCCTTCAGTAGAATTAGGACAGCTATCCTCACTATCTACAAGTCCGTCGCCATCACTATCATCACATACATCTCCAATCCCGTCACCATCAGAATCTGCCTGGTCGGCATTTGGTGTGAATACGCAATTGTCATCCACATCAAGTATCCCATCATTATCAGAATCATCAGTCGCTATTAGGTTTGGTAACGGGTCCCAGTCATCATTCCCTTTAGTGAAATTAAAAGGTTTGATCTCGGTGTCATCATTAAGCACAGGGGAATCGAGTACTGTAGACCACGACACACGATTGTCCATGTGATTTTCTCCGGAAGCTTCGACTGTTCCGTATTCGTACATTTTTTCAGATTCACCTCCAAGGGAGCTTTTCCAGCCTTCTGGTTCGATCAAAGACTTTCCTTCAAAACCTGGATAAGTAGAAACGGCAATATTGGTATTATAAAAAACAACTTCGCTGGTGTTTGCCTGCCATGGTCTTCCAAAAAAGCCAGGTTTGGAACCCTGATTTGAAGCTGTATTTACACCTGGTATTGTTGAAATAATATTAGTTTCGTACATAAGAAACCCTCTTCCTCCGTCTTGTTGCGCAGCAGTAATATAAGCAGCATCACTACTTACATCACTTGTATTAAGAACCAGGTCAGATTTGTAGAAAACAGCGGTCATTCCGCCAAAAATGTAATCTACAGCACCCATCATAGCTCCTTTATAGATCACCACCCTGGAATCAGACCCTCCGTAGAAGGAATCCTGTCTTCCCACGATTCGACATTTGTCAAGAATGATCTTGTCTGAGCCACTCGCAATTCCTATTGCCGCGGCACGTTCAACAAAGCTTCGATCCTGCACGCTGGTATTGCCATAATCGGTAGGACGTTCACCTCTGTTACCGCTAACCATTACCACTACGTCTTCAGATTCTTTTTGAGAGATATACTGGTTGAAGGAATTTTCGATAATTAGATCTTCAGCAATAAAACCGTCTGCTGCAACCACTAAAGTAGCATTCCAGTAAGAACCATTAGTGGTTCCTGAAACATTGTCATACGGCTGACTCCCATTAGCTTTATTAACCTCCAGCGCATCTTCGCTCCATTTATTATCAGTTCCCTGGCTATAATAGTTGTAACCATAACCATAATAGGAGGTGATACGAACGGCGTTATCTGCAATACCTACACCTTCATTTGTCAATTCAATACTTGGAATGGAAGCGGCGTTCTTTAGAGTAATATTATCTTCCTTAATTACTACCATTTCCTCGTAATTTCCTGAATCTATAAGAACCGTTACACGTTCATCATTAGGCCTGGCCATCCTTGAAATTGCATCGAGAGCAGCATTTATGGTTTGATAATCTTTATCTTTTCCTACTGTAATTACTTCAGAATAAGCCACCACATCTATTACCTCAATATTGGTAATATAGGAAGTAGCATTAATTGTAATCTCAGCCATTCCTGCTTCGGTACCTGGATAAGTATAGGTAACATACTCCATTTGTGAAGTACTGCCACTGCTGGTGGTTATTGCATCACCGCTGTCAATGGTAAAGTCGGCAGCATAATAAAAAGTAACCACCATTTTCTGTCCGGGCTGCATGGGAACCGAAATTGTGCCTTCGCTTCCTGCAGACAAATGGCCTTTGGCCTGCTCATTTTTTATATTTCCTGTAAAAATTAGGCCCTTATAATATTCTGTTTCAACAGTAATATTTGTATCGTCAAAAGTCCAATTTGAAACACTTTCAAAGTCAAGCCTTTTGGTTACTGCTTCTCCATCCACAGTCAAATAAGAAGTAAGGGAAAGTTCTAGTGGATATGCTTCCAAACCAGATACATTTACCTCATAAACCCCGTCTCTTAGAGCTACAGAATTTATATCTGAAAAAGTATATAAGTAATCTGGTTCATTAATATTTGTAAAGGTTAACGTTAAATCCCCTTTTTGAGCCTCAGTTAATCCATTAGTTTCGATTGTTACATTCTGTAATGGTTTTGGTTTAAAAACAATATCTGTAGTTGTTGCTCCAGTAATTTGAACGGTATTATCGGGGATGTGAAAATCGTTCACGCCATCTGCCTCTATAGTATATTCAATATTGGGTTGCAACTGTACAGAATAGGCTTCAGCATCAACATCAAGCATAGGCTGAGGAACATAAATACTATTGGCATCTGGATCTGGAGTAAAAGTAAGAGCCAGATCTGAGATATTTTCTCCCAGACCAATCACCGATCCAGAAACAGTAAAAAGCTCTACTTTTTGGATAGTTATGTCGTAAGATATAGTGCTTTCAGTTACCTCCAGGCTGCTACCATTGGAAATAATATAACCATTGGCTCCTTCGAGAGATAGATTATATTCATAACCTACCGGTAATTTTACCTGGTAAGTTCCATCTGTTGGTATGACATTCCATTTTTTTCCAGCGCTATTTGTAAAAGTTATAGAATAATCAACAGGAATCCCTGATGCGGATGAAAGATCTACATTCCCATTGAGGCTGGCGTAAATAGCCGGAGTTCTTATAATTCTAAAATAGCTTGGTTTATCGGCCGCGTCATAGATATTGTAAGTTCCGCTGGCTTTTGCAACAAAGTTTACCTCCATGGGTTCACCGCCCACACTTACAACATCGTCCTGTAGGTCTGGATCTGCAACATATTCAAAATGAAGTTGACCAACTCCATCCTGACCAAGAACCCAAAGTGTCACTTCATCATCTTCACTAAGCTCAAGGCTCATGTACCTGTCGCGCGCTCCTCTCGAATTAATATAAACTCTTCCCGTAAATTCCTCAGATGAAACATTTTCATCATATCGGGTAAGGTTGGTATTAGAAGTACGTAACCTGTCGTTTCCGCCGCCTACCCAGCTCAAATCACCTTCAGTAAAATCCGGGAAGACATTGCCTGCAGTTCCTGGAGTAATGGACTCATCATACCACGAATTGATAATATCTTCAGTTAGTTTATTATTGTACTGAGACTCGTCCAGTTGTGCTGCCCCAAAATCCCAAACATCAGGAAGGCCATTGGATGTGCCACTGCCAATTTCCTCTACAGTAATGTTGTAAGTGGAAGTACTTTCATCGACATTTAAAGTTGTACCGTTAGAAATTTCATATCCTTCTGCTCCTTCCAGTGAAATGCTATATTCAAAACCTACAGGCAAATCTACCTGATAAGATCCCCCATCAACCTCGGCACTCCAGGTTTTTCCTGCCTCGTTAGTGAAAATTATGATGTGGTCATCGGGAGTTCCTGCAACATCAGTTAGATCTACATTTCCACTAAGTGCAGCATAGGTAGCAATTTTACGTGCTATTCTAAAATAGCTAGGCTTATCTGTATCATCATAGATACGGTAGGTGCCTGCAGCTTTTGCAGTAAAATTTAATTCAGTAAGTTCCTCTCCAACAGCTACGATATCATTTTGCAAGGTGGGATCTAAAATATATTCAAAATGGATATTTCCGTTACCCTCTTGAGTAAGCGTCCATATAGTTACAACATCATCCTCATTAAGATCTATACTGAAATACCGATTTGTAGCTCCTGATGAATTTATATAGATCCTTCCCTTAAATTCGTCGTAATCTGAAATATTTTCATCGTAACGGGTCAGGTTTGTATTAGAAGTTCGTAAACGGTCACTACCGCCTCCGGTAAAGCTTAGATCACCAACAGTAAAATCTGGTAATTTATTATCTGAGCTTCCTGGCGTAATGGATTCATCGTACCATGAATTGATGATCTCTTCAGTCAACATATTTGAATATTGAGACTCATCAAGTTGTGATGCACCAAAATCCCAAACCTGGGTAAGGTCCTCAGAGGGGATTGATACAGCCTGCTCTGTAACCACCTCTAAACCGGGAAGGTAGGTATCATTACCTGTTCCGGCAACAGTCTTAAAATTTAAAGTTGTAGCAGGCCCAGTATAGGTAAATTCATAGGTGTCCTCAAGGTCATTGACTACCTTTGTTGGTACTTCGCCCAAAGATGCTCCTGTAGACACATCTGTACCTACCATGTTAAGGCCCGAATGTTTAGAACCTATGAAGCGTATGGTAGCGCTCCCCTCCACAGAAACATTTATTTCCTGATCAACTTTGAGATTGAGCCCATAGGTCTCTGAGTGAAATGAGTAATCTCCTCCCAGGGTTAGTTTGCCATCGGGGCTTTGTTTAGCACTTATTATAGTCCCATCGGTAAAATCATAAGTGACTATATTTTGCTCCTGGGAGTACCCAGTAAAAATCCCTATTAAGAGAAAGAGGGATATGAAGTGTAATTGTTTAATCATTCTTTACAAGATTTAAAATTAAAAATACATCCTATCCTATGTCAGGATTCTTAACTGCTTTTAAATTTAAAAGCGCGTAGCTCTTCTTCTTATGTTTAAGGATTATCCTCTTGAAATACTCTTATCTCAGTAAAGTGTAAAAAAGGGTTTGCGTCATTACAACGCACCCCCTTTTTCGCATCTAAACTAACCTACCATCTTATCTCCAACGCGGGTCACCCACGTTATTATCTATTAATGTTTGATTTGTGACAGTAAAATCTCCTGTTGACGGATCAACAAAACCTGGATCAAGTGTCATATAGTTACTATCATCGAAAATATATTGCGAGGTATCATAAAATCCTGGAGCATTGAAGTAATTATTATCTCTAAAGGTTGGAGATTCATCAATACCAGATCTATCGGCATAACCTTCGGATGCAGTATTTACGATTAACGTATTCCTTACGGTTACGTCATTCGATACAAACCGGACATATAATAATCTTCTGGTATCATTATCAGAACTGGCGTAAATTGTAACGCGGTCAATGACAATATTTGTAGTTAGCCCAGAACCAGATCCTGATGTTTTTGCTTCATCCAATCTTATAAAATCTCTGGCAGGGGCAACATTGTAAAATGTACTTGTATTAATGTTAAGATTCATTACTGCAGACTTTCTGAAGTCAATTAAATCACCTCCACTAGTTAAGATATTGTATACAATACTATTTTCTACGGTCAGATTTTGCAAAATCGTGTTGTCTTGATCAGCTTTAATAAAGGAATTTGAAAAATCATGAATAGTATTTCCGCTGATCAATATGGAATTATAATTTCCAGCCTCTTCAAATTCCAGAAAATTATCCATGCCGGTAGCTCCTTGCAAATCTAAATCTATAAAGGCCACATCTAGCGCCCCAGCTGCAATCTTAAAATTTACTTGAAGCCTAGGCTTATCAAAGCTTCTCAAGCCTCTAATGGTAATAGATTTATCAAGAGTAACAGTTCCCGTTTGTTCAGTGTAATCTCCGGGTTCAAGTACCAGAATGGCACCTTCTTCTGCATCGGTGATCATTTGCAAAAGATCGTCTTCAGGAGTAACCAATATTCCATCCCCAATGTCAATTCCTGTGGTAAATTCTCTAATCCCTCTTATTTTCTCTCCATTGAATAAAGTTGCAGTATATTCTGTTTCTGAGGTAAGGCCTGTAATCGTGGCCACCCCCTGATTCATTTCCTCTGCTGTAATGGTATGAGTGATATCCCCGGGACTGAGTTTAATTTCGGTAACCTCACTTCCGGGAGTCCATCTTAATGTAGCCTCTTTAGCCACAATATCTCCGGGTTGAACTTCTATAAAAATTTGTTCGGTTAAAGTTCGTACCGTGGTTGTAGCCCAGGAGGAATCGTCGAGTCCTCTCTCACTTATTGCTTTTACTCTAACAGAATATAAAGTTTCACTTTCTAAAGGCACCAGGAACGGTAATTCATCTGGATTCACCTCAACTGTTTTGACAATATTGTTGAATTGTAATGAATCATTAGAAAACTCCACTATATAACTATTTGCATCTTCGTTCAGGGTCCAGTTCAACTCTACATTTACCTGATTCCTTACGAACGCCTTTAAATTTACTGGAGCAAATTCCCGGCTTACCGGAAGCTCTTCGATTAGCTCTTTATCATAATCACAGGCCGTAATAGTAACTGCAACCAGGAGAGCTATTAGTAGACTTTTAAAGATATCTTTTACTTTCATAATTTATAAATTGATTCTGTTTCTTGGGTTCTAGTACCCGTAATCGTTCACCAATTGACCATTACTCGCATCAATGAAGACCTGCCATATTGGCCAAAATTGTCTATTATCTGGATCAACTCCCGGCTTGTACAGCGAGTTAATTATTTCATCCAGGGGCTGGTCCCATGAATATGCAGAATATTCTGGTCCCGGGTTTCCGGTTTCCCCTCTATTTAATCCGTAGATATCCAGAGTGTATCCATCATCATCATACTTGTAATAAAGGGTGGTAGGTACATTCGCATAATCTCCTGTTCTATTTTCAAGATTCTCTAATTCCTGCTTTTCCTCATCCAGTTTCTCACCCAAAAGGTTCCAGCGGATCAGATCCATTTTTCGATCCATTTCTCCTGTAAATTCGTACTTGTACTCTTCTACAATTGCATTGAACATCTCTTCTTTAGAACCAAGAGCATCTACATAAGCATCTACCTTTTCGGCATGAAGTTCAGTAGGAAAGGCCCTGCGTCGAATTTCCTTAAGATATGGTGCTGCCGCTCCCGGGCCTTCCAGTTCATTAGCCGCTTCAGCAGCAGTTAAAAGAACTTCAGCATATCTCATGTAAATAAGATTTACCCCATCATCATTTGTGGAAGTTACCTTACGATCCATCCATTCATAACGATATTTCCCAAAGTACCACCTGTTAATACCGGTGAGTTCCTGTTGAGCAATACCATCTACTGCAGTACCCCACTCAAAAGGTACAGCTGAAACATCTCTACGAGTATCGTCTTCATCAAAATCGTAATATATTGTGGGTGTAGGGCCGGCATTACCACCTCGCGGTTGCCCTGTAAACTGGTCTACAGTGTTATGAGGTACAGCAAATGAAAACAACACCCGGCCACGACCATCGGCGAAAGGTATTTCCCAAAGAGATTCTCCTCCAGCATTGGTGTCTTCACTATTGTACTTCCTCCAAAAGTTCTCAAAAGAAGGTTCTAGATGCGCTCTTCCGCTGTTTATTACAGCACGGGCTTCTTCAAGAGCCAGACGGTACATTTTCTCAACAGAGAGATCTGGATCATTGCTTCTTCTCACCCCATCAGGATATTGTTGATATCCGGCAGCGACTAAAGCAAGACGAGCCCTAAATCCTTTTACAAATGCCTTATTTATACGTTCTACCGAAGAGGTTGTAGCATTTTCATTTGGCCATGCAACTAAAGTTGCTGCTTCTCCAAGATCTGCAATAAGTTTCTTGTATATGGTATCGCGACTGGTTTTTGGTAAGTATAGTGTCTCTGAAGAAATTGGCTCAAAACGAGCAGGAACATCTCCCCAGGTTTTCATAAGATCTGCATAATAAATTGCTCTATATGTTAGTGCCGCTCCTAAAAGTTGACCAAAAGCATTCCCGGGTTCAGGATTTCCAAAGAGACGAAGATTTTCTATAGCTATGTTTGCTCTCTCAATCCCCTGGTACATCATAGCCCAGGCATTATTATCTGTATTCATCCTGGAATTGCTGGGCTTGGCATCATAATACAACAAGTCGGCATCCGAACCTTCACTTCCAGAACTGTAGTTGTACTCAACATCAGTATTAAACCCGTAGTAAGGAATCCATCTTCCCCTATAGGAGTTAGTCTGTCCCATGGGTTCAAGAATGCCATCCACAGCTCCCTTCGCTAAATCAAGCGTAGAAAAAATAGTCGATTTATCGAGTGTTGAATTTGCAGGTGCTTCCAGGAAGTCTTCATCCAGAAAATCATCCTCGCAAGAAACCACCACGAATATTAGAAGCAATACCGAAAAGATTTTAAATAACGTGAGTTCGACTTAAGCAGATAACCTTTGATCTATAATTTCCAGGTTTAAGGAAGGTTTTTTAGGAAAGAAGCTGTAGGCGATTAGCCCAGAGAGCAGGTTTGATAGGAAGTTATCAAAACTT
>Ga0208014_1000047_pt1 | contig 88571 bp, 72 predicted proteins | sample 25_taG_FD_184099 | JGI IMG/M metagenome (GOLD analysis project Ga0208014, IMG submission 184099) | Marine viral communities from Cariaco Basin, Caribbean Sea - 25_WHOI_OMZ (SPAdes) (version 2) | ecosystem: Environmental > Aquatic > Marine > Oceanic | place: Caribbean Sea: Cariaco Basin...
GGGCTTGCCAGATCGAAGCTCTTCGCCCATTTGTTTTATAAGAGCTTCCATATCTAAGTTACTTTCTGTATTTTTCATATGTCTAATTTATTAAATTATAAATTGACACACTTAATTGAATAGACTCTGTGCGAAGGACGATTGACGATGTTTGAGGTACGAATGACGATGAAATTTAAGAAGATCAGGGGCTATTTTTCATTCTTTTTTGGAGATTCGGGAGAGTTCATAAATTTGATGGGGATCGCGTCTTCGGTGCCATAGATTTTGAGTTCCTTTATATCGGCAGGGAGGTTGAAACCGCGGGCAAAAAGTTCTTCCTTAACTTCGCGTATAACAAGGCCACGGAGCACGAGTGAGGCTCTTCGGTAATCTTTGGTACCGACCCAAAAAAAGACCTTTAAATTAACCGTACTGGTTGCCAGTTCATCTTCTATCACAAAATTCTCGTGTTCATCATCCCGGACAATCTCCGTATTTTTATCAAGGATATCCTGAATCAGTCTTTTTGCGTCGGAGATATTGTCTTCATACCCTAGGCCTACGGTGAAATCAACTCTAAAAAATCCATCGGCGGTATAGTTCTCTACTGGCTTTGTGAGCACATCGCTATTGGGGATATAGATGTCGCGCCCATCAAAGGTTTTTATATGGGAATAGCGGAAGCTCAATTCTTTTACCTTGCCGAAGATTTGGTCTATTTTGATGGTGTCGTTTATGTTGAATGGTCTATTAAATGCTAGAATGATCCCTGCCAAGAAGTTCTTCCCTATATCCTGAAAAGCGAAACCAAGAATAATGGCCCCTCCACCCACGGCGGTTAAAAGTCCCGTGGCAATACCATCCAGACCAGCCACTTTTAGCGCCAACATTATGGCAATTATAATCAGAACAATTTTTATCGCCTGTGCCAAAAACTTGGCCATTAAAGGATCTTCGGATTTTTTCTGAAAGCGGCGCTTGTAGAAATTGGTTAGTACCTGGGCGAGCAGAACGCCCAAAATTATTACCAATATCCCCAAGGCAACACGTGGAAGTACTTTAAGCAAATGGTGGTAATAGGAATCCAGCGAATGACGAATGGTGTCCGTGGGGGATTGAAGAAATATAGGTGGAAGCATTTTTTTTCTTTTAAAGGTAGGGAATCTGGAAAGAAGCTGGATGGGGTTTTTTAGTTCGTTCGTAGTTGTTGGTCTTTGGTCGTTGGTCTTTGGTCGATGGTCTTTGGTCTTTAGTTGGTAGACGGTAGTTGGTAGTTGGTAGACGGTGGACGGTGGACGGTAGTAGGTAGACGGTAGTTGGTAGACGGTGGACGGTAGTTGGTAGACGGTAGTTGGTAGACGGTAGTTGGTAGACGGTAGTTTTTAGTCGTTGGTCTTTGGTCGTTGGTCTTTAGTTGGTAGACGATAGTTGGTAGACGGTAGACGGTAGACGGTGGACGGTAGTTGGTGGACGGTAGTTGGTAGACGGTAGACGGTAGTTGGTAGACGGTAGTTTTTGGTCGTTGGTCTTTGGATAGTAGACGGTGGACGGGTGGTCGGTATTAAAAGAGTAATCCTGGGAGTGGGTACTCGTGGAGGGTTTCGGCCATGTTGGTATCGAGGTCCCTTCTGTAAAGATTTGGACTTACGGGATGGGCATTAAAGGGTTTTGAGGTAAAGCCGTTTTTCATCAATTCGGCGATATCCTTTTCTTTTAAATCGGGGTTGAACCATTCGGCATACAGTCCTTTATCAAGTACAAGAGGTTGGCGTTTTTTTACGTTGTGAACTTGGCGGAAAAAAGGATTGGCCTCCATTGTCAGCAAGGAGAAGGTGGATGTATTAGTTTCCTTATTTAAATCGGAATAGATTCCGGCAAAGGCAAACAAATCCCGGCCATCCTCAAAACTTGTGGTGGGGATATAGCAGAAATATGGAACAGATTGGCCACCATGACTATGAGGTTCAAAAAAGCCATCGGCAATAATAAGACATCGGTTGGTATGGACCGAGTCCCTTGAAATGCCGCTAAATAAGTTTTCGGAACGTATGTTGAGGGTGTTATATTTCTTTCTAAAACCGGCAACATCTCCCCTTCCCCATTCCGGCACAAATCCCCATTTAGCTTTAGAAATCAGACTAGGCTCCCCCATTTTAATAATATGCATAGTTGGATACGTAAAACCCGATTGATGAAAATAGGGTTTAAATTCGGCGGGTTCGGCAAAGTCGGCATGGAAGAACCCTTGCACCTGACTTTTCATTTTCGTTAAGGCGGTATCGTAGCACATTTGGGTTTCGGATTTCGGATTTCTGGTATCTTGTTGCTGGGTTCTTGTTTCTTGGTTCTTGTTTCTGGTTATGGGCCTGGATTATGGCTTTCAAATTTTGATAATCCTTGGATATAATCAATATATTTGGAACCCTGGTTTTACAATTAAATTTCATTTAAAAGAGCTTAGTGCAATCACCACTTTTGAGCCATTCCCAATAATATGACCTTCTTTTCCAATTTGTTGCATCTGGGTCCTTGTAAATGCGAGAAACGGATAGCTTCTTTTATGAAACAATACTGATTTGGAAAACATCAAAAATAAAAACATTACTCTTCTAACAACAACCTATGAAAACATTTTTACTTTCTATTTTCATTTTGGCAAGTGCTTTTATGTTTGGACAAAATGATTACAACATCCAGATTGACAATCAGGTTTTGGACATAGCTTTGGACCAGGAATATCAAATAACCATAAAGGGCAAGCAGCATACGTTAAAAGTTAGCGCCAAGGACACCCTTACCTACCAAGGTAAATTATTCAGTTTTAAACATTCAAAGGATTATAAAGTTACCAAAACTGCAATTGATTCCGGAATCGACCAACAGATGATCATGGCCGCCGATGGTACGGGCCTAGCGATACAGCAATATCACAATTTTGATCCTACAATGCTTAACGAGATGATGATGGCGGAAGTCACAAAGGAAAGTCTGAGCTATGGGTATGAAATGGAGCGACAGGATTACGAAAGAAAATTAAGCTCGGGCCACGATATCACGGTCAACAGGGCAGTTTTAAAATACAAGGGAGACACCAATATCTATGAAATAGCCTCCTTAGGAAATAAAGACGAAGGGATTATCATACTCACCATGAAAATGGATGACAACCAAGACAGCGAAGGCCAAAAGGTTATCGATACCATGTGGGAAACGTTGTGGTATAAATAGACGTAAGTCATAAGACGTAAGACTTAAGACTTGCTCCTTAACAACCTGATAATTAAGTTAGATTGATTAAGCATTCTTTTTAACAATTGAATTTCGATGGTAAACTAAATGGCATGCTTGTACTTAATAAAATGATTCCAAACAGCCATCATCATTGATTCAACAGAACGTTGTAATGTTTTAAACGGACACTATTGTAATTAATTATAACAATTAAGAGGAATTGGACATATCCTTTTGCGGAATGAATATTTGTCTTTACCATAAACATCCAGAGCGCAAAATGTCTGGTTATTCGTTTCAAGTCCTCGGCCGCCGCCGCGGACTGTGGGGTTTCCACTTCTATCCCTGCCTGCCTAACCTGCAGGCAGGCCTAACCGGCAGGCAAGCCTCATGCTGCACCTTCGAGATCGGTGCCCTCATATTTGGTGGCCTCGATGCAATCCGATGAAAAATAGGGATTACGACCACCTTAGATTTGGTTATGCCTATAACTTTGGGTTGTACTTGTTATTGGGCTGTTTCTCTATGGCTTGAAATTCCCCTGTGTCTTTTTGATTTGATTTCTTCGATGTTGTTGGCCTAGATATGATCCAGATGAAAAATCAGGATCACTCGGATATCTTGGATTGTTGTGGATATACTCTTAGATATGGATTATGGGGGCTACTTCGGTATGCTACCATTGGGAAGTCTTTGCGATTCTTCAAAAACTGATTTGATGGTTATTGTCTATTAACCTTATAGGGAATAAAGATGAATTATCCCTAAGTCATATACGCTATATATACGCTATACCTATTGTTTATCGTGCAGATTATGATTAAGTTAGCATTACTCTAAAAACTTATAATTATGGCACGACAAACAGGAATAATCAAGTTATCCGGGACTATTGGAGACATTAATTTTTTTGTGGTAAAGGGGAAGGGTTTCGCCCGTGAAGCTGGAGGCGGTTTTAATGGCCCAGACATTAAAACCAAGGAGAGTATGCGACGGGTGCGGGAGAACGGATCAGAATTTGGGCACTGCAGTGGGGTGAAAAAGACAATCCTCCAGGCCTTCCACCCGTATATTTTGAAAAGAGACCGTGGGTTTCACGGTAAATGCATGAGCTTGTTTACGAAGCTTAAGAGTTTGGACTTAGTTTCAAAGCGAGGGCAGCGACTGGTACAAAATGGCTTTCAAACCTCACAAGGGAAACAGCTGTTTAGGGATTTTCCTTTTGGAAAGCCAATGGAGTTTCTGGATGCTATGGCCCACCGATGGCATTTTGATGCGGCAGCCCAAAGGCTGGAATTCCCCGCTTTTATTTGTAAAGATTATAAGGATTTAAAAGAAAGGTCCGAACTAAAACTGAGCCTCTTTCTGGTCGATTTTAATTTTGAGAAGTTGGAGTTTGAGAGGCATTTATTGGATGAGAAAACGGTTTTAGTGGAGGAGGAAAATTCGGGATGGGTTTTGTTTCCTGCTACTCTTGTTCCTGTGAGGCATACTGCTATATTTTATGTGGGAGTTGAGGTTTTGAATGGGGCTGATAATATGGGGAGTGTTTTGGGGATACGGGTCGTTTGAGGGGTTTATAAGCTAATTATGATTTTGGATTGGCATTGCCTTAAAGTCGGGAGAGTTTGCGGAGCGGGGTAAAATAAAATGATGTAATTTTTTGTACTGCTGTTTATTGTGTTGTAATTTAATGGTTTATAATTAAAAAGACATGGGCTTTAAAAATATAAACCAGTTTAATCAGTCGGATCTACATATTCTTGAAACAGATATTCATAGTTTTAAGAGTGAGTTTAAAAATAGGGTAGGTTCTGAAATAGGTGATTTGGAAATTGCCGGAAGAGAATTCAGACTACTGAAGGAAGCAGATTTGGTGGACCTTTATCAAAGGGTGGAATCTCTTATAGAACAAATCCAAGATATGATTTGGGAGCTAAAAAGTCGGAATGGGCCCATTATGGATGCATCAGAAGCGCTCCAAATAACTTCTACTATAAGCACTTTAGAAGGAGAGTTGAATGCATTGTGGTCACTGCTTGAAAAACTAAATGTGGCATTTGCAAAAATGAATGATACCAACGAGGAATCTTTTATTGGTAAATCTAAAATACGTCTTCACAGGACTTTACGGTCTATCCAAAATGTTTTGAAGCCTCTTTTAAGAAAGTTAAGCCAACGTTTATGGAAATTAATTTCAGGTTTGTTAACCCCTAAGGAATGGAGTGTTTCGGGAGAATTGGGAAATACCGTACTTGGATTGGGGAGCGTAAAGATTGAGGTTAAATTTGGGGCTTAATATAATTCGGGGCTCTCATTTCAAAGCGTGGGTACCGACTTGTGGAAAAGTTTTTAAACTTCCCAAGGGAAAGAACTTTTTAGACAATTTTCATTTGGAAAGCCGATGGAGTTTCTGGATGATACGGCCCACAATTGGCATTTCCAATAACCTGCCCAACAACTGGAATTCCCACTTTTCTCCGTAAGGATTTGGATGATTTAAAGGAAGGGTCAGAATTAAAACTGAGCCTCTTGTGAGTGGAGCTGATAACATGGGAAGTATTTTGGGGATGTGGGTTGTTTGATGGGGTTATCAAACAAATTATGATTTTGGATTGGTAGTGCGTCAAAGTCGGGAGATTTTGTGGAGCGGGATCTTAGGGATGAGGCTTTAGGCAGTGAGCCTCTCGGGGTGTTAAAGTGTTGTTAGATATCTGGCCTAATAAATCTTCTTTTAGTCAAATGTTGTCCCTAAATATTTAAGCCAGGAGTTATGTCACTGCTAATTTCATTAAGTTTATTGATCAACAGCCTTTTTGTTTCATCTATACTATCCCTTTTTAATGGTACGCCTAAAATTAATATTACATTTCTAGTTTGATTTATTCCATTTTTAAAATGAATACATTTTATTTCTATTTGATTTGAAGGGTAACAAAGAAATCCATACTTAAAATCCGTTTTACTGAAGGACGAATAGGCTAATATTTGATGTAGGTCGTGTCGATGATCTTCTTTAAGTACTTCACTCTGATCAAACTTATTATATAGATTAGATTTGTATTTAGCATCAATAAATACTAATACATTATCCTTCTGAAAAATAGCATCCGGCTCAATATGCTTTAGCTCCCACGAATAATATTCAGTAGTCCTAGAATGGAATTTAAAGTTCGTATAAAGTCGCCCCCCTATTTCCTTTCCGACGCCCCTAAAAATGTGTTGGATGAATTTTTCAAAAACATCCGAGAAGTCAACACGCCATGCTGTGCTGTCAACAAGGTTAAAGTTTAGAATTTTATTTGCTTGTTTCTTGCAATCTTTTACCGTTGGACTGTCTGAAAACCAAATATTTATTTTTTTTGTTGCTTTTGGCTTGTGATGATATAAGCGCTCATCAAGAAAACTTAACTTATTTCTAAATGTAGTTTTTATTCTTTGTGGCGTATTAGCTGATAGCAGTTCGCTTTTGCAAATATCAAAAACATATCTAATTTCAGCATATTCACTATGAAATTCGCTTAATACATTGATTCTAGCCGGAAACTTTAAACGGGTTTCAACTTGGTATTCTGCATTAATGTATTTAGTCCAATTTACTTGCCCAATTGGTTGATTTGATACTTTTTCAATATTATCAAACTTCCGCCAAGATCTCATTGTCAGTGCTTCAAGAGAAGAAATGAATTTTACAGCTTCTAAATACAATGGTGGCCTAAAGTTCTTACCTGATGCTAGTGGCAAACTGTCAATTACCTCTGGACTTATTTCAGCTCCAAGTAGGTTTAGAATTTCAATATAATCCTCAAATCTATCCCTGCCAGTAAATCTGGGAGATACAACGAAATCACCGATTTGTTTTCCTGTATCAGAAGCTCTTAGTGGAATTGAGCCTATAAAACCTGATGAACGAAATGATAATGCAGTACTTTGGTCTGTTCCAATTATGTGAGGTTGCACTCCGAGGAATTTAAATTGCTCAGAATTGTAATCAATAAACTTTTGAAGATATTGTCCAATTACTCTTTTATCTGCTGATTTAAACCATTTTTTTTGCAAAGCAATTCCACTTAACTGTCTTGATTTTTCAGTTAAACAAGGTATTTCACAAAAAACATCTAATGGTTTTGTCATTCGAAAAGAGATAGATTTAATCTTGTTGAGAAATAGTTATTAAACTCCTCTTTTGCATTTCGCAAAAGCCCTTCCTGTAAATACTCCTTAATCAGGGGATAGATTTCGTAGCGAATTCTATTAAGCATTTCCGCTTCATTTTTAGCAATGAAATACCCTTCTCCAGGTTGAAGATTTAATTCTGTACTTGACGCATACCAATTAAAAATCTCCTCGATGACAGCAAAGTCTTCTCTAAAGAAAAACTCTTCTTCGGTTATTTTATTCACAGATACATTGTCAAGTTTTTTGCTTGAGCCCTCAATAACTTTAGGTGATTTATTATACCAGGCAAACCTTCTTCTTAATGCAAAGTCTACGACGGCCAAACTCCTGTCAGCCGTGTTCATAGTTGCAATTACAAAGAAGTTTTCTGGTAATTTGTTTACTTTTAAATTAGAAGAGATTTTAATTTCTACGTTTGATACCTCCATCTTGTGCTCGAATAAGTAAAAAATTGGACCTAAAACATTTGAGAGGTTAGCTCTATTTATTTCGTCAATGATTAAAATGACTTTTTCTGTTCTATTTTTAAGAGCATAATCTAACGCTTCCGAAAAACTACCCAAATATTCTTTATATCGAAGCTTTTCGTTTTCAGTTTCAGGCCTAATTCCGAAAATAAAATCGGAAAAACTAGTCTCCGCATGAAATTGGGTAAAAAATGTCTTTGCACCAATTTGGTCTGCAACACTTTTTGCTGTTCTTGTTTTTCCGGTTCCGGGGGGTCCTTGAAGTACAATATACCTCCTTTCCTTTAGAAGATTTTTCACTTCTTTTTCATCGTCTTTAATTTCAGTATTAAGAAAAGGTTCTAGAGCCTCTGAAATTGCTTTACGGTGGTCTTTGTTAGAAGGCCAGTCTCTAAGTTTAGCATAGCCAGCCACAAATGCAGTAATTATTTTCTTCCCTTCTTCGCTTTCGGGGGCATCAACGATTTGGCAAGTAGGTAATACTTTGGTATAAGTTTTAATTGTGTTTTTTATGTGCTGCAATTCTGGGCTTCCAGTAATTGATTTAGGTAAACTAGTTTCAATATCTGAAAAATCAGATTTACAAAAGCCTCTTTCGTTAGTAAGCTTTTTAAACAATCTTCTTAATCCTGGATAAGTTGCAAGTTCATAGTCATTTTTAAAACCGCTGGAACCAATTCCGAGACAAACTAACCAAGATTTATTCTGATCATTAGGAAATATTGTCAATGAAAAGTCGTGGAATGGTCCAGATACTTCTTCTTCTGCGTGAATAAAACCAAAATATGCACCATTGTCTTTTAGTGCCTCCTGTCCAGTGTTGTTTCTTTCAACATATGGCTTGTTGAATTCATTGTCTGTCTTGGCACCAAATTGTTCCGCTTTTACTTTTATGAATTCTCTAATATTTTCTATGCTCATGTTTTTTGTTTGAGGGTCATTGTACAATCCCATTGGTATTTCTATAACAAGCTACCTTCGTTTAACTATCTGCTTTAAGTTTATAATCGTGATAACTCAATTTTGGATTTTGATTTTTGAAATCTAACAATTCTGAAATGTCCATTTCAAATGCTTTTGAAAATACTGCAATGTTCGTTAGAGAAATATTTCGTTCTCCTCTTTCAATCATTCCAATATAAGTTCTATGGAAACCTGTTATAAAAGATAACTTCTCCTGACTTAAATTTCTTGCAGTTCTTAATTCTCGAATTCTTGTACCAAATTCGTTAAGTAAAAATTTATTTATCATTATCCGAAACTATACTTATTGTATGCTTTAAGCAACCTACAATTAGTATCAATCTCAAGGTGAGACAAAATGTAAAGAGCTTGGAAATAGAGATTATTTCCTCTACGGAAATTTGAAGCTCGTTATTGATGGAAAGGATGGATTGTTATTCTTAGTTACTTAGGTCCCTCATGCCTCTAGAAATTAATAAAGATATATTTAATAAAAATGCCCGAATGGAGAAACTATCTGGAACATGGGAAGTACCATCTCCAATTTCCTTTACGTCTGTGAGATAATTTCCGTTGAAATAATTGCTTAGGAGCTCAACTTATTTAAAGTCCTGATAAAATATTCCTGATCCAGCCCTTTCCTTTCTCTTTCAATTATCCTAACCAAATTCACAAGATCGGGGTCTTTGATTTTCTCCATATTAAAGGTTTGTTGTTGGTTGTTGTACCGCTGTCGATTGCCAAATTGCTGGATAAGTGCTTGGATATTTGGGGGGATAAAAAACTGGGCTTTCTCCTGAAGATGGACCTGATATTCATGCATAAAAATACCTATTCCAGCCATATCAAAATCACCGAAATGTAGGTAGGTATTCCCGATCAATTTTAGCCAGGAGATTAAATCTTTGTGCTGGCTTTGTGGATAGCGTGATACAAATAATGGCTTAATGTCCTTAAACAGATATTGCTGTTCGTTAAGGTGACGGAAGTTGCGGGCATTTTCTACACCTACGATCGTGATATCCTCCGGAACTTTGAAGTTCTGATAATCATAGATAAAACCAAAGCTGCCTTCTTGAGGATGGAATATATATTCTCTGGAATTTAAAGTGGCATTAATCACCTCAAAAGAATTGATTAAAAAACCTTTAAAGGCTCTTTCTTTTGAAGTTTTGGAATCGGTTGCAACTTTTACAAAGTCGGCACGGCTGGACTCTTTGTCTTCTAGAGCAGCAACATAATCCCTCAAATTGTGGATCTGCAATTGATTTGAAAGAAAATCTGAAAGTGATTCTTTGTTTATTAGGGTTATGGTTTTTCGATGCTTTCCTCTTTGAAGTATGATGTTTTCTGCAATCAGTTCATTTACAACCATATTTCTAGCGGTACTGGCAGGGAGGGTTTCACCTTCAATAAGCTGTAAAAGTAACTTGGCTATTTTGGGAGTTAGCTTCATTGATTCAACACTTTCGTATTCATCTTTATCAATCGGTTCACTTTGGTGAGGTATCTCTTGGGGTTGTTTCGCGATTGTTCCTTGGCAAGTTTATAAGTGTATTTATAATCTGTTGCGTTTTGGCTGGTCGGGGAACCATTGATGAGTAATATATTTCGCTCATTGGCAAACTTCAAGATTCCCCTTACATTGTTGGGGTGCAGTCTCCCTATTTCATCCATCATACAATGCAATTTAAAATCTTTGATCTTTCTTGAGGCGCTATCCTTAAATACATTAAGCAGTAGGATATTTATAATGGCTTTTACCAAAACGTCTGTTCCTTCACTCCCCACATTGGATAGTTTCTCCACCCATCCGGAATCGTTGTCATTTTCGACTACCCTGAATTGCAGATCAAAGGATTCGGATAAGGTTAAGTTAGTGGTCTTGGCTCTTTCCAATTCTTTTATTAACTGCTTTACCAAATCAACAGCCCTTTGGTTTTTTGAGGAAGAGTCGGATGTGCTGAAAAGATTTACCTGTCCCAACTGCAGACTGTTTTCATCATTAAAATCCTTTATTTCAAGTAGAAGTGAGACAATGGGATTGGAACTCTTCTGCGTGCGCATCTCCATTTCCTTAATGGCTTCCACAAAGTTTTTATGCAGGAAGTCATCATTGATCTTTTTGATGGTCTTCTCAATTTCAGCTTCCTTGGAAATCAGTTCGGTGGTCTCCCTTCCTATTTGATTGATAATACCCCCAAACCGTTCGTTCACTCGTTTTTGATATTCCTGAATTTTATCTTCCTCGATAAATTCTTTCAGATTCAGGGCAAAATTGAGATAATCCTCCTCATTATTGAATTGAACCTGAAAATTAAATACGTTGCTTTCATTAAACTTCCCAGCGAATCCATTGATGGCTCTCTGAAGCTCTTGAACATTCTTGATTCCCTTATAATGCTTATCATTAATTTCAGAAATAAGAACAGAAGCCATTTTTAAGAACTTTTGTTCCTCTTCATCTGAAGACTTCTCTAGAATTTTTTCGAGATCCAGGTAAGCATCCGATTTCTTAAATGTTTCAAATTCTGAAATATCCTTTTCAAAAAGATCAAATTCATTCACAAGAGATTTTATACTTTCTATTTGGTAACGCAACTTTTTATCAGCTCTAGAAAGTTCTTTCTTGTATATATCAGTAATTTTAAGTTGTAGTTGTTCCAAAGAAGCCTTTTCCGCTTTCCATTCCGGAAGGGAATCGAAAAGCTCCCTTTTATCCTTTTGATATTCTATGACAGTTTTCTCATTTTGCTCTATAAATTTGAGGGAGTTTTTAATAACAGATACTTGCATTTCAATTTCCTCAAGCCTTCTTCTATCCGCACCTTTGTCCTCCAATTCGTTCAACTGTTTGTTTTTCAAATCCTCAATTCGAAGATTGGATTGTTTTTGGTGCTTGAGGACAGCGGTTCTTAGTTCTGAAATCTTTTCATTCTTGATTCCTTCCAAACTTTCTATTTTCTTATCCCGTTCGGTTTCTTTTAGTGAAATTCTTCGGGAGATGTTCTTTTGAACGGCGGATAGAGTATCTGAGGACTTTGATAGGTCATAGGCGATTTTTTCCAGTTGTTTTTCAATTTCCGTTACTCTATTGTTTTTTTCTGCTTTTGACTTGGTAATCCATTCTTCCAATTCAACCGAATTTCTCTTTTGTTTTTCTTCATTCTGATTCAACTGATATTCGTTATGGGCGATTGAATCATTTAAAGTTTTGAGTTTTTTGGTGAAAGCAATCTTCAATTTATTTTGTTCCGTTTCCTTTTCTTCCCCTATTCGGAGGATTCCTTTGTGGATTTGCTCCAACTCCTTTTGTAAACCCGCAATATCCTGTTGATATTCCTTTACACTTTTAATTTTATTCTCTAGGACCTCTAAATTAATCTGAATGCCAAAAAATGATCCCGCTTCTCCTTCAAGTGTTTGTGGCTCTAAATGAGAATGGAACAGAATATTGTCATCGATGACCTTGCCAATGGTATTTTCCCAATTTGGAACGTTTTTGTTTAGCCATCCATAAAAAGAATCCTCACTCTGGCGGATTTTGGTCTCAATTTTTTCTATGGCTTTTTCAATTTCTTTTCCTTTGACATGTGCTTTGTCAATTTCGTTTTCAAAGTTGGAGGAGAGTTTATCATCATCCAGCTCCCATTCTTTCTTAATATTCTTGATTTGATGTTTGGCATCGGAAATGGTGGATTTTCCTAATGTTATTTTTGAAAGAAGTTGCTCTTGAATTTCTTTGCGTTCAGTTATTTCACTTTCAAAGAATATTTGGTGTTTTAATTCCGACTTTTGTTTTTCAAGGGAATGCTTATCCGTTTGTATTCTTTCTATCTCGTCTTTGGCGGTTGTTTTTTCCGCTTCGGAAGTACTGATTATTTCCTTTATTATATTTTGATAACTCCCAAAGAGTTCTTTATTGGTCCGTATGAATTCCTGCTCCAATTGATTGATTTCCGATGTTTTGTTATTGGAATAACTTTGTTTTTCATTTTCAATTTGCTTGATGCGCGATTCATATTTAGATTTGATATCCGTAAATTTTGAGGTTAGCAGTGCTTTCTCCTCTTCCAAAGATTGCTTACCCTGTTGAAGGGAATTTTTTTCGGCGACCTTGGATATTAAATCCGCTATCCCAATTCTCTGATATTCCTGTTGTTTTTTCTGAGCATAAGCTATCTGTTTTTTAAAGTAATTAATATCTGAAATTATCTTCTGCTCCCGTTTTTGGTGTAGATGCTTTAGCTTTTTAAGTTCTTCGTCTATTCTATCTCTAGTTTGTGCTTCTTCTGAAATCTTTACCTGGAGCAGTGGCTTTTGTTCTTCCACAAATGCCATTCGTGCCAGCAGGTTTCGGAATAGCATTACTTTTTCTTGATTCAGAAAATTATGGATACGATACTGATCAATAATCCCATCGGCTTCTTTTCTGATAGGTATTTCCCCTTTTCTATTCTTTCTGAACCAAATTGAAATGTCATTAATATGGTTTTCGAAATCACGCAGGTGATTTTTGGAATAATTCTCCAGATCGATGGTAAACTCTTCTTCATTCAGTGAATTGATAATGGTATCCTTGATGAACTTAGCTTCCAAATTAGAGTTTAGGAATACGTTCTGGATGGTGCGCGGGATATTTTCATATTGTCTGCTTTCAATAATCGAATATTTTCGATATTCAGGTTTGAGAGATTTATTATCGCCATAGATTATCCTGCGGAATTCGTCGTAGCTACTAATAATGGGGCTATAGTAAATGGATTTCCCGAAGGCACTACGGATTTGTTCCCAATTTTCAAACGCTCGATTATGGTCATCGATAAAAAGTTCCTGTTTATAACCTGAATCAAAAAACCGAAATGCCACTTTACCGTTCACTTTATAACAGAGAACACTAAAAGGAATTCCGTCTTTCATCACTTCATAAATGATATAGGAATTTTGATAGGGAAAATAATAATCATCATATCCTCTTTTTTCCCTCGGGATACCCAACCTGGTTTTATTGGCGTTATAAAAAAACAAGATGGCGCGCAGAAGGGTACTTTTGCCCACTCCCTGGGTGCCAATTAAGTGAACATTGCCATCTAGTTCGATTTCAGCATAGGCTACGGAGGCGCTATTTATAAAAATAACTTTATTCAGGCATCTCATTTTCTACTTCTTCAGGAATGTTAATGGCGGTGACCAATTCTTTTAAATAATTAAAAGAGGTAAGCACTTTATAGGTCTCGTTCATCTCATTTTCCAATGCCACAAAATCGTCCTTTACAAGCTGCTCGATGACCTTTTTCACCCGTTCTGAATAGTTCTTTTTATCGACCCCTATCCGTTTTAGATTATCCAATTTGTTCTTTAAATCTGCATTGTTCTTAAGCTGATTGGTTATTTCGGAAGGAGAAAAACGGAAACCAATATCAAAAGATGGGTCAAAGGTTTTTAAAAAGTCCAGTAGATCGATCCAACCGAATGCCTTATTTAATTTCCTATCCAGATTCGAATTGCTTTCCAATCGGGTGAAATAAAAATATTCGTTTCCGTGCTCCAAATGATAGTTAATGTGATGGAAATACTTCTGCAACTCATTAAAAGTTTCCCCTTCCTCGAGAACATTATATAGCATCCTTATTTGATCATCCGGACTGTTGGAGCAGATAAATCGGCCACGACGAAGTATCTCGAAAATTTCAGAGGTGCATTTTGTTTTCATCTTTATTTATTTTGGATAAACCATAGCATATTCCACTCCATTTAGATTTTCATATTCACCGGCAATTTCGAATTCCCGATCATAAAGAGAGATAAGCTGACAATATACGGTAACCCTTTCTTCAAAACTTACTTCCTTGTTGAAGTTGTAGTTTGCGATAAAGCGGAACAGATTGTCGCCAGTGGCCAAAAAATGGTTGCGCACCTCCTCGAGATTGATCATTATCTCCTGTTCTACGTTGTTGTCCAGAAAATCAGTAGCTATGGATTCCGCTAGCTGAGGAATGGTGTGGATTCTTGCTTTAAACTTTGCGGCCACCTTTTTAATAGCGTCAAACGCTCTTTCTTCATTAACAATAAAGTCCAGTGAAAGATTAAGTGGTTCACTCTGCCGTCGCTCAAAAATCAGAGGATTATTTTTGGATAGATGCTGTTTGATATCCGTTTCGGCTTCAATAGTAAAATGATCTTTTAGGTATTTTAACTTGCGGAGCTTCTCCAAAAACAATCCCTGTTGCCTTATTTGGTTCAGATAATTGATTACCTGTTTCTCAATTTCTATGAGGTTATGGGAGCTCTCGTTTAACTGGATTTTCAATTCTGTAATTACCCGTTTCAATTCCTCATCCTGCGAGGTTTTAAAAAAGACAGGCTGATTGTCATTGATGAGTTCAAGGGCTTGTCCACTGAGCTTTTTAATCATAACCCTCTTCTCATCCAGATGCTTTAATTTGAGCTGCTTGTTTTTAAAATTTGGCTCATTTTTAAAAGTGTTGTCAACTTTTCGTCTTAGATCTATAACACTACGTATTGTTACTATGCCAATTTTGCGAAAGGTCCTTTTTATCTCCCGCAAATACTCTTGTTTTCTGTGCTCGTTATTTTCGTTCAGGAAATAAACAATGTTTTCCTGGATGGATTTGACATTTCCATCAATTGATGCGAGGTTTATCTCTTCATTTACTTCAAGAACCTGTTCGAAAAACTGTAAATACAGGTCATCGATTTCCAGCAAGCCCCCATTCTTCCGCAACACACTTTTTTCGATCAGATAATCTATGCGCGTTTCATCATAATCGACCAACTCCCTAGCATAAGAAAGCTTAAACTCCAACGATTTTCGCTTTCCAAACATTTCATAAAGCAGCTTATCCTCACGCTTTAGGGCCGTAAGCAACTCCTTAATGTCATGGAATGATTGAATATGCATGAGGCTAATTTAAGGGAATTTTAGGAGAATGGGATTTCAGGTTGAGCATTTACCTCGACTTCCTTATAATATAACCTTCTTTCTCAGCGGAAGATTTTGGTATAAAGAGAAAAGAAATGTTTTAATTAATTTAGGAATAGACGAGAATAAGAAAATTTTGGAGTGGCAGGGGGAGAGCCGATGAAATTTTGGATTCATAATTGAAACCACTACCCAAAGTCTCTCGACTTTGAGTCCATCACGATCTTAACATATCCTCTCCCTCAAACCCTCACCACTCCTCTAAACCCTCGTGAAGCGTAATATGAATCCGCCCCATTGTGATAAATAAACACCTGCCCAAAGCGGAAATCGGCGAAAATGGCGCCGCCCAGTTCTCTTATATTTTCGGGAGTTTCTAGCCAAGTGGACGTCTTTGTGTCAAATTCACCGAAGGTTTGCAGTTTTCTGTATTGGGTTTCGTTCATTAAGTCAATTCCCATTCTGGAGGCAACATCTTTCACATTGTCGGCGGGTTTAAATTTCTTTCGGGCATCCCAGGCTTTTTTGTCGTAGCAGAGGCTTCTTCTGTACTTAGGACTTTCTTTGGAGAAATCGCAGAAAACATAAACATCTGAAACTTTGTTGTATTCCAATAAATTGGGTTCGCCACCAGTGCCTTCCATTTCACTTAGAGACCATAGTTTTTCTGGATTTGCGATGATTTTTGATTCGATATGCGCCCATTGAATGTTGGGAAATCTAACTTGAATAGTGAGGAATCTTTTTTTTAAGGTTTCTAGAAGGGATTGTTGTCCTTGGGCAATAAGGTTTTTCATATTTTCAGGAGTGTTTTAAAGCTATTTTGCGATTAGTGCTTCACTACTTTTTTTACACTCACCCCCATATCCGTTTCAATCTGCACGAAATAGATTCCGTCGGCAAGAGCTTCGAAATTGATTAAGGAAGAAGTGCTTTTAAGAAGCAATTTTCCTTGGGTGTCAAAAACGGTGACGTTCGATATGGGTGTTGGAGTAGTGATCTGTATGAATCCGGAGGTTGGATTTGGAGCAATAACTATACTTTGTTGCTCCAAATTCGGTATTCCCAGCAGATTGCTATAGGCGGCAATAATATGTTTGGTTTCGCGCAGGGTTCTGGCATTATCGGCATCAAGTGCATCTCCGGTTGGGATTCCTTCAAAGTGGGCGTTAGGGTTGGAAAAATGGGGCACTCTATTATGCCGTAAACCGTCTGGGAAATAAATTCCCTCTTCATAGGTCATGATAGAGCAATAGCGATTGTTGTTCGCACCGGTCCACCGCCATCCTGCCGAATATTCAAAAAGGCCAGGTCCGGGTTCGGTATTTTGAAGTTTGTGGTGGTGGCAGCCCATATTATGGCCAATTTCGTGTGCAGGAATAGTGACATCGAGAACGATGGAGGGCAAGGTCACTAAGTTAAAGCCATAGGCTGGTTGTCCTACGGGGTCGTTTAAAAGAAAGGCTGTGCCGCCCACATCTTGGTTCACTATAATAAAAGTCACTAAATCGGCATTATATAACCGCCGCCATTGATGGACTTCATCGATAAAACCATCCGCAGGATCCTGCAGTCTGATTAGATCCGTTGAAGAATTACCAGATTCAGTATAATTGATTAATTGGGAATGGACCATGTTTACATTGATATCCACAAGACTATTGTCCATAACAATTTGGCTTGCAGCCATAAAATTGGCAATCACATTATTGATCCCGCCATTATTAGCCTCTGCATATGTCTTTGCCGCCGGGGTATAGATTACCAGAACATCGATTTCGGCCACTGCATTTGAATTGGTGTTGGGATATATATTTTCATTTACAATAGAGGTTTCTTCTAAACCAAGCACGATGGGGTCACAACTAAATTGCAATCGTCTTTCTATATCCAACTGAGCCAAATACAACACACCCGTTCGCGGATCAGAAACAGTATTATATTTTTCAACGAGTTGGGGTATTTCGATTTTTAAACTGGAAGTTCCCTGATTGTTTGTCGTTATAATACAAAATGCCCCAGGAAAGTTTTGAATGGAAGCCCTTACCACTAAAGTATTATTGATATCACGTTTTACAGCGGTGACCGTTGCATTATAGCTTTTGCCGGGAAAGAGATCCAAGGTTATTTCGGCTCCGGGAAAGACAGTTGCCTCACTTTTCAAGATCGGGTTTAGAAGAAACTCCCTCGCATGCCTGTAGATGTAATTAAAGTCTGATTTAGTAGTTCCGGCATTTGTAAGCACCACTGAAAATTTATAATCCGCGGCATTTAGGCCAATTATGTTATTTTGGGCAGAAAGGCCTATTGACGCATTCAGAATCAATAGAAATATTAAATTTCTTATCATCGTTTTAATTTAGCTAGCGGAATCTAAGATAATTACTTTGATTTTAATAATTGCCATAAGAGGGTAAGACAAAGGACGTAAGACATGGGAGTTACTCCTTATAGCCTGATAATTAAATTAAATTGATTAAGTCTGCTTTATATATTAAATATCGATGGTAAACCAAAGAGCAAGCTGTCACTTAATAAAAAGATTGTAAACAGCCATCATCATTGACTCAACAGAACTTTGCTTTTTTTAACCGGACGCTATTGATCAAGATTAAAAGATTTTCTTTGGGCCTCTTAAAATTAATGCTCGTTTAATGTTAGCAATCGATTTAGGGTTAAGCATTCACTTTTTATGAACTCTGTGGCTATAATGCTTCGCGAAGGGCTGGCAATCCCTAACCACCCAGATTTCCCATCGCCTCTTCCATATCAATTCCAGCCTGTAGCACGGGCAAAAATAGATCGCCTATATTTTCAACCCGTTCGGGCAAATTTTTAATTGTGAAATCGAGAATTTCCAACTTGGAATTTATTTCGTGCCATTCCAACGGAGCAGAGACCGAAGCTCCCTTTTTAGGTCGCACGCAGTAGGGCGCAGCGAGGGTTTGGCCGCGGCGGTTTTGAAGGAAGTCCAAGTAAATCCTTCCATTTCGCTTGCTTAAGGCCCGCTCCATGGTAGTTGTCTGGGGCAGTTTTTCTTTTATATAATAACAAAGCAGCTTGGTAAAGTCGCGCGCTTCGTCATATGTATATTTCCCATTTAAGGGAATGTAAATATGGATTCCAGAGGAGCCCGAGGTTTTAGGATAGCCCTCTATTTTAGCAAGATCCAGTACTTCCTTTGCCGCCAAAGCGACTTCCTTTACCTGGGCAAAGGTATTTTTTTCAGATGGATCGATATCTATTACCGTGTAAGTGGGATGTTCCAAATTCTGGATTACGGAATTCCATGGATTGATTTCTATACATCCCAGATTGGCCATATACAACAAAGTGGCCTCATTTTGACAGAGCAGATATTCGATTTCCTTTTTTGAGGATTCGGAATAGATTTTTATGGTATCTACCCAAGAAGGGAGTACTTCATTATCTTTTTGGTAAAAGGAAGGCTTGTTGATTCCGTTTGGATGACGGTTCAGGTTTTGAGGGCGATCGACGAGATAGGGCAAGATGTAATCCGAAATATGAAGATAGTAATCTATTAAATCATATTTGGTGTAGCCCGCATCCGGCCAATACATTTTGTCAAGATTGGAGACGGGGACGGCAATGCCATCAACTTCCAAGGTGGAGGAGGAATTGGCTTTGCTCCCGGTCTCTGAAGGGGAGGTTGAAGTTTTGGACTTTCCTCCGGACTCTATAGGGGAGGTTGAAGCGGGGGCTTCTTTTTGTTGTGGGACTACTTCTTCCAAATCCTTGTCCTTTCGCAATCCTTTATAGACCGGATGGCGCATGGAGCCACTGTTGGTCCATTCGGTAAATTTTACTTCGCAGATAAGTTGGGGTTTAACCCAATAGGGCTTTCTTCCTTTTAAGGCCAACTTTTTTCCGAAGGGATTTTTATCGGTCGCCAGTTTTTCAAATTTCTTTAAAAGCATCTTTTGTTCCGAAGTGGAAAATCCCGAACCGCAGTTTCCAACGTAAGTAAGTTCGCCTTGCTGATACATACCGAGGATAAGTGAGCCAAAAAGATTGCCACCTGTTATTGAATCGGTGTAACCACAGATAATCGCTTTTTCGGTATTGACATCTTTAATCTTGAGCCAGTTTTCACTTCTATACCCAGGCACGTAAGTAGAATCGGCTTTCTTGGCAATAACGCCTTCCATTCCTGCGTCCACGGCTCGTTTGTACAAGGTGGGCCCCATGCCTTCAATATGATCGCAATACACTACAATATCCAAACCTTCCAAGATTTCGGGCAGTAGACTTTTGCGCTCCACCAAAGGAAGTTCTATGGTGTCCATCCCGTTGAGATGCAACAGATCAAAAACCTGATATTGCAGTTGCCCTTTTGTTTTTACGGGATCGTATTTCTGGAGCTTTTGGAAGTCATTTTTCCCTTCGTCATTCACTACTATTACCTCCCCATCGAGGATGCAATTATGGGGAATGTGCTCCAAGGCTTTTTTGACCGAAGCAAATTTGGAGTTATATGAAATTCCGTTTCGGGAATAGATATCAACCTCGCCATCGTTAATATTCGCCAATACCCGATATCCATCCCATTTCAATTCAAAAACCCAATTGGGATCTTTGAATATCTTTTTTGCAGGAGTGGCCAACATGGGTTTAATATATTCATCAAGCTTTAGGGATTTGCGGACTCGAGCCAATCTTTTCCCATCTTCCACAAATATCTCGGCGTCATATTCCAGATCGGTAGAAAACCTGTCTTTCTTTTTGATGAGCAGCCATTGGTTTTTCTCCTCGCCCCGTTGGGTGTGGACGAGGGCGAAAGTTCCCTTTATCTTTTTTCCGAAGAATTCGATTTTCAGGTCTCCATTATGGATTTGGGCCACGGGATTTGTGGTGCCTTTACTTTCTATAACATTATAAGTGCCTTCATCCCAAATGTCCATAACGCCCGCACCATAATTTCCCTTGGGAATAGTGCCGTGGAAAGTGAGGTATTTTACGGGATGGTCTTCGGTTTGGATAGCCAGTCGCTTATCATCAGGATTTTGCGAAGGCCCTTTAGGCACGGCCCAGCTTTTAAGCACTCCTTCCATTTCCAGTCGAAGATCGTAGTGCAATCGGGTGGCTTGATGTCGTTGGATTACAAATCGGCGTTGGCCCTCCTCGCCCACCTCCCCTTTGGGTTCGGGAGTTTTATCGAATTTTCGTTTCTTTTTATAATCCTCTAATGCCACAGTTTAGGAAGCTTTGGTTTTTTTCTTTTTCTCCAAACTGGCTTTTAGTTTAGCCATCAAATCCTCTGCTTGGGTTGGAGTGGTGTCCACTTTTTCAATTTTGGTCTTTTTACCGGTGGCCTTGGCATTGATGATTTTCATCAATTGCTTATTATAAACGTCTTTGTATTTACTTAAATCAAATTCCTCAGTGTAGTTTTCAATAAGGGCCAGGGCCATATCCACTTCTTTTTTGGAAACCTTTGTAGATGGCAATTTTAAATCGGCCGTATCGCGGATTTCATCGGCAAAGCGAATGACGTGAAGCACGAGTGCATCTTTATATACTCCTATTAACGCTAGGTTTTCCTTTTGGCGCATAACGAAAGTTGCCACTCCCAATTTTCCTGTCTTTTTAAGAGCGTCGCGCAGGAGATTATAACTTTTACCTCCCTCCTTTTGTGGCTCGAGGAAATATGGTTTTTTAAATAGCATGTCACTTACCTCCTTTTCCTCCACAAATTCCTCGATATCGATGGTCTTGCTCTTTTTCATATTCGCCTTAGCGAAATCATCATCATCAAGAATCACATAGCGATCATCTTTTTTAAAACCTTTTACGATGTCCTTCCACTCTACTTCTTTCCCCGTGTTTTCATTTACTCGTTTATAGCGAATACGGGCATTATCGTGGACATCCAGCATATCGAGATCTAGGCGTGCTTCTTCGGAAGCACTATACATTTTGATGGGAATTGACACAAGGCCAAAGCTTATTGAACCGTTCCAGATTGAGCGCATAATTTAGTGTTTAAATTTAAACAATATTTAAAATGACTTAGGACGATAGGACATAAGATGAAAGACTATCCGCATAAGCTCATTTCACTATCTTTCAAGTTCGTATAAATTTATAACTTCCTATTTTGAGGCAGGGGATTTTCACGATATTTTAACCTGTTGGGCAATGATTATCCGGGTTAACAGTTGATGCAATATCGAAAATATAAGACTAATTCCATAAAAAAAAGGTCCGTATTAAAAAGCTGGACCTCGATTTAATTGATATAATTATAAACCAATCTTTAAAGGGCACTATCATCCCTTTCCAGATTTTCCTTATCGTCTCCTCCTTGGCTGTATAACTGGTTTTCTTCATCGGGAAGTCCCATTTTTCCCGATTCTCTGGCTTTTCGCCGTCCGGGGATATCTAATCCGTCGCCAGCAAAATCTATTTTATCTTTCCGGTCCTTGAGCTGCTGATCATCTCCCCCATCTCCATGCACATTATCCTGGGACAACATATCCAAATCGTGCTGAGTGACTTCGGGGTTATAGGGAAGATCTTTGTCGGATGTCCGTTTGCCAATTCCTCCTTTATTTTCTGCAGAAGTAGGTCTTGCAGGATTCGCTCCTGAGGAATTATTGTTTTCCTTTGAAGGCTGGTTTTTTTCGGAATTTTTATCTTGGTCTTTCATGATTTTTTCTTTTAAAGATACTCAAGCAACAGTTTAATCACGGAGGATTTAACCGAGGCTTAAATAAAATATAACAGGATTTAACTTTTTACGGATTCCTGCTATAGCTTTAATTGCAAGCTTTATATTGAGACTAAAGAAGTAGGACCCAGGACTTAGGACGGTAGAAATTAGGACCGCAGGATGGTAGGAAGGATTTAGGACGGTAGGACGGTAGGCTTTGCATAGCTTTGATTAAGTATCTGTATAAAATTTGGGAGTGGGATCAGGAGATCCTGTTTAAGTTTTGGTTTATTAATTGATATGAAGATGCTCAAAGTCGCAGACTTTGCGCAGCTGAAATTAAATATAGGACTGCATAGATTGGAAAATTAAGAATATTGGATTATTTCCATTTAACAGGAAAGATTCCAATTACTAATTGTTTTTTAATACATTTGTTTTCCTTTCAAAATATAAAAATGCACCAACAACTTTTTGCCATTATTGACGTAGAGACCACAGGAGGAGGTATTTCGGGAAACAGGATTACCGAAATATGTATTGCTTTGGTGAAGGGAAATGAAGTTGTGGAAAAATACACTACGCTGGTCAATCCTGAAAGGGAAATCCCGCATTATATCACCGCGCTCACAGGAATTGATAACGAAATGGTTGAAAGCGCACCTCGCTTTTTTGAGGTTGCGGAAAAGATTGACCACCTTACCCGGGATGCCATATTTGTCGCCCACAATGTCAGTTTTGATTATAATGTTATCCGCGGGGAATTCCAAAATCTCGGGCAAGGTTTTACCCGTAAAAAATTGTGCACGGTGCGTCTATCACGCAAATTGATTCCCAACTTACTTTCCTACAGTCTTGGCAGACTTTGCGACACTATCAACATTCCTCATTTGGACCGACACCGTGCGGAAGGTGATGTAGATGCTACGGTCATTCTTTTCAATCGGCTGCTCGTCTTGGATACGGATTATAAGGTTTTTAATTCCTTTTTGAATCCGCGTTCCAAACAAGCAACGCTTCCGCCCCACTTGCCTTCGGAACAAATTAACGATTTACCGGAGTCGCCGGGAATTTATCTGTTTAAAAACCAGAGGCATAAGGTTATTTATGCAGGTAAAGCAAACAACATCAAAAAACGGGTGTTGAGCCATTTCTACGATAAAAAATCCAAAGAATATCATTTGGGACAGGAAACGCATTTTATCGATTATGAGCCTACAGGCAATGAACTTTTGGCTTTGCTGTTGGAATCGGAGCATATCCGGAAACACTATCCCAAATACAATCGCGCACAAAAATGGCCCGCGGTTACCTACCAAATTATCAACTACGTCAACCAGCGAGGGATTATACAGTTGGCCCTTTCAAAAACAAAAGTGCTCAATGATTCGGTGAGCACTTTTTACAATCGTACGGAAGCGATTGAGAAATTGGAGGAAATCTGCCAAACCTTTAAGCTATGCCCGCGCTTTTGCACTTTACAGAGCAATGTGGAACAATGCTCGCATTATAAAATCAAAAATTGCGAAGGAGTTTGTGATGGCAGTGAGAGCATTGAGGTTTATAATACCAAAGTGAAATTGGCCATCGACCATTTAAAGCACAACAAGCCCAATTTTGCCATACAGGGAAAAGGCCGTACACAGAATGAAATCGGGTTTGCCTTGGTGGTGGAGGGACAATACCAAGGCTTTGGTTTTTTCGATAGAAATGAATCTATTTCCGGTATTGAGGATTACGAACCATTTTTAAAAAGGCAGGTTACAACCTATCATACTCACGCCATAATCCGAAGTTATCTCAAAAAACACGGAGAGGATAATGTGGTGCGGTTTGAATATACTTTTTCAGATAAATATTCGGAAGACACTTCTCAAAAGGTGGAGGTATTTGAATTGTTTGGTTGAGTCAAGACCTAACAGGTTTTCCTCCTTCGCTGAAACAGCTTCGGCGGACAAGTTTCAACCTGTTAGGTCTATATGGTGATAAATAACTTTTATCTTTAGTAAAAACCTAACAGGTCTCTAAGACCTGTTAGATTGGGATGGGTATTTAATTTTTTTGTTATGAAACAAGATGTTCTAGAACTTGATGCTGTTTATCACATTTTCAATAGAGGGAATAATCGTGAAAACATTTTCTTTGAGGAAAAGAATTATTTATACTTTCTCGAATTAGTCAAAAAACATATTCTTCCAATTGCAGACATTTATGCATATTGCCTTTTACCGAACCATTTTCATATTCTGCTCAAGATTAAAGATGAAAAGGAAATTCATTTAAAATATCGCGAAAAACCTCATCTACCTTTTTCCAATTTGTTTAACGCATATGCAAAGGCAATCAATAAATTATATTCTCGGAGAGGAAGTCTATTTCAAGAACATTTAAAGCGCAAACGCACAATTGATGAAAAGTACTTTGTACATGTTTTAGCCTATATTCACTTAAACCCAGTAAGACACGGATTTACAGATAAATTTATAACTTATCCTTACTCTTCTTACAAGGCTTTCGTTTCAAACAAAAAGACGAATATTGATAAGAAAACTGTTTTCGGAATGATAGATAGTACTAGTTTTGAATATTGGCATCACCAACGGGTTGTGGGTTTGGAAAATATTATGGATTTGTGATTTGAAAAACCTAACAGGTTTTCCTCCTTCGCTGAGAAAGCTTTGGTGGACAAGTTTCAACCTATTAATTTAGAATATTTAATTTCCTCAAAATTCCCGATAACCTTATCCGCTTGGGAATAATCCTGATTGACCGAATTTGGACTTTTAAAACCTACGCAGTAAATCCCTGCGGCCTTGGCAGCGGCTATTCCGTTGGTGGAATCTTCGATGACCATACAGTTTTCCCTATCTTCACCTGCTAAGTCTGCAGCTTTGATAAATATCTCGGGATGGGGTTTGGAAGCTTTTAAATCGGCCCCACTTATTTTGGCCTTGAAAAATTGGTTGAGATCAAAACGTTCAAAAATGCGTTCGATGTTAGGCATGGAAGCTGAGGAAGCAAGGACCAAGGTCAAATCGTTTTGATAATAATCCTTGATTAGTTCATGCACACCATCCAAAAGCGTTAGGTCATTATCGTTCTCAAAAAGATATTTGAAGTGCTTTCTCTTGGTTGCCATCAAACTCTCCGGTTTTTCGGAAATCCCGAAGTTTTCGCAAAGGGTACGGCAAATGGGCAAGGTAGCTTGACCGGTAAAGGAATCGTAAAGTGAATCGGAAACATTGAGTTTAAAATCATCAAACATTCTATAGTAAGCTTTGCGATGAAGGGGTTCGGTATCTACAATTACCCCATCCATATCAAAAAGGACAGCTTTTAGTATCATAATAAAAGTTTATTTGAAACGGCAAAATAAGAGTCTAGAGTCTAGAGTCTAGAGTCTAGAATCGTTCTCTCTGACAAAAGTTCAAAAGAGCGTAAGCGTTTTTCGTGCTCAAAGATATGGGAAACTATTATAAGCTCCTCGACTTTGGTATCGTCAATAAATTTTTCCAGTTTTCTTTCCACGGTAGTCTTACTGCCCACAAAAGAGTATTGCATCATGTGTGAAATATGGGCTTCTTCCATAGGGTTCCATATTTTGGACATATCTTCTACGGGAGGTGGCAAGGGCTGTCGTGTATTTCGGATAATATTCAACATAAATTGTTTCATACTGCTGGCCAGATAGTCCGCCTCTTCGTCCGAATCGGCTACCACTGCATTTACCGCGGCAAACGTATATGGGGATTGCAACTGTTTGGAGTGCTTAAACCCACTTCTGTATAAATGAAGTGCATCGTGCAAATGATTGGGTGCAAAATGACTGGCGAAAGCGTAGGGTAATCCCAACTCGGCCGCAAGCTGTGCGCTAAAGGTGCTGGAGCCTAAAAGATATAAAGGCACATGCAAACCTTCTCCCGGAATGGCACGAACGGGGCTAGTGGAAGTGGTTTCAGAGAAATAATATTGAAGTTCCTGGATGTCGCGAGGAAAATCATCCACGGTTTCCATTCTATTCCTGCGAAGTGCTCTAGCCGTAGCTTGATCTGTTCCCGGGGCCCGCCCCAGACCGAGATCGATCCTGTCGGGGTAAAGAGTAGCAAGGGTACCGAATTGTTCAGCTACAATCAAAGGTGTATGGTTGGGAAGCATTACCCCTCCTGATCCCACGCGAATGGTTTCGGTGCCTTGAGCGATATATCCGATCAGGAGTGGTGTCGCGGAACTTACCAAACTCTCGGCATTGTGATGCTCGGAAATCCAGAATCGTTTAAAGCCCAGTTTTTCTACATGTTGGGCAAGGGAAAGGCTATTTTCCATTGCCTGCTTATGCGTACTTCCTTGAACCACGGGAACGAGGTCCAAAACGGAAAGGGGTACGCTGATATTTGAGATATTTTGTGACATAAATTGAAAAATTTATTGAATTACCGCCATTATATTTTTGCCCGTCTATACTGAAGTGGCCACTCTATATCCTCATTTAAATCTTTTGCAAACTGCAAAGGCAGATACGGTTGGCGGAGACTTTCGCGGGCATAAAGAATTAAATCAGCCATTCCTTTTTGCAAAATCTCTTCGGATAATTCTGCGGTGGTGATTTGACCAACAGCGCCCGTGAGGATTCCAGCTTCAGTCTTGATCTTAGCCGCAAAATCAGCCTGATACCCCGGAGCACTTGGAATAGTGGCTTTAGGCACATTTCCTCCGGAAGAAGTGTCAATTAAATCCACTCCCAGTTCCTTTAGACGTTTGGCAAGTTTTACGGAATCTTCACCTGTCCATCCCCCTTCGGTCCAATCGGTTGCGGAGATACGCACAAAAAGCGGCTTTTCATTGCCCCACTCCATTTTTACTTTTGAAGTTACTTCTAACAAGAATCGGATGCGGTTATCAAAACTGCCTCCATATTCATCGGTGCGCTCATTGGCAATGGGCGAATAAAACTGGTGGAAAAGATAACCATGGGCGGCGTGTATCTCCACTACATCATAACCTACTTCTTTTGCACGACGTGTGGCCGCAACGTAATCATCTTTTACTTTTTGAATTCCCTCTTTATCCAAAGCTGTGGGCATGGACTCACCCTCCCGAAAAGGCAGGGCCGATGCAGAAACGGTTTGCCATCCATTCTTTTGGTCCGGAGCTATTTTTTCGGCCCCATCCTGAGGCAGGTGATGACTAGCTTTTCTACCTGCGTGGGCCAATTGGATTCCTATTAACGCATCTTGTGAATGGCAGAATTTGACAATCTGTTTTAACTTATCGATATGTTCATCTTTCCAAATTCCCATATCGCCATAACTGATCCTTCCTTCTGGGGAAACGGCGGTTGCTTCTTGGATTACCAATCCAAACCCACCCGTGGCTCGACTGCCAAGATGTACCAAATGGAAATCGTTGGCAAAGCCATCAATGCTGCTATACATGCACATGGGTGAAACAACCATTCGGTTTTTGAACGTAGTGTTGCGTATTTGAAGGGGAGAGAAAAGCTTTGTCATTTACGGTGATTTAATTAAAATTAATGGATTTTGACGTACGACTCACCTCGGGGGGGCGGCTTCGGACGTAGGGCAGGGAGTTTTGAATTTCTAATAATAATATGTGCCCAGAATCCACGGGGCAAAAATATAAACAAAAACGCTCTAAAACCGCTGATTTATAAGGTTTATCATATTGTTAACCTTTGGGAAGTATGGCGATTGGAATCAGGACTCAAGGGAATCAGGAATGAGGATTTACGGGAGTATTTTCGTGAGACTTAAGGCATAAGACTTAAGATTGACAAGACAGCGATGTGTTGAATATTCTATTAATCCAATTCCTACGCTTCAAAAATATAAACAAAAACACTTTAGGGTAGCTGATTAAGAGTTCATCATATTCTTAGCCTGGGGAATAATCAAAAAGAAAAGCCAAATGAGCCGGTGATCCCGAATTTTCGGGCTTCGGGAGAATCGAGATAGTTGCCGCGGAAGTTGAAATCCAGTCTAAAAATGCGGAATATATTCCCCACTCCTACGCTCCATTCCCAGTAAATGTCCTCTGGAGCCTGATAGACAATATTGGAAGCGTTTAGATCTATATTTTCTTGGGAAATGGAACCGTAAACTGCTCTAAAACCTACTACTTCCCTCAAGTCCAAATCGCGGATTATAGGAATTCGGGAAAAGATTCTTCCGCCAAAATCGTGTTGCATATACAAGGAAGCGTAGGTATCACTCACAAATTCGTAGTAATCCAATTGTGTAAAAGTGTTGTAAATGCTAAAATAGGTCTGGTTTCCCGGGATTGGATTTAAAAGACTCAAAGGTACGGCGCCGAAAGTTTTTCCAACTTCCACAGTACTTCGCAATCTACCCAGACCACCGATGTTCCAAGGTCTGGAATAGTATGCCTGCAGACGCTGATACTCAAAGTCACCGTTCATAATGTTCTTCATTCCATAGGTATAACCCAGGTAAAAAGAAGAATAGCCTCTTTCGTTTACAATTATGCGTTCCACCCCATAGCCGGAGGTTTTTCTCCCGGGCGTATAATAAAATCCCATTTCCACTTCGGGTTGGCCTAGATTATCTTTTATTTCTCCAGTAAATACTCCGTCTTCCATAACCTTGTAATCGATAACAAAGTTTTCCGACGCCGATTCAAGAGTACGATAGGACCCAGTTAAACGAACCACAAAATTCTTCCATGGCTCGATCTCCATTCCAACGGTACTTAAATTGATACGTGATAATCTATCATTGGTGCCGACCGAAAAAATGGAGGAACTGGCCAGATTCCTGCCAAGCACATCATTACTATTGGTAAGACTTGCCCCGGTTTGTTCCACGTCGCGGCGATTACCTCCAAAGGCTGTAAGCCTAGAACGTCTATCCAAGAGCCATTTTCCCGAAATACCGTATTTAAATCGGTTATCACCAAATCCGTACGCCCCAAAGCCTTCCAATCGCCACATATCGTTACGGGTAAAATAGGTCCTTCCTCCTAAACGTATCCTGAGACCTTCCGGTTCGTTATAACCCACTACCGAAAAAATAGGTCCAATGGCAAAATTCTTTACCTGATAATAACCGCTGGAGAGTGTAGAAGTAAGTGTGAGCAGATTATTGAATTTGGGAACGGTTTTAAGAGTGTCGAGCATTTTATAGATTCCTTTTTCATCTTTATTAAGACTTTCCATGCGTCGCTCTTCCCAAAATTGGTCCGGGCGATTGTAAATTTCCTCTTTATAAGGATCTACCTGCTCGGCATAAAAGCTTTTATCCTTGGGAATGTCGAACACATAATTGTCATAAAGAGTGGTTCGTTTCCCGTACATCCCTTTGGCACTTTCCTTTTTTCGGAAGCTGAAATCACTCATAAAATAATCTCGGGTAAGCAAAAAGATGGAATCGTTTAGAACATCAAATTCCTGTTCGATATAAATATCACGGACCCAGTTCAGGTTGGCGCTTTTTGACGCGTGAAGATTTATTTCCTTAATAGCCCAGGTGGTATCGTTCACCCAAAAATCTCCTTTAAAAGTAAGTTCATTTTTGCGACGCGGATAATAGACAATATTGTAGCACCATTTGTTATCCCTAAAGGCACTATCACGAAGCACATAGTTATAAACATCTATTCCGGTCCGGGACAAGGGACTTGTAAACGCCTTGTCAAAAAACTTCATATAGTTGTCATAAACATCATATTCCCTATACAGATCGTTGATGAAGTCGATGAGGGCTTGATTATTGTCGAAACCAGAGTTTTTGTTGCCCAATAGTATTTCCTTTTCGGCATCAATAGTATTATCGCCATAAACTTTTGAGAATGCCTCATTGATAAAAATGGGCAAATAACGTTTTCCCGTAATGTTGGAGGTATCGGTCATCTCAAAGACAAACTCAAGCCCTTTAAAGAGTCGGCTATTTATAAGCGCACTGTCTATGGTATTGAGGTCAAATTCCAGCTTTTCATACTTATCGTATTCATATTGCTTAAATTTCTTGACACCATTTTCCCTTCTGTTCTCCCATATTTTCCGGAGGATATCAAGGGCGGGATTATCTTTCTTGGATGTCTTCCCGGAATATACGACCACTTCGTCCAATGCCGAAGTGCTTTCCTCCAGCACCACCTCCATTTTATAGGTTGTCCGTTGGGTAAGTTTAACTTCTTTGGTGAGGTAGCCAATAAAGGAGAAAACTACGGTGTTGAAGGTTTTAGGGCTTTCCAGATAAAACTTTCCGTTTTCATCGGAAATGGTCCCTTCCCGTGAATCCTTAAAAAAAACATTGGCAAAAGGCACCGTTTCCCCAGATGCATTTTTGATCACTCCGCTTATCTTGGTTTGTGCGAATACCGAGGTACTCAGCAATAAGGATAAGAGGAGAAAATGCTTCATAAATAGAGGGGAAATAATTTAAGTAATGAAATTACAAATCACAAATGAGATCAAATCACAAATGACAAAAAACAGTAAACAAATGACAAGAAACGAAAAACTTAAAAATCACAAACTAAATCAAATCGCAAAGGTCAAAAAACGAATCACAAAAATGACAAATGAAAAAAAGACAATTTACGAATAAAGGACAAATAACCAATTTAAGATTTTTCGATAATAGCAGATAGAATCTTTTTCAGTTCGACTGCTTCATTAATCAAATCTTTTAATTCCGCTTGATTTGATAAATCGTTAGTTTCGGAAATTAATCTAAGCCAATAAACACTCTCCTTTGCCTCCTTTCGACTTATTTTGACACGAAATTTAAAGTCCTTTTTGCTCAATGCTTCATTTGCTTCAATATAATTTGCACCAACAGAGCCAGAAGATCTCACCACTTGCTTTGAATCTTCAATGTTTGCAATTGTCATTTTTAAAGTCTTAATTAAAATACGAACATCTCTCGCAAATAAGAAAGTCCGCTCTTCAAGATCATAAGGTTTGTTTTTTGAAGATACAGACATTTCAATTAATTTATTAATTGGAATTTTTTTGGAATTTGAGATTTGGAAATTATTTTTTATTTGAGAACTTGTTATTTGAAATTTGGAATTTGTTATTTATTCCTGATATAATACCTTTTTAACCGCCTTGATTACATCCTCGCTATTGGGCAACCACTCTTGCAACAGCACTGGAGAATACGGTGCAGGAGTATCGGCAGTATTGATTTTTATGATCGGTGCATCCAAGTAATCGAATGCTTCGTTCTGAACGATATAGGTTATCTCCGTCGCTACATTACCAAAGGGCCAAGCTTCTTCCAAGATTACCAGTCTATTTGTTTTTTTAACCGATTCAAGAATGGTGTCCTTATCCATAGGCCGCACAGTTCGCAGGTCGATGATTTCACATTCTACACCCTCTTTGGCAAGTTCGTCGGCAGCCTTATAGGCTTCCTTGATTATTTTCCCAAAGGAAACAATTGTCACGTCCTTTCCTTTTCTTTTAACTTCCGCAACGCCAAGTGGGATCAAATATTCACCTTCGGGCACTTCGCCTTTATCCCCGTACATCTGCTCACTTTCCATAAAGATTACTGGATCATCATCACGGATGGCACTTTTTAAAAGGCCTTTAGCATCGGCTGGATTGCTGGGAACCACTACTTTTAACCCTGGGCAGTTGGCGTACCAACTTTCAAATGCCTGGCTATGGGTAGCTGCCAATTGACCCGCAGAAGCGGTTGGCCCACGGAATACGATGGGGATGTTGAACTGGCCACCGCTCATTTGGCGCATTTTGGCCGCATTATTTATTATTTGGTCTATCCCCACCAATGAAAAATTAAAGGTCATATACTCAACAATTGGTCGGTTGCCGTTCATTGCGCTTCCAATTGCCACCCCGGAAAACCCAAGTTCTGAAATAGGCGTATCGATAACACGTTTTGGCCCAAACTCGTCCAACATTCCTTTACTGGCCTTATAGGCACCGTTGTATTCGGCAACCTCCTCCCCCATTAAATATATGGTTTCATCACGGCGCATTTCCTCGCTCATTGCCTCTGCTATGGCTTCCCTGAATTGTATTGTTTTCATAAGCTCTACTTCGCTTTCTGTTGGGCGAATTATTTTTAGATTTATACCACTTTTTACCTTTCAATAAACGACTTGGAAGGGAATGGTATTCAATTTTTAAGTAAACAAATAATTATACTCCCTTCTAAAATTTTGAAAGGACAACAAAAATAAAACTAATTATTGATATGGAATGCTGATTTCCTTCAAATGAGGAATCCTTTATCTAGTTAAAGGAAATTATTAAATATAACACTGGAAGATGATGGATTATTTTGGAGAAATAAAAACCAAATATCTTATAACGGGAACAAAATTTTTAACATATTATTTGCGTGGCTCATTTTTTTTTGTTTGTAAGGTTAACCAATCAAAATTATTAATTATGAAAAAATTTCTTTTATCCTTATTTTGTCATCCTTGCTTCATCTTTCTCAATGGCAAGTACTTATGAAACAAAATTTGAAACACTCAAAGAGATTGAAACACCTATTCTCACCCAGGGAGTTGACGAAGGTTGGTGGATGTGTATGGCATTATCTACATCGACTACAACTGATCCTTTTACCCATACTACGACAACCACAACTACGTATATTTGTTATTGGATGGAATTTTAAATGTTTATACAATGGGATTACTTATTTTTCAAAAGAAATTAAAATAGGTAATCCTATTTAAGAAAAAATCATGATAAAACCTCTTATAATACTGTTACTAGTTTGCGCCACGAGTTGGTCACAAACCATAAGAGGGGTTTTACCACAAACCCCTTAAGAGGCGCTGGTGAGGAAACCGAACTTCCCGAAAGCGCAAAAAAACCCACTTATTATACATATATTTATAGTGATGAAGTTTCCTTCCAGAGAATAGAGCCTCTTAATAAAATAGAGATTGACACGGTAAATTTAGAATCCTACGGAAAATCCTCCCAAAGAATAGATAGCATTATTAATGCAACCAATCTTTTTCATTTTAAAAATTTTAAAGAGGACATTTATAGATTGGATTACAAAAAAAACAATAAAGATTTTAGCATCCGGGACCATATTCCTAAGTATCAGTGGAAATTAATAGATGGAAATAAAACGATTGCCGGCTTTTTGTGTAAAAGGGCAACCGCAACAATTATTAAAATGGGAAGGAAGCAGAATTTAGTGGCATGGTACTGTGAAGACATACCCATAAATGATGGTCTGTTGGACTTTAATGGCTTGCCTGGGCTAATCTTGGAAGTAGAAATAAACGACCTTACACGAATCACATTTGAAAAAATAATTATCGATCCAAAGGAAAAAATAGATATTCTGGAGCCTGAGAGAAACAGCAATTCTTTAACGATTAAAGAATATGAAAATATGATTATGGGCACCCGTTAAAACATTGTCTTGAATATTTTACACGGATTTCTTTTTTCTATTTTACTACTATCATCAACTCTTCTAATAGCGCAGGCTTCCGTTACAGGAGTAGTAATACACGAAGATGGCAAGCCCATTGGAGGTGCCAATGTATTACTTAAAAATTCTGAAAACATGACCGTGGCGTTTTCCTCTACATCCGCAGATGGAACATTTGCCATACGGGTAGACCCTGGACGTTACCAAGTTAACATAACCTACCTCGGTTTTAGAACCGAGTTCAGGGAAGTCTCGGTGACACGGGAAATACTGGATTTAAAAAGTATTGTAATGCACGAGGATCCTGCTGAACTAGAAGCAGTTTTTTTAAAATCCGAAGCCAGAATTGAACAAAAAGGAGATACAACGATATTTAAGACCGATAGGTTTCTGAACGGTACAGAGAGAAACTTGAATGATATTCTGCAAACACTCCCCGGGATTGGGATAAGCGAAACAGTCAAAATTACCATTGGCGGAAAAGAAGTGGATCGATTACTTATTGATGGGGAAGATCTTTACAAAAAACAACATCAATTTGCTACCGAAAACATAGCTTCATCGATGGTTGGCAATATTGAGTTGATCCGGAACTACACTGATTTTGAAACTTTAAAAACCGCCGAAAAAACCGGTCTTACGGCATTAAATGTCACTATTAAAGAAGAATTTAAAGAAAAGCTTACTGGAACCGGGGAAGTTGGAGCCGGCATTGAAAACAAATATAAAATAAAGCCTTCGCTTTTCAACTTTGGAAAAAAGAACAAAAGTTCGCTGATTACAAATTTCAATAATACCGGCGATTCGCCTTTAAGTATCCAAGACTATCTTGAACTCAGCAATCCAGTGGATGTTGCTAATGGCAACAGCAGCGTCAGTTTTTCAAAAAATGAAAATATCCCCCAATTCCTGATTTCGGAGGATAAGGCAAAATCCCGAATAACGAATTTTGCCACATTGAGTTCCATCTATAGCCTAAGCAAAAACTGGAAAATAGATTTTTATGGCATTCTAAACCATTCAAAACAAGAAAGATTGCTTTCTAAAGAACAAACATTAAGCACTAATTCGGCACCCATAAAAAGACTTGAGGAAAACAGCATAGCAGAAGAAAACCTTTTTGGGACCGCGCAATTAAAATCGGTTTACAAACGAAACGAAAAATCAGTATTTGTTTTTATTTCGCATTTCGATAGTGAACTATCACACCTGCGCACAAACATTAATAACGTAGTGAACGGAAATATTGGATCCACCATCGAAAACTTTAGACCGCATAAACTAATCTCCAGGACTACTTTCTCATATTCTGAAAAGTTTAGGGATGCAATATTCACGACGTTAGCCTTTTTCAACTATAATACAGGAAAAGAAAATTTGGATATCTCTTCAGATCAATCATTCTTGGATCTTGACTTTGATGGGGAAAACTTTTATGTAGCCCAAAATTTAAATAAAGAAAAAACATCCTTGGGCTTGGATTTGAAATACTCTTTTGGCAAAAGAAAAATCAACTTTTCGCTTCGCTCGAATACATCTTTGACCGGGGAGAATCTTTATTCCAATTCCTCCAATTCCGAACTTCTTGAAAACGATCTTAAGTTGAATTCCTTAAAAAGTGTTGTCTCAGCAGAGCTTATTTATAACCTTACGCCCATATTCAGTGTGGGACAAAGAGTCTCTTATAATTATAACCTACGCAAGTTCGATATAGAAACCTCGGAATTGACATTTTTGGATTTTAAAAGCAACATTAAAGCAGTCTTCAGTAAGAATAATATTGCGGAGTTGAGTTATTCATATTCCCATAAAACCCCCACAATCGAAAACTTAATCAAAAACAAGTTAATTATCAATAATCGAAATATGGTCAGCAATGATGACGTACCATTTGACGCACTGTTCCCATATCATGATTTCAATTATCAGCATTTTATTTTTAATCAAAAGAAAAATTTCTCATTTATTTTTAATGCATCACACAAAAGATATTTGAGTTCCATTAACGATAATGTGGTTAATGATCAGAGTTTTAGTCTTACAAAAGACAAGGTCGTAAATCTTGATAAAAGTACTTCCCTATTGCTGTTTTTAGAGAAACAGCTTTCATCGCTTCCGCTTGCAATTGCAAACAGCACATCACTGGACATTTCTGAATCTGGGTATTTTATAGATGATTACCCATCCATTTTTAAAACTCAATCAATTGGTGGTTTTGTGGAAATAAGCTCAAAATTTAAATTGTCACCCATCCATTTTAAAATCGGGTACAAATATACTTTTGAAAAATTTACGCTTGGCTCTGTTACGAGCAATGCAAGAAGAGAACAACCTTATTTAAATTTAAAGGGGAATATTACCCGCAGCCTCTTTTGGGAACTCAACAATTCATACAAATTATATATGGTAGAATCCGACAGGAAAGGAATTTTCTATTTGGATCCCAGTCTGCGTTATTCCAAGCAGAATTCCAATTGGGAATTTACCTTAAGCGGCACCAACGTTTTAAATTTCAATTCGAAAACCATTACGGAAAGTAAATCTTTTCCAGGCTTATCCGAAGAACGAGTTACTGCCATCCTTCCGGGATATATTTTAATGGGAATTAAATATAAATTTTGATTTTGAACTCAGTATTGTTCGAGAAAAGAAACAAGACCGCTGCGCTACAAGAACCAAGAGCCAAGACTAAAAACATAAAGCATTGATTAAGTATCTTTTGAATTTAAAGACAAATGAAATTTTGATCTTTCGGTTGTGTTTTTAGATTTCATAAAAAGGAAAGGTCATAAGCAACAACTCGAATTGCCTATATGTGAAGTATTTACGGAGTTCTTTTGATTTTTAACCAGCAACCAATGATTTTGAACTTGCAATTGATTGGTATTTTGGTCCTATTTCAATTCCATAAAGTATGAAATGAGACAGACGGATCTCTGGAAAATGAAATAATATAAGTGCCAGCGATAATTATTTCAAACCCCTAATTTGCCCCTTCAGTTCTTCCATTGACTCTTGCAATTGGCGCAGAAGATGACTCTCGGAGGGCTCATCCACGCCAAAGCTCAACTTGCTGTTCACCATCCATAACTCTTGGATATCCCTTACTTTCACATCAATGGGCAGATAATTCGGGTTTAGGGAAATAAGCCGAATGCTATGTGGGTTATTCGGGATTTTCTGCATTTTTTTGACCAGCACTGAATCCTTAAGCACTATAATATATATTTTACTATCCGAAGCATCGGTAATATTTTCCACTGCTCTACCGAGAACCCATTCGTTGGGACGGATGTTTGGCATCATACTATCTCCTTCTACCTGAAATCCACGGTATGAGGCATTGCGATACTCGGGCAAGGGAATATTGAAACTGGGCAAAGTTTGATACCAGCCTACATCCTGAATATTATTGGGATAGCCCGCAGCGGCCTTTTGATTGACCAAAACAATATTGTCATTCCCTTGAGGATCCAGGGTCACAACTCTGGGACTTACGTCTCCACTATTGGTATTTACAAGCTTTTCCTCGCTTTCCCCAAATAGCCATAAGGGATTGATTTGAAACTTGGCCATTAAGGTGGCCACTATCTTTCCGGAGATTTTTGTTTTCCCCCGTTCAATGTCGGCCGTGGTATTGCTTATTCCAAGAAGTGCTGCGAACGATTGCTGTGTATAGCCAAATTCCTCACGTAACTGTTTGAAACGTATGGCCTCAAGAGTAACTGTTTTTTCCATAGGCTAAAAATAGTTAATTCTGGAATATTTCCAAATAAATATTGGAAAAAATCCTAAGAAAAAGTTTTGCATTACCTCAAAAAAAAGTGTCCATAAACATTAGGGAATCAAATTTTTAACTACTTTTGCCCGCTATTAATCACTAATCTATTTTCACAATGAAAAAAATCTTTTTATCACTTGCTGCTCTTGCTTTAGTTGCTTCTGTTTACTCTTGCAGAGAGACCACCAAAGAAAATGCTGAAGACACGGCAGAATCTGTTCAAGTTGATGCTGACAATGCACTAGACAATGCTGGCGAAGCTATGGACAACGCTGCTGATGCAACTGGAGAAGCTTTGGAAGATGCAGGAGATGCTGTTGAGCAAGCTGCTGACAACACAGAAGAAGCTGTAAAAGACGCAACTGACGGTCAATAAGCGATTTATTTGCCAATAAACCAAAAAGGGGTTGTCAATGACAATCCCTTTTTTCATGCTAGGCCCTTCATCAGTATTTAGGAAGGGGAACACCCACATCCGGGCTTGCAGTTACCTTTTGTGAGAGGCACTTTGGTCCATTTTTTTGAGGACGAAAAACTGCTTTTTTTATCGATAACGGTTTCAGTGGGATTCAACTGCCGCAAATTTTGTTTTTTCTGTCTCTTTATGAAAAATTTGGAAGTAAGCAGAAAGTCGTATTTTAAATAATGTTTGAATACCAGTGAAGGCTCAGTTGGCTTCCATTTGTTTTCTGCGATGGCAATTATAAGGAAGGTAAGGTCGATATTGCCATGTAAGGATTTAGGTCTAAAGCGGTTCAGGTTTTCTCTATAGGCCCGATAGTATTTATCAAACAAACCGGAACTGAAATCAAAGCTTTCAAGCTTTTCATAAAATTTATCTATATCCGCTTCGGTAAGGTTTTGGTTTTCAAGGTTGGCAAGTCTTGCCCTAAAATCCACGATAGTATTGTGAAACTCCCGTTGTTTTTTAAGGAAAGGTTTAATTCCGATAAAGAGAATGTGCAATAATGTATTAGCCATCAGCCCAAAATGATTTTTAAAAGGACAAAATTAAACAATCCTCCGTCAAACGTGATGTTTAAAAATATTTATCCTGCGCTATCCCCCCAACCAATGTGCCAAAAAAAAGGACCACTGCAAAAGCGGCGGTCCAATTAATTTATGGGTTTAAAATTCTATGGATTAACGATAAGTTTTTTGTTTTGACTGCTGGCACCATCCGTAAATTTTAAAAAGTAAGTTCCGGATTTTAATTTTATCTCCATTGGTGTTATTCCTTCAAGAACATCAAAATGGTCAATCTTTCTACCCAATACGTCATAGATTTCCATGGAATAAATCTTAGAAGATTTAATATTGAAAAAACCATTAGTTGGATTTGGATATACTTCTATTGAGGCCATTTCAAGCTGTTCTATGCCAATAGTGAGATTGACTCCCTGCTTATACATAATTTCCCGTTCATCAAAGCCTTGTCCATCATCAAAGCGGTAGTCGTTCCATACAAGATGAAAATTTCCACTGGGATCAAATAATGCCGAGGGCTCTTCAAATCCTGGGTTTTCATTTACTATAACCAGGGGTGTGCCAAATCCATCATTTTTATTGTACTCCAAAAAAGATATATTTTCATCCAACATATCAGTGTATATCACCCCGCAGTCGCCTTCGGAATTGCAATCCATAGCAATTCGTTTCAGTAAACCACCGGCATTGGCTGCAATTTCAAAAACATTGGGGGAAAGGCTAAAACTATCGCTGCCCCTATCATAATCAAAAATTTGGAGTACATCCCGGTTGGGATTGGTGGTTTTATAAATGGAAAGAACCATAACATCTCCCGTGGGCGAACTAACCAAAGCGTAGTTATTTGAAAAAATGTTTGCATCCACTATCATCTTCATCTCAGACAGCTCGTGGGAAGATTCATCATATATTCTATATCTCAGCTCCCTGCCGCCACTTGCGGTAAACTCGGAATAAAGAATCATTGCTTTATTATCCCCTATGCTTTTAATGTATGGATTTCCGGCATCGCTTCCATCGCTAACATCAGATACAGCAATGTCTGCAGACCAGTTGCTACCGTCATAATACTTCATATAGATTTCTTCATTCACTTGGTTTTCCCGAAAATCATATCCCCAAACCACAACGGGTAAATTATCATCGGTAACATAAATATCGTGGTGGCTGCTAGTATGATTTACAGTTCCACCCTCATCCGAGATTTTTACTCCATCGTGCCAGAGATTTGCAGATGCCTCATAATAGGAGTAGCCAATATAATTACGGACATTTTCGAAGGCCCAGACATTATAGATTACGTGAAGATCGCCGTTCGAAGCGGCGGCAATCGCAGGAAAATGATTGTTTCTCGATCCAATTTCTCCTCCCTTGTCCACAAAAATGGGATCGGTCCAAGAACCGTCAACATTTCTTTTTCTGAACATAATTTTCTGTAAACCATTGGGATGGTTGTCATTATAGACCACGTAAGCATTCCCTGTATTATCCACGGCAAGACGTGGTTCCCAAGAGTCTACGGCAGGATGGTTGGATACGTCAAAATCCGGGCTACTCCAGTCTAAGTTTAATTCAAGGGGGCCAATATTTCCCTGTTGCTGTGACGAGCCGGAAAATGATTCCATCTTAAAGTGCGTTTTTCCATTTTGGTCCACTTGGAAATGGCCATCATTTTGGGCAGCACTAAATAAGCAAAGGGAAAGTGTGAATAAGGAGAGTAAAGTTTTTTTCATGACATGGATATTAAGTTAGCATAAATGCAATTTAGTAATTAAATAGCTGTCATTGCAATAGGCAGTTAACTAAAATCAAAAAGATATTTTCATGGATGCCATCCAATAATTATTATATTTTAAAATGGAGGATTTTGGAATACCCGCAAAATAAAAAAACCTCAACATTCTAATTTTAGAAAGTTAAGGTTTTAAAAGTACTGATGGCGGGACTTGAACCCGCACGCCCGAGATGGGCACAGGATTTTAAGTCCGGCGTGTCTACCAATTCCACCACATCAGCATCTCAACTGCGCAAAATACAAGCAGAATAACTCTACTGTATGCAAGCGTTGAGTTACGGGTTTTGAAGTCGAAGGCTTTAAAAAGCACATCTTGGACTTAACAAAAAATGCCGATCACTATCGGCATTCTATGTTGAGCGAAAAACGGGATTCGAACCCGCGACCTCCACCTTGGCAAGGTGGCGCTCTACCAACTGAGCTATTTTCGCGTTTTATTTAAAAGAACGAAATGTCGAATATTAACCGCCACAACTAGTGGTGCTTTATCTCCCAGAACCATGGGGAGCGCTTTTTTCGCAAACTACATTTAAGATCGATACTTGGACATCCAAGCGGGTGCAAATTTAAAACTTTTCCTGTAATGGCAAAGAAAAACGAAAGGAAATTTTGCGTCAAATTTTATAGGATTCATACTGAAACAGTTTGGCACAAAAGGAAATTAAGACAAACCTTAAAAGAACCGCCCATAATCAAAAGTAGAAGAAGCGAAGTTGGATAAAGCCGGTAATAGACTGCATTATCCTACTTTCTGATTTTTACCGTCGCATTGCGTTGAAGCATCCGCCGTATTTCATTTAGTTTCATCAAAGCCTCTACAGGAGTTAAGGTATCTATATCGATATCAAGTATTTCCTCCCTTAGCTCTTCCAATAAGGGATCGTCAAGTTTAAAGAAACTGAGTTGCATTTCATCTTTGGAAACCGCTTTCATTTCCTCGGTCAATTCCTCAGAGGCATGACTTTTCTCCAGTCTTTTCAAAATTTTATTGGCGCGAAGGAGCACTGGCTGTGGCATTCCAGCCATTTTTGCCACGTGGATTCCAAAACTGTGCTGGCTTCCACCCGGCACCAATTTCCTTAAAAAGAGCACATTGTCTTTCAGTTCTTTTACGGAAACGTTATAGTTCTTAATTCGTGAAAAAGTTTCGGTCATTTCGTTCAGCTCGTGATAATGGGTGGCGAACAAGGTTTTTCCGCGGGTAGGATGTTCGTGCAAATATTCGCTGATTGCCCAGGCAATGGATATCCCATCATAAGTACTTGTTCCCCTGCCGATCTCGTCCAACAGTATAAGACTTCGATCGGAAAGATTATTTAGGATGCTGGCCGTTTCATTCATTTCCACCATAAATGTGGATTCACCCATAGAAATATTATCGCTTGCCCCTACCCTTGTAAATATTTTGTCCACACATCCCAGACGCACCGCGTCGGCAGGAACAAAACTTCCCATTTGAGCCAACAGAACAATTAATGCGGTTTGACGCAAAATGGCAGATTTTCCGCTCATATTGGGCCCTGTGATCATAATTATTTGCTGATTGTCCCTATCCAGAAAAACATCATTGGCAATAAAAGGCGTGTCCGGCGGCAGTTGTTTTTCGATCACGGGATGACGTCCACCCTGGATATCCAGATCGTAGGAATCATCGAAAAGCGGTCTGGTATAATTCGCCATTTTGGCCTGAGACGCAAAGGACCCCAAACAATCCAATTGGGCAATCAAAAATGCATTTTGTTGGACCGAACTAATATATTGAAGCATCCACTCCACCAACTTCCCGAATATTTCCTGTTCCAAGGCCAAAATTTTCTCTTCCGCGCCTAAAATCTTTGCCTCATATTCCTTTAACTCCTCGGTGATATAGCGCTCGGCATTCACGAGGGTCTGCTTTCGGATCCATTGGCTAGGGACCTTATCTTTATGGGTGTTCCGCACTTCTATATAATATCCGAAGACATTATTAGAGCCGATTTTTAAAGAGGATATTCCTGTATTTGCGGTTTCGCGTTCCAGCATTCCGTCCAAATAGTTTTTCCCATTGGCCGAAATGTTCCGAAGTTCGTCAAGAGCCTCAGAAAACCCATCAGCAATAGATTGGCCTTTTAATATGTTTACTGGGGCATCCTCAAAAAGGGTAGCCTTTATTTTATTTCGAAGCAATTCGCAATCGTGCAATTGCTCCCCTATAATTTTAAGAGACTCATTCCTGGAGTTCAATGCCAAAACTTTAATGGGAACCACCGCTTCCAACGAATTCTTAAGCTGTATAACCTCTCTAGGATTTATTTTCCCGGTGGCCACTTTAGAAATAAGTCGCTCCAGATCGCCAATCCGCTTTATGTTCAGTCGGGTTTTCTCCAACACTTGCGGATTATCCAGTAAAAAGCTGACCACCTCATGGCGCCGTGTTATTTTTTCAGAATTCTTTAAGGGAAGCGCCATCCATCGTTTAAGTAAACGCCCGCCCATAGGTGATATGGTCTGGTCGATCACATCCAAAAGTGTTACCGCATTTTGGGCAGGCGAATTGTAAAGTTCCAGATTGCGGATGGTAAAACGGTCCATCCAAACATATTCGTCTTCCGCAATCCGCGAAAGTCGGGAGATATGAAGCAACTTTGTATGCCGGGTCTCACTCAGATAATGAAGAGCTGCACCGGCTGCAATGACGCCATCATCAAGATGGTCCACGCCAAATCCCTTAAGATTTTTGGTGCCAAAATGTTTGGTAAGGGTTTCAAACGAATAATCTTTCTGGAAAACCCAATCCTCTAAATGAAAAACGTGATATTCCTTTCCAAATGTGGATTCAAATACTTTTCGCTTTTGCTTGGAGAAAAGCACTTCGGAAGGTTTAAAATTCTGGAGCAATTTATCCACATAATCCGCCACCCCTTCCGAGACAAGGAATTCGCCCGTGGATACATCGAGAAAGGAAATGCCAATATTTTTTGCCCCAAAATGTACAGCGGCCAAGAAGTTATTGGACTTCGATTTTAGGATATCATCATTGAATGCCACACCCGGTGTTACCAGTTCCGTAACCCCACGTTTTACAATAGTCTTGGTTAGTTTGGGATCTTCCAATTGGTCGCAGATTGCTACCCGGCATCCGGCCATTACCAATTTTGGGAGATATACATTCAGGGAATGATGTGGAAAACCCGCGAGCTCCATATTGTCGCCACCATTGTTACGTGCCGTAAGGGTTATATTCAGAATCCCTGCAGCGCGAATGGCATCTTCCCCAAATGTTTCATAAAAATCGCCCACCCGAAACAATAATAAAGCATCCGGATACTTGGCTTTTATGCTGTTGTACTGCTTCATCAATGGTGTTTCCTTCGCCGCCATAACTCAAATTATCTTTAACCGATAAATGTAATTAAAATGAAGGTTTCCTTAAAATGAAGCGGCGCCGTTTTGTTCTGTTTTATCAACAACAACCAATTTGTTTATCCGAAAAATAAAAAGAATCCTCATTTCAACAATCCCGCAGGTTTTGGCTTTATGTTGAAAGGGCACCTTCCAAAATCAATTTTTAACAATTAACTTTGGCATCTATGAAAAACAGAAAACTGAAGAATAGCGAACTGGATCGCATAAACCCTGAGGAATTTAAGAAAGCGGCTAAAACCCCCATCATTATTATTCTGGACAACATCCGCAGTTTGAACAATATTGGTTCTGTTTTTAGAACGGCGGATGCATTTTTGATAAAGAAAATTTATCTCTGTGGAATAACTGCAAAGCCGCCCCATAAGGATATTCAAAAAACTGCCTTGGGCGCTACCGAAAGCGTGGATTGGGAGTATGCCGAAAACACATTGGATGTTATTGAAACCCTCAAAGGTGAAGGTGTTTTTATCGCTTCCATAGAACAGGCAGAAACCGCAGTGGACCTTAATGATTTTTCGGTACAGAGGGAACTTACCTATGCTGTAGTATTTGGAAATGAAGTGAAAGGCGTCCAACAAAAAGTGGTCTCTGCCAGCGATGTGGTAATTGAAATCCCCCAATTTGGGACCAAACATTCCCTCAACATCTCTGTGAGTGTAGGTGTGGTAGTCTGGGATCTATTTGGAAAATTGCGAGAAGTGACAAGCGGAAACTAAGTATAAAAAGAAACCTGGTGCGAATGCATCAATAAATTTTAAATCAAAACACAAAAGGTAATGGCACTTCAGAATAAAACAGACAACAAAAACAATCCTCCCATGAAAATAGGAATAATAGGCTCTGGCACTATGGGTGCAGGAATTGCGCAAGTGGCAGCAACTGCGGGCTGTACCGTGCGAATATTTGATACTAACCAAGAAGCTCTTGAGCGGGCCCAACTTGCCCTGGAAAAAATCATGGACCGCTTGGTGGAAAAGGCAAAAATTGAGGCTGTCGAAAAAGAGAGGATACAGAATAATATAAAATATGTAAATACGCTTCGCGAACTCAAGGATTCCGATATGACCATTGAGGCCATAGTGGAAAACCTGGAGATCAAGAAAAATGTTTTCTCTACCCTGGAAAAGTTTGTGAGCGATTCCTGTATTTTGGCGTCCAACACTTCTTCCCTATCCATAGCTTCCATTGCCTCCTCCTTGGCGAAACCTGAACGTTGTGTTGGAATCCACTTTTTCAATCCCGCTCCGCTAATGGCGCTGGTAGAAATAATCCCTTCTATACAGACCTCGAAAGAAACTTTGGACAAAGCAGTGAGGACCATAAAAGATTGGGGGAAAACAGTTGCCGTGGCCAAGGACACTCCAGGATTTATCGTCAATCGTGTTGCACGGCCGTTCTATGGGGAAGCATTGCGCATCTATGAGGAAGGAATGGGCAGTTTTCAGGAAATAGATTCGGCCATGAAAGAAATCGGCAAATTCAAAATGGGCCCATTTGAACTCATGGACTTTATTGGCAATGATGTTAATTACACCGTTACCGAATCGGTTTTCAGTGCCTTCTATTTCGACCCCAGATATAAACCGTCTTTTACGCAGAAACGATTTGCCGAAGCAGGCTATTTAGGAAGAAAAACCGGCAAAGGATATTACAATTATTCTGAAAAAGGGGACGTGTCCGCACGGCCTGACTTAGGGAAAAATTCAGCTAATTCCGTTTCTCAAAACACAGTGTTTGAAAGAATTTTAGTGATGCTGATCAATGAGGCAGCAGACACCCTGTTTTGGAATATTGCTTCCGCTGAGGATATTGACAATGCCATGACCAAGGGTGTAAATTATCCAAAAGGATTGTTGGCTTGGGCCGATGAAAAAGGAATTGACTGGTGTGTAGCGCAAATGGATGCATTATATGCTAAGTACCACGAAGATAGATATAGATGTTCGCCATTGCTGAGAAAAATGAATGAGAAGGGGGAGAGGTTTTTTGAACAAATAGGATAGCTAATAAAATACAGCAAAAATTATTATGAACGCTAAATTTATTCCAAATAAAATGCTCTCCCTGGATCCTTTTAGTCAATGGTTGGGGATTGAGATCCTGAGTTGCGAAATTGGAAAGGTGAAATTGGGATTGAAAGTCAGAAAAGACATGCTCAACAGTATGGCCAAAGCACATGGCGGAATTACTTATTCCCTAGCAGATACCGCTTTTGGTTTTGCTGCCAATTCACACGGAAAATATGCGGTTTCCATTGAGACTTCCATCAATCATATTGTCGCTGTGGAGGAGGGGGATTATTTAATTGCGGAGTCTGTTATCGAAAAAGTAGGCAATAAGCTAGGGTTCAATATTGTGGAAATAAAACGGGAAGGAGAACTGGTAGCTCTTTTTAAAGGAGTGGTATATAGAACCAGCAAAGATTGGGAATAGATTGGAATTCGTCTTATTAAAAAGTTTAGTACTTGCCAAAAACCGGGTTTTTTCTTCAAAACTTTAGTCAACCATGGATTTTATAAGGGTTCCTCACTTTTTTGATGTTTAACGTCAATTTCACAAATGGAACCATTGGTTTAATTATTTTTAGTGGATAATTATGGGATGTGGTTTCCATACAATCAAAAAGACAACAATATGAAATGGCAAGGAAGAAGACAAAGTGGCAATGTTGATGATCGTCGCGGCATGAGTTCAAAAGGCAAACTTGCCGCAGGTGGTGGAGTGATTGCCCTTATAGTACTCGCCCTTCAGTTTTTTGGAGGAGACACCGGAAAAACATTGGCGCCTATTGTGGAGCAAATGGGCAATGGTCAAAGCTCGCAACAAACAGAACAAAGAGAGCTCACCGCCCAAGAGAAAGAAATGGGAAGCTTTATGGCAACAGTGCTTGCCGATACTGAGGATGTTTGGGGGCAGATTTTTGCCAAAAACAATTTAGGCCAATATGAGGATCCAACCATGGTTCTTTTTACCGATGCCGTAAGTACTGGATGTGGAAATGCAACCTCAGCCGCGGGGCCGTTTTATTGCCCGGTAGATCATCAATTGTATATGGACCTGGCGTTTTTTGATGAACTCAAAAATCGTTTTGGCGCAAAAGGAGGCGATTTTGCCATAGCGTATGTTACCGCTCACGAAATTGGCCATCACGTACAAACATTGCTGGGTACTTCCCAAAAAGTACGACAGTTACAGGAGCAGAATCCGCAGGAAGCGAATAGACTTTCCGTAGCTCTGGAACTCCAAGCCGATTTTTATGCCGGTGTCTTTGCCCATTATGACAAACAATATTTGGAAGAAGGAGATATTGAAGAAGCCCTGAGCGCTGCGAATGCTGTGGGAGATGATGCCATACAGAAAAAGTCCAGCGGCAGCGTAAGACCTGATACCTTTACTCACGGAACTTCCCAACAGCGAATGAAATGGTTTATGAAGGGTTACAAAACGGGGGATATTAGGCAAGGGGATACTTTTGCGGAGATGTAGATCCTGCAACATCTGCATTATCACGGAAAAAAATCTCGACTTTCTCATTTTTATTGGGATGGTCCGGATTTTTACTGTTGAGTATTATCGAGAACTGAATCCTTAAAATAGTCTATAATTTCAATTTTATGGTCTTAACAACAACTCTCAATAGATCCATCCCAATAAACGAAATACTTATCTTTGCGGAAAATCACTAAACATCTATAATGAATTACTTTTCCACCAACTTCACACTCGGCATTCTTGGCGGCGGGCAATTGGGCAAAATGATGCTCTATGAAACCCGAAAATGGGACATCCGCACCCACGTTTTAGACCCAAGCGCCGAAGCTCCTTGCCGCATTGCTACCGATTATTTTGAACAGGGCGACCTAATGGATTTTGAAACCGTTTATAATTTTGGGAAAAATGTTGACGTACTAACATTTGAAATAGAAGGGGTAAATGTGGATGCTCTGGAAAAATTGGAGCAGGAAGGAAAAAAAGTTTATCCCAGTGCCGCCACATTACGGAATATTCAGGATAAGGGAGTGCAAAAACAGTTTTATCGTGATAACAAAATTCCGACGGCTCCTTTTAGACTCTTTAATAATAAGAATGAACTGAACGAAATAATTTTCCGTAAAGAAATAAAATTCCCCTTTGTGTGGAAAAGCTGTACAGGTGGTTACGACGGCAAGGGAGTTAGCATCATTCGTGAAGCGGAGGATTTGATTCCATTATCAGAGGATTCGTGCATTATAGAAGAATTAATCCCCTTTAAGAATGAATTGGCCGTGATCGTTGCGCGAAATCCTTCGGGAGAGGTGAAAACATATCCCGTTGTGGAAATGGAATTCCATCCAGAAGCCAATCAAGTAGAATATGTTATTTGTCCGGCACGAATAGATGAGACCATTGCCCAAAAAGCACGAAATGTAGCAAAACAAGTTTCTGAAGCATTCAAACACGTTGGTCTTTTGGCTGTGGAAATGTTCCAAACTGGGGATGACGAAATACTCATAAACGAAGTAGCTCCCCGACCCCACAACAGTGGTCACTATAGTATAGAAGCTAGCTATACCAATCAATTTGAACAGCATATACGCGCAATATTGGATTTACCCTTGGGAAATACCGATAGTAAAGTAGGTGGAATTATGGTAAATCTTGTGGGCGCAGAAGACTATACTGGACAAGTAGTCTATAAAAATATCGATAAAATTCTTGCAATGGAAGGCGTAACACCACATATTTACGGCAAAAAGGAAACGAGACCATTTAGAAAGATGGGGCATGTGACTATTGTGAACAAAGATCTTAAAGAAGCTAGGAGGATTGCGGAAGTGGTTAAGAGGACTATTGAGGTTATAGCTCTCTAAATATTCACCCAACAAACAATAACGAAAAGGGAAAATGCAACTTGGCGGGAATTCCGACAAGTTCAAGAATAGGAAAGTCTGTAATATAGAGTAAATTTTATGACACCAAACAAACAATCTTTGGGGTTACCGTCCACTAAAACAACTTAGTATATTTGTATATTTATCCAAATTTATAAGTTATGACAACAGTTGAAAAGAGAAATAAAATATCGAAAGCCTTAGAATCCTTTTCAAACGAGCAGTTGGAAGAAACTCTCAATTTTATAGAGCAAATTAAAGAGAATGATGCAAAACGAAAAGATTATATAAAAGATTTATTAATAAAGGAAAAAAATCTTTTTGAGAGACTTGCCAAATGATTTCGGAAAAATTCGCAAAAGAGATTAATCTAATCATTGCGGAGTTTTCTGGAGGCTCTTCAGGTATTCGCGATAACAATGGGCTTCTTTCTGCACTTAATAGGCTTATCAAACTTTCGACGGATTAGATCTATATCCTTCAGCGACAGAAAAATCAGCCGCAATTCTGGAAAGTATAATTATAAATCATCCGTTTATTGATGGGAATAAGAGAATGGGATATGCCTTTATGAGATTATTATTGGCAGAAGAGGGTTTCGATATGACCGCCCCGGAAGATGAGATTTATAACTTTGTTATCTCAGTATCAGAAGGTAAAATGAACACAGAATCAATAATTAAATGGATTAGAAACAATACAATCAAAAGGGATTAACTATTAAACCACTAGCAGGCTTTAAATCTTGAAAGAAACCTGCAACTTGAAACTTGAAACCAATGCAAAAAGTAGCAATAATAATGGGAAGCACCAGTGACCTGCCTGTAATGCAGGACGCAATAGATGTTTTAAAAGAATTAAACATCGATGTGGAAGTGGATATCGTTTCAGCACATCGCACTCCTGATAAACTTTTTGATTACGGAAAAAATGCACATACCCGTGGAATTTCCGTGATTATCGCTGGAGCCGGCGGTGCGGCACATCTCCCTGGAATGATAGCTTCTCTTTCTCCACTTCCTGTTATTGGAGTACCTGTAAAATCCAGCAATTCAATCGATGGCTGGGACAGTGTTTTGTCTATCCTTCAAATGCCAGGTGGTGTTCCTGTAGCCACGGTGGCACTTAACGGCGCAAAGAATGCTGGTATTCTCGCCGCACAAATTATTGGAGCTTCTGACAAGGTAGTTTTAAATACAATTATCGAGTACAAGGAAAGTTTGAAAAAAAAGGTGGAAGAAGGAGCTGAAAAAGTACGCAGTGGCGAGAGATAGTAATCAGTGATCAGTGGTCGGTGGTCGGTGGTCGGTAAAAAATATGTAAAAGAAAATTAAATTCCAACGATTGATCCCCTCCTAAATCAATCCAGGGTTTTTATAAAAAAAAGAAAAAAGAAAATTTCGGTGACTATCATTGGCATTCCGTTCGTAAATATCCCATCGAAAAAAACAATTAAAGATTTGAAAATTAAAATGAACAATCCGCTATTAGAATCCTTTGATACCGCGCCCTTTTCCCAAATAAAAAACGAACATTTTCTACCGGCTATTAGCCAGTTGATTGTCGATGCCAAAACGGAAATAGATGCAATCACTTCAAATCCCGAAGTTCCAACTTTCGAAAATACGGTGGAAGCATTGGAATTTACTGGAGAAAAATTGGACAGGGCGAGCAGTATATTTTTCAACTTGAACAGTGCAGAAACCAATGAGGAAATTCAAAAGCTCGCACAGGAGATTTCACCCCTATTGACCGAATTCAGCAATGATATATTGTTGAATGAAAAGTTGTTTGAAAGGATTAAATATGTTTACGAGCAAAGAGTAACCTTAGATCTTACAGAGGAACAACACATGTTACTTGAGAAAAAATACAAATCATTTTCTAGGAACGGCGCCAATCTTTCCGAAGAAAAGAAAAAGGAATTGCGGAAAATAGACGCCGAACTCGCTAAGCTAAAACTCACTTTTGGTGAAAATGTGCTTGCGGAAACCAATAGATTCGAACTTCATCTAACCGATGAAAAGGATCTATCCGGATTGCCGGAAGGAGTAATGGAGGCCGCCGCTCAAACCGCCGAAGAAAAAGGTAAACTTGGGTGGATATTCACTTTGGACCACCCCAGTTACCTGCCTTTTTTAACATACGCCGACAATCGCGAGCTGCGCAAAAAAATGGCGATTGCTTTCGGTGCAAAGGGTTTTCATAATGACCCATTGGACAACCAACAAAATGTACTTCAGATTGTAAAATTGAGGCACCAACGAGCGAATTTATTAGGTTACAAAAGCCACGCCCACTTTGTTCTTGAGGAGCGTATGGCCAAAACACCTGAAAAAGTAAAATCATTTTTAAACGAACTCCTGGAAAAAGCTAAACCTGCGGCAGAAAGAGAGTTTGAAGAATTAACTGCCTTTGCCAAAGAAATTCATGGCATTGATCGTTTGGAAAAATGGGATGGAGCTTATTATTCCGAAAAATTAAAACAGCAACGTTTTAACCTGGACGACGAAAAACTGAAACCTTATTTCGAATTAAAAAACGTGGTAAAAGGAGTTTTTACCGTAGCGGAAAAACTATACGATCTCCATTTTGAAGAAGTCCACAACATCGACAAATATCATCCAGATGTAAAGACTTATGAAGTAAAAGATGGCCCGGGAAATAAAGTTGCCATATTTTATGCGGATTTTCATCCCCGAGCCGGTAAGCGGAATGGGGCGTGGATGACTTCGTATAAACCTCAGAAAATAGAGAATGGAGAAAATGATCGTCCACATATTTCGATTGTCTGTAATTTTACAAAGCCTGTCCAAAGCCGATCGGAGGGGACTACTGCCAGTAAACCTTCGCTTTTAACTTTTAATGAAGTAACGACCTTGTTTCACGAATTTGGCCACGCTCTTCACGGGATGCTCGCAAACACCCACTACCCTAGCCTATCCGGTACAAGTGTTTATTGGGATTTTGTAGAGCTGCCGAGCCAGATTTTGGAGAACTGGTGTTATGAAAAAGAAGCTTTGGAACTCTTCGCCACGCATTATAAAACCGGTGAAGTAATCCCTATAGAATACATCGAAAAAATAAAGGAATCAGCTACTTTTCTTGAAGGAATGGCAACCTTGCGTCAACTCAGTTTTGGACTTTTGGACATGGGGTGGCACGCCCAGAATCCATCGGGCATTACCGATGTAAAAGCCTTTGAAGTTGCGACATTTGCAGACACTCAACTGTACCCGGATGTATTGGAAAATTGTATGAGCACATCCTTTTCACATATTTTTCAAGGTGGATATTCGGCCGGATATTACAGCTATAAATGGGCAGAAGTTTTGGATGCAGATGCTTTTGCCTACTTTCAGGAAGAAGGGATTTTCAATAAAAAAGTAGCCGACAATTTTAAGGCTTTCGTTCTTTCGCAAGGAGGTACACAGGATCCCATGGGGCTCTACATTAAATTCCGGGGTCAAAAACCGAATCCCGAAGCCCTCCTTAAAAGAGCAGGATTATTTTAAAACATAACATCCGTACTTTTGAAATATTGGAAATAAAAAACCGCCTCTCGGCGGTTTTTATTTATAAAATCCGGTCAATTACTTTTTGATATTATAATTTTTAAACACTTTATTATTTTTATCAAAAGAGAATTTGTAAACCTTCTGAGTAAGTACCTGATTTTCGTTTTTATTGCTTCTTGGAGCTGGTGGACCGTCTATATTAAACTTCATCACCGAAAACATTTCTGTAGTCTCGGGCGTTAATAATCCTGTATATGGATTGGTTCCCGACGTAGTGGCAATAAGCTCTCCTCCATAATAAACCACTACCGAATACATAGTATTTGGCTCAATATTACAGTTGGACCAAAGGTCTACCAATACCTCATATTCTCCTTGTGGGATGGTAACTTCTGGACTGTCTTCATAAAAGATATTCTCATTGTTTATCTCATCGATCACACAAGCAGCATTACTATCAACATCCAATTGACCCCCGGATGAGGATGTTGGGTTGGCGTAATAAATCTCTTCTCCCAAAGGATCGATCAAATGCAGATCCACATCATTAAGCTGGTCCCAAGAAAGGCTTACTTGCAACAATCCTGTTCCCGATTGCATAAAATCAACATCCAAATATTCGTAGGCACTAAAACTGCCATTGGCATCGCCAACAGAAAAAGCGATAGTAAAAGACCCTTCGGCCTGCTGTCCAATCAGCAATTGCAAATCGGACATTGACAAGGTGCCCCTACTTCCCGTACCTCTATCAGCCACTAAAGGCTTAACAAAATAGCCCATCTCATCCTTGACACCAACAATTACTTGAGTAGCTTCGTCACTAGCATAAAGATGAATCAAATTGGTTCCTCCTGGCAAAATGGTAGAATTTCCTTGAATGTCATAAATTGCCAATGTTTGAGAAGTCCCAGCCGGCAATCCTCTACCCATAAATTCTGCTTCTGTAATGTTAAAAAATTTACGCTCAAAATCAGATCGACTTACTGAGTTGTCCTCCACGGGATCTTTGTCTTTACTACAGGAAAAGGATATTCCTGCCATAAATAAAAAGAGCAACATAATTCGCCCCGTCATAAATAAATTCCTTTTGTTGTTTTTCATTGTTTTGAAATTTGATTAATAAAAATTTAGTTAGTGCGCCAAAACTACATATTTATTTTTCAATTATATAAAAATGAGAGGATTTGATACCATAAATCATAAAAATATGATATCATCAATCAATTTTATTGACTGAAAATTATATGATATAACTGAGGAAGAATAAAAAATGAGGACGTTTAATTAGCTATTTTATGTTTCGACATTTTTTTTGTTGAAACTTAAAAACACTAAGAATATTCTATTGCTACAATTGGATTTTAAATTAGTTTAAAACAAATTTTTTCGTAAGGACATCTCCATTTTCCAATTGGAATTGAATAATATAAAATCCCTGAGCAAACTGAAGCAGCTGAATATTTCCATATTGGTTGTCCAAATTCTCCGAAAATATTTTCTTTCCTTCAATGTTGTAGATAGCAATTTCACGTACATTGGAATATGCCTCCCGAAGTTGGTAGCTCAAGACTTTTTCCTTAATAAAAATGCCTATTTCATCTCCTTTAAAATCCGATGTTCCCAAAGTTTGGGGCTTTGCCGTTTCTATTAAAAATTCCAATCCCAATTTCGTGAATTTGACGGCGTGGGAAGCGGTATTGAAAAATGAATAAACATCACCGGGAGTATGTATATTGGGATTGTCCTCACCCATTTCGGCTTCAAAAGGAAAGGAAGTATCATACCCTTCGGCCGCCCAACTGGCGTGATCGGAACACCCATAACCACATTCGGTGTAGTTATATGTAAACCCGTGATCGCCGGCACTGTTGTAATGGTTCATCAAATCCACCAAATAACCATTAAGGTCACTGCTGTTGTAATAATCGGTAGTGATATAAATATCACTGCTGGACCCTTTATAACCTGTCATATCAAACTGCACGTAAGCAACTACGTTTACGTTGTTGTTGGCGTAGTTTCTTGCTATTTCACCCGAGCCTACCAGGCCGATTTCCTCGGCGGCGTATGCCATTACTTCAATGGTCCTATTGGGCACAAACTCCTTTGCCAAGAGTACCCGCACCATTTCATTAAGGGATGCAATCCCGGAAGCGTTATCATCGGCGCCTGGAGCATCGTTTTTATCCCAAGAAGTAGAATCGATATGTCCGCCGATTATCACAAATTCATCGGGGGAATTGGCACCATCGATAGTGAGGATCACCGAAGGCATAGGAGTACTTACGTGATCATAAATCCGGGTATGAATATCCGTGCGGCCTGATGCTGCAATCATTGCATCCCATTTAGACTTCTGACCCAGTACAGCTTGTTCCGCTTGCGGTTTGGTATGGTATCTAGTGCCGTAGTTTTGCAAGTCCAAAATATCGGCTATAATGTTGGCACCATCCACAAGATCCAGACATTCGTTTACCAATACGTCTTCAGTTATTGAATAATCGAGAGCGCCATTTCTTTTTGCAGGTGCCACAAGAAATTCCCTAGCTTGGATCTCCGAAGGGCGAAAAACGTATCCAGGTCCGTGCGTTATAACATTCTCGTGGACCAGATGCGCACCTTCCTCGGTTAACAGCACGGCGGATTGGAATTGCGAACTCTCCAATATTTCGATTTTGTCTGGATATAAAACTTTAAATGCAAGCGCATCGGCGGCACTCATGTTTGCATAAAAAGAACCTTTATTTTGGGCAAATAGGAACATTGGCAACATCAGTAACGAAAGTGCAATGCCCAGCGTAATTTTTTTCATAGTAAGGGTAAAAAAAGTTAAGTGGTAAAAATAAAATTTCCCATGACAAAACTGTCATAAATAATACGTTTTATTTGATATTTTACTCGTAAACATTCTAATTCCGAGTTAAATAAATCCCATTTTCACAAAAACCATGGAATCTTTTTTAATTTTGAAATAGCCTTTAAACCGCATTATTTTGGAAACACTCAAGCCCGAAAAATGGGTTGACAACTATGCCGATTATCTCTACAACTATACGGTTACCCGTGTAAAGGATCCTGTTGTGGCACAGGATCTTATTTCCGAAACTTTTTTAGCTGCCCTAAAGGCAAAAAAGAATTTTAAAGGGGAAGCTTCCGAACGTACCTGGCTTATTTCGATATTAAAAAGAAAAATAATTGACCACTACCGTAAAAGCAGTTCGGAGAAAGGAAAGGCCGAAGTGCATCTTTCCTACAAAAATCCTGAATCTGAAGGGGACTGGCTGGAGGAGAATGCCGCGGATCCCTTTGACCGTACAGCAGAAGACCAAATGGAAAATGAGGAACTGCGCCTCGCCATCTTGGAATGTATGGAAACCTTAAACCATAGACAAGCCGAAATTTTCAAAATGAAAACGATAGAAGGTGTAGAAACTGACGTAATTTGTAAAGAATACAATATCACTCCGTCTAACCTTTGGGTTATCATTCACCGCGTCCGGAAGTCCTTAATGGAGTGTTTGGAAAAAAAATGGCTTAACTAATTGGATACTATGAAGTTATTCTTAAAATGTGACGAAACCGCACATGTTTGCGATAAAAGTCAATATAATGAAGCCACCCGCTTCGAAAACTTTAAGTTAAAAATCCATATAGTCCTCTGCAAATGCTGCCGAAGTTATTGCTCAAACAATCACAAATTAACCCAATCCATTAGGTCGGCAAATATTGAAACGCTTCCCTTGAACAAAAAAGAGCTCCTAAAATCCAAATTGGATACCGAGATGCGGGCTATGCAGTAAAATTCCACTGCAGAAAAAGAAGATAAAATAGGCACCATAATACCGGCAGTCCTTCAATCCAGAAAGAGGCAAAATACCGTCCTTGATGAGGTTTGGACAAAATCAACATTCCACCCAAAATAAATAAAAAAAGCAAAAGGCTTAAGATATAGGCAATTTCATTCGAATTCTTAAAAAACTCGAAAAGCAGACACAGAAGTAAAATTATCTCTCCCAACATTTTAGTGCCCCATACGCCAATTTGCTGGGGCAAGGTTTTAAGCCGGAGAGAATCATAGGGGACATCCCTTATTTCAAAAGGCAGCATTAAAGCAACTACGATCGCAATTCGTTGCAAAAAGGTTAGACAAACATCCATGGACAATTCGGCGTTCGCCGCAGCAACAGGAAGAATTACTGTTATTCCTGCCCATACAAATGCGACGATAAAAATTTTTATTCCGGTAAGGTTTCGCAAGTTTTTATGCCGAATAAGCGGCACTGCATAAAAGAAAGTGGGCACACCAAAAACGGCAGTTATCAACAACACTTTCCAAGGGAGCAGGAAGACCGAAATTAAAAGCAAAACAAAACAGATGAAGGAAAAAATCTGGATTGCCTTCAGTGAATTTGCCAAATACCGATGATGAAGTCCTGCAACTTTTGCATACTTGACAAAATTATATCCGGTAACCGCTCCAAAAAATACAAAGAACCAAAGCGAATCTGGAACATTCAATTGATACTCCAACGCAGTGATAAGCGATAAGGAAACCACGGCCAGAGCCACATGGATGCTGCTGTTGATATAGAAGTTAAATATCCGCTCTCGAAAGTCCATTACCCAAAAGTAAACAAAGCGTCAATATCCTAAAATTCAAGTTCATAAAAAATACTTTTACATCAAGCATTTACTACTTGGTTATGCTTAAAAATTGTAAATTTGCAACCTTAATTTCAATCCTCATTTAATGAATACAGATTCCTTTGCTTTAAGGCATATAGGTCCCCGAGAAAGCGACCTCCCAGAAATGCTTGAGACAGTTGGCGCAAGCTCTTTGGACCAATTGATGTACGAAACCGTCCCAGACGATATACTTATTAAAAAGGCCCTCGATCTTGATATTGCGATGAGTGAACAGGAGTATCTTGAGCACATCACAGAACTCTCCACAAAAAATAAAATTTTCAAAACCTATATAGGGCTTGGATACCATCAATCCATTCTTCCTCCTGTGATCCAAAGAAATATTCTTGAAAATCCAGGGTGGTACACTGCATATACACCATACCAAGCGGAAATTGCCCAGGGGAGATTGGAGGCACTATTGAATTTTCAAACCGCCATTATCGACCTTACCGGCATGGAACTTGCCAACGCATCCCTTTTGGATGAGGCTACTGCAGCCGCTGAGGCAATGGCATTGCTTTACGCTGTGCGAGAAAAAGAGAAGAAACAAAAAAACGCATCCAAGTTTTTTGTATCCGAAGAAATTCTTCCGCAAACCTTGGCACTTTTACAAACCCGATCCACTCCCTTGGAAATTGAATTGGTAGTAGGAAATCATGAAGATTTTGATTTCGGTGATGATTTTTTCGGTGCAATTCTTCAATATCCCGGCAAAACCGGGAAAGTCCATAATTATAAGGAATTTGTAAAAAAAGCGAACGATGCCCAAATAAAAGTTGCCGTTGCCGCCGACATCCTGAGTTTGGTGATGTTGGAATCCCCAGGACATTTTGGAGTTGATGTGGTGGTGGGAACCACGCAGCGTTTTGGAATTCCGTTGGGATATGGCGGACCTCATGCGGCCTATTTTGCCACCAAAGAGGAATATAAAAGAAGTATTCCAGGTAGAATTATCGGGGTGAGCAAAGATATGGACGGCAATCGTGCTCTTCGTATGGCTTTACAAACCAGGGAACAGCATATTAAACGAGACAAGGCTACTTCCAATATTTGCACGGCCCAAGTTCTTTTGGCTGTAATGGCCGGAATGTACGCTGTTTACCACGGCCCCGAAGGATTAAAATATATTGCGCAAAAGGTGCACAATTCGGCGGTTACCTTGGCGAACAGTTTGGAGGAACTTGGCTTTGAACAAATAAATACTACTTTTTTCGATACCATCGCTATAAAAACCGATGCCACCAAGATCAAATTCCTGGCTGAAGCGAAGGAGGTAAACTTTTATTATCCAGATAGTGCAACGGTGTCAATTTCTATTAACGAAACCACCACCATAAAAGATCTTAACAAGATTATCTCCATATTCTCCGAAGCGGTAAAAAAGGATTTTCAAAAAATCAATGAACTGGAAACGGGTAACAGAATTCCCGAAGAAGTAGCTCGTCAAACCGAGTTCCTTCAGCAGGATGTTTTCAACACCTATCACAGTGAAACCGATTTAATGCGTTACATCAAAAAACTGGAACGCCGAGACCTTTCATTAACTCATTCCATGATTTCCTTGGGTTCATGTACCATGAAGCTTAATGCTGCTGCCGAAATGCTTCCATTGAGTGATCCTATGTGGGGCAATATGCATCCGTTTGTACCTGTGGAACAGGCAGAAGGCTATCAAATTGTATTGAGGAAACTTGAAAAGCAGCTCACGGAGATCACTGGTTTTGCCGCTACTTCCCTTCAACCAAATAGTGGGGCGCAAGGAGAATTTGCAGGCCTTATGGTAATTCGTGCGTACCACGAATCCCGAGGCGAAAACCATAGAAATATCTGTCTTATTCCCGCTTCTGCCCATGGAACAAATCCGGCGAGTGCGGTAATGGCAGGCATGAAAGTAATAGTCACCAAGTCTACAGCAGAAGGAAATATTGATGTAGAAGATCTTCGTGAAAAAGCAATAAAGCATAAGGACAACCTATCTTGTTTGATGGTTACTTATCCTTCCACCCATGGGGTTTACGAATCGGCCATCCGCGAGATTACAGGTATTATCCACGAAAATGGAGGTCAGGTATATATGGACGGAGCCAATATGAACGCCCAAGTGGGGTTAACAAACCCTGGTGCCATTGGTGCCGATGTTTGCCACTTAAACCTACACAAAACCTTCGCCATCCCGCACGGCGGTGGAGGTCCTGGAGTAGGTCCTATTTGCGTAGCCAAACAGCTGGCTCCCTTTTTGCCATCCAACCCAATCATCAAAACTGGTGGTGAGGAAGCAATTACCGCTATTTCGGCAGCACCATATGGCAGTTCTTTAGTTTGTTTGATCAGCTACGCATATATATGTATGTTGGGAGTTAACGGTTTAAAAAAAGCCACTCAATATGCTATTCTTAATGCCAATTACATAAAGGAAAGATTAAATGGGCATTACGAAGTGCTTTATGCCGGAGAACGCGGCCGCGCTGCCCATGAAATGATTGTGGATTGCCGTCCGTTTAAAGAAAAGGGTATCGAGGTTACGGATATTGCAAAGCGTTTGATCGATTACGGTTTCCATGCGCCCACTGTTTCATTCCCTATTGCGGGCACATTGATGATAGAACCCACAGAAAGCGAAAGCAAGGTCTCATTGGATCAATTTTGTGATGCTATGATTTCCATCAGAAGGGAAATTGAGGAAGTGGAGAAGGACGACACAAACAACGTTCTTAAAAATTCTCCACATACACTGCAATTACTTACCTCGGATACTTGGGATTTTCCTTATACCAGACAAAAAGCAGCATTCCCTATGGAATATATTGCTGAAAATAAATTTTGGCCTTCGGTAAGAAGGATCGATGACGCTTACGGAGATCGAAATCTTATTTGCACTTGCGATCCTATTGAAAGTTATATGGAAGCTTAATTTGTTATTTTAGCAACACAGTGTTCCCTTAGGGGTAACACTGTGTTGTTATTACCATTAAGTGCAACACTTTTTTCGCTGTCTTGGCCTTGTAAAAAAATATTCAGTATTTTTAGTAAAATTTTTTTAAATGAATGTAAGAATATCAGGTATTGGCAGCTACATTCCTTCAGAAGTCGCTAAGAATGAGCAATTTGACGAACACAGTTTCTACAATGCCGATGGATCTCCTTTTGGTCAGGAAAATGAAAAAATAATTGAAAAGTTTAAAGCCATAACGGGGATTTCCGAACGGCGTTATCTTTCAAAAGACCTTTGTACTTCCGACATGGCTACCATCGCTGCCGAAATCGCCATTAAAAACGCAGGAATCGATAAAGAAGATCTGGATTATATTATAGTTGCCCACAACTACGGCGACATTAAATATGGTTCTGTACAGAGTGATACGGTTCCGAGTTTGGCCACTCGCGTAAAACATAATCTTAAAATATACAAACCCACTTGCGTAGGGTATGATATGCTTTTTGGTTGTCCGGGTTGGCTGGAAAGCGTGATCCACGCTAATTCCTATATACAATCGGGCCTGGCAAATAAATGTTTGGTAATTGGTGCGGAAGCCCTTTCCCGGGTTGTGGATCCACACGATCGTGATTCGATGATATATAGTGATGGTGCAGGAGCGGCAGTGTTGGAAAAAGCGGAAGATGGCTCCGGAATTCTCTCCCACTTTAGCGCCACATATGCTTTTGATGAAGCACATTTTATCTTTTTTGGTGAAAGCAATAATTTAGAAAACAAGAATAGCCGCCGATACATCAAAATGTATGGCAGGAAAATTTATGAGTTTGCCCTCAATCACGTTCCGGACGCTATGAAGGTGTGTTTGGAAAAGAGCGGTTATGGCATAGATGATGTAAAAATGATTTTTATGCATCAGGCAAATGAAAAAATGGATGAAGCAATCGTAAACCGCTTTTATAAATTATTTGGAAAACCCACTCCTGAATTTATTATGCCCATGAGTATCAATAAACTCGGGAACAGCAGTGTGGCGACAATCCCAACCTTATATGATTTGGTGCTGCAAGGCAAAGTTGAAGGATACCAAGTAAAAAAGGGAGATGTCGTAATTTTCGCAAGTGTGGGTGCCGGGATGAATATTAATTCCGTTGTTTATAAAGTTTGAACCTATTCAGAATTATAAATTCTGAATTCTGAAATGTAGAAAATGTACCAAGAAAGTTTCCCAAAGAAAAGATATAGACATACATTAAACTTTTTAAAGGAAACAATTTCACTTGATGATAAAATCCTCGATTTAGGGATTGCCAACCCGTTTTCTGAAATTCTTGCCAAAGAGGGTTTTAAAGTCGTCAACACTACCGGTGAGGATTTGGATTTAGACACTCGCGCAGTACAGACCGAAGAATTTGACGTAGTTACCGCTTTTGAAATATTTGAACATTTGGTTTCGCCATTTAATGTTTTAAAGGATATCAAGGCAAAAAAACTAGTGGCCTCTATCCCTCTTAAATTATGGTTTTCTCCTGCTTACCAAAGCAAAACGGATAGGTGGGACCGGCATTATCACGAATTTGAGGATTGGCAATTTGACTGGCTTCTGGAAAAATCAGGCTGGCATATTGAAAAAAGTGAGAAATTCACTAATCCTATAAACAAGATAGGCATTCGTCCATTGTTAAGAAAAATAACTCCTCGTTATTATTTGGTTTATGCCGTTAGGAAGTAATGGATTTCCACATTATCATACCCGCCCACAATGAAGAGGCATATCTTGCACAGACGCTCCAATCGCTGGTGGAACAAACCCTCCTGCCAAAGAAAATAGTTATCGTAAATGATGGCTCAACCGATGGTACTCAAAGAATCATCGATCAATTTTCGGAAACCCACCCTTTCATTACCTCAATTTATCACAACTCGGCTAAAACACACGCTCCAGGCAGTAAAGTGATCAATGCCTTTTATAAAGGGTTTGAAACCTTGGACAACAATTTCGATGTAATCTTTAAATTCGATGCCGACTTAATCTTCCCTTGTGATTATTTACATAGGATCGCCGAGATTTTTAAGAGCAATCCAAAAGTTGGAATGGCCGGAGGATTTTGTTATATCGATAAAAACGGTGAGTGGGTTTTGGAAAACCTGACCAATAAGGACCATATTCGCGGAGCTTTAAAAGCTTATAGAAAAGAATGTTTCCAAGATATCGGTGGACTTAAAAATTCAATGGGCTGGGACACTCTGGATGAACTTCTTGCGCAATATCACGGCTGGAAAATTCAAACCCACCCATCTCTTCACGTAAAGCATCTTAAGCCTACGGGCAAAGTATATACCCCAGCTTCAAGGTTTAAGCAGGGCGAAGCTTTTTATAAAATGCGATATGGAATTTGGCTCACCTTAATAGCATCAGGAAAACTGGCAATGCGAAAAAGGAATATGCGGTTTTTTATGGATTGTTTAAAAGGATATCAAAGAGCAGAAAGAGAAAATTTGGAGTTTTTGGTTTCAGAGGAAGAAGGTAAGTTTATACGGAAATTGCGCTGGCAAGGGATAAAATCAAAATTATTTCCAAGCTAATGTTCACTGCTTCTTGCAACTATAGAACAGTTCATCTTTAAAACAATCTTATGACGAAAAACTTTAAAATTTCAACATACTTATGTCTTGTTCTCTTTATTTCATCTTGCGGTGAGAAAACCAATGAAACCAATAATAATTTTGATCGATTAAGTGGCGAAAATTTATTTCAAAGGCAATTCTTGTATTTAACCCATTCGGATTTGATTTCCGAAGATATAGAAATATATATATTAAAAAATAAAGACACATTTTACAATCAATATAAACTACTGAAGGACAGTGTCATAGTCAAGAAAGAAAGCACATATTATGATTTGAATATAAGCAAGACTGATAAAAACAATATTTACAAAGGCATTATCACATTACATTCAAAGTATGAGAACCTAATATTGGATGAAAATAATCGCAGAGAAATTCAATTTGGTTATTACGGTCAGAATAAGGATAGCGTTACTTTGAATTACGTCAGTTCAAAAAACGATAATACATTAGAATTCGAATATGAAAATTACTACAATAATAAACTTCAAGGGATTTTATATCAATTGGTAGAAAGAGATACAATAATAGATAATGAAGATATGATCAATATAAATAGAATAAATCTATTAGTTGATAATGATACCATAACGGATAATTACTTTTTTGAATCATATGAAATACCAAAAACCAAAGTATTTACTTTGGACAAAACGAAATTTAAATTAAAAGAATAAAATAACAACAATTATTAATAAGGATATGAACCCCTTGGCCGAAAGTGCAAATCCCAAAGGTGATTTTTATGAAATTGGGTTCTGGTTTAAATTGAAAAGTGCGCGCGTCAATATAGCTAATGTGGCAAAGAATGAAGGATGGAATCAACGGCTTAAAACGTTTCATAATGCCTATTTTTGCATCCAAAAGAATATCATGAAATTTACGCATTCCCTCCTTTTCCTTTTTGTTTTAAGCTTTCTTACCACTTCTTGTGTCTCGGTACAGGTTCAGGAAACCATCAAAGAAACAAGTGTTCCAAAAAAAGAAAACAGACCTAAAAATATTATTCTACTTATCGGCGATGGGATGGGCCTCAGTCAAGTTTCCACCGCCATTTATTATAAGGACGGCAAGCCCAATTTTGAAAGATTTTCCACTATTGGCCTGAGCAAAACATCGTCTTTCAGTGATTTGGTAACAGATTCTGCTGCAGGCGCAACTGTTTTTTCCGCTGGAGTAAAAACATATAATGGTGCTATAGGCGTGGATCGTGATACTATCGCTGTTCCGACTATTGTAGAGCAGCTTTCCAAAGATGGTTTCAGCACTGGAATAGTAGCTACTTCCTCCATACAGCACGCAACTCCTGCAGCATTTTATGCGCACGTAAAGCATAGAAGATTATATGAAGAAATATCCGAGTTTGCTCCTAATTCCGGAGTGGATTTTTTTGCAGGTGGAGGATTAAAGTTTTTTAATGATCGCAAAGACAAGCGAAATTTATTGGAAGACATGAAAGCCAAAGGGTACACTATATTTACCGATAAATTGCCACAAACCAACGTTGCGGGAAAAGAACTGATCCTGCTAGCCCAAGACGGGATGCCGAAAATGAGCGAAGGCCGAGGCGACTTCCTGCCGAACGCAACCAAGTTGGCCCTTGACAAACTGTCCAAAAATGAGAATGGTTTCTTCCTGATGGTGGAAGGAAGCCAAATAGATTGGGGCGGGCACAGCAATGATGCGGCGTATTTAATCGAGGAACTATTGGATTTTGATAAAACTATTGGCGTTGCGCTGGATTTTGCAAAGAAAAATGGAGAAACATTGGTTATTGTAACGGCAGACCACGAGACGGGAGGATTTACCCTTGCAACCGATGGATCCAATTACAACCAAATAAAACCTACATTTTCCACTACAGGACATTCGGGAACTATGGTCCCGGTTTTTGCAGAGGGACCGGGTGCTTCCTTGTTTAATGGTATTTACGAGAGCAACGAAATCTATTTTAAATTGTTGGAAGCCTTAGGGAAATAAAAGTGTTTATTTGAATAAGTTAATAATTTCAGGTCTACAGGATTAAAATGGAGTTAAGACAGATTTTTCCATCTATCATAAATTGTTAACTATATTTTATATAAAAGCAGTAGACTAAATTTAGTACTTTAGCCCGAGCAACCATTTTATGAAGTATTTACAAGATATTGGCTCTTATTTTCTGATGTTGAAAAAGGTCTTTGGGAGTTATACCAAAGCATCTGTGCTACGCCATCTTATATTCAAGGAAATTAATGATTTGATCATTAGTTCGTTGCCCATTGTTGCCTTTATATCTTTTTTTGTGGGAGGGGTTGTGGCCATTCAAACGGCATTGAATATGAACAGTCCCATTATCCCGAAAACCTTGATCGGGTTCGCCACGCGTCAATCGGTAATATTGGAATTTGCCCCAACCTTTATGTCCATTATCATGGCGGGTAAAGTAGGCTCGTTTATCACTTCCAGCATTGGCTCCATGCGAGTAACGGAACAAATTGATGCGCTTGAGGTAATGGGGATAAACTCTCTTAATTATTTGGTTTTTCCAAAAATTGTGGCCCTTATGTTTTATCCATTTGTTATCGTAGTTTCAATGTTCCTAGGCATTTTGGGAGGATGGGTTGCAGGAGTTTACGGTGGCTTTGTAAGTGCATCGGATTTTATCAAAGGAGTACAGGATGGATTCATTCCTTATCAGCTATTTTACGCTTTCTTTAAAACCTTCGTATTTTCCTTTATTCTCGCTACAGTTCCCTCTTGGCAGGGATTTTATATGAAAGGCGGCGCGTTGGAGGTAGGTAAAGCCAGTACCAACTCATTTGTATGGACCAGCGTATTGATTATTTCCTCAAATTATATAATCACCCAACTTCTTTTGAGCTAATGATAAAAGTAGAAGACGTACATAAAAGTTTTGGCGACGAAAAAATCCTTAAAGGGATAAGCACCACCTTTGATAAAGGAAAGACCAATCTCATTATCGGCCAGAGTGGGAGCGGGAAAACCGTTCTCTTAAAATGTCTTTTGGGTCTTTTTTCTCCCGAACAAGGTCGAATTTATTATGAGGACCAAGCAATCCAAGATATGGATGATTCTGGCAAACGTGCCCTTCGGGAAGAAATAGGCATGCTTTTTCAGGGAGGGGCGCTATTTGATTCCATGACCATTGAAGAAAATGTCATGTTTCCCTTAAGAATGTTTACCAATCAAAAAAAGGCAGTTTTGAGGGATAGGGTAAACGAGGTTTTGAAACGGGTAAATCTTGAAAATGTCAATCAAAAATTCCCGGCCGAGATCTCAGGTGGAATGCAGAAGCGGGTTTCCATTGCCCGGGCTATCGTTAACAAGCCAAAATATCTTTTTTGTGATGAACCCAATTCCGGTTTGGATCCCAAAACAGCTACGCTCATAGATACCCTAATCCAGGAAATTACCCATGAATACAACATTACCACTATCGTTGTAACCCACGATATGAACTCGGTTATGGAAATTGGGGAGAAAGTGGTGCTATTAAAACAAGGAACTTTGGTATGGCAAGGGACAAATCAGGAAATCTTTAAAACTGATAATGAGGACGTGACCAGCTTTGTGTACTCCTCGGACTTATTTAAAAAGATAAGAGAAGTACAGAACAAAGAAACTTAAGCGAATTAGGGTTTAGCCATTACTAAAGTATCCAGGTTAAGTTTTAATTTAATCCATTTCCCAATCTTTTGTGCATCTATTTTTTGTTGCTTTAAAGATATCCCCTTCTTCCACATCAAACTTATTACCGGCAGCGTGTCAATTTTCTCGAAATTGGTAGTTATTTTATTGGAATAGCCAAAGCTTTCCAATCCTTCATAGTTAATTTTGATTTCCTTACTGAGTTGTTCAAAGGGCACGCTGGTAATCTTCATTAAAGCAATTTGATCCTCTAAAAATCGTATTTGTTCATTTTTATCTTGAATGGTCCTTTCGTTTTTGGCGTACAGATCTTCTAATATGCCTGCTTTAACTGCTCCCGAAAGTCTTGCAGCCATTTCACCACTTTGATCGGCTCCTTGATAGATACGTAATTTTACCTGCTCCATTTTTTCCGTCTCCTCCAGTTTACTTAACCATTCCGTTATTTTGGCCTGTGGCACTGGACGTCCAATTAAATAAACATCAATATTTCTTGATTTGTAATCCTGGGTAAACTTTACAATTTCTGCCCCTTCATATTTAATAACGGAACGAACAAATTCCTTGGCCTTGGTTTCAAATAATTGCTGATCCAATAATTTTACGAAAAGCCATACACTTGGCACCATAACGGCGATAGCGATCAAGGAGGCAATTTGGGCAGTTCTTTTGCGTCTTTTACTATTGGCATAAGCCACCATGGGGAAACGCAAAATTTTAGACACAATAAAAGTGGACAGCGCAATAAAAACGGCATTGATGGAGAAAAGATAGAAAGCCCCACCGGCATAGGAAGCATTACCCACTGCCAAACCATAGCCCACCGTACATAAGGGCGGCATAAGAGCCGTAGCGATAGCAACCCCAAAAATCACACTGGCAATGGTTCCACTTTTTGTCTTCGCCACAATCAAACCCAAACCTCCAAAAATGGCAATAAGGACATCAAGAATAGTAGGGTATGTGCGAGCCAATAATTCAGGAGTTTCTTCGGTGAGTGGTGAGAGCTTAAAATACAAGAACGCCGTTAGCACACTTAAAAACACCATAACTGCCAAATTAACAAGGGATTTTTTCATCGTTCCCACATCGTTTATGGCAACTCCAAGGCCTATACCTACAATTGGCCCCATTAGTGGAGAGATCAACATGGCCCCTATTACAACCGCCGTACTACTAACGTTTAGACCGATGGAAGCAACAAAGATGGAAAAAATCAAGATCCAAGCCGTATGCCCTTTAAAGGGAATATCCTTTTTTACCGCCTCTATGGTAGCATCCCGATCAGAGTCTGATTGAATATCAAACAGTTCCCACAGAAAAGTTTTTAAACCTACCCAGATATTTCGCTTAGAACCCGAAAATTCCGTTTCTCCCTCGTTGGGAGTGATTTTTACATTATTATTGTTTTGATCATCCATCTACAGATATTTATCTCCAAATTTATTGGAAACATCTTTTAAAAGCTCCTTAATTTCCTGCTCCTTTTCCATTGGAAAAACAAGGAGCACATCTTTTTTATCCACGATCACATAGTTCTCGATCCCATCGATTACAACCAATTTTTTGGAGGCTGTAAAGATCAGATTGTTTTTTGCATCCCGTAAAAATGTTTCGGCACTTACGATGCTGTTTTGGTTCTCATCTTTGGAGAGTTTATCGTGAAGGGATCCCCAAGTGCCCAGATCATTCCAGTCAAAAGTTGCCTTTTTCACAAATACGTTATCCGCTCTTTCCATAATTCCGTAATCCACAGAAATATTTTCTGCAAATCCATAGTTGTTTTCTATAAATTCTTTTTCTCGAGGCGTATTTAAAACAGGAACACCTTCGGCGAACAACGCGTTCATCACGGGCAAATGTTTTTCAAATGCCTGCACTATATTCCCCGCGGTCCATATGAAAATCCCAGCATTCCAAACAAAATTTCCACTGTCCAAGAAATTCTTGGCTGTTTCATAATCGGGTTTTTCCCGAAACTGGACAACCTTTTTTATTTCATCTGTTGCGTTTTTATCACCTTCAATATATCCAAATCCCGTATTGGGAAAAGTAGGATTTATTCCCAAGGTCAAAAGATGGTTATGCGTAGCAACATGTTCAAAACACGCGCGTACGTCGTTTTCAAAAGCAGTTTCATCCTCGATCCAATGGTCACTTGGGGCAACTAATATCTTGGCATTTGGATTTTTCTTTTGGATCTTTAACGCAGAAAGCAGTATGCAGGGGGCGGTATTCCTCATTGCCGGCTCCAGGACAACTTGACTTTCGTCAATCTCCGGCAATTGCTCCAACGTAATACTTAAATATCTTTCATTAGTTAAAACATAAATGTTTTCAGAGGGAATCACCTTGTTTAGCCGTGCAAATGTCTTTTGAAGCAGTGTTTGTCCACTTCCCAACATGTCGTGAAACTGTTTTGGAAATTCTTGAGTACTTACGGGCCAAAATCTGGAACCAACTCCCCCGGCCATTATTACCGCATAAAAATTATTTTCCATTTTCTTCAGATTATTTTTTATCACTGTTGTCCTGTTAAAATTTACATTTCACCAATAAACTAGACCAATAATTTAGGAACAAGACCCAGCTACTACAAATTGGTCTTCCTTTACTTTGTAAGAACTACGGCACCTTACCTATTTTGTCCTGGCTCTTGTCTTTTTCAGGGTTGCGTGTTACTCTATTTTCCAGGACAATTCTGGTTTTTTATATAGATATACCTAAAAGAAGGTTTGTGTTGACCTATGATATTAACTACGGGATTGAGGAATACTTAAAAGCTCCACTTCGGCATTTGGATTGAAAAGATACATACGTCCCGTTCCAACTTCCAGGCATTCAAAACGCTTGACCCGTTGTTTTCCTCGTTGAAAAATTTTCCCATTATAAATACGAAAATGGCCGCCGTGGGGTATCTCAAAGATATAATTTTTATCATTCTTGGGATCAAACTGCTTTAAGGCCAGCGCCAATTTAGCGTCGGTATCGCTGGATGCCTTAGGATTTTTAAAATGCCTTGCTAAAAGGGGCAACAATTGCTGCGGGAAGATTTCCGGGCGCAAAAACGGCAACATCAACAATTGAAAAGTACGCTTCCACTCTATGCCATGTGGTTTTATTGCCCGACCATATTTGGTAAAAGCCTCCAAATGGGCTATTTCATGAATCAAAGTAATCAAAAACCTATACTTATTTAGGGATGCATTTACGGTGATCTGGTGCCGACCATCTTTGGTTTTTCGGTAATCACCATGTCGGGAAACCCGTTCATTGACAATTTTCAAATGCACTTTATGTTGTTTTATCATCTCGAAAACCAAATCCACAGAGGCCTGTGGAATGTATTTTTCTAAAATTTCGGTCATTGTCAATAGGTATCTTGATTTACATTCTGTTCCCAAAAATAACTGACTTCAAGCACAAAAAAAAGGAAAATCATCCCTTGGACGCCCTTTTTTTACTGAAGAATGATCAAAAATGAATTTGCATTTCGTTTGTTACCAGCGCCTTATAATTTCAATTTAAAAACCTTGAAAAATATCTTTGTCCGTATATAAAATCAATATAAATTTGCCGCTGTTTATATTCAATCTAAATAAAAATAATACCATATCAAATGCGACTTATTCATTCCCTCATCCTCATGTTGTGCTTTAGTTTTCTCGGAGCACAGGAATTATCGGAAATATCCGGTAAAGTAATTGACGAGAATAATCATACAATTCCTTTTGCCAGTATTTATATCAAAGATTTAAAAAAAGGTACGGCTGCCGATGAAGACGGCAACTTTACCCTATCCAAAATTCCTTATGGGAATTGGGCCGTCACTGCCAGCGCTGTGGGACATAAAATAAATTCGGTTACCATTATCGTCAATGCACCAACTGTACACCAAAATTTCCAACTCCACTATGACAATGAACTTGATCAAGTGGAAGTTTTTGGAAATCGCAACGACCACCCGGACAAAATAGAGTCTATCACCCGCTTGCCATTAAAGCCTTATGAACAGATACAGAGTATTTCTGTACTTTCAAGTAAATTGATCGAAGACCAAGGGGCTTTGACCATTTCGGAGGCTACCAAAAACGTTCCTGGAGTCTATACTTTTGCCACTTATGGAAATAAACGCGAAAGCATGTCCTCCCGTGGTTTTAGGGGTATTCCCATTTTAAAAAATGGGGTAAGAGTACAGTCGGATTTTCGCGGAGTGGGTATTCTTACGGACATGCAGGGTGTGGACAACATCCAGGTACTAAAAGGAACGGCATCCATAACCCAAGGGGTGGCTACGGATTTAGGTAGTCCGGGAGGTATTATCAATATCGTTACAAAGACACCTAAATTTACGCAAGGTGGTAACGTAAGTTTGCGCGGTGGCAGTTATGGGCAAATACGACCAACTTTTGACGTTTATGGTCCACTGAACAAAGAAAAAACCATCGCCTACCGCTTGAATGGCGCTCTGGAACGTGCAGATAGCTATAGGGCCTTGGTGAGCAAGGAAAGTTTCTATTTCAATCCCTCCTTTAGTTGGCTGGTTGATGACAAAACTCGACTTACCCTGGAATTGGATCATTATTATGATTCCCGCACCCCGGACTTGGGAACCGTTAATTTGGCCGATAATGACGTAAATGCCATTTACGATCTGCCACACGATCAATTCCTAGGGTTTAAAAACGATCGATCCATTACCCAAAACACCACCTATGCCATCCGAATGGACAGGGAACTTAATGAAAATCTCACCCTAAAAGGGGCATTCTACAGTTCATCACTCAGTCTAGATGATAAAGGGGCTGGCTTAAAAGGAATTGTAAAGGAAAACGGAGAGCCGCAATACAATGTGCGCCAAAGAGTATATTCCACTTCTACCAGAGAAGACAAAAACAGTGTTTTACAATTTGATTTGATTGGCGACAATGTTTATACAGGATCAATAAAACACACTTTTCAAGTGGGATTTGATTATCGATATACCAATTTCTCGACTATGAGCCAGACGGCAGGAGTAGTGGATACAATAAATGTGTTTACAAGTATAAACCACGATTTGCCCGGACTAAGTTTAGGTGCTGCCAGCTACGGCGGAGGTAAAACCAATTCCTTAGGTTTTGTTGCCCAAGACGTGATTTCTTGGAACAGCTGGTTAAAAACATTCCTGGGAGCACGCTACAGTTCTACCGAAACAATTTCAGAAGTTGAAAATACACGTAGCGATGCCTTTAATCCATTAGGTGGTATTTTAGTTTCACCTATTAAAAATATAAATCTTTTTGCATCCTATACAAATAGTTCCTATCCTCGAACTGCTGCTAGACTAGGACAGAACGGAGAAGAACTTGGTAATGAACGATATGATCAATGGGAAACAGGTTTTAAGAGCACTTGGTTAAATGACCGTTTAAGATTCAACTTAACTTTATACAAAATAAATAATAAGGATATCAATTTGCCGGTGTATGACGAATCTTTCACCAACATCTTATATTATGCAAAAGGAGGGAATGACCAGCGTCAAGGAATAGAAGTTGAATTAACAGGCCGTCCGTTGGAAAATCTAGAATTGATTGGTGGATACGCTTATATTGACGCCCAATATAAAGAGCATACCTCTTACGTTTATGGCTCGGCACCGCTAAACACTCCCAAGCATACCTTTAATGCCTATGCCAATTATTCCTTTAGGCAGTATTTGCCTGGCCTATCTTTAGGAGCCGGAGTTTATTTTACCGGCGAGCGCCCCATTAATGATTGGTCTTCTGGACCGGTAACCCATCAAGGGATTGTTCCCAATCAAAAACCTTTTAATGTTGATGCCTATACTATGGTAAACTTTCAGGCGGAATATCACTTTGACAAAAATTGGAGCGTACAATTCCTTTTAAACAACGTTTTCGACACCATTGGATATAACGCCTATCGCACCAGCTATATAAACCAAACCGATCCACGAAGTTTCGCCGGGGTTGTACGTTATAAATTTTAATTGTTTGAGTTGAGTGTTAATTATAGGCAGGGCTTTTGGTCCTGCCTTTTTTGAACGGAATTTATGGAAATTTCAAAAAAACCCTTTTTCCTATTCCTAACCTATTATTAACTATCGACTTATTTTAACTGAGGGATTGTTCTGGAACGTGAAGTTTTTTTTTCTATTGTAGTGCTTATTCTGAACAAACTACAATAATTCATATTAACCTTAAATGTCAAAATTTTTTTAAATAAACATTTTGTGTCAATAGCCTATTTAGGTTGGGCTTTTCCTTTTCCAATCCACTCCTTCCTTTGCTTAAAAAAACATACATTTCGATTAGGATATAAAAAAATCTTTATTGTAAAGATTTCAATTGCAATCTCAATCCAGCAATAACTTTATCTTTTTCTTCCAATCTTGCGTCATATTGCTCAATGAGTTTTTCAGAAAGTTGATTGATTATGAATGAATTTTTTGTGTTACCGCATTGCTGCCTATTATTAATTACTATTTGTTCTTGTTTTAATAATTCCTCAGGATTAATTTCAAATAATGAGCACAAACGAGCAATATAGCTTGTCCAAGAACCACTTTCCCCAGTTTCCATTCTTGCATAAGTAGATTGGGAAACATGTAGATATTCCGCTACTTCTTCCTGGGATAATGCTTTTTGTTTTCGTAAATGCTTTAAATTATTAGCGACAAGTCTATTCATTGTTATAAATTTTTTTTGGTTGCGAAGATAATAAGGTATTTAAAAACAGGGTCAGATAATCTGGTTTTTGAATAACAAATTTAAGTAATTGCCAGTAAGTTTGTTTTTAACAAATTATTAACCATCAAATTTAAATCATTATGAAAAAAGTACTATTATCCTGTTTATTGATTGTAGGATTAAACTCCATTTCTGTTGTTGCATCCCCCACACATTTAAATGGGGAAACGAACATGAACTTAGAAGACTCAAGAATTGAAAACAAGAGTAGTTTAGCATTAAATCGTGATTTTTATAACATCCGAGTTTTAGATGTTACCATCGTATCTTGTACCTATAATGTTTACAAAAATGGTGTATTCCAGAAGAGCTTCACAAGTTCAACATGTGAAGGTGCAATGCATGCAGCTTGCTTGTTCATTATGAGTCAAGGTGGCACCTGCCCAATCGGATATTAACTCTTTTAATTATCTATACGTTCCAAGTATAAGTTTATATTTGGAACGTTTTTAAAAATTGAATTACTATGAAAACTAAATTCCTATTTCTAAGTCTCCTCACTTTAATCGGGGTTGATGCTCAAAATTCCAAAATATCAGGCCAAGTTATTTATGATTACCAAATAAATCCATCCGAACTTACTATATATTATAATGTAGTATCCATTCTGAATTTTACAGAGAAAGAATCATTATATGAGATAGACCATCTCAACGCTGTTTCCAAAACTATGTCGGACATGCAATTTGGAATTAAAAGTGAAGAAAATGAGTTCGTTTACAAAGATTCTAAAACCCAGACTATGTACTATATGGACAATTTTCAATTTACATCCTTTAATATCAAAGACACTCTTAATATTATGGACTGGACTTTAAATGAAAACACAAAAGAGATATTAGGCTATCACTGCCAGGAAGCAACCACTTCATATGGTGGTCGATTTTATATTGCTCATTACACTGCCGAAATACCAATAAGTAATGGACCTTGGCGTTTTAATGGTCTCCCAGGATTAATACTGGAAGTCCATTCTATTGATAAAGTCTTTAATCTTAAGGCAACTTCATTAATGATAAAAGATGAAAATATCGAAATAAAAAATCCTTTTGAAGGTAAAAAACACATGTCCTGGCAAGCGTTCTTGGATTTATACAAAAAGAAATACGATGAAGAACTTAGAAATAATATGAAAGAATTTGGTTCAGGAATAGATTTGGCAAAAAAAGGTATTGTGGAATATATTAAAGATTAAATCTTTACAGTTGCTAAAAAACGCTCGATATTCCTTTTTTATTTTAAATATTTTTGTTCTTTCTCTTTACTCTGTCCAGTCCTACTCCCAGCAGTTAAAAGGTGAAATTAGAGATGATGTTGGCCAACCTATACCAGGTATCAACGTTATAGTCAAAAAAATGGCCTCAGAAAACAAAGTATTTAAATATGCAATTTCTGATGACAACGGATATTATTCTATTTTATTCGACTCTAAAATAGATTCGTTCTTTGTTGAATTCAAATCATTTTCATATAAAACCAAGACAATTAAAATAAGTGGATTCTCCCCAATAACAAATCCTTATATCCTAAATGTCAAATTAGAGAATGATTTAACGAAACTGGAAGAGGTTATCGTGAAATCAGAGAAACGTCCTATTACGGTAAAAAACGACACGACTTCCTATGATCTCTCAAAATTCAAAGATGGAACGGAAAAGGTTATTGAGGATTTGATTAAAAAACTTCCTGGAATTAAGGTCAAGGAAAACGGGACAATTACTTTCAAAGGAAAAACCGTAGAAAGAGTGCTTTTGGACGGAGATGATCTTTTTAATGCAAATTATACCATCGGCACCAAGAACATCGATGTGGAAATGGTTAATGGCCTATCTGCAATTGAAAATTACGTTAAAAACCCTATGCTAAAGGGAATTGAAAACTTGGAGATGGTTGCAATCAACCTGGAATTAAAACCCGGAAAAACAGATTTCTCAAATAACACAATTCTTGGGCTGGGCATAGAAAGCAAAGCTGACGTCAATACAAATCTTTTAGGAGTCTCCAAACACCACAAATCTTTTTCTGTAGTTTCCTATAACAATATCGGTAAAGGATACAGCCCCTATAATTCCTTTTCTTCTAACGGCTCTTCTCTTGAAGATTCCGAAGAAGAGGCCCTTACGATTTCAGATATAATTCAAGAAGGAAAATTCACGACGGGAATATCCGAAGAACGTTCCAGAATAGGAGATAATTTCTTTACCAGTGTTAATTCCATTTATAACATTACAAAAAAGTTAAAAGGAAAATTAAATGTAGATTATACCAATGACAGGTTCGAACAATCTATTACAAACCAAACGAATTATATTAACCTCAATAATTCTACGGACATATTCCAAATAGAATCTATTGAAAAGAAACCTGAGCTATACAACGTAAAACTCGATTTGGTTTATAAACTTTCGGACAAGGATCTTTTAGAGTCCAACACCAAGATCAAGAACCAAAATTCGAATTCTTTTTTAAACTTAGATCTAAATGATTCGCTTCAAGAAAGTAGCACCCATTATAAAAACAAACAAATCCGACAGATATTCAATCTCACGAAAAGGTTGAATAAAAATATTGCTTTAAGCAGTAAATTATTGCTTAACAAGAGTGAACTTACACAAGATCTTTTTGTTTATCCGGACTTAAGGATTTCCGACTCTCTGAATAGTTACCCGAGTGATCAATCGGTAAGAATAAAGAAGGACAATGTCAATTTCAATGTTTTTTATCTCCAAAGTGGACAAGATTACAATTTAAAGATTGGAACAGGATTTGCTTTTGAAAAAACAGATCTGTTCTCCCTTCTAACTTATGCCGATATAAATCCAGCTATTTCAGCTAACAATCTATCATACACAAAACTTTATCCATGGCTGGAGATAGGTCTAGTCTATAAATTAAATAAATGGCGTTTTAGACCCACCCTTCAAACAAGACTTCTTTCTCAAAAATATGAAAACCGAAATAGTCCTTCGATTAATAAAAAGGAAAACAACATACAATTTCTGCCGAAGATAGATGTCATTTATTCCATCAACAAAATTTCTAGCCTCACTTTGATGGGGCGTTACGATGAAAAACCAGTAACTGAAAATAGACTATTTGAAGAGATCATATTTACTTCTAATCGCAATGCACAAAAGAATGTTGCAACTTTAGCCCCGTTAAAAAGCTACGATTTAGATCTCCGATATAACCATAACGATTTTTTTAATTTATTTCAGTTCGAAACAGCATTAAATTATTCCATCAATAAAAACAGTTACTTTAATATTGTGGATATTCATGGTTTATTTACTGTCAATTCCAATATATTGGTCGATGATGGTTCGGAAAGCATCAATTTTTATTCTAATGTTGACAAATATGTTGGATTTTTAAAATCGAATGTCAGGTTCAACATATCTTACAATCATAGTACTTACAAAAACAGAATCAATGATTCCGAAATAAGGGATAATTCCGTCAATTCCGTCCAATCAGAATTAAATATAAAAACAGGATTTCTGGGAATACTAAATTTCGAGAATAATTTCCAATACAGAAAATCAATATTTCAAGAGATGAACGAGCAAAGCACAGAAAATGCCTCTTTTCAAAATTCGTTTAAGGTTTATTTGAAACCATTCAAACAAATCCGATTTACAGGAAATATGGATTATCATGTTCCTAATGTGGCCAATTTCCAATCCTTTATATTTTTTGACACAGCCGTAACTTTTACCTCAAAAAATGGAAATTTTGATTATTCATTAATTTCAAAAAACATAACTCCTAATAAAAGTACTTTTAATACGACTGATATAACCGATTATTCAGTCTCTACCTTTTCGTATAGATTACAAAACCCCTATTTTCTATTTTCAGTAAGCTTTAAATTATAAGAGAATTACGGCGTGGTACTGGAAACCTGCAGGATCTTCCCATTATAGAACTTGTTGCCCGTAAGGGAGAAATCCAAAATATATTGGGCCATTTCAACTGCGGACAGTGGCGCTTTCAATCCGGGGAATGCCTCCTCCAACATCTCCGTCTGAACAGAACCCAAGGCAAGCACATTAAAAGAAGGACCCGTTGTTTTATATTCCTCTGCAAGTAATTCGGTTAACGTAATTATGGCTCCTTTGCTACTGCTATAAGCGCTAAGCCCAGGAAATTTTACACTGCCCTGTACTCCACCCATACTGCTGATATTTACTACATGGCCGGTTTTTTTCATAAAGGGCAAAACCGTTTTTATTAAAGAGGCAGGTCCAAATACATTTACATCATAGCATTTCTTAAATTCTTCTGGGTTGATCTCCAAGAATGGTTTAAAAACCAAAGCCCCCGCATTATTTATAAGAATATCAACCTCTTTCATCGTTGTCTGTAGATAGCCACCAAGTTTTATGATTTCCGACGGATCGGCAATATCAAACGGGATTGTGGAAACATTTTTTAGATTCAAATTGGAGATAGGTGTTGGGTTTCGTGAAAGCGCCAAAACATTATGTCCCTGCTTTGCGAATAGCTTAACCATTTCAAATCCTATTCCTCTGGAAGTTCCGGTGATTATTATATTTTTCATTATTAATTATTTTAAACTTAAAAAATCCATTACGTTCAGAAGTTACAAAAAATGGATTTAAGCCATTATCCTTTTGCGAACCTATAGCTTGTAAAAAGAAAAAACCTCACAGAGATTGCTTAATTCATAGCAAATCCCAGTGAGGTCCAATCCAACTTATAATGTATGTTTTAAACAAACATTATTATAGGGTTTTCAATATACTGTCTAAGTGTTTGCAGGAATTTTGCTCCTGTGGCCCCATCTACGGTTCGGTGATCGCAGGCCAATGTTACAGTCATGGTATTTCCGACAACAATCTGTCCATTTTTTACTACTGGTTTTTGCACAATGGCCCCTACGGATAAAATGGCCGAATTAGGCTGGTTGATAATGGAAGTGAATTCCTTGATACCAAACATTCCCAGGTTTGAAACCGTGAACGTACTGCCTTCCATTTCTTGTGGGGTTATTTTTTTATTTCTCGCTTTTCCGGCAAGTTCCTTTACCTGAGCTCCAATTTGGGAAAATGACATCTGATCTGCAAACTTAAGCACAGGAACAAGTAAACCCTCCTCCACAGCAACTGCCACACCAATGTGGATGTGTTTGGCGATTTTGGTCGCTTCCGGAGTCCACTGGCTGTTAACCTGCGGATGTTTGCGAAGCGCCATGGCGCAAGCCTTTATAACCATATCGTTAAACGATATTTTTACCTCGGGATTGGAATTGATCGCTTCCCGCGAAGCAATGGCATGATCCATATCCAGTTCAATGGTCAAATAATATTCTGGAGCAGAAAATTTGGATTCACCCAATCGCTTCGCAATGGTTTTGCGCATTTGGGAGTTTTTAACCTCCTCAAAACTTTCGGTTCCCACTGGAATATAAGATTCACTACCACCAATCGCTGGTTGGTAATTTTCAATATCCGCACGCACAATCCTTCCGTTCTCCGCACTTCCCTGCACATTTCTCAGGTCAATTCCTTTTTCCTCCGCCAATTTTTTGGCTAATGGAGAAGCGAAAATCCTTCGCTCACTGTTGCTTTGTGTAGTCTCGGTTTTCTTTTCGGAATTCTCCTTTTTCTTTGGGGCTTCCTCTTTTGTAGCTTTTTCTTCCGAAGGCTTTTCCTCTTTATTTTTTTCCTTCTCCGAATCTTTTGATTTCGTCTCCTTCTTTTCCGTGCTCTTTCCTTTTTTGGATTGTTCCATCAAACCCGAAACATCTGTTCCCTCGGGACCAATTATGGCCAAAACAGCATCAACTGGAGCAGATTCGCCTTCCTGAATGCCAATTTTCAAAAGAGTCCCTTCATAAAAAGATTCAAATTCCATGGTTGCCTTATCGGTTTCGATTTCGGCAAGGATATCACCTTCCGACACCTTATCGCCTTCCTTTTTAAGCCACGTGGCAACCGTTCCTTCGGTCATCGTATCACTAAGACGGGGCATGGTAATAATCTCAACTCCTTCAGGCAGTTCAGCCTCCTTTTCTCCGTTCCCCTCACTTTCCTCAGCATTCCCATCAGAATCCTCAGTGGACTGTTTCTTATTTGTATCGTCCTCCGATTCCTGCTTATCAACATCGGATTTTCCTTTCTCATTGTCCTTTTCTGAACCCTCTTTATTGGAATCGGAGGATTTACCATCCACTAAACCTGAAATATCTTCCCCTTCCTTACCAATAATGGCCAGGAGAGTATCTACAGGAGCGGTATCCCCTTCCTTTATTCCTATGTACAACAAAGTGCCTTCGTAAAAGGACTCAAACTCCATGGTAGCTTTATCGGTTTCTATTTCTGCCAGAATATCGCCTTCCTTAACGGAATCACCTACTTTTTTAAGCCAGGTGGCAACCGTTCCCTCTTCCATTGTGTCGCTCAAGCGCGGCATATTGATTACTTCTGCCATTGCCTATATTTTATTTTTGATGAATGGATAATCCTCCTGCTCATAAACCGAATCGTACATTACATTCTTTTCGGGGTATGGGGATTCTTCCGCAAATTTTTCACACTCCGAAACCAATTTTTTCACTCTTTCGTCAATCGCTTCAATTTCCTGCTCTGTCGCCCATTTATTTTCATAAATCTGGTGCAATACGTAAATAATAGGATCCTCTTCCTGTTTTTTGGCAACTTCTTCTTTGGTTCTGTAATGCTGGGCATCACTCATGGAATGACCTCTGTACCGGTAAGTACGCAGCTCCAAAAATGTTGGGCCATCACCACGGCGGGCACGGTTAATAGCTTCATCCATTTCTTTGGCCACAACTTCGGGCTTCATGGCGTCCACGGGTTTGCATGGCATTTCGTACCCCAATCCCAGCTTCCAGATATCGGTATGGTTTGCAGTTCTTGCTACAGATGTTCCCATAGCATAACCATTGTTTTCACAACAGAAAACCACCGGCAATTTCCATAACATTGCCAAGTTGAACGTTTCGTGCAAAGATCCCTGTCTAACAGCCCCGTCCCCCATATAAGTAAGCGTTACGGCATCCCTGTCAAAATACTTATCGGCAAAGGCCAAGCCGGCACCTAACGGTATTTGACCACCCACGATCCCGTGGCCACCGTAAAAGCGATGTTCTTTTGAAAAAATGTGCATAGAACCGCCAAGACCTTGAGAAGTCCCTGTTGCCTTTCCATAAAGCTCTGCCATAACCTTTTTGGGATCCACGCCCATTCCAATGGGCTGCACGTGGTTTCTATAAGCCGTAATCATGCGATCCTTAGTAAGATCCATTGCATGAAGCGCACCGGCCAAAACGGCTTCCTGTCCATTATATAGGTGCAAGAATCCACGAACCCTTTGATTGATATAAACCTGTGCCAATTTATCCTCAAACTTGCGCCAGAAGAGCATGTTCTCATACCAATCCAGGTACGTTTGTTTCGTTATTTTCTTCATTGTATTGACTATAAGGTTTCCCTTGGGGAAATTTATTAAATGGAAAACAAAAGTACCACTTTCTCAGCGGATATGACAAATACGCATATACAAAATCCTCTTAAGAAGTGTCATCAATATGGAACTGCAGAATTACCATAGAGGAACCGCAATTTTGAGTTTAACAGAAAAATGAAATGGAAGATGCCGTTAAATATAAAGTCCAGCAGTAAAAGGGACCCCCATAAGTTCCTAATAGTAGCATTGAATTTCAAATCCAGAACTATCCACAACCACAGAAAACAAAAAAAGCCTCTCAAAAGAGAAGCTTTTTGTTGTACAGGCGGAGAGACTCCCTTCGGCTGCGCTCAGGATAAACTTCTCGTCTCTCCAATATTCAAAAAATTGCAAATTCATTTAAATGAAAAAAGCCTCTCAAAGGAGAAGCTTTTTTTGTACAGGCGGAGAGACTCCCTTCGGCTGCGCTCAGGATAAACTTCTCGTCTCTCCAATATTCAAAAAATTGCAAATTCATTTAAATGAAAAAAGCCTCTCAAAGGAGAAGCTTTTTTGTTGTACAGGCGGAGAGACTCCCTTCGGCTGCGCTCAGGATAAACTTCTCGTCTCTCAAATATTCAAAAAATTGCAAATTCATTTAAATGAAAAAAGCCTCTCAAAGGAGAAGCTTTTTTTGTACAGGCGGAGAGACTCCCTTCGGCTGCGCTCAGGATAAACTTCTCGTCTCTCCAATATAAAAAAAATTGCAAATTCATTTAAATGAAAAAAGCCTCTCAAAGGAGAAGCTTTTTGTACAGGCGGAGAGACTCGAACTCTCACACCTCGCGGCACTAGATCCTAAGTCTAGCATGTCTACCAATTCCATCACGCCTGCATCAAAATCCCTTTTCAACTCTAAGAAGAACCATAAAAGGAGTGCAAATATAAAAAAGATTTTTATTCTCAACACTAAGTTTTTAGAATTATTTTTCTTCCTAATAAATGTTAGTTAAACTTGGGTCGCAAGATCATATCTTTCGTCATCTTCTTCACTATTTTGTACCTTAGCATTCCTGAAAAAAACATATGAAAAGCGCAAAACCATACATTGAAAAGAACAAAGATCGGTTCTTGGACGAATTGATCGAACTATTAAAAATTCCCTCCATAAGTGCGGACTCCAAATATAAAGACGACATTCTTAAAACTGCAGAAGCGGTGAAGGAGCAATTAAAAAAAGCCGGATGTGACACTGTGGAAATTTGTGAAACGCCTGGATATCCAATTGTTTACGGCGAAAAGATTATTGATAAAAAACTGCCGACCATTCTAGTCTATGGCCATTACGACGTCCAGCCACCGGATCCGTTGGACCTTTGGGATAATCCACCGTTTGAACCTGTTATCAAAAAAACAAAAATACATCCAGAAGGGGCAATCTTCGCCCGGGGAAGTTGCGATGATAAAGGCCAAATGTATATGCACGTTAAGGCTTTGGAATATATGACCGAGACAGACCAACTGCCCTGCAACGTAAAATTTATGATTGAAGGCGAAGAAGAAGTGGGAAGCGTAAGCTTGGGATGGTTTGTGGAAAGAAATAGAGAGAAGTTGGCAAATGATGTTATTTTGATTAGTGACACGGGCATGATCTCTAAAGATACGCCATCAATAACAACCGGTCTTCGTGGGTTGAGCTATGTAGAAGTAGAAGTAACCGGCCCAAACAGAGATTTGCATAGCGGACTTTATGGAGGCGCGGTAGCCAATCCTATTAACATACTCACAAAAATGATTGCATCCCTTCACGATGAAAACAATCATATTACCATTCCTGGATTTTATGATGATGTTGAGGAACTTTCCAAGGATGAGCGGGAGAAAATGGCCGAGGCCCCTTTCAACCTAAAAGATTATGAGGAAGCATTGGACATCGATTCCGTTTATGGGGAAAAAGGATATTCTACCAACGAGCGAAACTCCATCCGTCCTACCTTGGACGTAAACGGGATTTGGGGCGGATATATTGGTGAAGGCGCAAAAACGGTTATTCCAAGTCAGGCATTTGCAAAAATAAGTATGAGATTGGTGCCGAATCAAGATTGGAAAAAGATCACGGAACTTTACAAAAAACATTTTGAAAGCATTGCCCCAAAAGGAGTTCGTGTAAAAGTGACTCCTCATCACGGTGGGCAAGCCTATGTTACCCCAATTGATAGTTTGGGCTATAAAGCTGCGGAAAAAGCGTATGAGGAAACTTTCGGAAAAAAACCTATTCCACAGCGCAGCGGAGGCAGTATTCCCATTGTTGCTCTATTTGAAAAGGAACTGAACAGCAAAACCATTTTAATGGGATTTGGACTTGATAGTGACGCCATCCATTCGCCCAACGAGCATTTTGGTATTTGGAATTATTTAAAAGGAATCGAGACTATTCCGCAGTTCTATCATTTCTTTACGGAGATGTCCAAGAAATAACTTTATTACAATTAGATAGACCAAACAGGTTTTAAAAACTTGTTTGGTCTTTTCTTTAAGCATTTTCTGTCTTATCCGCTATATCTTCTTCACAAAATCAGTGATAATGACAATTTGCTGTCCATCGACTCTTCCCTCTATATATTTTTCATTTTCGTGATCCAGAGAAATTCGGCGTACGGCGGTACCTTGTTTGGCAACCATACTGCTGCCCTTCACTTTTAAATCTTTAATTAGTACTACGGAATCTCCTGCTTCCAGTATAACTCCGTTGCTATCTCTATGTACAACCGCATTTTCGTTCTTTTCCGTGGCACCGGCTTTTGCCCATTCCGCGGTTTCCTCGTCCAGATACATCATATCAAGCAAATCCTGTGGCCAGCCTTCAGCTTTCAAACGGTTCAGCATTCGCCAAGCCATTACCTGAACTGCGGGAACCGTACTCCACATACTATCATTTAAACAGCGCCAATGATTGGATTCTGTTTTTTCTGAATCTTCAATTTGTTCTTTGCAAACATTACATATATAAATTGCAGTCTCCACTCCCTTTGACGGAGAGTTTGGAACTTCAAAAACCGTAGGATAATCTTCACTTCCGCAAAGTTCACATTTATTGTCGCTTCGCTGTTGTAGCTCTTTTTCCATAATGCTTTTCAAAATTTTGGCAAAGATAGCCCTTTGGTTCAATAAAGAGGTTCAAAATCAACCCAGGATAGGAATGATTGTTGTGGTTTCGTTTCTTATATTTATAAAACCCCGTTGACTTTAACGCACGAAATTATGAATCCAAAAACTACCTCACCCGCTTCCTTCCGGTTATTTATTATCTTTATACTAATTTTTCAAGTGTCAGGTTATAGTCAAGAAAATCAATTAGACTTAATATCTTCCTATAAAGAATACACCAAACTGCCACGGGAAACTGTTTATGCGCATATAAACAAAACTCAATTACTACAAGGTGAAATCCTTGGTTTTACCGCCTATGTTTTTAATAAAGCGACCAAAAAACTCTCGCCAACCACTACCAATATTTATTGCACTATTTCTGACGAAAAGGATAGGTTGGTAAAAAGTGAAATGATTTTAGGTAATGAAGGAGTTGCCCAGGGAAGTTTTCAAATAGATAGTCTGTTCACACCCGGCAATTATACAATTAAAGTGTACACCAATTGGATGCGTAATTTTGCTGAGGAAAACTATTACGTTCAAAGTATCAAAATATTAGATCCTGAATCCGCAAACATTTCATCAACCGATGAAAGCACTTCTAAAATCGATGCCCAATTTCTTCCCGAGGGCGGCCACTTTGTAGCTGAAGTAAAAAATTCGGTGGGGGTTATAATTAAAAACAATAAAGGATTGGGAATTCCTTCTATCCCGGGGAAGGTTATCGACTCCAAAAACAATACGCTCACAAATTTTAAAACAAATGGGTTGGGAATTGGGAAATTTACCTTTACACCGCAAGATGAGGAATTCTATTATGTGGTTTTAAATATTAACGAAGCGACTCAAAAATATCCCATAAAGAATATTGAAAATCATGGTATAGCGCTCACTATAAACGACGTGAATAATAAAGTTGCCTTATCCTTTAGAACCAATAAGTCCACCCTTAACCAAATAAAAAATAAAAAGTATTTACTAGCAATACACAATGGAGAAGTTTTAAAGACCATTGCTGTTTCATTTGGAAATTCCAAAGAAGTGGTCAAGGTAATCAATTATGAAGATTTAAATTCAGGCATCAATATTTTTACACTTTTCGATGAAAACAACACGCCCATTTTAGAGCGACTTTTCCTTAATTATGACGGAATAGAATTATTATCAGCCGGAAATCCCCAAATTTCAACCAATAAAGATTCCCTGAACATCAAAATCCCGATTGCCAACATTGACAGACGGTCCTTCAATAACTTTAGTATTTCGGTACTTCCGGAAAAAACGAAATCGTACACTCCCCGCAACAATATAATTTCCGCAACCTATTTACAACCCTATATTAAAGGATATGTGGAGGATCTCCCTTACTATTTTACCACTATTACCCGAAAAAAGAAATTTGAACTTGATAACTTACTATTGACGCAGGGCTGGAGCAGCTACGACTGGAACAACTTTTTTAATCACCCACCGAAGGGGAACTATGAATATGAAAATGGAATTAGTTTTAGGGCAACTGCCAATAAGAAGGCAAGTTCGGAATATATGATGTACGCTACCATTAACAATGAAATGCAGGACTTTAATTTAAGTACAGATGAAACAGATTTTGGGGCAGTGGGATTATACCCTATGGATTCGGAGGAATTAAGGTTTAGCAGTGTAAAGAAAAATAACCATATTGAGCGACCTAATTTATATCTGCAATTTTCTCCATCAAAAGTCCCCGATTTAAGTATTGCAACCACTCCTCCCTTAGTGGAAAAAAGGGAAATTGATCCTTACTTCACCCACAATATCCTTACACCAAGTTGGGAAAACACGGAACAACTTGAAGAAGTAGTAGTCCATGGGAATAAAAAGCTATCCCGCGAAGACAAGTTAACAAGAAATGCTTTCGGTCAAGTGAGAATCATTGATGATCAAATCCGAAAATCGTATGTTTATTTCGCCGACTTTATCAGGAGCCAAGGATTTAAGGTATTTGAAAATATGGGAACACTTGTTATTATGAATCCAAGGCACGTATCGATGATCAATGGGGGTCCTGTTCGAGTATATTTGGATAATATCCGTCTTCAAGGAACCGATATTTTGTATAAATATTCCATGGATAATATAGATTACATTACACTAGATAAATCGGGGACTAGCGAAGGAGGAATGGGAGCCTCAGGAGTAATAAAGATATTTACCGATCCTCTTATGGCCCAAAGCAAAATGCGAAGGAATGTTTCGCAGAACATTAAAGTCCCCCTTACTTTTAGTAGTCCGAAGAAGTTTTACGCACCCCAATACGCAGCATACGATGGTCCTTTTTTTCAGGATTATGGAGTAATTGATTGGTTTCCGAAGCTGAAGGTTTTAGAAGATGGATTTCTATATTTTACAATTCCTCTTCCAAAAATAAATAATATTTCCCTTTACATTGAAGGGGTTGCAAATGACGGAAGCTTTCTTTCGGAGAAAAAGGATATTTCAATAAAATCGGTTACTATTAAGTAACAAAGTTATTATCGGCAATAAAAAAATGTCCTTGCGAATTCCGATGTTGGATTCGAAAGGACATTTTTTAATTTAGTCTATTCCTATTTCCTTAGGGGTTATAATTTATTCCAAGTGTCATTAAGGATATTTACGTCTGGCACTATTTTATTTGGATCGAACACCACTCTTTTCACTTCTTTATTTGTTTTTAAAAGGTGTTCCCAGCTATTTCCGCGCTGCCAGATTTCCACAGGAAGAGAAATTTTTTCTGTTGAATTATCGGCATACATCACTTCCAAAACAACAGGCATTGGAATTTCACCTTTGTTTTCAACTGTAATTAGATAACCACCTTTATATGAATCTACTGAAGATATCCCAATATCTATATTGCCATTACCATAAAACCATCCTTTCCAGAACCAATCCAAGTCTTCCCCAGCGGCGCTTTCTATATGGTTATAAAAATCGTTAGGCTGTGGATGCTTATACGCCCAGGTCTTGATATAGCTTTTAAAGGCATAATCAAAACGTTCGGGACCCAAAATATATTCTCGAAGCAGGAATAGACCTGCAAAGGGTTTGTAATATGCAGTATATGCCAGATTTCGGGCATTGGCTACTTCCGGAGAGGTATTTATTCCTTCCCGTGTGTCGGACTTTAGATAAGGAATCAAGGTTCGCGGTCCCTCCATTCTGGTATCATATTCACCCTTATTAAAGGCTACGGTACTATAGTAATTAATAAATGTATTAAGGCCCTCATCCATCCAAGGATACCTTCGCTCATTGCTACCTACAATCATTGGGAACCAGTTATGTCCAAATTCGTGGTCGGTCACACCCCAAAGACTTGAACCCGTGCTTCTGTAGGAACAGAAACTTACTCCCGGATATTCCATCCCACCTACGTTAGCAGCCACGTTTACTGCATTTGTGTAGGGATAAGGGTAATATGTTGTGGAATAAAATTCGATTGATTTTTTGGTGTATTCAGTCGAGCGGTTCCAAGCATTTTTACCATCACTCTCCTTAGGATAGACGGATTGGGCAAGTCCTGTTTTGCCATTTCCAAGATCCATTTTGGCAGCATCCCAAATAAAGGCATTGGAAGCCGCCCACGCTACATCGCGAGTGTTTTCCATTTTAAAGTGCCAAGTAAGCATGCCACTATTCTTAATGTGTGCGGCAGGCTTCCCCACTTCATCTGGCTTTATAATATACACTGTTTTATCACTTTTCTCAGCTTCGGCCCATCTGCTTTGTTGGGTTTTGGTAAGGACTTCCTTGGAGTTCTGTAAAATCCCGGAACAAACAACAGTTTGGCCAGCGGGAGCTGTAATCTTTACGTCATAATTTCCGTATTCACAATAAAACTCACCCGCGCCCAAATATGGTTCAGTATTCCACCCTACTACATCATCAAAGACTGCCACTCTGGGATACCATTGTGCAATGGCATAAATAGTTCCGTCCTTAACCTGCAACCTTCCCATTCGGTCCATTCCATGCTCTGGCACCTTAAATTTGAAACTCATTTTAATTTCCACTTCTCCACCTTTGGCCGCAAGAGGCTTATCAAGGAAAAGCTGCATCCGGGTATCGTTTATAATATGCTTCGAGGAAGTTCCCGTTTTTGTTGTGGCAGCAATGGCCGAAAGTTCGAACCCACCTTCAACATCGCCACTGTAACGGTTTCCCTGAACCGGAGTGGTAAGTGTTCCTCGGGAATTTTCGGTAAACCTGTTCTGCTCTAAATACAACCAAATAAAATCCAAGGTTTCCGGACTGTTGTTTGTATAATGAATGGTGACGTTTCCAGATATAACGTGGGATTTATCATCCAATGTTGCATCCAGAATATAATCTGCCGAGTTCTGCCAGTATTCCGGCCCAGGCTTTCCGGAAGCCGTTCTGTAAACATTGCCTTGACGATACGTAAATTGATCAAAAAGATGCTGATTTCCGTAATCGACTTCTTGTGCAAAAGTTGAAACAGAAAACCAGGAAACTATCAAATAGAAAAAAATGCTCCTTTTAAAGATTTTCATGCCATATTGTTTTTTATGAGAGAAGACTGCGAAGATAGTAATTTGAGAGCAAAAATACTTTGAGTCATCCTCTTATCACCTAAAAGGAGAATAGTTTTATTGGAGATCCAATACTCCCAAAAAAAATGATTAATGTGCATAAACAAAAAAAGCCTCTCCACTTCGGCTCCGCTCAATGCGGGCTTTAGGAAAAGCTCTTCATCGGTCTATTTCTAAACCACATCCCGAATAATCGGGACAACACAACATTATAGTTGCGGTCTGGACGAGACTCGAACTCGCGACCCCCTGCGTGACAGGCAGGTATTCTAACCAACTGAACTACCAGACCAATATTATAAATCCGCTTTCGCGGTAACCGACAACAGTCGGTTGGTAATATTGTTACAATTTAATTTAAGAACTAATAACTGTCTTTTGGCTCAGCGACTCTCCCGAGACAATCGGGATATTCTAACCAACTGAACTACCAGACCAATATTATAAATCCGCTTTCGCGGTAACCGACAACAGTCGGTTGGTAATATTGTTACAATTTAATTTAAGAACTAATAACTGTCTTTTGGCTCAGCGACT
>Ga0208014_1000048_pt1 | contig 87928 bp, 78 predicted proteins | sample 25_taG_FD_184099 | JGI IMG/M metagenome (GOLD analysis project Ga0208014, IMG submission 184099) | Marine viral communities from Cariaco Basin, Caribbean Sea - 25_WHOI_OMZ (SPAdes) (version 2) | ecosystem: Environmental > Aquatic > Marine > Oceanic | place: Caribbean Sea: Cariaco Basin...
AGCGATGTAGAAATCGCTTTGCCTAACTTTAAACTTGGAACTTTAAACCTGAAACTCAAATATTGAGCAGTTTTATTTAAAATAACCTAAATATAAAAGGTCGCCTAAATTGTTTTTAGACGACCTCCTTCCGACATTAAAAATGTCAATTATTTAGTAACGATGAATTTTTTGGTAGTAACATTACCATCTTTAGAAATCTGAATAAAGTAAGCTCCTGCATTAAGGGCTGAAATATTGATTTCTTCGTTCAAGGAAATATTTGATTTGGAAATTACATTTCTTCCTAAAATATCAAATACCAAGATGTTGGCTGATTCAGCATTGGAAATATTCAAGATGTCCTGCGCTGGGTTAGGGAAAATACTAACGTTGTCCAATTGGGACTGACCCACACTTAAAATTCCATTACTGTGGAATGCGGCTGATTTCTCTGAGCCCCAATTTCCAACTGCTGTTAATATAACGGTTCCATCGGTATCCTTAACGGTCATTCTACAACCGCCATCGCCATAACTATCATATGCACTTATGGTATAGCAATCTTCATCAAGATTTATTCGCTTGTTGATGGTTTTATTGATTCCTAGGTTACGGCCACTGTCAATTACAACTCCATTGGAATTTTTAATATCCCAGCTAAATTCATTTCCGTAGGCATCGGTTTTTATTTCGATATCGATGGTTCCCGTAGCATCTACGGCCTTATCGAAAGTAATGGTCTGAGAGTTATTGGAATTATCGTCGTCATTTGGAACGGAAATTTCCAATGTGTTAGTTTGTTGCATGGTGAATGCCGTTGCAGGAAGCTGTACATCTTCATTTCTTAATGCCTCTAGATTCCCTGTCCAATCATATGTATGGGTAACACCATTAATTTTATAGGTAATAGTCAATGCCGTTAAAGGGTTTTGCCCATTATTTTTCAGGTTAAAAATTGGTGCTACAGTTTCCATGCAAATAGGTGCGATTGGTTCGATAGAGGCTACAGTAGCATCATTTGCATTTACTATTCCGGTAAAGTTAGGAAGAGTTCTTGCTCCTGATGGGATTTCCTGATGCGTTTCGGTAATAAAGGCAACGATCTCCATATCTTCAACTACTGCGGGTACGTTGTTGTAATTTGCAGGTATGGTATAAGTAAAAGTTCTATCAACAAAAGAACCAGCGCTTACGGTACTAATAGTTTCACCCCATTGACCTGTTAAAAGATCTACCAAACGGTGCATGTGGTTGTAATTGTTTCCGGCTCCCCCGCCTGTTTGTGGCCCTTTGGTATTGTTTTGCAAAAGGGCAACATTCAATAAATTGGAGCTTTCGGTACTGTTTCCAGTATAATAGGCTTCCACATGTACTACCAATACTCGGGTCTGCACATCAAGAGTGGCTTCAACTGCGATATTTACATTGGAAGGAGTTGCCATTATTTCATTTGCTGAAACTGCCCATTGGTCTCTCCCCATTGCAGTAGATCCGCTTGACATTCCTCTTCCAGGGAAAACGTGTCGGTTAACTTGACCTGATGGATATCCGGTTAACCCTGATTGTGCAGCGATGGCATTTCCATAGGGAGTTCTAAAATCGGGTTGTGAACCACTTGGAACGGCAAAACTGCCCGTATGGATATTGATTAGGGAAACACGATCTGGATTGGCATCCTGGATGGCTTTTGCAATGGCGTGACCTGACGGGCACCATACACAATGGATTCCTGTGAATTCTTCAAGAACGACATTCTTGTTTTCTGGAGAAGTCGAAACAATAGTTTGCCCATAGCTTCCAATAGCAAGAAAAGCAAGAGCTAATGTTAAAGGTAATTTTCTAAGCATAACGGTATAATTTAGAATTTGTGAATAAATTAGGATTGTAAAAGTAATGTTTAATAAATAAAGATAAAGACTAAAATAGTATTTTTAATGGAGTTATTGTGAAAGTCCATCGAAGAAATATAGAAATATTTAGGGTATGAATTACTATTGATGCAAACTTGATTTTTTACTTCACCTGCTTTTTCAGGCCCTTCCTTTGTTAAAACAGATTACCTCACCAATAAATTATTATTTACCCATCATTCTTTTGAAGGTAAATGTTAAATATAGTAAGGGGATATTATAAAGACCTTAGTATTTTTAATTATTATCTCTATTTTTGTCTGATTAAGACAAACTTACATTAAATCTAAAACTTTTAAAAATGAAATTAAAACTACTTTTCTTAAGCCTTTTGGGAGCAGTAACTATCGCCAATGCCCAATATACAGTTAAGGACAATCATGGCAATTTACTGCACGACGGGGATGTGATAGAATTTGGAACTACTTCCTATCCCGATGCGGAATATCAGTTTTTTGTGACTAATGATAATCCATCGCAAACAATTTATTCACGTATCGAATATATTAGTGAAACAAATGCTCAAGATCCCAATTTCGAGCAGTTGTGTTATGGCACTCAGTGTTACTTTAGTATTGGGTTGGGAACAACCGTTCCGCCTCAAGCCGATCTTGCGACCATAATACCTGTTGGTGAAACTACTGGAATTGGAAACCACTTTTATAGTAACGACCCAGGAAATGGAGTGGATAACGTGGATTTTGTATTTAGTTTTAAGCAATACGAAAGTGAAACCAGTATGGTGGAAATCGGGACTCCGTTAACCTTTACCTATCGTTATAATCCTACCTTGGGAGTTAATGAAGTTAACCAAGTAAACTTATCTATACAATCCACCGTAGTTAAGGACCAGTTGGTTTTAAAAATTAGCGAACCAGTACAAATGATGATGTACGATATCCAAGGCAAAATGGTTAAACAAGCTCGTTTTGAAAGTGGGAACCAAAATGTGAATGTTTCGGATTTAAGTGCTGGAACTTACATAGTTCAGTTCAAGAATAATGGCGGAGCCCTTAAAACAACTAAAATCTTGGTTCAATAAGATCTGGTTTTTATAAATGAAAAGGTCGTGGAAATCTGATTTCCACGACCTTTTTTTATTAAATTTTAAATTAGAATGTTACATTAAAAAGTAACAACTAGATTGGCAGTAAATCCTGTACTTTTAGGCACCTCTCTACATACTCCACCTACGCATATCAAACCACCGCGCTGTCTGCCATAGTTAAGAGCAAACCGAGTGCGGCCTTTTGAATAACTTCCTCCAACGTTGTAATAGTGAAGTTCCTTTTCGCCGCCGTAGTTCCACGAGTCAGCCACATATGCGGCAAAATATGGATTAAAACTATATTCCAGGGCGCTGGCTGCCCAGTTTTTATCATCCTGAGCGGTCCATAGGTGTTGTAGTTCCAATCTTAGCGATCGGCCGCCTTCAAAACGTCTTGTCCCTTCAATAACTGCAATTTGTGCACGAATATCACCTTCGGAACCGAGAATTCCTCCTTTAGAAACAGCTTTGTCTATAATTACATCTTGGAAAGTTGCCACCGAGCTCCATTTGGATGACCATCTATTTTTTACTTCAATGTTTAGATCTCGGAAATATCGTTTTCCCTTCCCAATAAATTCAACATCATAAGTTTGTTCGGCCATATTGTATTCGGCCTCCAGGCCACTCCAATATGAAAAGTTTCCGGCCAGTTTGGTTCCGTATTTGCCAAAGAGGGTCTCCTTGTCAAAGGTGTAATACACATCTACCTGCGATCCTACTTCTCCAGCCCTTTTTTCATTTTCCGTGAATAGCAAACGAGGTTGTGAACTATAGACGTATATGTTTGACAACATATAATCGTGTTGTTTGGTAATGGCAGGAACATAGTTTACCAACTGCTCATTGTATTGGTTTCCTTCTGCGTATCTATCGGCATAGAAGGTGAAATTTTCAAGTCGTCTAAAGGTTGTATTTATTCCTAAACCTTTTTGTGCATACCCCAAATTAACCTGTAGAGCCGTCCCGTCAAACAATTGCGGGGAACTCACGTGGCCGTCATTGATAAGCACATCGGGATCTTTTGTGATTGCTTCAACCCCGCCATAAAATTTATTGGCAACAAAGTCCAATCTTCCACCGTAGGCATTAACTATTGAAGGTATGGTATCGTTAGAGCCATTGGATTGATATCGACCTACGTAGCTGGCGCCAAATTTTAGCTCCACGATATCAATATTCAAAAGTTCACTTAGACCCAGGTTGGCATCCAAACCTTGAACGGTTCCCTCAGAAACATCAAAGCCATTTCTAGTTTGTCCAAAAACACCCGTAAATTCAAACGTACTGCTGGGAGTGAATTTAACCCGAGCTCCTTTTAAAGCATTGTTGATACCGAGTTGACGATCTTCCCAGGACCTAAGAATAAGTCCGCTGCCAAACTGTTCGTAAAAGTATCCACCGGTAATGTCAATGGTCTCATTTTTGAAATTTAAGTAATAGGTGCCAATTCCATTTTGGCCGTCCCAAGTGGGAGAGTAGCCGGAGAGTGCTACTGGCAAATAGGATTCGTATTGGACTCCTGCAGTAAAATTGCCTAGACTATAATTTAATTGTAAATAATTATTAGCTCTAAATTGTTCCTTGGGGGCAGGAAAGTCAAACTTCTCATCTGCGAGAAGCCATTGAGCATTGGATTCGAAACCGCCAAAAAAGTAGCCGTTTTCCTGTGAAAAACCGATGGCGCCTATTAACAAAAAGGCGCCGAATATAATTTTCTTCATTTAAAATAATTGATGATTGATAGCCTTAGTTTGAAAATTCCTTTATTTTTTCATAAAGTTCGTATTCTGCACCTGGGCTATATCCAGAATGACGGTAAACTATCTTGTTGTCCTTTACCAATAAAGTAAGCGGCACGGTTGCTGCTCCCAAGGCTCTTTTAAAGTCGTTGTTGGTATCCAATAAGATTGTGTAATCCCAAGCTTTCCCGTTGATTAGTGGTTTCACCCTTTTTACTGTGCGGCTATCGTCCACGGAAATCGCAAAAAGTTCCATATTAGTCTCGGCTTGCCAATCGGGATAAATTTCGCTGATGGCATCCAGTTCCTTTAGGCAGGGAACACACCAAGTTGCCCAAAGGGAAACTACTGTTACTTTGTTGTCTTTGGAGAGCTCTTGAGAATTAAAAGTCTTCCCGTCCAAAGTTTTTAAGTCGATATTAGGCAATTCGCTTTGCGCAAAAGCAACAAAGGAAAACAGTAAAACCAGGGGCATTAGCAGTTTTTTCATAGAAATATAGATTTATTGTTTTATTAAAGTGAAGCAATATTAAGTTTTTTTAAACGAAATAAATGACCCAACTGGTCAAAAATGTTCATTTAACATTTAAAGGCAAAGGGTTTTTCATAATTAGGTTACCTTAGTCGCGTTATTTTTTTAATTCAAAATTATATGAAAAAGTTTTCGATAAAGATTTTAATGCTAATGGCTGTTTTGGCTATAGTAGCTTGTAGTAAAAAGGAAAATCCAATTTTGGAACCGGTTGAGCAAGTTACCCTGACGCTTAAAAGTGATGTTGGTTCCGAGGATTTAGAGGTCGTGGGAGTCAACACTGCAGTTGTGTTTTCCGTAATTGGTAGCGATGGAGTGGATTATACCGACGAATCACAATTATTTGTAAATGATCAGGAAATACCTGGTTCTACTTATCAATTCACAGATTCCGGGCAATATGCCGTTAAAGCAAAATATAATGATGCCGTAAGCAATACATTGAACTTTGAAGTAATTGAGCCCCTTGAAAGAATACTCACCATTGATGTAGCCAAGGCAATGCGCAATCAAACGGTAACATTTAAATTGCTTAACGATCAAGGAGTGGATACCTCGGCGGATGCTACCTTCTATGTAAATGGGGAGGAAATTTCCGGAAATACCTTTTCTTCTGCAACTGCGGGAGATTTTGAAGTATATGCCAAATATGAGGAAAGCGGGGAGTTACAAACCACGGATGCAAAAAGTTTTACCGTCTTTGTTCCAAAAAGAAAAGTGGTAATTGAAGATTATACCGGAACATGGTGTGGATTTTGTCCCGCTGTGGCAGTGGCAATTGACAGAGCCCGAGAGGCAACTCCCGATGTTGCGGTTGTAGCCATCCATAAAACATCCTCAACCATTCCAGACCCAATGGATTTTGCGAGAATTCAAGAGCTTCAGGATATGTTTAATGTGGACAATGGTTTCCCAAAGGCACAAATCAATAGAACCGTTGCTTGGCCTGATCCATACCAAGTAAGTCAGATTACGGCAATGGCTGGTACCGAAAGCAATATTTCCATTGCAATAAACTCGCAGTTAAATGGATCTACCCTTACGGCCAAAGTAAAAGTAGCTTACGAAAACGGATCGGATGGAAGTGATAAGTTAGTTGTTTATTTATTGGAAAATGGAGTTGTTTCCCCTCAGGCCAATTATTTCAACGAAACCCCCGGACATCCTTATCAAGGACTTGGCAATCCCATACCTAATTATATACATAACGACGCTTTAAGAAATTCTCTTTCAAATTTGTTTGGAGATGCTATGCCGGCAACTGCGGCCTTTGATGTTTTCAGCAAGGAATATACCTTTACGGTTCCTTCCAATTATGTGGCTGAAAATCTTAGCTTCGTTGTTATGGTGGTTAACTCGGAAAACAGTGCGAAAAATGCCCAGTTTTCAAAAATCAATGAGAATAAGGATTTCGAATAGTTACAATATTTCTTAAATAAAGAAACCCATCTTGAATTTTCAGGATGGGTTTTTTTATTAAATTATATTATAACCGGATAGGATTATACAAAAGGAATGGAATTGATTAGAAAGGCGCGCGAGAAACAATTGTCAGCCCGAAAATTGATTTATATGGCTACTATATTTGCCTCGACATGCAAAGGTGTGAAAAGGGATTTTTAATTAATCATTTTTCCTTGATAAAGCGCTAAAAAAAGCCCATCCAGAAGAAATCCAGATGGGCTTTTAAAAATATAATTTGAAATATTATCCTAAGAAAGGATATCTATAGTCTACAGGAGAGACAAAAGTTTCTTTCACCATTCTTGGAGAAATCCAACGGTAAAGGTTTTGCTTGCTTCCTGCTTTGTCATTGGTTCCACTGGCTCTTGCACCACCAAATGGCTGTTGTCCAACCACAGCTCCCGTAGGCTTATCATTGATGTAGAAGTTACCTGCGGCATTTTCCAAAATTTTAACCGCTTCTTCCAGAGCGTACCGATCTTCACTGAACACAGCGCCCGTTAATGCATATTCACTGGTTTCATCCACAAGGTATAAGGTCTCTTCCCATTTTTTGTCATCAAACACATAAACGGTTAGAACAGGACCAAACAATTCGGTACACATGGTTGTGTATTTTGGATCTTTAACTACCAAAACAGTGGGCTCGATAAAGTATCCTTTACTCTTGTCATAACCACCTCCAGCAATGATTTCCACATTCTTATCTTTTTGGGCCGCATCAATATACTTTGCAAGTTTGTCAAAGGAGTTTTCGTTTATCACCGCATTTATAAAGTTGCCCATATCTTCGGGAGTGCCCATTTTAAAAGATTTGATATCTTCCACTAGGTTTTTCTTCACCTCATCCCAAATGCTCTGGGCAATATAGCATCGGCTAGCGGCACTACATTTTTGGCCTTGATATTCAAAAGCTCCACGACTCATAGCTGTGGCAACTTGTTTTGGGTTTGCGCTTCCGTGGGCTACAATAAAGTCCTTTCCACCCGTTTCACCTACTATTCGAGGATAAGTTTTGTAATTTGAAATATTGTCACCGATTTTTTTCCAGATTCCCTGGAACACGCCAGTAGATCCAGTAAAATGCACTCCAGCAAAATCAGGACTTGCCATAAGGGTGTCGGAAATCATAGCGGCATCACCCATTACCATATTTATAACCCCATCTGGAACTCCTGCTTCCCGGAATACGTCCATAAGTACCTTGGCAGAGTAAATTTGGGTGTTGCTAGGTTTCCATACCACCACATTCCCCATTAAGGCAGCGCTCGATGGTAAATTTCCCGCAATAGCAGTAAAATTAAAAGGTGTAATTGCGTAAATAAAACCTTCCAAGGGCCTGTATTCAATACGGTTCCAAGCTCCAGAGGTAGAAGCGGGCTGTTCAGCATAAATTTCGGTCATATACTGAACGTTATATCTAAGGAAATCAATAATCTCACAAGCCGAATCAATTTCTGCCTGATAAATATTTTTTGATTGTCCTATCATAGTTGAAGCGTTCATCCTGGCTCTGTAAGGACCAGCTATCAATTCGGCTGCACGCAAAAAGATTCCTGCACGCTGTTCCCACGGCATCGCGGCCCATTTTTTTCTGGCCTCAAGTGCGGCGGCAATGGCATCTTCCACATTTTTCTTTGTGGCTTTATAATAAGTTCCCACCACATGTTTGTGGTCGTGCGGAGGTGACATCGTGGCGGTTTCGTCGGTTTTTACTTCTTTTCCGTTGATGAATAAAGGAACTTCAATTTTTTCCTTATACATCTCCTTATATGTTTTTAGAACTTCCTCGCGTTCCGGAGAACCTGGCGCATAGTTTTTTATAGGTTCGTTCACGGCCACTGGCACTTTATAAAATCCTTTTCCCATAGCTGTATTTGTTTTTAATTTATTACGAGTGCAAAGGTACGGTTTTTTTCGTGTTTTGCCTTCTGGATGCCGATGCACTTTACTCTTTGTGAAAAGAAATTCAATGAATTGCAGAAATCCCGAGCAGCTTTATTTATTAGTTTTACCAAAGTCTTTTTCCTTCCGTAAATGGCGGTATTCAAAACCCATCAAATGTAAATGTTTATGTGCACTGTTACTTTTTCTCCCACATCCCCGGAAAACTTTATTTTAATTTCCAATCGTGATGAGTCGCCCGGCCGCGAGACAATCCCACCCAAAATATATCGAGAAGAAGGAGTGAGGCTGCTTTACCCTAAAGATGCCTTAGCGGGTGGCACTTGGATAGGAATTAGCGAAAACAAAAGAGCGGTTACACTAATGAACGGGGGTTTTGTGGCACATCAGCGAAAACCTCATTACCGAAAGAGCAGAGGGCTGGTTGTAAAGGATTTTTTAAAAGCACAGTCTTTTGAGCCGCTGTTGGATGATTATGATTTTTCGGATATAGAACCGTTTACCTCGGTGGTGGCTGATTGGAATGGAAAGGTTAAACTCTTTACCATAGTTTGGGATGGAGCGAAACTTCATAAAATCGAGGAACCTTTAATGCCAAAAATATGGTCGTCGTCTCCTTTATATCCCGAAGATGCTAAGCAGCTGAGAGAGGTTTGGTTTTCAGGGTTTAAAAACAAACAGAAGGTTGTGGCAATGGATTCATTGCTGCAGTTCCATAAAACTGCGGGAGAGGGCGATCCAAGATATTATCTTGTAATGGACCGGGGAATCGTAAAGACAAAAAGTATTACCGCAATTGAGAAAGATGAATTAATGTTAAAAATGCGGTATGAGGATCTGCAGACTTCAAGGATTTCTGAAATGGATTTCGAGGTTTAGAATAAGTTTGAACTCTTCAATCAATTGCTTGCAAGAGTAGCGATCAAATTAAAAAGAGGAATGGGAACCTGAAAGATTTCCTGGGTTGTAAAATTGATCAACGTGTAATGGCCGCGCATCGAACCTAATCCCGATTTTAAAAGACAGCCACTGCTGTAGGAGTGTTTTTCTCCAGAAAGCAATATTGGTTTTTGGCCTACAACTCCTTCTCCTTCCACAACGGTGGGATTATTTAGGGAGTCCTTGATATGCCATTCACGGGAAATCAATTGAACCGTATCCTTGCTTTGATTTTCAATGGTAATGGAATAGGAAAAGGCAAATTGCGAAACCTCATTTTTTATAAAGGATCCTTCGTATTTGGTTTTTACGGAAATTTTGATTCCCTGTGTTATCTGTTGAACCATACTTTAATAGATTGCGACACTTCCCGCCACAAAAAAGAGGGTGGCGATAAAAAAGCCGATATTAAATACAATGCTTAAAATTACGAATTTTAGGAAGGTCTTCAATTTTCCCTGACCATAAAATTTTCTAAGTGCAAGAAAAAAGTAAACGGGTCCAATTAGGTAAAACAGTAAAAGGGTGAAAAAATTGTTCAGAAAAAAGTCGGGAATAAGAAAAATTATAAGAGACAGAAAAACAAAACTGAAAATATGAAAAACAAAAATGAGATGATCTACATACGTATGTCGTTTTTTAGAATACAATAGCCAAAAGAACAATGCGAAAAATGGACTGAAAAAGAACAGGAAGAATGGGACTTTTGGGATTATGTAATTTATAAAGGAAGTGGGGTCGTAGATAATCTTGTACGTGGACCTTGCCCGGGCATATAGCCAGTGATTGCTGTACTTTGGTGTATGGTTTAACTGTTTCAGGGCAGTATCAATATCGTCGGTTTGGTGTTTTTGGTAGTAGTACAAATAGAGCTTGAACTGGGCTTCATTTTTTTCCCAAAAAGGGAGCGAGTCTAAAACAGGTTCGGAGAAATAATAAGGAGTTCCAAGTTTTTGGGCTACAAGTGAATCTTTTTTGTTGTAGAACAATTTTTCGTCCGGATCAATTTCCAACAATGAATCCATCCTAGTGTCGGAAACCTTGACATTTAAACTGAAAATATTTCTATTCTCAGAATTTGTAAGCCAATTGACAATTCCGTTGAGTAAAATATAAATAATGGAAACGCTCAAAAAAAACCGAAATGGATTGGCGTATTTCAGTCGCTGACCTTTTGTAAAATTGAGGGTCATTAATCCGGGTTTGAATAACAAATCCTTTATGGTATTGCGCAAACGGGAATCATAAACCAAGATGCTGCTAAGGAATTCCATAAAGAAATCCGTAATTGCAAGATATTTAGTGCTGTTCAATTGCGAACACTGTGGGCAGAATGCATCGCTTTTATCCAGCGGATGACCACAATTTAAACAAACCGTTCCCCTATATTGAAGGGATTTTCTTCCGCTCAGTTTTTTCTTCTTGCATTTCATCACGCTTTTCTAAGGAGATTGTGCCACTCTTTTAGGGGAAGAAATTATGGACGCTAGCTGTTGATGTCTAATTGTTGTTGATATTGATGGAATTGGCAGATCCCATACCTATTATCCTATCATAGCGGGCACCGAGATCCCGGAAATATACCAAAACGGTGTATTCGTTCTCGGTTTGCCAAAAATCACCGCTAACGGCACCTTCATCGATGGAGCCATCGCGGTTTACTACCACGTATTTATAGTTGTAAAATCCTTGTTTAAATAGACGTTCGTTCCTAAATACATCGCTTTTGGGGTCGTATTCCATATAAGTGCTGCCGTCGATAGTCCAATTATTGAAATTTCCATATACGTGCAATTCCTTATCTCCTAAATCATTATAATATTGAAGTGCAAAGTGCATCCTAACGTATTCTGCTTCGATATCCTGATTTTGGGCATCGACATTTCTTACCACAAAATTTCCGTTTATATCCGGATTATAGGTATACGGCTTGTTGTACCTAGGGGTATTTGTGAAGAGAAAATTTTCATATACGTCGCTTAGAGAAACCGAACGAACACCATTTGTGGCGGCACGCACATCTTTATTGTCAAAGGAAAGATATTCATTGCCCCCTCCAAAGGACGCTTCCTTGTCATATTTATAAATCAGATCATTGCCCATGGTATATTGTGGGACTAGGTTTGTAATTCCAGTTTTAAGATTGCTGTTCTGTAAAACCAATGTTTTTACCGTTTGCTTGGGATTGGTTAAAAGTAGGCTAGGGGAATTGACGCTAAATTGAACTACCTGTTTTTGTTCAATATTTCTGAGGTCTCTAGAACGTTTAATTTCAACCGGTACGGACACAATATTTTCAATTACCATAAACTTTCTGGTAAATACCAGTTCGCTGTCACTATTGTAAATACTCAATAAGTAATTGCCGCTTTTCAGGATCCTACGAGTATCCCTATTGGGAATTGTAAGGGTATAGTGGCTATAGATTTGGAGGGTGTTCAAGGAATTTTCATAGTTGGTAATGCGAACGTCATCAAAGCCATCAAGATACTCGCTCTTGGAAAGATCACTTGGTGTCCAATCAAAATTATGATGGGTGATTTTATAATAGAAATCGGCTTCATTTCCATTTAAGGCATCAAAGGATAGTTGGAGCCGTTCACCTAAACGAATAATGGGGAGTTGGCTTTGGTCTGTGGTACCTCTAAACTGTATGGTACTTATATAGGAAGGCTCGATTTTTTCATGTATTTGTGCGAAAACAGAACTAATGAATAATAAAGAGAATAATAAGAGATATAGGGATTTGGACATAATTTTTATTTAAAAAGCTAATATAAAACAATTTTTGTCCTCCCGGATTATGGTTTAATAAAAAGGCATTAGAGGATGGGCTTGCTTTCTTATTTTTTTTCGAAAAACAATCAAGTAATCGGGGGATATTGGAAAGCAATTCCCACTTTGAAAACTATGATTGATAATTCCTAAAAATTCGCAACTGCAGGCGTTTGTTTTAGGGGTTATATTTCCATTATAAATTCGGGCTGTCGGGGGAATCAAAATTATATCCATTTCTTGTGTAATAGTGTTTTAAATTTTTAAATTTGTGCGCTCCAAAATCCGACTCATAAGAGTTGTTAAATCTTGGAAGCTAAAAAGGCATTATTAATATCCATAGATATGTCCAAAGACATTAAGATTAAAAAAGGTCTTACCATCAATTTAAAGGGCGAAGCCGAAAAAGTACTTTCCAGTGCTCCCCGATCTAGAACTTTCGTCATCACTCCGTCCGACTTTCATCTTATTGCCCCTAAAATGGTAATAAAAGAAGGTGAGAGACTATTGGCAGGTGATACGATTTTCTACTCCAAGGGCGATGAGCGTATTAAGTTTGTTTCTCCTGTAAGTGGTACTTTGACCAAAATAGAGCGGGGCGCCAAAAGGCGGATCATGAAACTCATTATTGAGGCTGAGCCCCAAGATTCATATCGCGAATTCGGCGTATTAAGTCCACAATCTGCAAGTGCGGAAGCCATAAAGGATCGTCTTTTGGAAGCTGGTTGCTGGCCGTTTATCATGCAAAGACCCTATGCGGTAGTTGCAAATACGGAAATAGCACCGAGGGATATATTTATATCGGCATATAATTCAGCTCCTCTGGCTAACGATTATGATTTTTCTCTGCATAATAAGGAAAGAGAATTGCAGGCTGCAGTTACGGCTTTGAGTAAATTAACTACTGGAAATGTACACGTAGGAATTGAAAAAGGTGCGAATTCTCCACTTAAGGGTTTAAAGGATATTGTTGTTCATAGTGTTTCGGGGCCTCATCCTGCTGGAAATGTAGGGACCCAAATCAATAAATTGGGTCCTGTGAACAAAGGGGAGACAGTATGGACTGTCGCTCCACAGGATCTCGTTATAATTGGTGAGCTATTCCTAACAGGAAAATTCAATGCGGAACGAATTGTCGCTCTCGCAGGATCTGAGGTAAAGACTCCCAAATATTATAGAACTAAAATAGGGTCTGAAGTTTCCACTTTTTTATATGACTCAGGATTGAAAGACGAAAATGTTCGGGTGATAAGTGGAGATGTTCTTACTGGTGCCACAATATCGCCCAAAGGTCATTTAGGATTTTATGCCAATACAGTTACAGTAATTCCGGAAGGAAATGACTACGAATTTTTTGGTTGGAACAAACCTGTTTTTAACAAGGTGTCTACTTCAAGAGCATTGACTTTTTCTTGGTTGAACCCCAACAAAGTTTATGACCTGGATACAAATACCAATGGTGAGCACCGTGCTTTTGTAATGACCGGAATTTATGAGGAAGTATTTCCCTTGGATATTTTTCCGCTCCAGATTCTTAAGGCTTGTATGGTAAAAGATTTGGATCAAATGGAAGCTTTAGGTATGTATGAAGTAGCTCCGGAGGATTTTGCTTTAACGGAATTTGTTTGCGTAAGCAAGCAGCCTCATCAACAAATCATCAGGAACGGTCTTGATTTAATGTATAAAGAAATAGGATAACCGCTATGGGATTGAAACAGAATTTGCACAAGCTGAAGGAAAAGTATGCTGGAACCAAAATGGCACCTGCGTTTAATGCCCTTCATACCTTTTTATATACGCCAAATGAAACTACACATTTAGGTTCCCATATTCGTGTGGTGGATGATCTTAAGCGTACCATGAATACAGTAATCCTGGCGCTGGTCCCATGTTTGATATTTGGGATTTTTAACGCGGGATACCAGCATTATGCGGCCATTGACAATGCCCTTCGATTGGATCCACTGGGAAATTTCTTTACGTGGGATAATTTTATCCTGGGAGCATGGACGGTTTTGCCTTTGGTGATTGTATCCTACGTTGTGGGTCTGGGTGTTGAATTTATTTTTGCCATTATAAACAAACATGAGGTTGAAGAGGGGTATTTGGTAACAGGGATGCTTGTTCCATTGATTGTTCCTATTGACATTCCATTATGGATGCTTGCGGTTGCGGTTATCTTTGGAGTTGTAATCGGGAAGGAAGTTTTTGGAGGAACAGGGATGAATATCTTAAACCCGGCGCTTACCATACGTGCATTCCTTTTCTTTGCTTATCCTACATGGATGAGTGGCGATAAGGTGTGGGTGCATGGAGCCGTGGAGAACTCAAAGCAACTTGCTGCAGGAGCGAATATTGACGCAATATCCGGGGAAACTATCCTAGGAAGCTTGGCACAAAATCACGAACCTATTTACAGTCTTTGGGATTCTTTCTGGGGTTTCATACCCGGGTCTGTGGGAGAAACCTCGACTTTCCTGATTCTTTTGGGTGGATTGTTCTTGATTTTCACCAAAATTGGAAGTTGGAGAATTATGCTTTCTGCCGTGATAGGAGCCTTGGTAATGGGATTGATTTTTAACGGTGTGGTAAATGCTGGCTGGATACAACCAGGGAACAGCTTTTATGGATTAATGAATGAACCTTTCTGGCATCACCTGCTATTTGGAGGTTTGGCTTTTGGTATTGTCTATATGGCTACCGATCCGGTGACAGGGGCACAGACCAATAAAGGGAAGTGGTATTACGGATTCTTTATAGGTTTTATGTCTATAATGATCCGCGTTTTCAACCCTGCCTATCCGGAAGGGGTAATGTTGGCGATTCTATTGATGAACGTATTTGCACCTACCATTGATCATTACGTAGTACGGGGCAATATTAGCAGGAGAATGAAACGAATTAAAGTAAAAACAGCTTAAAAATGGCGAAATTCACAGATAAAAACTCGTACACCATAATATTTGCCGTAATAATGGTATTGGTGGTTGGAAGTCTTTTAGCGGGCGTGGCGCAGGGCCTTAGTGGGCGTATTGCGGAAAACCAGCGCTTTGAAAAGCAGCAGAATATCCTTTACGCAATGAATGTTGACAGAAACCAAGGAACAGGTGATGTTGCTTTTGTTCCTGCCACAGAGGTGGAAGGCGAATTTCATAAATATATCACCAAACAATTGGTTTTCCAAGGAGATAAAGTTACGGAAGATCCCAATGCCTATTTAATTGATATTAAGAAGGAAGAAGAATTGGCGAAGGCCGATCCTAATTACCATAGACGATTACCTCTTTTTATCGGTGAAAAAGAAGGAGAAACCTTGTACATTATACCAATGAGAGGAAAAGGTCTTTGGGATGCTATTTGGGGTTTTGTTTCCGTGGATAAGGATTTTGTGGTTCACGGTGTATATTTTGACCACAAGGGGGAAACACCAGGTCTGGGCGCCAACATTAAAGAGCGTTATTTTATGGATGATTTTCAGGGCGAAGAGATTATGAATGGAGACGTTTTTAAGGGAATTGAGGTGGCAAAGGGAAATAACGACCCTGTGAACAATCGAAAAGACGATCATCGCGTTGATGCTCTGGCAGGGGCTACCATTACTGGAAATGGAGTATCTGCAATGATTAAAAAGGACGTAGGTCTTTATATTCCGTACCTACAGAAATTAATGAAAACCTCCTCCAAGGAAGAAACTCCCGAAACATCCATAAATGTTTCCGATTCTATCCAGTAGTAGAGTGTGAATGTTATTTATAACAAGCAAAATTTAAGATTATGGCGTTACTTTCAAGAAAAGACAGCAAATTAATACTCGATCCATTAGCCGATAACAACCCGATTACTATTCAGGTATTGGGGATTTGTTCGGCTTTGGCGATCACCGCACAATTAAAGGCATCTATAGTAATGGCACTTTCGGTTATGGGGGTTTTGGCCATTGGAAACGTGGTTATTTCCTTATTGCGGAACGTTATTCCAGGGAAAATCAGGATTATTGCCCAACTGGTGATTGTTGCCGCCTTGGTAATTATCGTGGATCAGGTTTTAAAAGCCTTTTCTTATGAATTGAGCAAACAATTATCGGTATTTGTGGGACTTATCATCACCAACTGTATTATTATGGGACGGTTTGAGGCTTTCGCCTTGGCCAATGGTCCTTGGAGATCCTTTTTGGATGGAATTGGAAACGCAGCGGGTTATGGGCTTATTCTAGTGATTGTCGGTTTTTTCCGTGAACTTTTAGGATCCGGGACACTTCTGGGATATAAGGTTCTTGGAGATCCAATAGAAAAGACAGGTGTTTATGCTCTTGGGTATGAGGATAACGGTTTTATGTTGCTTTCTCCAATGGCATTAATAGTAATAGGAATCATTATCTGGGTTCAACGATCAAGAAATAAAGCGTTAATAGAAGAATAATTCAGTACGCAGTAAGCACTAACAGTAGTAAGTAAAGCTACCATTACCGCACTGCAAACTCAATACTAAAAAACATGGAACACGTAGAGTTATTTTTTAAATCGATCTTCATAGACAATATGATATTTGCCACTTTCCTGGGGATGTGCTCGTATCTTGCTGTGTCCAAAAAAGTTGCCACAGCCGTTGGTTTAGGGGCTGCCGTTATATTCGTTCTGGCGGTAACGGTACCTATCAATTGGTTGTTGGATCAATATATTTTGAAAGACGGTGCCTTGGTGTGGCTGGGTCCGGAATACGCCGATTATAATTTAGGATTTCTATCATTTATCCTATTTATTGCAACCATTGCAACCATGGTGCAACTCGTTGAGATTGTAGTGGAAAAATTTTCGCCTGCTCTTTATAACTCACTTGGAATTTTCCTTCCGCTTATTGCGGTAAACTGTGCCATCCTTGGTGGTTCCTTATTTATGCAGTCACGTGAAATTCCTTCGTTGGCACTGGCTTTTAATTATGGTATCAGTTCGGGAATAGGATGGTTCCTGGCGATATTGGCTATTGCCGCCATTCGTGAAAAAATAAGATATTCCAATGTTCCTGCGCCACTTAGAGGGTTGGGAATTACCTTCATTATTACCGGCCTTATGGCAATCGGCTTTATGAGTTTTGGAGGAATGTTGACAGGCGGTGATGAGGAAACCCCATCTTTGGATAGCGACCCAACACAGATAGGAGAAAGCACGGATCGTGTTAAGGAAGGAAATCCCGAAAAAACCAATGAAATCACTGGTACATTTTCAGTTTCTGATGTTTCAAAATTAACTAAACAATAGTATGTTTTTAGAAATTAGCACTCTTGGAGTAATCGCGGTAACGGTAATTTCATTATTGATCTTGACTCTGCTTCTTGTAGCCTTGCTCTTGTTCACAAAGGAGAAACTGTCGCCTTCTGGACCGGTAAAGATTACCATAAATGATTCTAAGGTAATTGAAGTAGAAAGTGGCGGATCTCTTTTAACCACTTTGAGCAATGAGAAAATATTTTTGCCTTCTGCCTGTGGTGGTGGGGGAACCTGTATCCAATGTGAATGTCACGTACTTTCTGGTGGAGGCGAAGCTTTGCCAACTGAGACCCCACACTTTACGCGTAAGGAATTAAAGGATGGTGTTCGACTTTCCTGCCAAGTAAAGGTAAAACAGGATATGAATATAACCATACCTGAGGAGGTATTTGGTATTAAGAAATGGGAAGCTACCGTAGTGAGAAACTATAACGTAGCATCATTTATTAAAGAATTTGTGGTTCAATTGCCGGAAGATATGGACTACAAAGCCGGAGGTTATATCCAGATTGAAATCCCTCCTTGTGAGATTAAGTTTGAGACAATGGACATTACCGCGCATCCAGAAGAGCACGAACGTCCGGATAAATTTCAGGAGGAATGGGATAAATTTAAACTTTGGCCTTTGGTGATGAAAAATGTGGAAACTACGGAAAGGGCCTATTCTATGGCTTCGTATCCTGCCGAAGGAAGAGAAGTAATGCTAAATGTACGTATTGCTACACCGCCTTTTGACAGAGCTAAAGGAGGATGGATGAACGTAAATCCAGGAATTGCCTCATCTTATATCTTTAACTGTAAGGAAGGGGATAAGGTAACCATTTCTGGACCTTATGGCGAATTCTTTATTAACCCTTCCGATGCCGAAATGCTATATGTTGGTGGAGGGGCTGGAATGGCGCCAATGAGATCCCACTTATATCATCTTTTCAAAACCTTGAAAACAGGCCGAAAAGTAACCTATTGGTATGGAGGTCGTTCCAAAAGAGAATTGTTTTATTTGAAGCATTTTGAAGAATTGGAAGCCGAATTTCCGAACTTTAAATTCTACTTAGCCTTGAGTGAACCCGCACCGGAAGATAATTGGAAGGTAAAAAAAGATATTAATGATGAGTCTGGAGATGGATTTGTTGGATTTATCCACCAAGTAGTTATAGATAATTATTTGAACCATCACGATGCACCAGAGGATATCGAACTATATTTCTGTGGTCCTCCATTGATGAACCAAGCAGTTCAAAAAATGGGTGAGGATTTTGGAATCCCCGATGAAAACATCCGATTTGATGATTTCGGAGGATAAACTAAACGCTTTAATGTTCAAAACCGTTCCCACAAAAAGGAGCGGTTTTTTTTAGTCGTTTTTCAAAAACAAATCTTGATTAACGTACATTTGTTCATCTATGGGAGAGAAGCTTACTAAACAGGAATTACGAAATTTGGCAATGAACATTGTCGGGAAGTTATTGGAAGCTGATGGATATGAATTTTTAGGGGTGAATTCCAAACTCAAGCGTGATCCGCAGTTTGTGGTTTTAAAGGATAAAAAGCTAAGTTTTATTATTGTGCGTGCAGTTTCCTATCCGGAGGATGCCAATGCTTACGATCCACAATTTATGGCCACTATTAAGGAACATGCCGATAAATTTGAAGCCAAGACCTTTTATGCTGGAGTTGGCTTAGGGCATGGAACCGATTATGGAAAGCCTGTCATAAAAAATGAGGAATATACCGTTGTATATAACGGATTACAAGAGATTAAATGAAACGGATTATATTTTTTTTATCGATAATTCTATTTTTTTCCTGCGGAAAGAAATCCCCAGAACATATGTATCTTGAGGGGGATGCCTTTGGCACCACCTATCATATACAGGTGTTTTCATCTTACGAGACCGATTATAAAAAGGGAATCGATTCCATTATAGCCGTTGTAAACCATTCTTTAAGCACCTATATCCCAGATAGCGATATATCCCGAATAAATAAAGGCGATTCTACTGTGGTAGTGGATTCATTGTTCAGGGAAGTATTTCAGCTTTCAGCGGAAGTAAACCGGAAAACCAATGGTTACTTTGACCCAACTATTGGGGTGCTTAGAAACGCGTATGGTTTTGGCGATGTAAAAGCCTTGAAAAATATTGATGCCCAAACCCTGGATTCTTTAATGGAATATGTAGGATTTTCAAAAGTTAAATTGAATAGAGACGGAACCATCGAAAAGGAAAAACCGCAGATCTATTTCGATTTTAATGCCGTGGCCAAGGGATCTGGAATAGATTTTATTGGTCGTTATCTCGATTCCAAAGGGGTAAAAAATTATCTTATCGAATTGGGAGGGGAGATTTTGGCAAAAGGAACTAATTTAGAGACAAATCAACCCTGGACCGTGGGTATAGAATCCCCTGAGTCCGATTTGCAAAGTCGAACTTATGATGCTGCAGTTATGTTGAAAAATGTGGGAATGGCAGCTTCTGGCAATTATAGGAAGTTTCGGGTAGATTCCCTTACGGGAAAAAAATACGTTCACACTTTAAACCCTTTAACGGGTTCGGCAGAAATGAGTGACGTTACAAGCGCTACTGTTATTGCTCCCACTTGCGGTGAGGCTGATGCCTACGCAACCTCTTTTATGGCACTAGGTATGGAGAAATCCAAGAAGTTGCTTAAGGAGCTGCCAGAAGTTGAGGCGTATTTAACTTATACCGATTCACTGAATCAACACGGGATATATATTACGGAAGGATTTAAAAAGATGATGATTCCCGAATAATCAAAAAAACTTCGATTTATCTACTTGATACAGACGGGAAGCAACTCGCCATAGGGCAAGCGATATCTCTCAACTTCTCCTTGACTAAATTCTTTGGTATAATCCACGGCTAAAACTTTAAAGCCAATGGATCTTAACTTATCAAAATAATCCATGCCATAAATACGAACGTGATCATACTGGCCGAAAACTTTAGCTCTTTCTTTTGGGTCCGTAATGGAATCATCTGAAAAGGTTTTTTCCAAATCCGCCCGGTAGGGCACTTGAAGTATAGCAGTTCCCCCTGGCTTTAGGATACGATAGATTTCCTTCATTGCTTTTGTATCATCAGAAATATGCTCTAAAACATGGTTGCAAATTATAAAATCGAATTCATTCTCTTGAAAAGGAAGGTTGCAAATATCCGCCTTTACATCTGCCAAGGGTGAGTTTAGATCGGTGGTGATATAATCCAGATTGTCCATTTTCCGGAACCGGGAATAAAATGCCTGTTCGGGGGCAAAATGGAGCACTTTACTTTTTTTGGTAAAGAAGTCGGTTTTGTTTTTTAGATATAGCCAAAACAAACGATGTCTTTCCAATGAGAGTGTTCCAGGAGAAAGTACATTTTCACGAATCGTCTCATATCCATAAGGTAGAAATTTCCGATAGGATTTGCCGTCGATGGGATCGGTGTATTTATTCCCTTTTAATATAAATGCCAAGATGGGCCTTCCCACCATACTCATTCTAATGAGTAAAGGACGTGGGATGGTATTTAAAATTTTTTTGAACAATGGATTAGGGTTGTTACGCAGAGTATTAAAAGAATGTTTTTCCGAAATGTTATTTAATTAAAAATTGAACTCTCCCAAATAAGGGAGGGTCCATTTCTCTGTGAATCTCGGTGTAACTCGGTGTAATAGCTCCTAATTACATCTCAGTTAGCCCGAAACTCCTTCTCTTCATCACTCACAATTCCCAGTGCTTCGTAGATATATTCAAAAGTGGACAGCAATTCGGGTTTGCCATTTACCAGTGCCACATCGTGCTCAAAGTGTGCGCTTGCCTTTCCATCCAAAGTTACTATGGTCCAGCCGTCGCTCAATTGCTTTACCCGGTGGGTGCCTAAGTTCACCATGGGTTCAATTGCCACGGTCATTCCTTCAATAAATTTTTTACCACGCCCGCGTCGACCGTAGTTGGGCATTTCGGGATCTTCGTGCATCTTTCTGCCCAGTCCATGACCTACCAATTCCCGAACCACTCCATATCCTTGTGCTTCGCAATAATTTTGAATGGCATAGCCTACATCTCCCACACGATTCCCATTTTTAAATTCTCGAATACCTATGTAAAGTGATTCTTTAGTTATCTGAAGTAACTTTTTTAATTCTGCCGAGATCTCGCCTACTGCAAAAGTATAAGCATGGTCACCATAGAATCCATTTTTTATGGAACCACAGTCAATCGCCACGATATCTCCTTCTTTTAAGGGAATGTCATTGGGCAAACCGTGTACTACCGCCTCGTTTACGCTGGTCAATAGGGTGGAAGGGCAGTCATACAGTCCCAAAAAGCCAGGAATTGCATCCTGGGCACGAATGTATTCCTCGGCCATCTTATTGAGCTTATTGGTTGTTATTCCCGGTTTTACTTCTTTTGCCAACATTCCTAAGGTGCGGGATACTACCAAGGCACTTTCGCGCATCAGTTCTATTTCTTCTGGTGTTTTTGGTATAATCATCTGTCTATTTCAGGAAGGAAAGCCAACCTTTCTTTTGTTTTTTGGATCCGGAAAGTTGGATGTTTTCATCACCCACCAAAGTGTGGTAAATTTCGCCCCAATCCGGCATTCCGCCAAAATTTCTATCATCTATAAAAACATCGGCGTGGATCTTTCGGCTATAGGATCCATCAAATTGTTCTTCAGGAAAACTTTTATTTACGCTATAAAATTCCACTCCGTTTTTTTTACAAAAATCTACGGCCTCTTCCAAGGCTTTGCCTTTCCTGTAGGTCCATAATATTAGCCGGTGGCCATCTCTTTGCAGTTGTTTCATGGTATCAAAAGCAAAAATAATGGGACGTCCTATTCCAGGATATTTGTCTTCTACTATGGTTCCGTCAAAGTCAACGGCGATTATAAGGGATTCGAGTTTCATCATAAATTTTAGGAGGACAAAATTACAAAGAATAATTGCCTTCCCCAATTTCTTATTCCGAGTAGGGGTTCTTATAATTATCGCCGTTTAAAATAGCAAACATATCTTCTTCAACCGTCTTGATGCTATATTCTACTATTCTTCCCAGCTCTTTTCCGTTTTTGTAAAATATAATTGTGGGAACCTGCTGAATATCCAAACCCTTTTCATACCCTTCAGGTGTGGTTTTATCCTCCGAAACGGCATATACGGTCAGTTTGGATTCATCGTAATTAAGATCATCCAATATTTTGTATAAATGCGGAACATCGCGATGGCTATCTTCGCACCAAGTACCCATAAAAAGCGTAATATCCACATTTTTAATTAGAGGCTTCAGTTTTCTTATAACTTCCGGTATAGGTGTATAATCTTTGTAACCTGGAGCAAACCAATCCTTGAAATCTTCTCTTTCCAAACCCTTTCTGTCTGCTTTTCCAAGAAGCAAAATAGATCCTTCATAAGGAGCTGTTGCATTTATTTTTTCCTGGCTATTCTGAGTTTCTCCATTCTTAATTTCGGTAGATGGGTCAAATTTCTTTTGGGCGTTGAATGAATTGCAACTTATCAGGGCAAAAGCCAAGAACAGAAAACTATATTTCATAATTTGATTATTAGAATGCAATTGAAATTAGAGGATTATTTTAGTGTTTCCTTTAGCCACTTATAAAATTCACGCTGCCATACCAGCGCATTTTGTGGTTGTATTACCCAATGATTTTCTTCGGGCAAATAGAGCAGTTCGCTTTTAATGCCTTTAAGCTGAGCGGCCTGAAAAGCCTGTAGACCTTGCTCTATTGGTACACGGAAATCCTTTCCGCCCTGGATAATCATTATAGGTGTATCCCATTTATCAACATAATTTATGGGATTAAACTCGTTAAAAGCCTTTTGTGCAGTTGCATTGTCTTTTTCCCAATAAGCGCCACCCATGTCGTGGTTTACAAAGAATAATTCCTCTGTGGTTCCGTACATAGAGCGCGTATCAAAAACGCCATCGTGGGCAATAAAACTCTTAAATCGACCGTCGTGATTTCCCGCCAACCAAAATACCGAGTAGCCACCAAAACTGGCACCTACTGCACCCAATCTGGTTTTATCCACATAGGGTTCCTTGGCGATATCGTCAATGGCATCCAAATAGTCTTGCATAGCACCACCGCCCCAATCCTCGCTGATCGCGGCGTTCCATTCAACCCCATGTCCCGGCATGCCTCTTCGATTGGGTGCTACAATTATATATCCTTGTGAAGCCATCAATTGAAAATTCCACCGAAAGGAATAAAATTGGGAAAGAGCTGATTGAGGTCCGCCTTGAGCATAAAGTAGGGTAGGGTATTTTTTATTCTTATCGAAATGGGGAGGCAAGACAACCCAAACCAACATTTGTTTGCCATCTTTGGTAGTAACCATTCTCTTTTCCACCTTGGGCAAATCCAGATTCTTGTAGAAGTCGGTGTTTACCTGTGTCAATAGAGAAAAGGTATTGGATTTAAGATCGAAGGAATATATTTCTGTGGCATGATTCATGTCCGTGCGGGTAACAATTAACTTCCCGCTGTTTTCCGCGACGATTCCGGTAACGTCAAATTGACCTCGCGAAAGTTGTTCAACCAATGGCGCTTTTCGGCTTTTACCTGGATAATCCACTTTAAACAATTGGATGGTTCCATCCACGGGAGCCGTAAAGTAAATGTCCTTGCTGTTACTGGCCCAAACAAATGAATTGACCGTGCCATCCCATTGCGCGGTAAGGTTCTGCTTTACCCCATCCTGAAGGACCATAATGTCGTTTTTGTCCGCCTCATATCCTGGTGTCTTCATTTGGAGCCAAGCTAGGGCACCTTTTTTGGAAAAAGCAGGACTCATATCATATCCTTTATTGTCTATGGTGATATTGTCGGTTTTTCCGCTGGCCAAATTGAATTTATAGATATCGGTATTGGTGCTAGTGGCGTATTCGGTACCCGCCACTTTTTTACTTACATAATAGATATTCTCACCGGTTGGATCCCACACGTAATCCTCATCCCCGCCAAAAGGAGCCTGTGGCGAATAATATGGTTGTTGAGGCATAATGTCGGTTTCAGTTCCCGTTTTTAAATTTTTGTAAAAAACGTGGTTAAAGCTGCCGGCATTATACTTGTCCCAATGTCTATAATCCAAACTGGTGAATACGTAAGCATCGCTTTTGGGCAAATCTTTATAAATATCTTTACCGGTTACATCATTTATGTGCACTTCTTTATGCAATAACAGGTATTTGCCATCGGGCGATAGGTTTTTATCACGGACTTTGGCTTCTTCTTTTGTGACTTCTGCAAAATTTCCTCCTTCTACAGGCATTGCATAGTATTTAGAGTCGAAACTGTTTTCAGCCATATTTGGAATGTTCACTTTATAGAACAATACCTTGCCATCATCTGAAATTCCGATCGGACTTACTCTCTTAACCTGCCAAAGCAGTTCGGGGGTCAGTGTTTTTTGAGAGTACATAAGCCCAACACAAAGAAAGGCCAGTAGGAAAGTTAATTTTTTCATCGGTAAAATATATTGAATTTTCGAGGCGTAAAGTTACTCAAAATAATTGGCAGTTTTTTTAGAGTTTCGGAGGTAAGTGGTCGGTGGTCGGTGGTCGATAGACGGATGGCTGAAAAATGATCTTGTCAATAATTGAGGAATTCCCGAAGCTTTCCCTAGAGTTCATTGTCAAAACCTGACGGGCCTGGAACACTGTTTTCTGCACTATCTCCCATTCGGATTATAATTAGGTCTTGGCTGGGAACAATATATAGCTTTTGGTCATCTTTCCCAAGGGCGGCAAAGAGGTCGTCAGGTGCGTTTGGGATTAATTTTCCCTGAAATTGACGTATGCTCTGTGGAAGGCGGTAGCTTTCCTTGCCATTTAGCCACCACAAATATCCGTAGGATTTATTTTGTTCCTGTGAGGTACTTGTCATTTGTTCAAAATAATTTTTGTTTAACAATTGCGTCTCCTCCCAGCGACCTCGATTTAAGTTCAATATTCCAAAACGAGCCATGGATCTGGCATTGCTGAAAAAGATTTTGTTATAACCCAGTTGAAGCCAAGTGCCGGACATGCCAATTGTATTTTTCAGTTTTTCTTCAAAATAGGAATCAAAACCCTGGGGTATTGCACTATCCAATACGGGTTGAAGTAAACTATAGAAAGCGTTGTGATAGAACCAAAAAGTTCCGGGATCGTTTAGATATTTCAGACATTCGGGATCCGTACAAAAAGGATCCGGAACTGTGTAATCACCACCCGTTGTCATGGTAAGTTGGTGTCTAATTGTAATAGCCGCTTCCTGTTGAGTAGTCATGGCTGTCCATCCAATACCCAAATATTCGTAGGTGGGATCATCAATGTTCAGAAATCCATCATCTGCTGCCATTCCCACGATACAACTTGTTAAGCTTTTTCCTGCCGAATTCCAAGCGTGTGGTGAGGTAGCGGAAAAATCATTGAAGTAATATTCAACCGCGATCCTTCCGTTTTTTAAAATGATAAAAGCATCAGTGTTTTTTTCATTTAAAAATTTTTTCAGTTCTGGTAATAACGATGTATTCCAATTTAAGGATTCTGGACTTACTGTTTCCCATGCTTCGGAATTACGGGGTGGAAAATATTGATTTTGAGCGGAATTATGGATTGGTTCGTCTGGTTGGGAACAGCCGGAATTGATTATGAAAAACGCCAGAAGAATCGGGATTAGGACTTTCATAAATTGAAGTTCGAGCTTTGACCATTCATAATAGATTTAGTTTAAAATGGTTGTATCTTTGCACGCTCAAATAATTCAGAATTCGGAATTCAGAATTCAGAATTGGAGAAGCCCTTAAATTTATAATTCATAATTCTGAATTCCTAATAAAAAGATATGCGTACCAAAACCCTCAAAAAGAATAAGATTAATGTTGTTACCCTTGGATGTTCCAAGAATGTATATGACAGCGAAGTGCTGATGGGACAACTCCGTGCCAGCAATAAGGAAGTTGTACACGAGGAGGAGGGAAATATTGTAGTAATCAATACCTGTGGCTTTATCAACAATGCCAAAGAGGAAAGCATCAACACCATATTGGAATATGTACAGAAAAAGGAGGATGGTCTTGTGGACAAAGTATTTGTTACAGGATGTCTTTCGGAACGGTATAAGCCAGATTTACAAAGGGAAATTCCCAATGTGGATGAGTATTTTGGCACTACCGAACTTCCTGGACTGCTAAAGGCTTTGGGTGCCGATTACAAGCACGAACTCATTGGTGAACGAGTGACTACCACTCCTAAAAATTATGCTTTTTTTAAAATAGCGGAAGGTTGTGACAGGCCCTGTTCTTTTTGTGCCATTCCGATAATGAGGGGCAAGCATAAAAGCACGCCAATTGAAGATTTGGTTATTGAGGCAGAAAAACTTGCTGCAAAAGGAGTAAAGGAATTGATTTTGATCGCCCAAGATCTTACCTATTACGGGCTTGATTTGTATAAGGAACGAGCGTTGGCAAGATTGCTTCGCAAGCTCGCAATGGTGGAAGGGATTGAATGGATTCGATTGCATTACGCTTTTCCTACCGGGTTTCCGATGGAGGTTTTGGATGTGATGCGGGAAGAACCAAAAATCTGTAACTATCTGGATATTCCGCTTCAGCATATTTCCGATTCCATATTAAAATCCATGCGACGTGGGACAACCCAAGCTAAAACCACAAAATTATTGCAGGAATTTAGGGCAGCGGTGCCGGATATGGCAATTCGTACAACATTAATTGTAGGATATCCTGGAGAAACGGAAGAGGACTTTGAGAACCTGAAGCAATTTGTAAAAGAAATGCGTTTTGAGCGTTTGGGCTGTTTTACCTACTCGCACGAAGAAAATACCCATGCCTATAATCTGGAGGACGATGTTCCTGAAGATGTGAAAATGGACCGTGCCAATAAAATAATGGAAATCCAATCCCAAATTTCGTGGGAGTTGAACCAACAGAAGATCGGAAAAGTTTACAAGGTTGTTATCGATAGAAAAGAAGGTGGCTACTTTGTAGGCCGTACCGAATTTGACAGCCCGGATGTGGATAATGAAGTTTTGATCAATGCCGAAAGCGATTATTTGCGGACCGGTGAATTCTGTAACGTGCGGATAATATCTGCCGAAGATTTTGATCTTTATGCAGAAGTAGTCTAAGCCTTGCGTTTCTTGCTCATTACCTTTCTGAAAGCATTGAAATAGTTGGTTTTTGGGGTAGTATTAAAGCTGCCACGATTTGTATCTTTGGGATAAAATCAATGCTATGGAAAACTCCCAAAGATTTCGATTCCCAAAAACGGTTTTGTTCGGAATAACGTTTCTGTACCTTATGCTCATTGCGGCCACCTATTTTATTTACTATAAGGAGCCTACGGAACAGTGTGCAAAACAGTTATTACTGATGGAGGTGATTGCCTTGTTTGTTCAGGTTGCGCTCAACTATTTCAATTACCATTCAAAAAGTAAAATAGTTATTCTTTTGACACTATTTTTAAGCAGCATGATTTTATTGGGGCTTCTTTCGAGTTTTTTTAATTTTTCGATGCTCTGCGGATTTTATGCGGTTTAGCCAATTACACCCAATTCCATGAAACAACTGCTTATAATCGGTCATACTTTTCCAGAACCGGATACTACCGCCGCCGGCTCGAGGATGATGCAACTAATTCAAATGTTCTTGGATGATGGTTACCATATAGTTTTTGCCAGTACGGCGAGTGTATCAGAAAAATCCGCAGATCTCGGTGCGAAAGGCATTACGGTAACAACCATTAGACTCAACGATTCTTCATTTGATGGATTTGTGAAGGAACTGAATCCAGTAATGGTGATTTTTGATCGGTTTATAACAGAAGAACAATTTGGTTGGCGGATATCCGAACAATGTCCCCAAGCATTAAAAATTTTGGACACCGAGGACCTTCATTTTCTTAGAAAGGCAAGAGAAGAAACCGTGAAAAAGGGGAAACCTCTTTCTGAAACAAACTTATTTACGGGAATGGCCAAAAGGGAATTGGCCAGCATGCTACGTTGTGATCTTTCCTTAATAATATCCGAATCCGAAATGGAAATACTTCAGGATATTTTTAAAATCCCGAAGGAAATAATTTATTATTTGCCACTTTTTATCGATATTGAACTTTCCTCCGAAGCTATTCCGTCTTGGGAAGATCGAAAGGATTTTGTTACTATCGGGAATTTTCTGCACGCTCCTAATGTGGATGCAGTTTTTCAATTAAAAAAGTTTTTTCCAGAAATTAAAAGGAATTTGCCAGAGGCCGAATTGCATATTTATGGAGCTTATGTCCCGGCCCAAATTGAGCAGCTCCACAATCCGAAAGAAGGTTTCTATATAAAAGGTTGGGCGAAAGATGTTCGGGAAGTGATGCATGGTGCTCGCGTGCAATTGTCACCATTGCGGTTTGGCGCGGGTCTTAAAGGAAAGCTTATGGACGGGATGCGGTTTGGTCTGTCTGGGGTTACCACGAAAATAGGAGCGGAGGGAATTTGTGGAAATCTTCCTTTTTCGGGAATTATTGCCGATGGGGAACAGGAATTTATAAAGGCAGCCATCAATCTCTATTCTTCGGAAGAAGAGTGGAACCTAGCACAAAGGAATGGTTTTGCTATTATTGCAAAACGATTTAAAAAATCCCTTTTTGAAGAAAATTTTAAAAACCGATTAACAGAACTTTCTCAAAATCTTGATGTACATCGCCAAGAAAACTTTATCGGTCAAATATTGCAACACCATTCACTGCAAGCCTCGAAATATCTCAGCAAGTGGATTGAAGCTAAAAACTCCACCCCGCAGAATGCTTCACCTGTTTGCTATGCTAACAGTAATGAAGTGAGGGATGAGTATAAAGAATAGGTTTTTCTTTTTTCAGCACAAAAAACCTACGAAAAACTTGAGGGGATTAAAGTCGGAAAATCCCTCCAAACATAAATGTGGGTTCCAAATAGAAAAAATTTTGGGATGCTTTATCATTTTTGGAATAAGTGGTCCTGATATCCGACATATTGATGTATCCTTCCTTAAGCTCGAACTGTAAAAAGAAATGCTTAAAAAACGTAAGGTTCAATCCTTGATGTGCTGAAAGTCCAAATCCAGAGAGGTGGAATTCATCGTACTGTTCTTTGTTAAGAATAGTGGCATCGGTTCTTGGAACCAATACTCCTGCGCCAATGCCTTCATAAAGATTGATTTGGAAAATATCCATATTCCACTTTCCGCCTAAGAGCGTGCCCAAATCATCATACCGTTCCACTTGTACATTTATCAGGTTCAGCCCATTGGTATGTTCCAAATGCAGAAATTCATCGTCCACATAAATGGGTTCGTTTTGATATGTGCCATTATAAGGATTTCCTTCTGGCAAATCAATATATCCACTTATGTCAACGGTTTGGCCTACAGTCATAATGTACTTCATGTGGTCAATACCAAGTGAAACATTATAATGGTCCGAGAAAAAATAGCCCAATCGCACGTTGGTCTGTACCGAAGTTACCCGTTTTGGGTGAATATAGTCCAAATCCAGTTTGCTTGGTTCATCGTGGGCTACCGCATTATATAAGGTAAAGTCATAATCATCGCCGGTAAACCGCACGGAGGAATTGGAATAATAACCGCGGTTCCATCCCCAATATAGATAGAATTTCCCTTTGTTATGGGCGGTATATTTTTCCGTTCCTATAAAATTTGAATCGTTTGATTCTTGGGCATTCATTTTAGTGCCGGTACAGCAAAATGCACCGAAAATGATAATAGCAGCAATTTGGAAGGCTTTCAAGCTAAAAATATTAACGACGAAATATTTTTAATTTCTTTTGACGATATCCGCAATAATGGATAGGTGCCAGAAGTTAATATTTCCGGCGGCAAACTTATGGATTTTATTTTATTAATACTTCAACAAACCTTTTTAGTTTTCCTTCAGAAAAACATTATATATTAAATCCAAATACTTTGGAATTTAGTCCCTGCCTGTCAAAAGTGCTATATTTGTCCATCATTGATCAATGCCAAGGTTTTGATTTAATGTGATATCAATCTGTCTATAAGTATTGTCTAATTATTTAATTACTGAAAGATTGCCTACTTAACCTTTTGATCAATACATTGGAAACCTACCAAATACGATTATATAAACCTGAAGATAAAGCCGATTGGGATAGTTTTGTTGCTCAAGCCAAAAATGCGACATTTCTGTTTCAGCGCGATTTTATGGATTATCACGCACATCGGTTTACCGATTACTCACTGATGGTTTATCATCGCGATAAACCAGTGGCTCTTTTACCCGCAAATATTCAGGATAATGTGCTTTATTCACATCAAGGACTAAGTTATGGCGGTTTGGTATTGGACAAAGATTCCAATCTTGAGGGGATTAAATTGTTCCTTAAATCCACGCTTTCCTTTTTGGAATCGGAGAATATTGAAAAGGTGCAGATAAAATTAGTACCACGTATCTATAACCGATTGCCAAGTGATGAAATGGATTATTTGCTTTTTCTATTGCAGGCAAAACTCATCCGTCGGGATTTGAGCAGTTGTATAATCAATTCAAATCGTCTGCCCATTGCATCGTCCAACAGGTTACGAGGCATCAAAAAGGGTAAAAAAAACAATCTTGAGGTGCGCGAATCCTCTGAATTCGGGCCATTTTGGAAGCAGGTTCTTGAACCCAATCTTAAACAGATGCACAATCAAAAACCGGTTCATTCGGTTGACGAGATCATCCAATTAAAATCCAATTTCCCGAATAACATTAGGCAGTTTAATGTTTATTTGGGCAATGAAATCGTTGCTGGTACCACGGTTTTTGAAACTGAGGAAGTAGCGCATACACAGTATATATCGGCAAATGCCATCGGTAAAAAAGTAGGCGGATTGGATTTTTTATTTTCCCAACTCCTCCAAATTTTTTCACATAAGACTTACTTTGATTTCGGGATTTGTAATGAAATGCAGGGAATGAAGGTGAATAAAGGTCTTTTACAATGGAAAGAAAGTTTTGGAGGACGCGGCATCGCACACGATTTCTATGAGATTGAAACCAAAAATCATCACTTTTTAAACGATATTTTTATATGATTCCCTTTTTAGATTTAAAAGCCATCAATGATCGCTTTACAACCGAATTCAAGGAGAGTTTTCAACAGTTCCTGCAATCCGGTTATTATGTGCTGGGGAATCAGGTAAAATTGTTTGAATCAAATTTTGCTGGATATTGTGGTGTTAAACATTGCATCGGGGTAGGAAATGGGCTGGATGCCCTGCGTTTGATTTTGGAAGGTTATAAAATCCTTGAAAAATTAAAGGATGGAGATGAGGTTTTGGTGGCGTCAAACACGTATATCGCCACTATTCTGGCCATACAACAAGCGGGTCTAACTCCGGTTTTGGTAGAATCGGACCTAGCGAATTATAATTTCGATCTTACTTCGCTTAAAAGTTTTATTTCTGAAAAAACAAAGGCTATAATGCCCGTTCATCTGTACGGCGAACTTTCCCCGATGAAGGAAATCCTTGAAATTTCGGAAAAGAACAATCTTCTTGTAATAGAAGATGCCGCACAAGCACATGGTGCAAAAAACAGTGAAGGGAAAAGAGCAGGGAACCTTGGAGATGCGGCAGGATTCAGTTTTTATCCCACAAAAAATCTGGGAGCACTTGGAGATGGAGGTGCCATTACCACCAACGATAATGCTTTGGCTGAAGTAGTTTTTAAACTTCGGAATTACGGCGCTTCCAGCAAATATGTAAATGAACTATTAGGATTTAATTCAAGGCTGGACGAACTGCAAGCCGCTTTTTTGAACTGCAAACTGCCCACTTTGGATTCAGATAATGGCCGACGAAGAGAGATTGCCAAAAAATATGTTACCGAAATTGAAAATGAGAAAATTGTGCTTCCAAAATATAATGGCAGTGAAAACCACGTTTTTCACCTCTTTGTAATCAGGGTGAAAAACCGTTATGATTTGATGGATTATTTGGATAGAAATGGAATAGGCCATTTAATCCATTATCCTATTCCGCCCCATCAGCAAAAGGCACTTCCAGAATTTTCAAAACTGTGTTTCCCCAATACAGAAAAAATTCATAATGAAATTGTTAGTGTTCCCATTAGTCCAATTTTAAGTGATGATGATGTTGAAAGGATTATTTCCGTTTTAAATGGGTATTAGATATTGGAGATTCTGGATAATAGAATTGGGAGAGAATACTATAAAAGAAAAATCCGGTATACTACTGAAGAGGTCTGAAAATAAAAAACCATCTGTACCAACTAACCACTGCAATTTGATTTGAAAATCCCAGGCTTTATACAGAACAATCTTCTTTTAAAGATGACCTCTTTAAATGCCGGAGCTATTGTGGTTAGATTGTTTATTTCGGCGATAATCCAACGTTTGTTGACCGAATATGTGGGACCGGTGGGGCAGTATAAAGTTGGGCAGCTTCGTAGTTTGGCATTGCTTTTAACCTCTATTACTTCCTTGGGAACTTTTAATGGAGTTGTAAAATATATTGCCGAACATAGAACCGATGAGATTAAGTTGCAACGCTTGTTTTCCTCGGTTTTCGTCTTTATTATCATTGGGGTTTTCATTACTACTCCTGCACTTTTAATTTTTTCGGATGATATAAGTGTTCGTTTATTTTCATCTACAGAATATTCGTTCCTAATTAAATTAACTGCAGTAGTAGTTCCTTTTATTGCCATTCAACGCGTTTTTAATGGCGTAATCAACGGACTTTCAGAATACCGGAAATACGTTAAAATTGACTTGATCAGCTATTTGGTGAGTGCGGTTTTGATAGTGGTTTTTCTGTTTTTGTATAATCTCAATGGGGTTTTGGTGGCAATAGCAATCACTCCTGTAGTACAGGTTTCGGTACTGCTTTTCTTTTTTTATAGAATTCTTCGCCAATACATCCAGTTTAAAAACCTGAAACTCCAAGCACCCATGGCCAGAGTGCTTTTGGCTTTTACGGTAATGTCTTTGGTTTCTTCGATCCTATTGCCCATTGTGGAAATTGATATTCGGAGCATGCTCGATGCAAAACTTTCGGGAAGGGATGCTGGGGTCTGGACCAACATGACGTTTATTTCGTCTAATTATATGGTATTTTCGGCTTCTATTTTTACATTATACGTAATCCCGAAATTCGCCGGAATCCACAGTGCAAAAGACTTTAAAAAAGAAGTATTTTCCATCTACAAAACGCTATTGCCGTTATTTGCAGGTGGAATGATTTTGGTTTTTTTATGCCGTTACGTAATTATCGATATGATCTATCCCGGACAAGTGGAAATGGCCCCTCTTTTTAAATGGCAACTTATGGGCGACTTTATCCGTTTGGCTTCCTTGGTTTTGGTACATCAGTTCCTGGCCAAAAAGCTGGTAATCAATTTTGTATTTACGGAAATCATGTCGCTACTTCTATTTTATGTTTTCGCATATTATTTCACCGATATTTATGGAATTGAGGGGGTGGTAATTGCACACTTCCTCAGATATATATTGTATTTTATTCTTGTGATATTTTTGGTTTTCAGATATTTCAGGAAACAAAATAGAATTTCAAAAGGTGAAACTTCGGAGTAATATAGATAGTTTTATAAGGAATTTCAATAAATGACGGACTCCAAAAATTCATTTAGACAGGTTATGAAAGCCACTTCGCTTTTTGGAGGCGTACAGGTTTTGAATATTTTGATTGCCATCGTACGCTCAAAGTTTATTGCCTTATGGATAGGACCTGCTGGGTATGGGATTGCCGCCCTTTTTAATTCCACCCTTGGTTTAATAAACGGAATTACCAATTTTGGTCTGGATAGAAGTGCTGTTAAGGATATTTCGTTCAATCACATCCATGAAGATACGGAGGGCACAGCCCGCACCATCCAAATTTTAAAACGGCTTGTATGGTTTACGGCAATTTTTGGGAGTTTGATAATGATTTTAGGAGCGCCGTGGTTAAGCGAATTTGCCTTTGAAAGCACGGATTACACTTTCTCTTTTATCTGGATATCCCTGGCTTTGCTTTTTAAACAGCTTTCCAACGGGCAGCTGGCAATATTACAGGGGCTTAGAAAATTAAAAAAATTGGCAAAGGCCAATTTACTCGGGAATCTTTTCGCCCTGCTTATAACATTGCCGCTCTATTATCTATATAGAATTGAAGCCATTGTTCCCGCCATAATTATTTCGTCTTTGGTGGCATTTATTTCCACTTTTTATTATTCATATAGTGAAAGGATTGAAACCGTAAAGCTTTCCAACATTGAGGTTTTTAGGGAAGGAAAGCCCATGATCCAATTAGGTGTGATGCTTAGTATCAGTGGCATGATTGGTCTTGTGGTAGCCTATATTATCCAAATATTTATCAGCCACACGGGCGGTGTGGCCCAAGTGGGGTTTTACAATGCTGGTTTTGCTATTCTAAATTCGTATGTGGGCCTTGTTTTCACGGCCATGGAAACCGACTATTTTCCAAGATTATCGGCCATTGTAGATAAAGTGGAATCCATACGACAAACGGTTTTTGAACAGGCGTTTATTGCCATTTTGTTGATAACGCCCATTGTAGTGCTCTTTTTGATTGCCGCGCCCATAATAATCGTGTTATTATATTCCAAAGAATTTACGCCAATAATAGAGATGGTACGCTGGGGAATTTTAGGGATGGTATTTAAAGCAGTTTCTTTTTCAATAGGCTATATTTTAATAGCCAAAGGCGATTCAAAGCTTTTTATGAAAACAGCTATAGGATTTAATGCCCTGCTTTTATTGATGAACCTTTTGGGATACTATTTTGGAGGTTTGGAAGGCTTGGGAATTAGTTTTTTAGTATATTATAGCATCCATTTTATTGCCTTGCGGATTATCACCAAAACAAGATATGATTTCTATTTTGAAAAAGGCTTTTATGCTGTATTCATCGTCTGTATTTTGGTTTGTGTTTTTTCCTTTTTATTGACATATATAGAAAATCCATACTTAAAATACGGATCGTTGCTCAGTATGGCAGCTTTTTCTTTTGTATTTTCGTTCAGGCAATTGAATAAAAAAATGGATATTAAGGAATTGTTCGGAAAGATTTTTAAAAGAAAAAAATGATCGGGTTTTTGAAGAAAATATATCGGAGATTCCGAATGAAATTTAGATTTTGGAGCTCTGTAAATTGGTGGAAGACTATCTATTTCAACTATAAAAAATTTCCGTATTCAGTGGCAAAAAAACTTCCCGTATTTTTCTACGGACCTGTAAAATTAACCTCAATAAAAGGAAATTTGAAAATTGAGGGCCCTATAAAAAAGGCAATGGTAGGCTTTGGACAGCCGTATGAAATGAGCACAAAATCCAAAGGTATCTCTGAATTTTTTTTAAAAGGTACATTCGTGGTTAAAGGACATATTCAGTTCGGAAAGGATTATTTCATCTATATAAGTGAAGGGGCATACTGCGAATTTGGACATATGGCGTCCCTTGGGTCAAACGGGAAATTAATCTGTAAAAAGAATATCCAATTAGGAGATTTCGCAAGAATAGGGTCGGAATCGCAATTAATTGATACCAATTTCCACCAAATGATAAATACCAAAACTGGACAAAGATATCCCATGGACGGGTGCATAAAGGTGGGCAGCTATAATTTTATAAGCAATAGGGTTTCAATTATGCAAAAAACAGTTACGCCTAATAATTGCACAATAGCTTCCAATACCCTTTGTAACAAGGATTATTCAAATCTGGGAGAAAATATTTTAATAGGAGGAATTCCCGCTAAGTTATTAAAGGAAAATATCTCCCGCGATTGGGTTGGGGAGACTTCGATTTTAGAAAAATATTTAATTGTTTATTAAAACTTTCGGCGGTAAGTTGAGGTTACTTCATTGAATACTTACCTTATCATCCCCGAAAAAATCCATGGTTGACATGTCTAAGTTGACCAATTGTTTATGGCTATCTTTGCGAAAATTCTGTAAGATTAATTTTTTGAAATTTAATGGCCACATCTCTTTTCGCTCCTTTTGACGATTTAATTTTTGACGAACATTTTTGCTTTCTTTCAGGAGCACTGACAAATGACACAATTTCAGTTTTTCCAGAATGGCTTTTAGACCATTTTAAGTTTGGCGATGAACGAATTGAAATGATGGACAAGGCGAAATCCTATACCTTTTCAGACCTGAAATTGCCTTGTTCCCCTAAAGTGATTAAAGCTTATGAAACCTTGGATCTAAAAATCCAAAATGCTTTTAAAAAGGGATATGAAGGAATGGCAGCACTTGAAGAGGTGGAAATTTTTCAGTGGACCGGAAGAATAGTTTATGGATTGCTGTATTATGAAATGCTTTATGAAAAACAACGGTTGCAAAGACAGGGAAAGGAATTTTCCATTTCGCCGTATTTAAAGAAACGTTTTGGCAGTTTCCACAGAATGTTGCAATCCTTGATTGCTCCCGTTCATTTTATAGGCAAAAAACCCTGGAGCATTATTGTATTTCCACTTAAATATTCTGCCGATATTTTCAGCTACCGTGATGATACGGTTAATCTATTATTCCAGATGGGCGTTAACGGATTTGGGATTATCGTATGTTTTCGGGATGGCGGTCTAATAGCGGAAAGGGAACGGGATATTTTGGAAAAAATGAAAGGCCATGTTTTGCATCCCATCCAATTTGAAGAATTGTATGCCCGATTTCACTATAATGATTTCATCTTGCAATACAAACCCGATTTCCTGATTCAACAGGTAAACGACATTGTTACAGTAGAAACACAGCCAATTAAGATAGTTCCCAATCGCCCTCTTTTTGGAATATGGAATGATGATATGTTTGCCCAGCTAAAAGCCAATTATTGGTCGGTATATGGAATTGAACGTGAGGATATTCTTCAATTCCAAAAACCCCCACTTAGTTATCTCGAAAATCCATACACTAAAGATTTCATAGATCCCGAAACTATAGAGTTGCCTTTTTAAATGTGCATGGGTTTTAGTTTAAAAATAGGTTCGAAAAAAACGAAATTCGTGATATTTTAGAAAAATTCTTCAATTTTTGGGGTTTGAGATTTTCCTTTTTGGAAACCAGAAGCGCTTCCTTATGAAATTTTCCAAGTTTCCAAATATTTTTTGGCAACTGCCACATTATCGTGTTCTCTTTCTATAAATGCTCTTGCGTTTTGACCAATGGTTTCAATTTGTCGTGGATTTAAAATCAATTCTTCCAGTTCCTTAGCTATGGCTTTGGAATCAGGAAGCGCATTTATGGCTACTCTTTCTTTTAGATTAAAATGTTCCATAAATTCTTTTTCAGCTCCGCAAAAAACCACTTTTCCCCGTGACATAGCTTCAAGGGCATTGTATCCTTGATCATAGGCATAAACGTTGTCCATTAAAATATCACAGCGCCCTAATTCCTTTACGTATTCCGCAAACGGTAGGTTTTCCGTCCTTTGGATCTCTACTAAATGCGGGTATTTCTTTTCTATTATATCCAATGCCTCATCAAAAAATTTATATCCTTTTTTTATATAGTTAATACGATTGATGCCGAACAATATCCTGATTTTTCGATTCTCAATTACTACAGGATTGTAGGTTTCAGGAATAATGATCGGGTTAGGAATTAATTTCTGCACTTTTTCCCAACCTTGCCAAGGTATTACATAATCCATATCACTGGGAATTACCGCTTGGGATTTTTCGTAAACAAAGTAGAATAGCTTTTTATACGGCTCCGTGAGATATTTTAATGCAAAATCAAATTTATTGTTCGATTGTTTTTCGAGATACGGGGTGAGCATATGATACCTCATACTTCCTTCCAAATAGGATTTTACTACCGGATAATCATCACCGCAACCCATTAGGAAAACGTTTCCGTTCTGTTCAAAAAGTTTTTTTAGGAGTTTGATTTCGGACTGCGGGTAAGTGCCAATACTATGGGAATTGATGAGCTGAACAACGTCATAATCCTTTAGTTGTGGCAAAATCTTTTCAAACCGATATCCTATTTCCCATTGTGCAGGATCTTTTCCAAAAAGTCTTAAAAATACTTTCCTCGCAAATAATGGAAGTGGTTTGTCGTCCAACCATTGTGCTCTGATACTTAAATCCACTGGAAATTTTTTGAACATATCGCCCGTACCCACAAGGGTTACCTCGTGTCCTAGTTTTTCCAAGCCCTGTTTTAGCGAATTGTGTAATCGGCTGTATTCGCCGAGCAAAAGTATTTTCATTTTTGCTATATCTTCATTTTAAACCTAAACGGCATTTTACCTCGCCGATCAACTGCTCTCTTTTTAATACATTTGCCGAAAACGTTTCAATGCCCGAATATACATATAAAACAACAGATCTTGAGGTTTTGGTAGCTACCATGCAGCGCACTTCCTTGGATTTTCTCTACCGTATGTTCGCAGCATCAGGAATAGAGGATTTTAAGATATTGGTGATTAACCAGACTAATGAGAATTCAATTTTAAAATCTGATCATCCCAATATTCGGGTAATTAATTCATTTGAAACTGGCCTTTCCAAAAGCCGAAATCTAGCATTAAAAAATGCTATAGGGCCCATTTGTGTCAATCTGGATGATGATGTTGTTGTGGTGCCAGGGTTTGCTATAAATATAATACAGGCACACAATAATTTTAAATATCCAATAATAACTTTTGAAACCTTGACTACCGAGGGTAAACCTTATTGGAAATATCCCAAGGAAGCGACGGAGCACAATCACTACGTTTCCCAAAAAACACTTTCAATTGAGATAACCTATAAGGTTGCTTTGATCCGAAACCAAAATTTATATTTTGATGAACGCTTTGGGTTGGGAGCCCAATTTGAAGATGCTGAAAATTTTGTTTTTTTAATGAACGCAAGGAAAAAAGGTTTGTCACCTTATTTTTCTCCGCAACCCCTAACCGTCCATTCTTCTCTATCCTCAAGTGATGACGTAGGCTCCGACCGAGTTTTGTATGCCAAAGCTGCCATTAAAACATACGCCTATGGCAATTTCAGTTATCTTTGGGTGCTTAAATTCGTTTTTTTTATTTTCAGAAAAAGATACATTCCTTTTGTTGATATTCCGAGGAAATTGAAAATTGGATTTAAGAGTATAGCGGATTATAAAAAAAACGAAACCGAATGAAAACCACAGTTGACGATTGTCTTATTTTGGAAATTCCAAAAATTGCCGACCAACGGGGAAATTTAGCCGTAATTGAAGGAAATACACTCCCCTTTGGATATAAACGGGTTTATTTTTTATATGATGTGCCAAGTGATGCACATCGAGGTGGGCACGCCCATAAGGAACAACAGGAATTTTTAATAGCGGTAAGTGGAAGTTTCGAAGTGATACTGGATGATGGAATACAGAAAAAAACCGTCAATTTGAATAAACCTAATAAGGGATTGCTTATCCCCACAGGAATATGGCGAGAGCTTGGCAATTTTTCATCTGCCGCTATTTGTTTGGTTTTTTCTTCAGATGTTTTTTTGGAAGAAGATTACATCCGTGAATATTCCGATTTCCGAGAGTTTTATCGATAAACGCTAAAGTACATTCCCGACTGGTGAAGAAAGTTTTTAATTGTTTTAAAAAATTTTAAAACCCGTCGTGGCATCTTCAGAAATAACCTTTGCTTACCATTCAAATTGTACAATAAAATCCTATCTCGATATCTTTTAAAATTTTTCTTGTCGCCAGCCAATTTATAATTGAGGGCGATAGAAAAGTAGTGAACGTCTAAATATCTTTTTAGCGATGGGTTACTTACCCCTTCGGGTTCATAAGCTTCCAATTGGGCATAGGCCCTCGTTTTTACAGCTATGCTATTAGCTCGATTACTGGAGTCCAATACAATCACTGCTGAAGTTTTATTGGAAAATATTAAAGGTTCTCTTAATGCTGCACGTATCCACAAATCTGTATCCTCGGAAAAATTCACCTTTGTGTTGTAACCGCCTAATTCTGTAAAAAAGCTTTTTTTCATACCCGCGCTTGAGGGATGGGCGGCGGAATCTGCCAAGCTATACTCATAAAAGTTTACAGGACCAATCCAATTTTCGTCCTTATTGGAAAATGGAGAAACCATTTTTCGTGTCAATCGCTCATTATATTTTTTTTCATAGGAAGTGCCATACCATTTTGCCTTTGGAAACTTCTTTAGAATACCAGCAATATTTTCCAAATGCCACGGATACCAATAATCATCTGCATCTAGAAACACAACTTCTTTTGCCGAAGACTGGGCAACACCAAAATTTCGAGCAGCAGCCACACCTTCATTTTTTCGATGATAAACCTTTATCCTTGCGTCGCTTACGGATTGTGCAACCAATAAACTATTGTCGGTAGAACCGTCGTTTACGATTATCACTTCAAAATCCTTTAAAGTCTGGTCCATGACTCCCTTTAAAGTATTTGGAAAATCCTTCTCTTTGTTATATAAAGGAATAACTATCGAGAATCTAGGCATTATGTTTTTTCTTAAGTTGAATATAATAGTGCAATCTATAAAGGTCAAACCAAAATAAATTGGGATGTTCTGAACAAAAATTTTGTTCCATTTTTCCTTTAAACTGAGAAACAATAAAACTGAATACTGTCAGCATTTTTAATCGGTTTAGCTTTAAATAACTTTTTTGAATAGGACGCAAATCCGGATCCATCAGGCCTTTTTTTTCTAAAATAACCGTAGTTTCCACCGCCTTCAATGCCTTATTTATGAACTTTGAATTTTCTTCCAGACCATAATGTATTACCGGATTGTCTATATGCAACACTTGGGCATCCAATCTTTTTAATTGGTTTGAGAAAAAATTATCCAGTCCGTAATAATTGTCCATTAGGGTATTGGCCTGAACAAACATCCGCTTTTGTATGCAAAGATTTTGGGAAATGATAAAATAAGGATCTTTTTTCCGTATTTCCACTGGTTTTGCCTCGCGCGCTTTTCCATAAACCCAACGTAATTTTTTGTCGGGTTCTGGAACTTCTTCGGAATAACTTATGCCGCCAAAAATTACATCGCAGTTTTCGGATGCTATAGCTTTAATATAATCTTCAATAAAATTACTATGCTTCGGCATAACATCGGCATCCAGGAACAAAAGCCAATCAAATTTGGCATCACGCGCCATTATGGATCGAATGCCTGTTCGTCCTATATTTTTCTCGAATTTTCTGTAAATCGTGTTTTTAAACGATATAATTTTCCCATTCTGCAGTTCCGGAAAAGGAGAGCCATCATCATACACCCTAATTTCATAATCCACTCCGCATACCTGTAATTGCTTATAGAGTGAATCTACTAGCGGAAAGATATTATATTGATATGTGGGAATGAGAATGGAGATCATGCAAGCCGCTAAAATTTGAAAATGCTAAAGTACAGCAAACTTTTTTGGATTTGGAATTTATCGGCATTGGTGAAGTATACGTATTGAATTTTAAAAAATTAAGTAACTTGTGTGAAAAAGTATTCCCGGTGCGCATTATACTCTTGATATTTTTGGTTTTTATTTCGGCATTCCCTACTTGGGCACAAGAGGATGCTTGGTTTTATTTTCGATCGCGCGATACGGCTTTTGTTCCAACTTTCAATTTGAAAGATGGCTATTTGGTTTATTCAGGAAACGATACAAAACTTAAATCTGTTTTGGGTAAGTATAGAATAAAAACCTTTAAAAAAACCTGGAAAAATGCCAAGCGCGAAAATCTTAAAAAAACCTTTTTCGTGGTGGCGGATAAACCAGAACTAAAAGAGGATTTGTTGGATAAGCTACCCAACTTGTTTGAATATGGGGAGATTATAGCGGAGGACGACAAAAAAATATTTGAGCCAAACGATTATGGGCTAACCAGTACCATAGGTGAAAATCTAGGGGCGCAGGTAAATTTGGATTATCTGGATGTACTTGGGGTGCCTAGGGCTTGGTACTATACCACCGGTTCCCGTGATATAATTATAGGCATTTCCGATGGTGATATTGATCCAGAAAATATTGAGTTTGCCGGTAAGACCAAGATTATCCAAAAATCCAATCTTGCCAATGGCCATGGGATTTCTGTGGCAGAATCGGCAGCAGGGCAGGGCAACAATGGGTACGGCATTGCTGGGATTTGTTATGATTGCAGTATTTATGCTACCAATTATAGCCATTTTAATACATTGGAACAACTGGTAGAACTTTCCAAGTTAGGGGTAAAAGTTATCAATTGCAGTTGGGGAACCACAACTTTTTATCAAACCGCTCAGGATGCTATTTACGAAATGTTGGAAAATGGGACGGTGGTAGTTGCCATAGGGCACAATCGGAGCTTTTCAGAAGCAAAAGGGAAAGTATTTTATTATCCCGCTTCGTATGATAAGGTGATTGCAGTTTCTTCGGCTTCCCATCGTTACGTGGACTATCACGACAATATTAAGTTGGAGCAAGGGAAAAATCTTTATTATGCTGAAAACATTCGGTATTATGTAGGACGTACCGCAGGTTTTAAAAACAACGATACCTCGAATATTCCGGTTCTTTATCCAGTGAGTATCAGGAATCTAAATGAAAAAATTGATATTGTGGCTCCTTCCGTTGGAATTTTCCGGTACAGTGAAGAAGCATTGCATGGGGAAATCCAGGTTACCGAATTAAATCATACTTCCGCTGTAGCTCCGTTGGTTACAGGATCCATTGGATTAATGTTTTCACTTTATCCTTGTCTTCCCGCGGATGAAGTGGAAAGCATCATAAAACTCACATCCACCAATATTGACGATATAGAGGCAAATAAACCATACAAAGGATTATACGGCGCAGGAATGTTGAATACAGGAAGGGCGGTAAAAATGGTTTTTGATATGTTTGCCCAAAAAGAGCCGGTGAAAATAGAAAACCAACGGTTTAGCCGATGGGATTTTAAACTTAGTTCCTTGTCCAATGTCCAGTTACAGAATCAGGAATTTACCGAAAATGCAACCTTGGATTTAATTTCCAAAACAGGAATAACCATTATGGGAAATACGGTTCTCAAGCCTAATAAAACTGGAAGCATTCATCTAAAAATCGATCCGGCGCTAAAAAAGGAATGTGAACTGAGACTGCGGGATCCTGGAATTTTGGAAGAATGAGGGGTCGGCTATCGGCCATCAGTTTACAGCTATCGGCTAAAGACTATCAGCTACCTTCTGACAATTACCTACTAAAGACTACGGACCAAAGACTACCGACTAAAGACTACCTACACCGTCTTCTGCACCACCTCAAAAATCTGGTTATCCTCACATTTTAATGTTTTTGAGGGATATTTAAGCAAGAGTGCATAATCGTGCGTGGCCATTAAAATAGTATTGCCGTTTTTGTTTATTTCCCTCAGGACTTCCATTACTTCCACACTGGTCTGTGGATCCAGGTTGCCCGTAGGTTCATCGGCCAAAATCAATTCGGGGTCATTGAGCAATGCCCTTGCAATAGCAATGCGCTGTTGTTCTCCACCAGAAAGTTGGTAAGGATATTTAAATGCCTTGGTCTTCATATCCACTTTGGAAAGCACCTGATTTATTTTCTCTTCCTTGGCAGCTTTTTCTTTCCAACCCGTGGCGGTAAGGACAAAATCAAGATTGTTGTGAACGGTCCTATCATTCAAAAGTTTGAAATCCTGAAAAACCACACCTAGTTTTCTGCGTAAAAACGGAATGTCTTTTTCCTTTAAGGTTGCCAAATCGTATCCTACTATTTCACCTTCGCCTTTTTGAAGAGGTAGATCACCGTAAAGCGTTTTCATAAAACTGCTTTTCCCGGTTCCCGTTTTCCCGATAAGATAGACAAATTCCCCTTTTTCCACCGTTATGGTAACATCGGAAAGGACTAAATTATCGCCTTGAAAAATAGAAGCATCGTTGAGATAGAGAACGTGATTGGACATCTTTTTTAATTATGAATTATGAATTATGGATTATGAATTATGGATTGGACGATGTCAAAAATAACTTGAATTACCGCCAACTGCAACTGAATACTGCTACTTATTTTATTATTCAAAAACCTTTTCTTTCAGTTTTTCGATTTCTTTCTGTTGTTGCAGGGTATAAATGGTTAATTCCTCTATTTTTTGCAAGAGGAGTAAATTCATTTTTTTCAGATCTATTCCGTTTTCTTCCATTTCTTTCGCGGATGGCGCATTGGGAAGATGATTGTTTTCCTGTAAAAAAGCTTCCAATGCTTCCAATGAAATAATTTCGTAATCGGGCAGGGATTGTGAATAGCCTGTGAAATATTTCTCAAAAACATAATCGGGTGCCACGGCCCCATTTAGGTCCACTTTAACTTCCTGAGCGTGGATGATGCCTTTTACAGTCAAAAGTTCATCGGGCGAATTGGTGCCAATACCGATTTTTCCATTTTTTTCGGTAAGATTTTTAAATCCTCCCTTTTGCGCTGTGGCAGAGAATGCAATGAAAAGACAAAATAGGAAAGCAATTTTTCGCATAGATTCTATTTAAGGTTATTAAAATTTAAAAATACCAAAATTTTCCGTGGATATGGTTTTATAATTGGATGCCAAATCTGGGAAACAAAAAAAAGGAAGCCGGTGGATGGCTTCCTCTTTTAAATGGCAATTCAAATAAGTTACTTCTAGATCTGATATTTTAAACCTACTTGAAGACCCAAAGTCATATTGTGCGTGTTTGATCTGCCATCTGTAAATCCAGCGAAATCGCTATCTTCCGCATTCGTGAAATCGTAGTCAAAATTGATTCCTGTTGCAAGAAACAGTTTTGGTTGCAACTTGAATTGAACTCCCACATCTGCCATTCCACCAAAGATTGCTTTGTTATAAGCATCTTTATTTTTGACAGTGGCGGCGCCGTTTTGCTCGAATTCGGCATTGGTAAGGATACTTAATTGTGGACCGATTTTACCATAAAAAGAAACCAATTTGGAAGTGTCGGTATTATAAGAGAAATAAACCGGTATTTTTACATACTCAAGATTTTGTTCTGCTTTAATTCCCTGGATTTCATATTTCTGTCCTTGAAAGGAATACATTGCATCTAGGCCTATTCCCATGTTTTCGGTAAAATTATATCCGGCTCCTATTCCAAATTTGGTGTTGTAGGTTGCTTTCTTGCTAATGTTACCATTGTCGCTGTCGTCGCTGTTTTGAAGAAATGTAAATTGGGGCACTGCTTTTACACTTACATTAAATCCTTCCTGAGCGGTAGCTTGAGTGGCGAAACCTGCCATTAGTACAATAGCGAAGGCATTTAATAAATACTTTTTCATTTTGTTTTTGTTTAAATTATTAATTCTGTCTTTTTAATTCTTTTAAAGGATTATTTTCCTTTGAAATTTATAAGACAAAGGTATGGCCCATACCTGAGGCAGAAAGGGCCAACAGTCGCTACTATTGGTCCAAAAGTCGGTGTTAAGGTAAGTGTCTGTACTTAAAGAGGTTCTATATTCGTTTTATATTCCGGAAATTTGTGGGAGAGGTCCCTTCCATCCGTTTAAAGAATTTACCGAATGATGATTGGTCGGCAAAGAAAAGGGAATCAGCGATTTCAGAAATGCTTTGGTCTGTTGTCTGCAGTAATATCCGGGCTTCCTGGACCGCATAATTATCCAGGATTTCCCCGGCGTTTTTGCCACTTATCGCCTTAACCGTTTCTGTTAAATATTTAGGGCTAACAAATAATCGGTCCGCGTAAAATGCCAATTGACGTTGTTTTCGGAAATGCTTTTTTGCCAAGGCATAAAAATCGATGGTCAGATTTTCCTTTCGGGAGTATCCTAGAATGGTTGTTTGAGAATATTTTTTAGCCATGCCTCCAAGTTGTAATATAAAAACCATAAATAAATGGTTCAATATTTCAGGACCAAAAACATGGTTTTCTATAGCCTGCAGATGCTTTTGCATGGCATTTATTAAACGATCCAATAATTGGGCATCCTTCTTTTTTAATGCCCAAACAGGCGAATTGCGGGTTGAAAAATAATCGGTCATTTCCCAAAAATTTTCTGGCAGTTGCAGGCGGGTCAGAAAAGTTGAGGTGTATGCCAAAACCTTTAATATGGCATCATCAGAGATAAATATAATTTCCTTGGTAGCATCGGGAGGAAGGATGAGCAGGGAGTTTTTTCCCAGTTTAAATTCCTTCAAATTAATTTTAATCCTGCCCGAGCCTTTTTTCAAAATAGCGAAGATGAAGAAATCGTGCCGCAGATTGCTGCGCTGGATCATTTCTTCCAATTGCCCTTCCTCGCTAAAATCAATAGTAAGGGCGGAAAAGTTGCTGTGCTCGCGCATAGGGTTTTTGAATTAGGGAAATCCATTCCAGAGAGACAAAAATACATCATATGCCTAACAATCAACAACGGATATTCGCACCTCGTGATTCTTGGCTTGCCTAAATTTAGTTTTTCTTATTCAAAAAATTAAATCTATCCCCACAAACCCATTTGCATACTTTATCAAAATTTTTATCGTTGTATTAGCAACAAAAATCCATTGCCGTTCAATCGTTAATAAACTCTAAAATTTCAAGCTATAGCACACAGTTACATATCGGATTAAATATCTTTACGCCCTTTAAAAAACCTGTAACTGATGACCAAGAATTTCCTTGTCCTTTCGCTTTTTCTTTTCCTGTCATTTTCATCCTTTTCTCAACAATCTGCGGTTTATACCAATGACCTCGTGCTATACAACCAAGCGCTTGAGCTTTACAGCAATAAACAATATCTGGCTGCTCAGAATCTGTTTGAAAAAGTAAAAAATACCAGTGATGATCCAACCGTAAAAAGTGACTGTGCCTATTACATTGCAAATGCTGCTGTTCGTCTCAATCAGCAGGATGCGGATCAATTGATGGAGGAGTTTGTGGAAAAATATCCAACCAGTCTCAAACGAAATTCGGCCTATCTGGATGTGGCCAACTTTTATTTTGATACCGGAAAATATCCACAGGCACAAAAATGGTACGAAAAGGTGGATATGGGAAATTTGAGTAGAAGTGAAAAGGAGAAATTCAATTTTAATAATGGATACGCTTATTTTAAGGCAAAACGATTTGATGATGCCAAGCCTTATTTTAACGAGGTAATCAATTCACAAAAATACGGGTCTCAAGCAAAATATTACCTCGGATTTATAGCCTACGAAGGAGATGACTATGAAGAAGCCAATGAGAGATTTGAGGAGGTAAAGGGCGAATCCCGCTATTCCGAAGATCTTTCCTATTATCAAGCAGATATGAACTTTAAACTTGGAAAGTTTGAAAAGGCCATTGAAATGGGGAAGGAGCAATACAATAAATCCAACCCCGTGGAGAAAAGTCAGCTTTCCAAAATAATAGGCGAAAGCTATTTCAATTTGGGACAATATGGAGAGGCCATTCCTTATTTAAAGGAATATAAAGGTACTCGTGGAAAGTGGAACAACAACGATTATTACCAATTGGGCTACGCATATTACAAGCAAGGTGATTATACAAAAGCCATTGGCGAATTCAATAAGATTATCGATGGAAAAAATGACGTTGCCCAAAATGCCTATTACCATTTGGCTGAAAGCTATTTAAAACTGGGGAAAAAGCAAGAAGCATTAAATGCGTTCAAGAACGCCTCGGAAATGGATTTTAGTGCAGAAATCCAAGAGGATGCCTATTACAATTATGCCAAGCTTAGCTATGAAATAGGGAATAGCTATAAAAGTACGCCTCAGGTATTGCTGGATTTTATGACCAAATACCCTAAAAATCCAAACAATGCACAATTGAAAACTTTGTTGATCGACAGTTATATAACTTCCAAAAACTATAAGGAAGCATTGAACTTGCTGGAGAACGACAAGAATTTTCAGGATAAAGCGGCATTTCAGAAAGTGGCTTTCTATTACGCATTGGAATTATATAATGAAGGCAATTATCAAGAGGCGATTTCTTATTTGGAAAGAAGTCTAAAGGAATCAAAAACGCCCAGCATAACTGCACGCGCCACTTATTGGAAAGCAGAAAGCGATTTTCAATTGGGCAATTTTGAAAAGGCCTTGAACGGTTATAAGCAATTCCAGCAAATGTCCGGAGCTCAAACTGTGCCCGAGTACAAAAACATTAAGTACAATTTGGCGTATGCTCAATTTAAATTGAAAAATTATCCGGGAGCAATATCGGATTTTAAAAATTTTGTGGGAGTTACCTCAGATAATGTTCGCAAGAAGGATGCGTATATGCGTTTGGGTGACAGTTATTTCGTGACCAGTCAATATTGGCCTGCCATGGAAAATTATAACGCCGCCATTGAAATGGGCGGATCCAATGATTATGCCGAGTTCCAAAAGGCGATCAGCTATGGATTTGTGGACCGGGCAGAGAAAAAAGTGGAGGAGCTGATTTCCTTCGCAAAAAAATATCCCAAATCCGTTTATCTGGATGACGCTTTGTTCGAATTGGGAAATACCTATGTTTCGCAAAAAAAGAACAGCGAGGCGATAGCCGTTTATGACCGGTTGGTGCGCGATATTCCTACCAGTATTTTTGTTCCAAAGGCTCTTTTAAGGAAAGCCCTAATTTATGACAATACCAATAGAAGTAGTGACGCCCTTGCTATTTTCAAAAAAGTAGCCAAGGAATTTCCATCCACTCCCGAAGCCTTACAGGCCCTGGCTTCAGCAAAAAATATTTATATAGATGAGGGTAAGGTCAATGAATATGCAGCTTGGGTTAAAACGCTGGACTATGTAGAAGTAGCCGATTCGGAATTGGATGATGATACGTATATGGCCGCGGAAAAGCCATTTCTGGAAAACAACCAGGCACAAGCCCAAACTAGGTTTGAAGCCTATGTAAAACAATTCCCGAACGGCCGAAATGCATTAAAGGCCCATTTTTATCTGGGACAGATTTACTTTAACAACAACAAACCCGATCAGGCAATTTCAAATTTCAAATTTGTAGTGGATCGCGAAAGAAGTGAATTTACAGAACAGGCATTGGCCAGGATATCAGAATTATACTTAGGGAAAAAGGAGTATCAAAATGCCTTTTCATATTTAAACCGATTGGAAAGTGAAGCCGATTTTCCTCAGAATATCGTTTTTGCCCAGACCAATATGATGAAGGCTTCTTATGAACTCAAGAAGTATTCGGAAGCTGTAGCTTATGCCGAAAAAGTGCTTCAAAATTCCAAAATAGACAATGCCATAAAAAATGATGCCCAGGTGATAATTGCCCGCTCGGCTCTGGAAACCAATAACGAGGCAAAGGCAAAAAGTGCTTATGCCGAGGTTTTAAAAACTGCCACAGGCAAACTTGCCGCCGAAGCGCTATACTATGATGCTTATTTTAAAAACAAGGATGGTAAATATGAAGCGTCCAATACGGCGGTACAACAATTGGCCAAGGATTATTCCGGGTATAAACTCTATGGCGCAAAAGGTCTGCTTTTAATGGCGAAAAACTTCTACGCCTTAAAGGACGCCTACCAAGCTACCTATATTCTGGATAGTGTTATTAAGAATTTCGCCGATTTTCCAGAGGTTGTCGAGGATGCCAAAACGGAATTGGCTCTTATTAAAAAAGAAGAATCCAAAACCAATTCATCCATTCAATCCGGCAATTAACCCATATCTGTGTTGCGGATTATTCCTCTGAATATAATCTCAATGGTATAATCCAAAAAAGGAAAAATAGCTCACAAATTATTTACTGAAGAAAAATGTTCAAAAAGCAATTAGTTTTATTATCGTCTTCCGCTCTAATTATGTTTCACTTTTCTGGCTTTTCACAAGAAAAGGAATTGGGCACCGAAGTGGTAAACATCGTAAAACCCTATACTCCTACCATTTCCGATGCTTTTAAAGTAAAGGAAATCCCGGTCATAAATGATTCCATAAATACAGGGAAAAAAGAAGTGGAATATACCATATTCTCGGTTCCTGTGGCCTCAACTTTCACCCCAAGCAAAGGAAAGGCAACGGAAGTGGAAAAGACAAAGCGTGAAAAGTTTTATAACAGTTACGCTACTTTAGGGTTTGGAAATTATACCTCGGTATTGGGGGAGCTGTACAGTAATTTTGAACTGAGCCGAACGGAAAATGCCGGATTTTATTTGCGTCATAATTCGTCCCAAGGTGAAATAAAAGATGTTATTTTGGACAATAAATATTACGACACGCGATTGGATGCAAATTATACCAGTCGGCAAAAGGACCTAACCTATAAATTGGAACTTGGTGCTGAACATCAATTGTATAATTGGTATGGCGTTCCACAGGATATTTACAGCCACGAAGTTCTTGGAAGTATTGATCCCCAACAAAATTACTTTGGAGGACATTTAGGCGGAAGTATTGCTTTGGGCAATTCATTTTTTGAAAGAGGAAGTATAAACCTCCGATATTTGGGCGATTCCTTTTCTTCTTCTGAATTTAATGTGAAAGTGGTGCCCGAATTTTCATTTCCATTGGAGAGTGTAAACTTAAAGGTTGATGGAGATGTTGATTATCTCAACGGCAGCTTTAGTCGAAACTTTGGCAATACGGAAGCAATCAATTACGGTTATTTAAATGCAGGCCTTATTCCTGCCATTTCCTTTACCAATGATGACCTTTCGGTTTCCATAGGAGTTGCGGGATATTTAATGACGAATACCGAAAAAAGTGAAACAGATCTTTCTCTTTTCCCAAAAGTAAACGCCTCATACAGATTGATGGATGAAACAGTAATTGTTTACGCCGGCGTCGATGGTGGGCTTAAACAGAACAGCTATTATGATTATAAAGAGGTTAATCCTTTTGTTTCACCCACTTTATATATTATGCCCACCAAAAACATCTTTAATGCCTTTGGCGGGGTGAAAGGAAAACTTTCCAATGCGGTGGGGTATAATCTTAAGGCATCATATGGTAAGGACGAGAATAAAAGTCTGTTCCAAGCAAATCCAATAAAGGTGGTCGCCGAAGGATTTAAAGGATATGAATATAGAAATTCCTTTAATGTTGTTTATGATGATGTGAATACTTTGGATATTTTCGGGGAATTGCAAGTAGCCGTATCCGATGTAGTTTCTATTGGACTTAATGTAAATTATTATAACTACAGTACAGATATCCAAAACGAGGCATGGAACCTTCCATCCATAAAAGCTTCAATGTTTTCAACTTTTAATATTACAGAAAAACTTTATGGGGGAGCGTCGTTGTTTTTTGTAGGTGAGCGGAAGGATTTGGAATATAACGAGGTGGGACCTTTTGGAACCTCGTTTGCCGAAGAGGTTAAATTGGATTCGTATCTGGATGCCAATCTTCATTTGGGTTACAGGGTAACGGATCGGCTCACTGCCTTTGTTAAAGGCAGTAATTTATTGAGTGATAACTATAAAAAATGGTTGAATTATCCTGTACAGGGTATCCAAGGTTTGTTGGGTGCTACCTATAAGTTTGATTGGTAGCGTAGGTTTTTTATAAATCAAGTACAATATCTATATTCTTTTTTTACTACCTCAATAAGTTTGGTGGGCGGTACGCCAATTTTTGCAAAAAATCCACTTAATAAAAAGATTCTGAACGGTTATCATCATTGACTCAACAGAAATTTGTAATGTTATAACCAGACACTATTGCCAAAAAATATATTTCTTCGTTGGATTTTATTTTTTCGATACATACTTCCTTTTTTTACATTTACAATTAGATGTAACACTATGAAGAAGTTATTATTTATTTTTTCGGCAATAGTTATTTTTTCCTGCGCTCCCGATAAAATTCCTGCGGATCTACTCATTAAAAATGCTACTATTTATACAGTGGATAAGGATTTCAGCGTGGCCAATGCTTTTGTGGTCAAAGATGGAAAGATTCTCGAAATTGGACTAAAGCCGGAGCTGGAATTAAAATATAATATCAAAAAAACCTATGATGCCAAAGGGAATACGCTTGTTCCGGGACTTATCGATGCGCATGCACATTTATATGGTCTAGGACTAAGCCTACAAAACGTGGATTTAATGGGCACAACAAATTTTGATGAAGTTTTAGGCAAGTTAGTGGCCTTTCAGGAAGATAAAAAAGTTCCCTATTTAATAGGCCGCGGCTGGGATCAAAACAAATGGGAAAATAAAAACTTTCCGACCAAACAGAAGTTGGATTCCCTTTTTCCCGATATTCCCGTGGCCTTGCAACGTGTGGATGGCCACGCGTTACTGGTCAACTCCAAAGCCTTGGAACTTGCCGGCATTACAGGAAAAACCACGGCAAAAGGAGGCGAAATCCAATTAGGAAACGGTGAGCCTAATGGAATTATAATTGATGGACCGATGGACCTTGTTTATAAAACCTTTCCTGCAAACACGGAAAAGATTTCCATTCAAGCACTTTTGGAAGCCGAGAAAATAGCTTTACAATATGGGTTGACCACCGTTGACGATGCCGGTTTGGATCGAAATATTATCGAGCTGATCGATACTCTTCAAAAGCAAGGGAAATTCAAACTCAGAATGTACACGATGATCAGCAACAGTCCGGAAAATATGGATTATTATTTGAAACGTGGAATTTATAAAACAGAACGCTTGAATGTTCGCTCCTTCAAAGTGTATTCGGACGGTGCGTTAGGTTCCCGCGGGGCCGCCATGCGCAAACCCTATAGCGATATGCCAGCTCATTATGGAGCCATGATAACTCCGATGGATAGCTTGGATCAATTGGCAAAAATAATAGCCGCTTCGGAATTTCAAATGAATACGCACGCAATTGGGGATTCTGCGAATATTTCGGTATTACGGGCCTATAAAGAGAATTTGGAAGGACAACAAGACAGAAGATGGCGCGTGGAACACGCTCAAATAATCCCGCCCGAGGGGTTTGATTATTTCCCGGATCACAATAACATTCTTCCATCGGTCCAACCCACGCATGCCACCAGTGATATGTATTGGGCAGAAAAAAGGATAGGCAAGGATAGAATGAAGGGGGCTTATGCCTATAAAAAATTACTGGATAAAGCTGGAAGAATTGCCCTGGGCACGGATTTTCCAGTTGAACAGGTCAATCCTATATACACTTTTTATTCGGCCGTCGCTAGAAAGGACCTTCATGATTTCCCCGAAGATGGATTTCAAAAACAAGATGCCCTTACTAGGGAAGAAGCGCTTCGTGGAATGACCATTTGGGCAGCTTATTTCAATTTTGAGGAAAAGGAAAAAGGCAGTATCGAAGTAGGGAAATTTGCCGATTTCACTATTCTTGATAAGGATATAATGAAGGTTGATGAAGGTGATTTACCCAAAACCAAAGTGGTTGCCACCTTTATCAATGGGGAGCTTGTTTATGAATTGGAATAGATTCCTCAGTGTATCTCTGCCTTTCCTTGGCGCTTCTCTGTGGAAAAGCTAATATGCAGAATTCCACAGAGGATCACAAAGGTCCGTCGCGGATATTTTTTATTCGGTCACAGTAATTCTCGCCAGATAATCAAAGTTTTCTCCCCGAGCAATCACTTCCAAAGCCAAATTATTTTCCGAACAGATTTCCTCAAATAATCTTTCGTCCAGATAAAGCCATTCAAAGGATTTACTTACCATGCCTTTATATCGCATGGTAAATTCCAATTCGCCATAATATCTGTCGGCTGGAACTATAATTCCTCCTTCTTCGGTAGGATCGTACATATATTGTAAATCGCTGGAATCAATCAGAATCTGACCTTCCGGATTTAATATGGATTTTAAATGCTGAAGATATTTGGACGTATTTTCCAAATTTTGAAAAATCCCTGTCCCATTCATCAACAATAAAATAGTGTCGAATTTTTCATTTTCCAACTGAAGTAGATCGATGTTTTGTACATTTTGAAGTCCCCGTAATTTACAGACTTCTATTGCGCCTTTGGAAGTATCTATTCCCAAAACCTCAAAACCTTTTTCCTGAAGATAAAGCGAGTGTGATCCAGCGCCACAACCCACGTCAAGGGTTTTTCCTCGTGCGGATTTTAGGGCCTTTTTTTCGATTTTGGGCATTCCCTTAAAAGTTCTGAAGAGGTAGGGAAGGGGCAATTCATCTTCTTCCGAAATGTTTGTTTCGGTGATAATATCTTCGGAATAATTTCCGTGATAATAATCCAATAAAGCGGTGCCGATAATGTCTTGCATAAGATTGTTAAATGTGAGTTTGTTTATTTTATTAACTCGTCACGAAAGTATTGTTATTTGATGACAATTTTTGCAAATTTTAAATCGAGAATAGGAAGAAACGGTAGAGTCGTGGTAACTTTGTAGGCTATAACGCAGCGTTTCACGGAAAGACCCAGAGTAATCACAGAGGTATATTAAGAAATGGAAAACATCCTAAATCACCTTCCTCAAAAAGCAAAAGAGGCTGAAGCGGAAAATAAAAAATTCTTCGCAAAGCTGAAGAAAAAGCCGCCAAAACATTTGGATACTTTGATGCAGGATTTGCACGATAAAGAGTTCAAGAGGACGGATTGCTTAACCTGTGCCAACTGTTGTAAAACTACAGGACCTCTATTTACCGATAAGGATATCGAGCGTATCTCCAAACATTTCAGAATGAGGCCGCAGCAATTTATCAATACCTATCTAAGAGTCGATGAAGAAAACGATTATGTTCTTCAAAGTGTGCCATGTGAATTTTTGGGGGTTGATAATTACTGCAGCATCTATGAGGTACGGCCCAAAGCCTGTCGTGAATTTCCACATACCGACCGAAAAAAATTCCAGCAGATTTCCAATCTCACAATGAAAAATGTTGCCATTTGCCCAGCCGCGTACAATATAATGGAGGAGATGAAACGTTTAATTAAGTAGCAGTTTCCAGTTGGAGTTTTCAGTGGCTGAACTTGTGAAACAATTATTTCGCGGAGTGAAACGGAGATTTCACGAAGAGGTGCAGAGGTTTTATGGAAGTAGTATTTTTTAAATAATATTTATTCTGTGCAAATCCGCGATTCTCGGCGAACCTCTGTGTAACGACTAGTGCGCTGAGGTTTTACAGGTAACCTCAAACTTTTATGGAATTAGTATTTTTTACAGCCTACTGCCACTGCCACTGCCTACAGCCTACTGCCACTTTTTAACCTAAAATTTAAAGACCAAATTCTAACGTCTAAAGCCCACCCTCAACTCTGGACCCACTACCGTCTACCAACTACCAACTACCAACTACTTCAAGGATACAGCAAATATTTCTCCCGAACTTTCCCAAACTTCTCCAATCCGTCTTTCCAAGAATCCCGAATCTCTTCTGCGGACCTTCCTTGTTCAATTTGTTGTTGAAGTTTCTTTGTTCCCGCCAATTTCACAAAAAAAGAATTGAAGAAATCTTTCTTCATTCCATTTGCATAATATGCGCCAATTAACCATTCCAGATTAATTTTGCTCAGCCGTGATTCCTTTCGAAGATCTTTTCCGTGACAAAGTTGGCCTTTGAATTTTGGATCTTTTGAACCTTCATTGGCTTGGGGTGTGTATTCAAAAGGATATCTTGACGCTGGCAAACTTGGTGCTCCAAAAATTTGAAATTGCATATCCGTTCCTCGGCCCGCATTTATAATGGTTCCTTCAAAAAAACACAGACTGGGATAAAGGTTTATGGATTTATCATTGGGTAAGTTAGGAGATGGTTTTACAGGAAGGGAGTATGGGGTTTTATGAGTGTAATTTTCCATTTTTATCACCCTCAATTCACATTTTACTTCCTTATTCAGCCAACCTTCGCCATTAATCATTTTTGCATATTCTCCAATGGTCATTCCATGAACCACAGGAACAGGATGCATCCCTACAAAACTTTGATATTCTTTTTCTAGGATTGGTCCATCAATATAATGTCCATTGGGATTTGGACGATCCAAAACAATTACAGGAATTCCCAACTCTGCACATGCTTCCATCACGTAATGTAGTGTAGATATATAGGTGTAAAATCGGGCCCCAACATCTTGAATATCAAAAATAATTACATCAATTCCTTCGAGTTGCGCCGCCGAGGGTTTTTTATTATTTCCATAAAGCGAAATCAAAGGGACGCCCGTTTTTGAATCAACGCCATCCTTCACGTGTTCCCCGGCATCTGCCGTCCCGCGAAAACCGTGTTCTGGTGCAAAGACTTTTTTTACCGCAACCTTTTTGGAAATCAAAAAATCAACCAGATGCTGTCTTTCCTTTTCCAAAAACGAAGTTTGATTTGCCACCACGCCGACATTTTTATTTTTGAGAAGGTCTGAATAGAGATCAAATTGTTCCGCACCAACAATAATTTTATTTTCAGTGTCTTTTACGGCTATATCCTGTTCTCTCTTCTCCACTGCATGTTCTCTATACTTCTTTTCCTGTTCTCTATTCTGAACAGAACTTCCACATGAAAAAACCGTAAGAACAATCAATAAAACTGTATTTTTGAAAAAAGATAACTTCATAGGATCCACGTGAATTTCGAATTTTTCATCGCTCGGCGCATAATTGCCTCCAAGGACCATAAAAGTAGTATTTCGGCGCCGATAATTAAAATCGCCATTACTGCCATTGCCATTGGAGTCATTATGATGTTGATCTCCATTGCCACCGGCATTGGACTTCAAAAGAAAATTCGGGAAAAAGTCTCTGCTTTTAATGGTGATATAATCATTACCAATTTCGATACCAATTTTTCCAACGATTCACAAAATCCCATTTCCAAAGAACAACCGTTTTATCCCACGTTTAAAAATGTGGATGGAATAAAACACGTGCAGGTCACTGCTTCCAAAGGTGGCGTGATACGCACCGAAACTGACTTTGAGGGTGTGGTGGTAAAAGGAGTGGGGAATGATTATGATTGGGAATATTTTAAAGATTATCTTGTCCAGGGAAAACTGCCAGATTATAAAGGGGAACTCAATGAGGATATACTTATTTCCGAATATTTGGCTAATCGACTAAATTTTAAGGTAGGCGATAAAGTAACTACTTTCTTCTTAAATGATGAAGTTTCCAAGACGCCTCGATCCCGAAGTTTCAACATTGTGGGGATCTATAATAGCGGGTTTCAGCAATTTGACGAACAATTTATTATCACCGACATAAGACACATCCAAAAATTGAATAAATGGGATGAAAACCAAATAGGCGCTTTCGAAGTTTTTGTAAATGATTTTGATGATATCGTCCCAATTGGAAATAAGGTTTATGAAGAAACAGGAAGTACGTTGGATACGCAGACTATTCGAGAAAAATACGCTTCCATTTTTGAGTGGCTGGATCTATTCGACTTTAATATTCTCGCCATAATCGGCATTATGATTCTGGTTGCTGGCATAAATATGATTACAGCTCTCTTAGTGTTGATAATGGAACGTACGCAAATGATAGGCATTTTAAAGGCCATGGGCAGCAGTGATAGGAGCGTGCGCAAAATATTTTTATACAACGCCATGTATCTCATCGGTATCGGGCTTTTATGGGGAAATGCCATTGGAATAGGACTGCTCCTATTACAAAAGTACGGGAAGGTATTTCCGCTGGATCCAAATACCTATTATGTTTCCGAAGCTCCTGTATATCTTAGTTGGGATTATATTTTGGTAATGAATCTTGGAACTTTTGTTCTCTGTTTGCTCATGCTGCTGGTGGCTGCAATCCTCATCACTAAAATCTCTCCGGTAAAGGCAATTCAGTTTGAATAGCTGTGAAGAACATTTGCAATTTATCTTTCAAATTACAGTTCGATTCAATAGTGTCCGGTAAAAACATTTCAAAACTCTGTTGTCAATGATGATGGCTGTTTATATCCTTTTTATTAATGGGCAGCTTACTATTTAGGTTACCATAGAAATTTAATAGGTAAAAAGCATGCTTTATCAATTTAACCTTATTATCAGGCTAGTAAGGATCAGGTCTTTTGTCTTACATCTTTCAGTCCAGATAGCTATCGGGACGGTCTTATATCTTAGTTGGACACGACTAATTTCAATTATTCTGCAATTGTATCAGTTTGGATTTCATAATTCTGAATCCATAATTCTGAATTCAGAATTGAGAATGATACCTTTGCACTTTTAAATTTTGTTATGGAATACGCAGAAAATATTTTAGGCACAATCGGTAATACCCCGATGGTAAAAATCAATAAAATAATTGGTGATATACCCGCATTGGTACTTGCTAAATATGAAACGTTTAATCCTGGAAATTCGGTTAAGGACCGAATGGCACTTACGATGATCGAAGATGCCGAAGCGGATGGAAGATTGAAGCCGGGAGGAACCATTATTGAAGGTACTTCTGGAAATACTGGAATGGGCCTAGCACTTGCCGCAATAGTAAAAGGCTATAAAATGGTGTGTGTAATCAGTGACAAACAAAGCAAGGAAAAAGTGGATATCCTTAGGGCGGTGGGAAGCGAGGTAGTAGTTTGCCCCACCGATGTAGTACCTGATGATCCGCGAAGTTACTATTCTGTTTCTAGACGATTGGCCGAAGAAACCCCAAATAGCTGGTATGTTAATCAATATGACAACCCCAGTAATACCAAAGCGCATTATCAAAGTACCGGTCCAGAGATTTGGAAACAGACCGATGGGAAAGTTACCCACTTTGTAGTAGGTGTGGGTACGGGTGGCACAATCAGTGGCGTGGGGAGATATCTAAAAGAACAGAATCCTAATATTAAAGTTTGGGGTATCGATACCTACGGCAGTGTTTTCAAAAAATATCACGAAACAGGGATTTTTGACGAGAATGAGATTTATCCCTACATTACGGAAGGAATTGGTGAGGACATCCTTCCAAAAAACGTGGACTTCAGTGTAATCGACGGATTTACCAAAGTGACGGATAAAGACGCTGCAATCTACACTCAAAAGCTGGCCAAGATGGAAGGTTTTTTTCTTGGCAATTCTGCCGGGGCAGCCATTAAAGGACTTTTACAATTAAAGGAGCATTTTACAAAAGACGACGTGGTAGTTGTGCTTTTTCACGATCATGGTAGTCGCTATGTGGGGAAAATGTACAATGATGATTGGATGCGTGCCCAAGGTTTTATTGAAGAATAAATTTGGAAGTAGTTTTAAGATATTGATGGATTTTTAATATTATGCACATTTAAAAAACTTTTAAATTAGTTCTGCTGATTTTGGGTTCTAGGTTGAAAGCAACCAATAATCTTTGTAATTTTATAGAGATATGAAAAGTGAAGCACAAAAACTCTTTCGATTTTTAAGAACTAAGCCAGTCCCCGTAAATACTAATGAGATTTTGGCCTTGGAACGGACCAAATTGGCCAATGAACGAACCTTATTGTCCTATATTCGCTCTTCCCTTTATTTGCTGCTGGGTGGATTGGGATTGCTCCAGTTGGAAGGTTTGAGTAAAATCCATTGGTTGGGTTATGTAGCCTTGGTGATGTGCGTGATCTTTATGGGAATTGGTTCGGTGCGCTATACGGTTCTCTCCCGCCGTCTTAATAAATGGAATAGGATCTTGTTTGTAGATACGTACCCCGAAAAAAAGGCTGAAAAAGCCAGTGATATTCCCGAAAATCCCCTCAAAAAACCGATGGGCAAATAACGTATTTCCCATTTACATTGCCGTTGGACTCCCCTTAAATTATCTTTTTATCGATTTCAATAAAGTTATGGCGGCCCATACTTTTTTGATTAAAATTAGAAGTTATGAAAGAGGATTTTCTTCATTATATCTGGAAGTTCCAAAAACTGACTTGTTCAGAATTTCGAACTGCCGAAAACGAAAGGCTATTTGTAAGAAAACAGGGAAGCCATAATTTGAATGCAGGCCCGGATTTTTTTAATGCCCAAATTGAATTGGATGGGCAGCTTTGGGCAGGAAATATTGAAATCCACATTCGGTCCTCGGATTGGTATGCCCATAATCACGAAGCCGATCCTGCTTATGACAATGTAATCCTCCACGTGGTTTGGGAACACGATGGTAATGTTTATAGAAAGGATAATTCTGCTATTCCCACCTTAGTGCTCAATGGTTTGGTTCCTAAAAACACATTGACTCAGTATCAAAAGCTATTTTCCAGAGAAAAAAAATGGATTAATTGTGAACAGGATTTTGCCAAAATAGATCCTTTTGTAATCGAAAATTGGCTGGAACGTTTATATATCGAGCGCTTGGGCGAAAAGGAGGAAGTTTTGTTTTCCGAATTAAAAGAAACCCAAAACCACTGGGAATCTTTGCTGTTCAGGATGCTCTGTAAAAATTTTGGACTCAACATAAACGGCGAGTCTTTTTTCGGTATTGCAAGATCCATTGACTTTTCCGTAGTCAAAAAATGCAGCCAAAGTCAGTTCCAATTGGAGGCATTATTTTTAGGGCAGGCTGGAATGCTTGAAAAGGAACTTGAGGATGTATATTTTCAGAGATTAAAATACGAGTACGGATTTTTAAGACACAAATTTTCGCTCCAAAACGAAGGTATTATTCCTCCTTCTTTTTTCCGGTTGCGGCCGCCAAATTTCCCAACGATTCGGCTTTCGCAACTTGCAGCACTCTATAGCATTAATCATAAATTGTTTTCCAAGGTTACTATGGCCGAAAACCTTTTGGAGTTATACGGAGTTTTCGATGTAAGCGCCAGTGATTATTGGGATAGGCATTTCAACTTCGCAGTGGTTTCGAAAGAGCACAAAAAACGTATCTCCCAAAACTTTATGGATCTTTTGATAATCAATACTGTGCTGCCAATAAAATTTTCCTACGCCATGCACCAAGGGAAAGATGCATCGGATATGATCATACAAATGATTTCTGCTATTCCTTCAGAAAAGAATGCCGTTGTGGATAAATTCAACAGTTTAAGGGAAATTTCAAAAAATGCACTTCACAGCCAAGCCTTGATCCAATTAAAAAAGGAATATTGTGATAAAAGTCGCTGTATCCATTGCGCCGTGGGAAATTCTATTTTAAGTAAAAAGTAAAATTTATTTCTTAAAAAATCTCAACGTTTCGCTGGATTTATCTTGGTTTTCAAGTTTTAGGAAGTAAAAGCCTGATGGGAGCATGGCAACGTTCTCTTGTAACAATTGATATTTTGATAAAGTTATTACAGTCCTTCCCGCGTAATCAAATAAAGTGTAGCTCTGTATTTTATTAAATGAAGAAAGGTTAAAGTCGGAAACCACCGGGTTTGGAAAAATGTACGTTGTGCTTTTTTGGAATGAATCCTTGGAAAGGGTACAGTTTGCTCCTGTGTAAATGGTAACATCCTCAGGGTTGAAACCGCTTTCTGCCAACGCTCCTTCCTCTCCCGGATCCATACATATGGATTGTAGGCTGGGTAAATTGGAAAAGTCAAATCCAAAATCCAACCCATCTGGGTCGGAATGGGAAATGACTCCATTTTGAACATTTATGGAAATTAAATCCGGATTGTTTTCGCAATGAAGATAAGCCACACCTGTTAAACTGCAATCTATTTCCTCCAGTTGGTTTCCTCCCAACTCAAGTATATACAAATTGGGCATGTTGGAGACATCAATGGCATCTATATTATTATTTGAGGCATGTAAAAACTCTAAATTGTTTAGATGATTTACGTCTATATGATTTAAGTTATTATTGGAAATTATTATATAACCCAATTCAGTTAAAGGCAAAAGATCTAAGGTCTGAATTTGATTGTTTTCGGCCCAAATGGTTTCTAAAGTTGAAATGGCACTCACATCCAATGCCGTCAATTGATTGTTTGAGCACCAAATCCACTTCAAATTTTGCAGCGTGCTTAAGTTCAGGAATTGAAGTTTATTTTCATTAACCCACAGTTTTTCAAGGTTAATCAGCCCATTTACATTTAATGAAGTTAATTCGTTAAAATAGCATTTTAAAAACTGAAGAGAAGTCAGTGGCGTAACATCCAAAGTGGTTAAGAGATTCCCAGAGCAATTTAGTTCAATCAAATTGCCAAAATATTCAATACCCTGAAGATTGGTAATTCTGTGAGGATCATTGCTCAATGAACTTACGTTTAGCTGCGAAACCGCTAGCGCCTCACTTATTTGTATTTCCCCGTCGTTATTGGTATCTACGCCGGCAGCAATTAATTTTAATTTAAAATTGGGATCCGGGATGGAAATTGTTTGGGCAAACAGAGTTATGGAAAAAATACAAAGGAATGGAATGAGTAAATTTGTTTTCATGCTAAGATATTTAAGTGTTTTAAATCAATAGTGCCCCGTAAAAACATTACAAAGTTAGGTTGAGTCAATGGCGATGGCTGTTTAGAATCTTTTTACTAAGTGACAGCTTGATATTTGGTTGACCATCGAAATTTAATAATTAAAAAGCATGCTTAAATAATTTACTTAATCAGGCTTATAAGGGTCGAGTCTTATCTCTTTCAGTCCCGATAGCTATCGGGACGGTCTTATATCTGAGTCGGTCATAACTAATTTTAAATATACAACATTTAGAAACATTTTTGTTTTGGACATTCATCATTAAAAGAGGTAAATTGCAACTGTTATGAAGGCAATATATTCCCTGCGATATTTTTTTGAAAAGCGCGGTTTTTATGTTTCCTCCCGTTTGGCCGACAAATTGGGGATGAGGGCAAAGAACGTACGTCTGTTTTTCATATATGTTTCATTTGCCACCTTAGGCGCAGGCTTTGCAATGTATCTTAGTCTGGCTTTTATCCTTAAGCTCAAGGATTTGATCAATACCAAACGAACCTCCGTTTTTGATCTGTAATTAATTTTTTTCCAAAGCATTCAAAATCCGCTTGGCGATAGGGCTAGGGCCATTATACTTGTATAGTGGTTAATCCAATCCCAATGCTTAAAATAGCCTTAATAGATTTGTGCTCGATTTTTTGAAATTGTGATTTTTTTTCGTCAACTTGCTTCGTTTTATTCTAAAACCTCTCAATTTAATATTCTTTATGAAGAAATATCTTCCTTCACTTTTCGCATTGCTAATTCCATTTTTAACTTTTGCCCAAGAATCCTCTGCATCGGAAAAAATCGATTTGGTTTTCCGAAAATATACAGGTTGGTTTGTGGAAGGAATATTCTATGAAATCCCCTTTTCGGAATCTTTTCAGGTGCCTTGGGTACTAATTGTGTTGATAGGCGGAGCACTATACTTCACTATTTATTTTAAGTTGATCAACATCACCGGTTTTATGACTTCTATTCGCGTGGTTCGCGGTAAATATGAAGACATCGAAAAGCACGGGGCCGATACTCTTTATGGTGATGTAACGCCAAATGAACAGGAAAATCTAATAGAAACAATCCGGGACGATAGCGCCGATGGGGAAGTATCCCATTTTCAGGCATTGACCGCTGCACTTTCTGCCACCGTTGGTCTCGGAAATATTGCTGGTGTTGCGGTTGCCCTTTCCATTGGTGGTCCAGGGGCCACTTTTTGGATGATAGTTGCCGGTTTATTGGGAATGGCATCAAAGTTTGCCGAATGTACCCTAGGGGTTAAGTATCGGGACATTGGTCCAGATGGCACTGTATATGGAGGTCCCATGTATTATCTTAAAAAGGGCTTGGGGCAAAAAGGAATGGGCGGGTTTGGAAAAGTTTTAGCCGTTCTTTTTGCAATTTTCGCCATTGGTGGATCTTTTGGTGGCGGAAATATGTTTCAGGCTAATCAAGCCGCTGCCCAGTTCGTGCAGTTGTTCGAGCTTCAGGGCACAAGCGGTTCCATGTGGTTTGGTGCAGTAATCGCAATTATTGTGGCTGTGGTAATAATTGGCGGGATTAAGCGTATTGCCAAAGTTACCGAGAAGGTGGTCCCATTTATGGCTGGAATCTATGTATTGGGCGCCTTGATAATTTTGGCAGTAAACTTTAAACATATAGGAGATGCTTTTTCCCTGATATTCGAAGGTGCTTTTTCGGGTCTCGGAATCGCGGGTGGTCTTGTAGGCGTAATGATCCAAGGGATTCGTCGTGGCGCATTTTCCAATGAAGCGGGAGTAGGGTCTGCTGCTATCGCACACTCGGCCGTTAGAACAAAATACCCGGCTTCCGAAGGTATAGTTGCCCTATTGGAACCGTTTATCGATACCGTAATAATCTGTACCATGACTGCTTTGGTCATTGTTATAACCAATTTTGACAATAATATAATCGAGTATGGAGTCCCGGTCAATGAGGGAGTAGAAATTACCGCAGTTGCATTTGACAGTGTGATTCCGCATTTCTCCATTGTCCTTACCATAGCCGTAATTTTGTTTGCTGTGTCCACTATGATTTCTTGGTCCTATTATGGACTGCAAGGATGGATTTTTTTATTTGGAAGAGGCAAAACAATAGAACTGGTTTATAAAACTCTATTTTGTATCTTTATTTGGATAGGTTCGGTGATAAGTTTAGGCTCAGTGATTGATTTTTCGGATGCCATGATATTTGCAATGGTGGTTCCTAATATAATTGGGGTATTGATCTTGACGCCAGTAATCCGCAAGGAACTAAAGAGATATATGAACGCCATCCGAACCAAACACGATGCTATCGATGATGGCTTGGAAGATATGACCAAGCATATGTAATACCTTTCACTATGGAATTAAAATCCCACTTCATCTTCAACAGACAGCAGCGAAGTGGGATTTTTCTTTTGCTGTTCCTGCTCATTTCTTTGCTGTGCTTTTATTGGTTTGTTGATTTTAAAGAAGAGGATAGTTTTGATATTTCTTCGCCAGAAATTGTTTCCTTCCAAAAAGAATTGGATTCTCTCCGCCTTTTAGGGGTTGAGAAAAAAAAGCCAAAATTATATCCTTTTAACCCAAATTATATTACTGATTTTAAAGGATACAGTTTGGGTATGACCAATGAAGAAATTGATCGGCTGTTGAAATATAGGGGAGAAGGGAAATGGGTGAATTCGGTGTCCGATTTTAAAAACGTAACACAAGTGTCCGATTCTCTTTTAGATGAAATAAGTCCTTATTTCAAATTCCCTGACTGGGTCACAAATCCAAAAATACCGTCTTTTCCTAACAGAGAAGTCAGGAAAAGCGGATTTGAAGAAGTGTCCTACCATCAAAAGATCGATCTCAATAAAGCTACAGAGGATGAACTGCAAAAAGTGAATGGTATTGGTCCCGCGCTTAGCCAACGCATTATTGCCTACCGGGACAAACTGAATGGATTTTCAAATGATCTCCAGCTTTACGAAGTCTATGGCCTGGACGACGCCGTTGTAAAACGAATCCTTAATCTTTTTACCGTAAAAGAACCCAAAAGCATCGTCAAGATGAATATCAATAAAGCCTCGGCCTCCGATATTGCCACCGTTCCGGGAATTTCATTTGATCTGGCCAAGAAAATCTGGGAATTTCGAAAGTTGCGGGATAAAATATCAAGCTTTGAAGAACTGTCCCAAATTGAAGGTTTAACAGAAAGAAAATTACAGCTAATTCAATTATATTTGTCGATTGAGTAAGTTTTATAAGAGGCCGAAAAGCCAATAAATAATAGCATTAAGAGCAGCATGGATAAAATGTATTTTACCGAAGAACACGAATTTTTTAGAAAGAGCTTTCAGGATTTTCTGCAAAAGGAAGTTGTTCCACATATAGAGAAATGGGAGAAAACCGGACATATTGAACGGTTTATTTGGGAAAAATTTGGGGAGATGGGCTACTTTGGAATCTATCAGTCGGAAGAATATGGTGGTCTGGATTTAGATCTATTCTACACGGTTATCTTTTTGGAGGAATTACAAAAAATCAATTCCGGAGGCTTCGCTGCTGCTATGTGGGCCCATGCCTATCTGGCTATGACCCATCTTAAAAAGGAAGCCAGCCACGAACAAAAAGAAAAATATCTAGTTCCAAGTATTACCGGTGAAAAGATAGGCTGTCTCTGTATCACCGAACCTTTTGGAGGTAGTGATGTTGCAGGTATGCGCACCACGGCGGTAAAAAAAGGAGATAAATATGTTTTGAACGGTTCCAAAACCTTCATAACCAACGGAATTTATAGCGATTATTTGATAGTTGCCGCAAAAACGAAACCCGAGTTGGGAAATAAAGGGATAAGCATTTTCGTAATGGACCGCGATACTCCAGGTATTTCGGCAACCAAATTGGACAAATTGGGATGGCGAGCCAGTGACACCGGCGAAATAGCATTCGACAATGTCGAAATTCCACTGGAGAACTTAATGGGAGAAGAAAATCTAGGTTTTCCCTATATCATGCAACACTTTGCGTTGGAACGATTGATTATGGGTGTCAATGCGCATGCACGAAGTGAATATGCGCTCGAATATACTATCCAATACATGAAGGATCGATTTGCCTTTGGTAAGAGTATTTCAAAATTTCAAGCGTTGCGTCATAGAGTAGCGCAGTTGGCAAGCGAGGTGGAAGTTTGCAAAACATTCAATTATGTTACGGCAAAACGTCTTAATGATGGTGAATATGTGGTTAAGGAAGCAACCATGAGCAAACTCATTTCCACGAAAGTCTCGGATGAGGTTATGACGGAATGTCTACAATTTTTGGGCGGTTATGGATATATGGAGGATTATCCCTTGGCTCGAATGCTTCGCGATAGTCGATTAGGACCTATTGGTGGAGGAACTTCCGAAATTCTAAGGGAGATTATTTCCAAAATGGTCATTGAAGGTGTGGAATATAAACCCGCGACCTAAACGGCTATAAATTTCCTTTTCAACAATAAATCTTTCTGTCCTGCGGTTATTTAACAAGGTGGGATAGGTGTCTTTTTAAAATTTTGTAAACAGATGAAATACGCAAACGTAAAACAGTTTTGTTTCCTAGTGGTACTCTTTTTTACCGTCTCCTCATTTGCCCAGACGCAAATAAAAGGGAAGGTTTCGGATTTCATGAATTTTGCTCCCATTGAAAGCGCCAGTGTTTACATCAAAAATACTACCGTGGGGACCATTACCAACGTAGAAGGGAAATTTGCTATTATGGTGCCAGGGAAAAATATTTCGGATACTTTGGTTATTTCGTCCATTGGATACAAGAGTTATGAAAAATTGATTTCAGACTATGAAAACGGATCCGATATTTTCTTGGAAGAAGATATGGCATCTTTGGATGAAGTGGTTTTAGTTGCCGATACACGCCCCAAAACCGGAAACGATATTATGATAAGAGCAATTGAACGCCTGCCTGAAAATCTTCCCTCCCAGGCATATCTGCAAAAAGGTTTTCTTCGGCACAAAGAACGTAACAAAAAGGAGTATAAATGGTTAATAGAAGCGGCCATCACCGTTTTTGATTCGGATTATGGTGCTGCGTCCAAGGACATTCTAAAGATAAACGTGGATGAGACCCGCAAGAGCTATGATCTAAGGGATATTGATAGTTTATTTACGTATTCGGCCTACTTGAAGTCAAGAGGCATCACACCTAAATCGGGAACCGTGAGCCGGAATTCCGTAAAAACACAATCCCTTATAGACGCCATTAAATGGAATGACAGTAGAGTGAACGGTCTGGACCATTTATTCAAAGGGAAATTGAATTTAGTTAGAAATGCGGGAGCAAAAGGGGCTTTGTTTGGAAAGGATATGCTGGAGAAACATCAGTTTAAGTTGGATACTGTTTTAGTGGATAACGGTAGAAAAATCTATAAAATAGCCATTTCCAAAGGACCGGAATTTGTTGGCCTAAACACCCTGAACATCTATAACGAAGGCTTTGAGCCCAGTGGTTTCGTTTATGTCTATTATGACAATTATGCCATAAAAAAAGTGGAATACCAATTGGTTGCCGCCTCCGACGTTCAAAAAAAACGAAGCAAAAGCTTATTTGACACCCAAATCATCCATAAACTGGTTGAGACCTATCGGGAATATGATGGTAAAATGTATCCGAGTTATTTTTATTATGAAACCCCCAAATTGGTAAATACCGGGGACAGATCTTCCGAAAGGGTTAAAACCGAGTCTGCACCTGGATTTGATAAGGGTGAGCAGTATTATTATTCCATCCAGGAAATTCTTTTCTCAGATATTATCCAAGATCCCGAATTGGTAAACCAGGAAGTAAGGGAGAATGAATGGACCGGGGATATTTTTTCGCCCAAAGCCTATAATCCCGAATTTTGGAAAAACTATAATGTTCTTCTGGAAAGTCAAGAGGAAGAAAAACTTATTCAGGACTTGAGCAAAAGGGCAACCTTGTATAAAGAATAAACAGGAGTTAAACTTCTATTTTCTTTAGTTCCTGGTAGTTTTTATTCAGCCTTTTTAAAAGTCGGCCGTAAACCAATTTGTAAAAAAAGAAAATCAGCGTTATTACCACCGCACCAAGGATTAGTTGCACCAGAAAGAAGGTGGTGAAAAACTGGTTTTGGTCCATTGTCGGCAATACGCCGTAATCTTCGACCATTAAACGGAACACCAGATCCTGATTGTTGTAGTAAAAAATGTTTACACCAAGAAGCATTACTCCAGTGCTAACTAAATTGTATATAATAAAATAGTTAACCGTTCTACGGGTTCGGATTATATTTTCCATAAGTCCCTTCACCGTATCTGTGGTGGAAATTTTGCGATAGTTTCTGTAAAACAGAAGGATGAAGCAGATAAAAACCAAATAGAACAGAACATTGGCAATTATCATTATGTCGCTAAGTCCCACTTCGTTGGTAAATCTTTGACTGGATTCTGGCACCAAAAATGCCAACCCGGTCCAAAGAAGCATTTCGCCGATGCTTATAAAAAAGATCCATTTTACAATGGAAGAGGATTTTTTTAAAAGCATCTTATATATTTCGTCATAGGTCAAGCGGGGCAATTTCTGTTCCTGGCTCCTCCATCTACTCTTCAATAATTCCAGTTCATCCATTCTATTTACGGATTTAAAATCTTACGTATCTTATCTTTTATTCTGTTCATTTTTACCCGGGCATTTACTTCCGAAATACCCAAGGTTTCAGCAATTTCCTTGTAATTTTTATCCTCCAAGTAAAGAAAGACCAAAGCTTTGTCAATATCGTTCAATTCCTTTACGGCATTGTACATTAGTGCAAGTTGCTTTTCCTCGGCAGGATCGTATTCATCTGCTGCAATTTTAAAACTCACTCCTTCAAAATCCTGTGTGGCAACGCTTCTTTTGGATTTGCGATACAAGGTGATGGCGGTATTAAGCGCAACGCGGTACATCCAAGTGCTGATCTTGGATTCACCTCTGAATTTTGGATATGCCTTCCACAGTTGGATTGTTATTTCCTGGAACAGATCATTGTGCGCATCCTGATCATTTGTGTACAAACGACATATTTTATGGACAATGTTTTGATTCTCCTCTAGTTCCCTAACAAAATTATGTTCCAGTTCAGTCTTCAAGAGTTATTTTATGGTTAGCAAGAGTTAGTATCACACCGCAAGGATTTGTTACAAAAGTGATGAAAATCACTTCTTCTATTTTAACTTAAAGTATTTTTGTATCACATTTCAAAAATATGAATATACCCGAAACCAAATTGCCAAGAGTAGTGGTCATTGGAGGTGGATTTGCAGGAATGTCCTTTATAAAAAAACTTAGGGGAGCCAAGGTGCAGATCGTTCTTTTTGACCGTCATAATTACCATACATTCCAGCCTTTACTTTATCAGGTTTCTACTGGAGGTCTAGAGCCGGATTCCATCGCATATCCTTTGCGGAAGATTTTTAGAAAACAGAACGATTTTCATTTTAGGATGGCCGAAGTGGAATCGATCAATACTGATGAAAATATAATTATAAGTTCGGTAGGAAGTCTTTCCTATGATTATCTGGTAATTGCAACTGGTACCAGAACCAACTATTTTGGGAATGATAACATTGCCAAATATAGTATGCCGATGAAAACCGTTCCCCAAGCATTGAATATTAGAAGTTTGATACTTCAAAATATAGAAGATGCGGATAGGTCCAAAGTACCCTCGGACCGCGCCCGATTTTTGAATTTTGTCATTGCCGGAGCAGGACCAACAGGAGTAGAGCTGGCAGGTGCTCTCGCAGAATTCAAAAAAGGAATTTTAGGAAGCGATTATCCCGAACTCGATGGTAGCCAAATGGAAGTGCATCTTATTGAGGGCCAAGATAGGGTATTGCCGCCTATGAGTAAAACAGCTTCCAAAAAAGCACAGCATTTTCTGGAAAAACTGGGAGTGCAAATTCATTTGAGTACGCTTATCAGTGATTATGACGGTAACACCGTGACGACCAAAGATGGAAAAACTTTTAAGACTGCCACTTTTATTTGGGCAGCAGGGGTTACTGGGGCACCGATTAAAGGAATTAATGCCAGTGCCCTCGTGGAAAGAGCGAATAGATACAAAGTGGATCGCTATAATCGCATCCAAGGATTTGACAATATTTTTGCTTTAGGTGACATTGCTTTAATGGAAACAGAAGATTTCCCAAAAGGACATCCCCAAGTGGCACAACCTGCAATTCAGCAGGGAGATCGTTTGGGAAAAAATTTCAAGAAAATGCTGCTCGGCGAAAAAATGGAACCCTTTGAATATTTTGACAAGGGAACCATGGCCACGGTGGGCCGAAATAAAGCAGTAGTAGATTTAAGAAAGATGCATTTTGGTGGAGCTATCGCTTGGTTTTTATGGATGTTTGTTCACCTTTGGTTTTTGGTGGGTTTCCGAAATAGGGTAGTTACTTTTTTTAATTGGACCTATAATTACATCAATTTTGATAAGGCAGCGCGTTTAATTATCAGGCCTTTTAAAAGAACTTAAATTGCTGTGAAAAGGGCTTGCCCTAATAGGTTTCCATAAATACAATTGGGCCACCAAAAGTTACAATTCGGTTTTCTTTTTTCGGAAATTAGATGTCGATGGTCAACCTTTGAACCATAAATCAAAATTTGGAAATATGAAAATTCTGGCCATCACTTTCTTTTTGGGACTTTTCCCTTTTATGGTTTTTTCGCAAACCCTAGTTTCAGGTACCATCACCGATTCCAAAGGCGTACCGCTTATGGGTGCCAATGTTTATATCGACGGCACTTACGATGGAGCCAGTTCCGATGAAGCTGGGCGATTTGAATTCGACACTTCCGAAAAAGGGCAGCAGACCCTTACTGTTTCCTTTGTTTCTTTCGAATCTTTCACATTGACAAAGGATGTTTCCCAGATGCATAATCTAAAGATTGTACTTAGGGAAGATGTGAACTCATTGGAAACGGTTACGCTCTCGGCGGGAAGTTTTTCTGCGGGTGATAATAGTAAAATCTCTGTATTAAAACCCTTGGATATTGTTACTACAGCAAGTGCGGTTGGTGATTTTGTGGGCGCTTTGCAAACTTTACCTGGCACTACTACCGTAGCCGAAGATGGGCGTTTATTTGTAAGGGGCGGCGAAGCCTCAGAAACCCAAATTTTTATAGATGGCATCCGGGTTTTTACTCCCTATTCACCTACTCCTAATAATGTTCCAACCCGCGGTCGCTATAGTCCCTTTTTATTTGATGGAATAACATTTTCTACCGGAGGCTATTCCGCCGAGTATGGGCAGGCATTATCATCGGTTTTGTTATTAAATACAATTGATGAACCTGCCAATGATAAAACGGATATTGCCATTATGAGCGTTGGCGGAGGCTTAGGCCATACCAAGAAATGGAGGGAAAGTTCCTTAAGCCTTAACGCCTCCTATATTAATTTGGCACCCTATATTGCCATTTTTCCGGATAGAAATACCAGGCAAAAACCCTTTCAAGCCTTTTCGGGAGAAGCAGTTTACCGTCAGAATATTAGTGACGGATTGTTAAAGGTATATGGAGCATTCGAAAATACCAGTTTTGAGGTAACCCAGGAAGATATTAATTATCCCGAAGGTTTTCATTTTAAACTCAAAAACCAAAACCTCTATGTTAATAGCAGTTATTTTAAAGCGCTTGATAATGGCTGGAGTATTTTTGCCGGGGGAAGCTATACCTATGGCGATACAAAAATAGGGTTGGACCGCGCGGATGTAAAAGATAAGGACAACTCGGCACATCTTAAGTTGAATTTCCATAAGCGATTTAGCAATAGGATCAAACTTAATTTTGGAGCTGAACAATTTTTAACCGCTTTTGATGAAAATTATGCGGAGTCATCTCTAAATGCCACGCTAGGATTTCAAGATAACATAAGTGCAGCTTTTGCAGAGTCGGATTTTATTTTCTCACGGCATCTCGCGCTCAAAGTAGGTGTACGAGGTGGTTATAGCCAATTGTTCCAGCAATTTACCTTTTCTCCACGATTGTCATTTGCCTATAAAACGGGCAAGAATAGTCAGATATCTCTGGCATATGGTGATTTTTACCAACAGCCGGAAAATGAAGTCCTTAAGTTTAATCAGAATCTTGAAGCACAGCATTCAAAGCATTATATACTTAATTATCAATACGCAGCAAAAAACAGAATTTTTCGGGCCGAATTATATCGAAAAAGCTATGATAAATTGGTGAAATACAAAGATTCTATTGCAAGGTTGTCGACGGAATTCTCGAATGATGGGAAGGGATATGCCCAGGGATTGGATTTGTTTTGGCGCGACAATGAGAGCCTAAGAAATATGGATTATTGGGTAAGTTATTCATATTTGGATACCAAAAGAGATTATAAAAACTATCCCGAAGAAGCAATACCGCCATTTGTGAATACCCATAATATTTCCGTAGTGGGAAAGTATTGGATTGAGGATTTACGAAGTCAGGTTGGATTTAGCTATCAATTTGCATCCGGTCGTCATTATACTGATAAGAACGCTGCGGGTTTTCTTCAGGAAACCGCAAAAAGTTATAACAGTTTGAGTCTCAACTGGGCCTATTTAATCTCACAACAAAAAATTCTCTATGCCTCGATCAATAATGTGTTCGCCTTTAAAAATGTCAATGGATATCAATATGCCAATTCGCCGGATGCCAATGGGGTTTTTGCCAGTAGGGAATTGACCCCTGCTGCAGACCAATTTTTTATGGTAGGATTTTTTTGGACAATCAGCACCAACAATAAGGACAACCAGTTGAAGAATTTATAGGTGTTAAAGATGGAAGTTAAGACAATTTTTTACTTTTCCCTTTAGACCGGCATACAGTTCATACCTTATTCTTGACAATTGGGTTGGATAGATTTTTCCGCTCTTTAACAATTATCGAAATTTGAATAAAGAAAATTAATATTAACCAATAACAAAAAAAGATGCAAAACGTATTCACTTATTTAGCGCTATTTTTTACCATTTTGGTAATGCAAGGGCAAACAGAGCCTGCAACAAAATCCACCGAGCAAATTCCCACCAAATATGAAAAAGGTATGAGGGAAGCTTTTGATCTATGGAAAGGAGATCAACCTTGGGAAGCAGCAAATTTATTTGAACGAATAGCAAAGGCAGAACCGGACAATTGGATACCGTCTTACTATGTTGCCCAGATAAATATTCTTTACAGTTTCAATGAAAAGGATAAAAACAAGTTGGCTGCCCAGTTGGGAAAAGCCCAGGAATATATAAACAATGCTATGGCACTTTCGCCGAACAATCCCGATTTAATGGTGCTCCAGGCCCTACTCTACACCGTGTGGATAGTTTTTGACGGGCAGCAATATGGGATGACCTATGCGCCAAAAGTCACAAGTCTTTACGAAAAGGCGCTGGCGATTGACCCCAATAATCCCCGAGTGATCCTAGCCCGGGCCGAATGGAATTTAGGAAGCGCCAAATATTTTGGAGGACCTATTGAACCTTACTGCAAGGAAGTGCATCGCGCCATTGAGTTGGCACAGGATTATAAAACAAAAGGCGAATTTTACCCTTCTTTTAGTATGGAGCATGCCAAACAAGTTATAACCGAAAACTGTCAATAGTCAGTATCGCAGGGATTTCGTGAATGACTGCTAAATCGAAAAAATAAAAATGGATTTCATTAGACATATAATAAAAGCCTTTTTTGTTGGAATATTGGTTTTCATCATATTGGTTATAATCCAATATGTCAATGGATATCCATTTTCCGACCTTCGGCAGATTTTGGTTTGGTTCGTCTTTAACCAAATTTATGCGGTTATTCTATATTTGGTCAACGCATATTACTTTAGGTTTTTATTGAATTGGTTTCCCAATCAAGTTTTCAAGGTCAGGAATCTATTAAAGGGAGCATTAGGAGGCGTTTTTCTAACGCTTTTAGCTCTCTTTCTTATTCGTATTGTTACAGAAACCTTTTTCTATAAAATAAGTATCCGGGATTTTTTTGAACGCGAACAAATCTCCAACTATTACGTGGGTTTTATTATATCAGTGGTGGTAACCGCTATATTTTATACCGTATATTATTATCGGAATAAACAGGACAAAAAAGTAACGGAGCAAAAAATAATTGCAGGTACGGCTTCAGCAAAGTTTGACGCGCTTAAAAATCAACTTGATCCACATTTTCTTTTTAATAGTCTCAATGTGCTTACTTGTTTAATCGAGGAAAATCCGGAGTCCGCCACAAAGTTTACGACCTCACTTTCTAAAATTTATAGATATGTGCTCGAGAAGAAAAATCTGGAACTGGTAACGGTGGAGGAGGAAATCAAATTTGCGGAGCTCTATATGTCTCTTCTTAGTGTAAGGTTTGAAGATAGTATCGTTTTTAAGTTTCCAGAAAAACTGAGTAATCCGGAAGCAAAAGTCGTTCCCTTGTCACTACAGTTACTATTGGAAAATGCGGTTAAACACAATCAGGTAACGCCTTCAAAAAAACTTTATATTACTATTGCCGAGAAAGAGAATGCCTTAGTGGTTACCAACAATCTTCAGCCAAAACAGGCACTTAAGGAAAGTACAGGCTTAGGTTTAAAAAATATAAAGCAGCGCTATGAAATTTTGACGGATCAATCTGTGGATATTTCGGAAAACCGAAGGGAATTCAGTGTTTCCATTCCAATCCTTGGTGAAAATGTCCGGGTGATGGGCACGCAGGAAAATTACATTTCAGAAAAAAAATATAGACTGGCAAAAAAACGTGTGGATGAAATAAAGGTATTTTACTTGCACTTTTCTATATACCTATTGTTTATCCCGTTGTTTATTTATTTCAATTTTCTGTCACGTGCAGGATTTCCTTGGGCCGTGTTTCCTATTTTAGGCTGGGGTTTTGGCGTTGGTACTCATGCAATTGAAACCTTTAGGTTTAACCCTTTCTTTGGAAAAAAATGGGAGGAACGGAAGATCCGGGAATTAATGGAGAATGAGGATCAATAGCCATTCATCCTTCGAATTCGACAATTCAGTTTCTATTATTTCCATGGGTATAATTCTAAAGTTAGATTTGTTTATTAATAAAATGAATGTTATGGACACAATGGAAAACGAGAACAAATACTTCCGGGCAAAACGAAAAGTGGCGAAAATTAAAAAGTTTTACACCAGTTTAATTTCTTACGTTATTTTTATTTCGTTCCTGGCAGCACTAAATTATTATGTAAACGGTCTTCGCCATCCTTGGTTTTTATGGGCCGCCTTTGGTTGGGGAATAGGATTGTTTTTTCAGGGAATGAAGGCCTTTGATGGATATTCGCTTTTCGGAAAGGAATGGGAGGAGCGAAAATTGAAGAAATTTATGGAGGAAGAGGAGCGCAACCATCGTCAATTTTAAATATTAATATGGAAACCAAGAAAAGCCTAGCGTATTTAAAGGCAAAGAAAAAGGTGGAAGTGCTAAAACACTTTTATGCACATCTCGCTGTTTTTATAGTCCTTAATTCTTTGATAAAACTAGTTTCCGCCAATGTTTTTGGTGGTGAAAAAGTGGATTTCACCCGGTGGTCCGTTTATTTTACCCTCTTCTTTTGGGGCATTGGATTAGTTTCCCACGCTTTGTATGTTTGCTTTGAGCTCTATGCAAGAAACTCTTTTTTGAAGAAATGGGAACAGAAAAAAATAAAGGAATTTCTGGAAGAAGAAAAATTCTAACTTTAAACTTTGAGAAGATTCATATATACGGGGAAATCAAATAAAGATAGAAAATGGATGCAGTAATAATTGAGGATGAAAAACCATCGGCGCGACTTTTAAAGCGAATGCTCGAAAAGCAGGATGTCGTGGTGCGTGATATGCTGCACAGTGTTGAGGATGCCGTGGAATGGTTTCGGGAAAATGCGCATCCCGATTTGATTTTTCTGGATATTCAGCTAAGTGACGGTCTTTCTTTTGAGATTTTTGATGAGATAACCATAACAAGCGCCATCATATTTACTACAGCCTTTGATGAATATGCATTGCAAGCATTTAAATTGAACAGCATTGATTACTTGCTCAAACCGATTGATAACGAAGAGCTAAAGCGGGCGATCAAGAAATATAATTCTTTCAAACCTGTATCACACGATTTGCAGGCCAATTTTGAGGATATTAAGCGATTATTGGTTAATCCTGTGGAGCGGGAATACAAAAAACGCTTTACTACCAAAATAGGACAGCACATTAAGATGATCTCTGTGGATGACATTGAATGTTTTTATTCTGAAAATAAGGGTACCTATGCGCATACAATTGATGGACGGGACTATCTTTTGGAAACAACTTTGGAGCAACTGGACAACGAACTCTCGCCGCAACATTTTTTTCGGATTAGCCGAAAGTTTTTTATTAACATTAATGCGATAAAGGATATAATTTCCTTTACCAATTCCCGGTTGGAATTGCGCTTGAATAGCTATCGTGGGCAACCGGTAATAGTTGCCAGGGAAAGAGTTAAGGACTTTAAGCTTTGGCTGGAGTAGTTTATCAAAACTTATAGCCGATTTTCCCGAAACTAGCGTTTTCTCGAAATATCCAATCCGATAATTATATAAATGTAGCCTAATTTCTTAATTTATACAGTTATTTCATTTTATTTGGATTATGAATAATTCGTAAAAAATTAAGAATATTTCTATTTTTTAAGGGGAAGAAGATTTTAATATACCCAGGGATTTAGATATTTTAAAGATATTTTGTTTCATATGGTATTTAACATAAAGTTTTTAGAAGGGTCTTGATAACTATTTTAATCGAGAAGAATGGAGTAGGGTTTGAAAATTGCAAAAACGTATTTTTTATAACTTCAATTGATAATTAAATCATTTGTGGCTATGAAAAAATATATACTTTTAACAATTTTGGTTTTCTTCTTTCAGGGCCTTGTATTTGGACAAGTTGGTATTAATACCTCCACACCTTCGGCTCTACTGGATGTTCGTACAACTAATCCAGATAACCCTACAAATAAAGATGGGATAATTGTTCCAAGAGTCAATAAATTACCAACAAGTAATCCTGGTATCGACCAAGATGGAATGGTTGTTTTCCTTCAAGTGGATGGAGAAGATAATTATAATAGCCCCAAATCCAGAAATCTTTATTTTTGGGACAATATAAGAAGAAGATGGGTTACGTTTGGATCTCAGAGGTTAAATGACCTTTACGATGGAAAATCTGATACTGGAGGCCCCGGGGGCGGGCTAATTGGAGCTTCTATGTTTTTGGGAACCAAGGCTGGCGAGAAACATAATATTGATACTATAAGCTATAATGTGGGGATAGGGTATCTTGCTTTAAGAAAAAATGAGGTGGGGAAATATAATGTTGCATTTGGAGCCGAAGCCCTTACGGCCAGTTATGGCGGTGAAGGGAACACAGCCATTGGATATCGCGCTCTATTCAATAGTAAAACCGGAATCTATAATACCGCAAATGGAGCTTATGCTTTAAATTTCAATAATTCTGGATCAAGAAATGTGGCTAATGGCTCTTTTGCCTCCTTCTCGAATAGTAGTGGCTCAGAAAACATCGCTATTGGTTACCAAGCATTATATTTAAATACGGCAGGATCAAGAAATCTCGCCAATGGAGCTTATGCGCTTTATTTTAATAAAGGTTCAGATAATGTTGCCTTAGGGCACCAAGCCCTAAAAAACAATATTACCGGAGTTAAAAACGCCGCATTAGGGGTTGATGCCCTAAATGCCAATTCCACCGGTAGTGATAACTTAGCTTTAGGCTATGCAGCATTAATGTCAAATGTTAGTGGCACAAGAAATATTGCAAACGGAACAAATGCTCTTTATAACAACCTGAGTGGAAATGATAATATTGCTTCTGGCTATGAATCGCTCAAAACCAATGAAACAGGAGCAAGAAATATAGCCTTTGGATATAATGCGCTTTACACCAATTCTATCGGAAATGATAATATTGCTATTGGGAAAAATGCTCTTTATTCTAATGTAGATGGTACCGACAATATTGCAAACGGTTTTGAGTCTCTTAAAGCAAATACCAGTGGGGTTAGAAATATAGCTTTTGGAAAAAGCTCTTTATCATCCAATACTTCCGGTACTGATAACATAGCAAATGGTTTTGAGTCCCTAAAGGTAAATACTATAGGGATCCATAATATTGCTAATGGCTACAGAGCTTTATATAAAGTAACCGAAGGAGGATATAATATCGCCTTAGGATTTCAAGCGGGATATACCGTAACCGGCTCAAATAATATTGCCATTGGAAATTCGAGTCTAGGATCAACAACAAGCGGGGAAAATAATATTGCCATTGGTAATGCCAGTAAAGGGGGTACTACAGGTGCAAACAATATTGCCTTAGGAAATACTAGTCAGGCAGGAAATGGGAATACTGCAGCGAATAATATCGCCATTGGGAATTCCAGTAAAGGGGGCACCACCGGTGCCAACAATATTGCTATGGGGGTCAATACTATTGCAGGTACAACGGGTTCAGATAATATTGCCTTTGGAAATACTAGTCAGGCAGGTAATGGAAGTAATGCGGCAAATAATATCGCCATTGGGAATTCCAGCAAAGGCGGGACTACTGGGGCAAACAATATAGCATTGGGTTTAAATACGGTAGCGGGGACCACTGGTTCAGATAACATCGCCATTGGTAGTACTAGCGGAGCAGGCACAGGGAATAATGCGAAAAATAATATTGCCTTTGGAAATAATAGCCAAGGAGGCACAACGGGTTCCAACAATTTAGCCATGGGTTATACCGCAGTTGCTGGAACAACAGGTGCCAATAATATTGCCATTGGTATAAATACAAAAGCTGGAACAACAGGAGTCAATAATATTGCCATTGGCAATGCAAGTTTGGCGGGCAGTGCAGATGGTGGCGGCAATAATGTAGCTATCGGAGTAAACAGTAATGCCGGAACAACCGGATCCAATAATATAGCAATAGGCAATGGTGCAGTTGTTGGAGATCCTACAGGGATTAATCAAGTTCGAATAGGGAATACTTCTATTCAGTCCGCAGTATGTCAAGTAGTTTGGACCACAACCTCCGATATTTTCTGGAAGAAGGATATCCGTCCTTTACCTTACGGTTTGGATTTTGTGCTAGGCCTAAAACCAGTTGACTACATCAGGAAAAACAATACTTACAACACGAGAGAAGTGGGTTTTATCGCCCAAGATGTCGAGCAATTAATCAAAGCTAAAGACTATTCCAATCAGGGATTTTTAACCAAGGATGATGAAGGTCATTTGGAATTACGTTATAATGATTTTATTCCTATGCTGGTTAAAGCCATACAGGAGCAAGAAGCAGTTATTCAGCAGCAAAATGAAACTATTGCCCGACTTACGCAGGAAGTCGCTTCACAAAAAGATATGGAGTCAAGATTACGCGCAGTAGAAGCCAAACTTAACATTTCAAATGAGGTGGCGTTGATTAAAGATTAATAAATTAATAATTCCGTCTTATTAAATTTTTCCCAGGGTTGAAGAGGTGATCATATTGGTCGCCTCTTTTTTATTGTTTCATGGGTCGTACCACTTTTAAATTGATCCTGCTAAATGTATGCCGCCTTCGATAAAGGGTAAATTTGTGAGCAACCTATTTTATCCGGTTGTCTTGAAATGAGGAGGGCAAAAGTTTTGGAATAAATTTTACCAAAAGGGGAAGTAGAATACTTCCTCCAGGTAATAAAAATATAGTAAGGCTGGGTATGGTTTTACAGATGTCCAATAGTTGATCCTTCACCTTCCTTTTTTCCTCTGCCGAAAGATCCCTTACTGTGGATTGACCGAGCAAAATTACCAATTCGCCGCTTTCTTCAAGTTCGCGAGCCAGCCTGTCCTTGTTCCGAAAAATCAATAATTTAACGGTAGAAGCAGATTGCTTGTAAAATTGTTTTACAGGATTAGAGTATTCAAACAATACAATCCGCGCAAAATAATTTTCAGAAAAGGTCTCTAACTGCCATAGGCTTAAATTCAATTCCTCTTCCGTAAAATCCAGTATGTCAATTATTTGAAGCAAATATTGCTTTTCCGAATCATCGATTTTTAAATCTTCCCATATAGTAAGGCAACACAGGTCCAAAAGATAACTTTTTTCGAGATGGTCCGCGTTAGTTAAATACTCCAATTTGTCCAAAAAGGCTTCGCCGCTGTCTAATGTTTTTTCTACCACATATCCATTGGAGGTTTCATAAAATTCGATCAAAAGTTTGTCGTACTTTGTTTTTTTCTGTTTGGATTTGAGAGTAAAAAAACAATAATTCAAAACTCCTTCTTCCAGTTCTTTGTACGCTTTTTTTGTAGATTCGGGATTCTTCAACCAATGCCTATAGGCCAATACATCCAAAAACAAAAAAGCATAAGTGAGCAGGGATAGCGTATTTCTTTTTAAAAGGGCATTGGCTTCCTGCAATCTTGCCGATAGAATATTTTCCAAACTGTGGGATGGGCTCTGGACAAATGAAAATTTGTGAAAAAAACCGATTTTCCCTTTTTCCAGTTCTTTATAAAAGGCAACAATGTTCTTGATGGCTTCCTGGTCCGAAGCACCGGGATGAAGTTTTAAAAACTGAAAAAGCAGAGCGTGAAAGAGGTTAACCTTTGTCAGCTCTTCCTTAGTGAGTTTAAGGTTGCCCACATATTTTTTTGGAAGAATGGTCATGGAAATGCCATACACAAATCCAACCGTTTTTAAGGCCGAATAGAGTTCTTCCTCATCCTTATAGCGATCTACAAGTTCTTTTCGATCAAAAAGATTCAAAAATTTCAATATCCAGTCCGGTGACGAAGGGTTCATATCTTTAAGAATGATTATTTTTACCGCAATAAGCTAAGTTTTCGGTCTGTTATGAAATCTTTTAAATCATATCCGTACTTTTAAACACGAATAAAAATTTGTCAAAAATAATTAATTAAAATCAACAATGATTAAATCTAAGTTTTTTGCTGTATTTAGTCCGGTTGCTCTTGTCGCCCTGGCTATTGTGTTGATAAGTGGCGACCATAATGACGGGCCGGCAATTTCAGGCACTTCTGCAGACATAGCCGATTTTTATGCTTTTCAGGCCCCGGATCCAGACAATATGGTACTCGCATTAAATATCCAAGGATTGATCCCTGCCGGAGCACCAACTGAGCAGGCTGAATTTGATGAGGATATCCTTATGGAATTCAATATTGATCTCGACAACGATTTAAAGGAAGACGTACTTATTCAGGCCATAAAAAGAAGGGATTCCATGTACTTTTTTGGGCCTTTCCGAACATCGCAATCAGGCTTGGAAAGTACCATAAACACCTCCATTAAACACAAGGTGAAAATCTCTTCTAAAGAGGATATTCAAATTCTTGAAGAAGATGGAATGAAGTTTTTTGCCGGTCCAAGAGAGGATCCATTTTTCTTCGACAGGGTGCAATTTGATGCCTATATGTCCGGAAATGCGAGCGTAGGTTTTGTTGAGCCGGGAACCGATACTTATGCCGGCACAAATGTGCTTTCTGTAGTCATCGAGCTTCCAAAGTCAATGCTGGGTACTCCGGTTACCAATGTTAATCCTTTTGCCCCGGATGTGCCCACTTATAATATGTGGGTTGAAACCAAACGAAAAATTCAATAATATTCCAGATACATATTATGAAGAATATGAAATTGATCAAGTTACTTTTGTTTATCGGTATTTCTACCTTGTTTGTGGGATGTTATGACGAAGACAACTTTGGAAAACCAATTTTTCAAGATAGATGTTCGGATGGAATCCAAAACGGTGACGAAACCGGAATTGATTGTGGCGGCAGCGAATGTGAACCTTGTTCAGTAGAATCGGAATTTGCCGGCACCTATAGACAAGTGGACCAGATGGGACGACCCGCAGTCAACTTTCTTTTTAATGTTGAAGGTAGACGGGACAGCCTAAATGTAACTATCCCATCCCAAATGGGAAATAAGTTTATGCTGGTTTTTGAAAACAGGATTAAAGAGCTGGATACAAGTTATACCTCCAATGTTCTTGGCCTTGATGCTCAACAAATGGCGCGTATCTTTTCCCAAGACGTACTTTGGGTTTCTGAGTTTGGCCCAACAAGCTATTATAATGGACCAAACATTTTGACGGGTCGCGCCTTGGGAGAAGATGTTATGGATGCCAATTTATTATGGATTTTTGGAGGGCCCGATGGTACAAAAAATAGCGGGGATCCACTGTTGATCCGCGATGGTGTTCCGGCAAATGATGCTCCTTTTTTAAATACGTTTCCTTATTTGGCACCTCCTTTTTAATGAGTAACCAGTTATTGAAAAAGAATATTTTAGGATGAGATACAATTCATCGTCATTTTTATGCGAAAAATAAAAAAAATTCCTTTTTCGGACCTTAATTCTCTTCGTCCAAAAATTTTAGACTGGGCCACAGGTTTTGAGGAAACAATATGGATGGATGGGAATGATTATCCATTAAAGGAAAAAACCTATAGGGCGCTTTTGGCAGTGGATGCTTTTACCGCCATTAGGACCGACTTCCACAACGGTTTTGATAAATTGGAAGAATATCAAAAGGTAACTCAGGATTGGATTTTTGGATACCTTTCCTACGATCTTAAAAACGATATTGCAAATTTAAGTTCAAAAAATATTGATGGACTTGGTTTCCCAGACCTTTATTTTTTCCAGCCCAAAAAAATATTGCTGTTTTTTGATGATTTTGTAGAGTTGCATTATCTCAATTTTGTTGCCGATGAAATGGATAGTGACTGGGATTTAATCTTGAAGCATTCCTCAACTCCCGAAAAATTGCCATCTTCTAAATGCAGTATCCAGAGCCGTACTTCCAAATCGAGTTATTTTGAAAAAGTTAGTGAGGTACTTGAAAATATAAAAGAAGGCAATATTCAGGAACTTAATCTGTGTCAGGAATTTTATGCGGAAGATTTTACAATTGATCCGTTGGATATATATTTACGTTTGAACGATATATCAAAACCTCCCTTTTCCGTATTTTTGAAACTGAACGAGTTTTTTGCCTTTTCCGCCTCACCCGAGCGATATATTAAACGTTCTGAAAATCGCGTGATCTCGCAGCCTATAAAGGGAACATCCCGACGTTCCAAGGATCCCGTGGAAGATAAAAACCTGGCTTCTTCATTGCAATCCGATGAAAAAGAACGTGGCGAGAACATTATGATTGCCAATCTTGTCCAAAATGATCTTTCCCTTTTTGCTGAAAAGGGAAGCGTTATGGTGGAAGAGTTATGTGGACTATATTCATTTAAACAAGTGCATCAATTAATCTCTACTATTTCCTGTCAGGTTTCGGCCACAATCTCTAATGTGGAAATACTGCGAAAAACATTTCCCATGGGAAGTATGGCAGGAACCCCCAGGGATGCGGCGCTAAAATTGATTGAGCGGATAGAGGATTTTAAACGGGGGCTTTATAGTGGGGCAATTGGTTATATGGATCCTTTCGGTAATTTTGATTTTAATGTGGTCATCAGAAGTATCTTATATAATGCTAATAAAAATTACATTAGTTATTCAGTAGGAAGTGCAATTACCATAAATTCCGTTCCTGAAAGAGAGTACGAAGAATGTCTGGTTAAAGCAAAAGCAATGAGTGATGTGCTCACCTCAGAATGCAAATTAGAGTAAATATTCTTTTTCTTTAGATGTTAGTTATTTAGCTTATAAATATGAATATTAGTTATTAAACTAATAAACCATATATATTAGTGCTTTAACTAATAAATGGTTATCTTTGAAAAAACTTTCCTGTAAAAATGAACTATTCAGTAATTGCCGGTGATATCGTTTCCTCTACAAGTTTATTATCAAAAGATCGTAAAAAGATAGAAGATAGTATTACGAATCTATTTGAGGAACTTTCAATCCATTTTAATGCTTATTGCCGGATAATTAAGGGAGATTATATAGAATGCGTAATACCGGAATCAGGCGAGGGATTACGTGCGGCATTGGCAATAAAAAGTTATATAAAATCCATAAATTTAGACGCAGTTCCATACAATCAAAATAATAGGGCGAAACAGTTTTTTGTACATGGCATACGTCTAGCCATTGGATTTGGAACATTGGATAGGTTCAGTCCCCAGGAAGGTGTTATTGATGGAGAAGCTATATATTTTGCAGGCCGGAAAATAAGCGGTGAAACTACTTATAATAAAGAGCGCATTGTAATTAAAAATACTTTGTTTTTCACTTCGGCAAATGAAAATCTAAACCGCGTTTTTTTGCCCATGCTGTCATTGTTGGATGTTCTGATGGCAAAGGCTACCGCGCGACAATGTTGGGTACTTTATTTAAAGCTTTTGAATTATCCGGAGACGGAAATCGCCAAACTTTTGGGTATTGGGCAATCAGCAGTAAATCAACATTCCACAAGTATTGGATGGAATGCAATCGAACAAGCGGTTAATTATTATAAAACGGCAACCTCCGAATAATAAATATGGGATTCAAGGAACTTTTGATGCTTCAGATAATTGCTCATTTGTTTTTGGATTATTTTTTCCAAACGGATAAATTGGCTCAGCAAAAAAATTCCGCAGGGTTTAAAACTTCATTCCTATATTGGCATGCACTTGTATGCTTCTTTCTATCCTTGTTATTTTCTTTACAAATAAGTTTTGGTTTTGCTGCGCTTTTAATTGCGGTCACACATCTACTGTTGGATGGATTTAAACCTGCTCTAGCCAGAAATAAATTTACAGGACCATACGTCTATTTTTTGGATCAAGCTTTGCACCTAATTATAATTGCCATTGTTGTTTTTCTCTTCCATAAATGGCACGGTATAACATTAGCTTGGGACATTCGGATTAATTTCAGGTACATGTTGATGGTTACAGGATATCTTATCTGCCTTAAACCTGCTAATATTTTTATTAAGGAAGTTTTTCGTGCCACTGGAATCCAAGTTTCCAGCGATAACGAAATGCCCAATGCCGGAAAGGTAATAGGTGTATTGGAACGGATTTTAACCCTAACATTAATTATCGTCTACCAATATTCGGCAGTGGGTTTTTTGATTGCCGCAAAATCCATTCTGAGATATCGACCCGATGAAACATTGAAAACCGAATATGTGCTTATTGGAACGATGTTGAGTTTTGGAATCGCCGTTATTGCCGGTATCGTGATTAATCTATTTTAGAGAATATATGATTTTAATAGATAGATTCAGAGAAAAACTTAAAACTGATTTTCCATTCCTACAAGGTAAAAAACTTCTTATTGCCTGCAGCGGAGGAGTAGATAGTGTAGTTCTGGCAACTTTAATAAAGGAACTTAATTTTGAAATGGCATTGGCTCATTGCAATTTCTCCTTACGTGGGAAAGAAAGCGATGGTGACGAATTATTTGTAATCGGGATGGCCAAAAGAATGGAAATTCCTGTTTTTGCGGAAACTTTCGATACACTTGGATTTTCCCACAAGAATGGAATTTCTACACAAATGGCTGCCCGTACATTGAGATATGAATGGTTTACTTCTCTTCTTCGGAATTTTAATTATGATTATTTGTTGACCGCCCATCATTTGGACGATGATTTAGAAACTTTTTTTATCAATCTATCCCGTGGAACCGGTATTACTGGTCTCCTAGGGATTCCAGCGATAAATGGCAAAACTGTACGACCACTACTTTATTTTTCTCGGGAGGAAATTTTGGCCTTTGCTAAAATAAAGGGTTTAAATTGGCGGGAAGACAGTAGCAATCAAAAGAGCGATTATTTAAGAAATAAGCTGCGTTTGGAGCTATTGCCACAATATAAAAGTCTTTCCAATAACACATTGGAAAATTTTAAAAAAACCAAATTTAATCTTATGGCCACGAAGGATCTGGTGGAAGATTATATGTCGATAATTTATAAATTAGTAATTACAGAAGCGGCGGACCATTATAAAATAAACATTGCAAAACTCAAGGAACTTCCGCATCCTCAGGCAATATTATACGAATTATTGAACGTTTTTGGGTTTACGGAATGGGAGAATATAGTTGATTTATTGGATGCACAAACGGGTAAACTAGTGCTTTCAAAAACCCACCGACTTATCAAAAACCGAGATGAGTTGATTTTAAGCCAACGAGATTTCCACGAAAATGAAGAAAGTTATCGCGTTACAGAAAATGGGCTGGAATCACCTATTAAATTACACTTTGAAATCGTCGATACGGTAGGAAAACCTAACCAAAATAAAATTTATATAGACTGGGAGAAGGCAGATTTTCCCATGACACTCCGAAAATGGAGGGACGGCGATTTTTTTTATCCCTTTGGTATGGATGGGAGAAAGAAGTTGAGCAAATATTTCAAGGACGAAAAGATGTCACTGATGCAGAAGGAGGCAATTTGGCTTTTGGAAAGTGAAAACAATATCGTTTGGGTAGTAGGATATCGAATGGATGACCGTTTTAAAGTAGGCGATGCCACAGAGAAAATACTTCAAATTTCCTATAATTGAAATATAAATGGATCAAGAATAATTGTTGTGTGTGAAGTATATAGAATTCTGATTTTTGTTTTTTTAAAACCAAAACTTGGACAATTATCTAGATCTTCTGAACATCCTTCCTGAATTTTTAATCAATCCTTGGTCTGGTAAAGACACCAAGAATGGCGAGGTGATTCACCTTTACTTTGAAGAGGGAAACACGCCTCCCAAAGCAAAGACTTTCCGCTACGGGGAAATACAGTTTATCACCACGTAAAACCCCGAAGATGGCTGGACAAGGCTACGGGGGAAGTTGTGCAGAGAGACTGGAACCTAGTAGCACAGGGAATACGGATGACCGCCGAGTTCGCTGCTTTTTAAAAAGAAATTGGTCGATACTAAGGCATTTGATTGCCATACCATAGGTGTATTTCTATGGAGTGAACGACAAGAAGTTATAACGGCAGTATAAAGACTGCCTAATCAATTTCAAGAACTCAACCCTTTCGATTAATACAAATCACCTTGTAAAATCAGAAATATGGAGTGGTTATCACAAAATATGATAAAGGACATGGCGAGCACTAGGTTCACCCGTATATACTCCATAGATACTCCATAGATACTCCATAGATA